>JACXTT010003155.1_pt1 | contig 25678 bp, 26 predicted proteins | sample 9270951 | NCBI WGS metagenome assembly JACXTT01 (sample SAMN15532306, study PRJNA645909) | rock metagenome | isolation source: weathered quartz diorite | place: Puerto Rico | collected 2017-06-21
CGGCAAGGGGTCTCGAATCGAATGGCGGATCCGAAAATTCTTCAAAACGCCGGGGCGAAAGAGATCAAGCAGGTAATCAAGCAATGGCTGCCGGGCAATTTCCGGGCGTAAACCGCTCATCGGTACGCTTCGCGTCTGTTGAGAACGCGAACAACCTCAACAGTGTCCTCGTCCCTGCGCCGGTAGATCAACCGCCACGAACCGGAATCGGTCTTCAGAAATCGGTACAAATACTTCAGTAGACGCAAAGCTGTATCACGATCGATCGCGCGCAAATCTGCCCGGGCTTCGACCGACCAAATGACGCCTTTAGCCATCGCGCTTGGCAGCGGTGGGCGCGGCCATGTTGTCGAACTCAGCCATTGTGAGACCAAGATCGGCCAGGACATCGCTCATTGGGACGCCCCCGCCGTTGTCGAGTGACACCAAGCCGGCCTGGATGGCAGCGCGATCCTCATCGGTCAATTCCTCGCTGGTGTCGTCCTCATCGACCATCACTTCCAGCAAAGTGCGCACCGCGCCAAGTTTGGCGGGCGTAAGCATGTCGAGAAGTGCATGAGCCTGTTGGCGTTCCAATCGAAGATCGGTTGTCATTCTGTCATTCTCGAGGGATTCCCGGCTCTGATCGTTTCGATGCAATCAACGGCCCGATTTCTCTTTCATTACACCCCACGGCGCCTTGATTCGCAACCGAAGCGCCCGCTTCCACTACTCCCTGACCGCCACGCTCCTTCCTTCGAGAGCATCCAAATGATGAGCCGATCGGGGTACAACTTCCGGGTGTATTCCGCTCATCGTTAGCCCGCCTGCTTCGCGCCAATCGCCTCGGCGATGATGGCGGTCACCAGACTATTGATACTCACGCCTTCGTTCTCCGCCTGTTTCGTGAGCTTCGCATAGAGTGTCCTCGGCAACCGTTGACGCCACTGAGCTGCCGCAACGCTTGGCTTTGGGACTTTTCTACCCGACTCCCGAAACACATCCAAACAATCGCGGAGAGCCTCGCGCCCGTTCGTAATGGCCTCTGCGATGGTTCCACCGTCGGACATACACCCGGGTATGTCAGGAAACTCCACCAGATAACCGCCACCCTCTTCCTTCGAAAGTGGCCGGACCGTGAACTGGTACTGGTCAAGGATTCGATCAGTCGTTACGCTCAATTGTTCTCAAACCTCCAACTGCATCGATCAGGCAATGAATTGCTGCTTCCGCCGCGCCCCGGCCCGCTCAGATGATACCGCATTCGGTATCATTTCTTCTTTCTCGAAAACCATTTACTTGCAGCGCGGTTTGGTCCGGTTCCGGCCGCCAACGTACAATGGGGGAACGCCAACATGAGCTCGCTAACGCCTTCGTTTCTGAGGGGGTATTTTGCCCGAACCACCCTTGCATTGCCTGTCATCGCCGCATCGACCCTGATTTGGGCTCAACCGCCCGCGGCAACACAACCTCCGGCCCAACAGCAACAGCAGCAGCAGCGCCGCCTTGGAGGCGGCGGAGGCTTCGTACCCGGCCAGCAACGTCCCACGGGCGACCCCGCTCAGATCGAACGTGGCAAAGGTATCTATGGAGTTTCCTGCCGAGGCTGCCACGGCGCCGACCTCCGCGGAGGCGACATGGGCGGACCCAACCTCCTGCGATCGCAACTCTCTTTGAGCGATCGCGAAGGCGAAAAGATCGTCCCCATCATTCAAAATGGCGTGCCCAGCGGCGGCATGCCGGCGATTCCCATGAGTCCGGATGACGCAAAAGCCGTCGCCGCCTACGTTCGCAGCGTTCTCGCCACCATCGGCGGCCAAGGCAAGCCGCCCAGTTCGCAAGAGCCGCCAACCATCCTCGTGGGCAACGCCGCGGAAGGACAGGCGTACTTTGCGCAGAAGTGCGCGGGTTGCCACTCGGCGACCGGTGACCTGCAAGGCATCGCCAATCGAGTCGCGGATCCGAAAATGCTTCAAAACGCCTGGGTCGCGGGCGGCGGACGTCCCGGCCGTGGAGGTCCTCCTCCTCCCGCTGCCTCATCCAGTTCCCGCCGCACGGTGACCGTAGCCGTGACCCCTCCGGGCGAAAAGGCGATCGAAGGCCGGCTGCTCAAGATCGACGATTTCGTGGTCACCCTCGAACTCGCCGACGGGTCCGCACGGTCCTTCCGGCGCGACGGCGACACACCGAAGGTCGAAGTGCGCGACCCCCTCAGCGCGCATCGCGAATTGCTCTCCGTTTACTCAGACAACGACGTCCACAATATAACCGCCTACCTGGTGACCTTGAAATAATGAAGCAACTCTTCCCCCTCTTTCTGGCCTCGGCGGCATACCTGATGGCGCAAGGCGGCGGCGTCTCGCCTACCGAACTTCTGAAACCGCTCAAGAATTCGTGGCCGACTTATAACGGCGATTACTCGGGCCGCCGCTACAGCGCGCTCGAGGCGATCAACACCACCAACGTCAAATACCTGTCGCTGGCCTGGACCATCAAGTTGACGCCTGGCCCGAATCCGCCCGCAGGCCGCGGACGCTTCGGCGGAGGCGGCGGCCCTCAACCCAAGCTCATCATCGGAGGCGAAGGCACGGGCGAACTCAACGCGGGCGGCGGGTCCATCAAAGCCTCAGTGCTCGAAGTGGATGGCACGCTCTACTTTTCGATGCCTGACAACGCCTGGGCCGTGGACGCGCACGACGGCCGCGAACTCTGGCATTACTACTGGAAAACGCGCGGCGGCACGCATATCGGCAATCGCGGACTCGCCATGTGGAACAACTACCTCTACATGGAGACGCCTGACAACTATTTGGTTTCGCTCGACGCAAAGACCGGCAAGGAACGCTGGCACAAGACCATCGCCGAGCTCGATCAGGGCTATTTTTCGACCCCCGCACCGATTGTCGTCGGCAACCATGTGCTCGTCGGCACCGGAAACGATATCGACTCTCCCGGCTTCCTCCTCTCCTACGATCCCGAAAATGGCGATCTGCAGTGGAAGTACTACACCGTTCCCATGAAGAAGGGCGACCCTGGACTCGACACCTGGGCGAGCCTCGACGCCGCACGTCACGGCGGCGGCCAGACCTGGATTCCCGGCGCATACGACCCGGAAACCAAGCTCTACATCATCGGTACGGGCAATCCGACGCCGGCGTACACCACAGGCAAACGCGGCGACGGCGACAACCTGTTCACTTGTTCGCTGGTCGCGATCAACGTGGACACCGGGAAAATGGCTTGGTACTTCCAGACCTCGCCGCACGACATGCACGATTACGATTCCGCCCAGACCCCGATCCTCGTGGATGCTCCATTCAACGGCAAGCCGCGCAAACTCGTGCTCACCGCCGCCCGCAACGGCTATTTCTTCACGCTGGACCGCGTCACTGGCGAGCGTCTTGTCACCGCCAAGTATGGCCAGTTCACCAACTGGGCCAAAGGTCTGAACAAGTTCGGCGGACCCGAGCACGACCCCATCAAGGATCCCACGGTGGGAGGCGCGCTTGTCTCGCCGACTTCAGACGGAACGGTCAACTGGCAGCCTCCGGCTTATTCGCCCGATACCGGTTTGTTCTACGTCCCCGAAGGCAACGGCTTCTCGCTCTTCTATCTCACCGATCTCGATCCGCGCGGATCTATGGGCCTCGGCGGCAAAGAAGAAGTTGGCGTTGGGACGGGCGGAAACTACCTGAGCGCCATCGACTACCGCGACGGCAAGGTGGTCTGGCGCCATCGCTACTACGGCAATGGCGGCGGAGGCGGATTGCTGGCCACCGCTGGCGGACTCCTCTTCGCCGGAGACGGAATGGGCAACATCGTCGCGCACGACGCTAAGACGGGCAAACCATTGTGGAACGCGCGCATCGGAAACGTGACCAACGCTCCGCAGACGTACCTGCTCGACGGTCATCAATATCTGACTGTCGCGACCGGCGATACGCTCTGGGCGTTCGTTCTGAACTAAGGCGTCCGCAGCTTGTCGGCGAAAACGCGAAGCTCAACAGGGTTGAGGTCCGACACAGCCTGGTAAGTCATGCCCTTCTCGGACCAACGCAGGATGTGATAACCAGTCACATCCTTGCGTTCCGGCTCACTCTGGGCAGTGGAAGCGGCGGCCGGCGAAATCCAAACATTAATGATGTGTTCTCTGCGCTTGTAGACCAGCACCGCGAGCGTTCGCCCGTCCACTACATCCAAACGGCCGCCGGACAGCACAAAGCCGTCGGCCGAAAGATCCGGTACTGCCGGCGAAAAATCGATCTTGCCTTGAAACCAAGGCTTCACCGTATGCCGGTCCGAGCTGGCGACATCGATCAGATGGCCAGCGAGCAGCGATCGCAAGTGGCTGTCCACGATCGCACGATCCCTCGAATCTCCGCCGCTCGTAAACCTCGCCGGGAGAGAGAGCGAAATCACGGCGACAGCGGCAACGGCCGCCAGCAGAGCGGGCATCTGCCATCCGGACGTCCACCATCTTTCCTTTTGCAGGCCGGCTCGCCGCTCGATCGAACCGCGCAGGCGTTCGAGCGTTGCGTCGGGAACGCTACTACCCAGGCCGGGGCCCGCGATCTCGGCGCGTAGCAACTCGAACCGTTTGTAGCTCGCGGCGCATTCCTGGCAGCCTTCCATGTGATCTTCCACAGCGAGCGAATCGGTAAGGCCGAGTTCCCGGTCCAGATATGCGTGCAGCAAACGCTGCGCTTCGGCGCACATCATAGCGATCCGGCTCCTTCCACCAGCAGTTCTTCGGCCAGCAGATGCCGGGCGCGTGAGAGCCGCGACATCACGGTTCCAATCGGAATGTTCAACACGAAACCGATGTCTTTATAAGGCAGGCCTTCGATCTCGCGCAACACCAGCGCCTCGCGGAACTCCGGCTGCAGATTGGCGATCGCCGCCCGAACCCGGTCCCGGTTGCTCTGCTGCAGCAGGGTCTGCTCGGGATCGGGCGCGCTGTCGGCATGGCGTTCGGCCCGTTCCGTCCATTCCCCTTCGAGGGCTGGTCTTTTGCGTTGCATGAGATTGATAGCAGTGTTGCGTACGATCGAGAGCAGCCACGGACGGGCGTCAGATCCGCGCATGGTGTGAGCCGCCTGTAGCGCCTTCAGAAAGGATTCCTGCACGATATCCTCAGCGTCGTGATCGTTGCGGACCAACCAGCGCGCGAAGTTGTATGCGGTTCGCGCGTGCGGCCAGATGATTTGCTCAAAATAGGCGGTCCGGTTGTCCAATGCCCCTGTCCTTACACGAGCCGATGCTGCTGCTCCTTCAAAGATGACACGCGGGCGGCTAATTTATTCCCGTCGGCAAAACGAGGAATTTCCGGGCCGCAGCCGCTGTCATGTTTCGCAGAAGGTGCGTGCAGCGCCATTCGCAATTCAAAAACAGAGAGGACTTTCAAAGTGACAAAACGACAAGAAGCAACTACCGGAACAGACCATCAGGGCATCGACCGCCGAGGCTTTCTACACTGCATGCAATGGGTGGGAACCGGCGTTGTCTGGAGCTTTGCCGCGGGCGCGCCAACCTCCCGCCTGCTCGGCGCGCCGAAGAAAGACAAAGCCGCCGCGGACTTCAGCTTCGTCCAGATCAGCGACACGCACATCGGATTCAACAAACCGGCGAACCCCAACGTCACAGGAACCCTGCAGGCGGCCATCGACAAGATCAACGCCCTCCCGAATCAGCCGGACCTCATCATTCACACCGGCGATCTCACCCATCTCGCCAAGGCGGAGGAGTTTGACACGCTAGACCAATCGTTGAAATCGTTACGGCAGCGGGAAATCTTCACCGTGCCGGGCGAACACGACGTGACCGGAGACGACGGCCGCCAGTATCGCGAACGCTTCGGAAAGGGGAGCATGGGCAGCGGCTGGCGAAGCTTCAATCACAAGGGAGTGCATTTTGTCGGCCTCAACAACTGTGTGCAGCTGGAAGGCCTCGGCGTGATTGGATCCGAGCAGATGGACTGGCTGAAAAAAGACTTGAGCGGTCTCACAGCCAGCACTCCGATCGTTGTATTCGCCCACATTCCGCTGTGGTCCGTGTATCCCGACTGGGGCTGGGGAACCAAGGACAGCGAGCAGGCGCTGGCGCTGTTGAAGCGTTTCGGTTCCGTCACGGTGCTGAACGGCCACATCCACCAAGTCATGCAAAAAATGGAAGGCAATGTGACGTTCCACTCGGCGATGTCCACCGCATTTCCACAACCTGCCCCCGGGTCCGCACCCTCAGCCGGCCCGATGAAGGTTCCAGATGCACGTTTGCGCCAGGTGCTGGGCATCACCGAAGTGTCGTCCGTGATGGGCAAACACCACCTCGCGGTAGTCGATTCGCCGCTCGAAGCGATGCAGAAATAGGCGGACGAAAGCACCATGAATGCAAAGCTGCAAACGATTGGCGCAGCCGTCGCGTTTGGCGTGGGGCTGCTCATGACGTCGGTCACGATGCCGGGCGCCCCTTCGTCGTCCGCGAAACGCGGCGGAGAACTCTTCGAAAAACGATGTGCGGGTTGCCACGCCCTGGATAGCGCCAAAGCTGGACCTCCTCTCCGCCGAAGCTTCGCGCGGCGCGCTGCCATCGACGCATCCTTCCCGTACTCGGATGCGCTTCGCAAAGCGCAGCTCACCTGGGACGAAGCGGCTCTCGACAAGTGGCTCCGCGATCCTGATTCGCTTGTTCCCGGCAACGATATGTCGTTCCGCCTGGACAATTCCGAAGAGCGGTCGGCGATCATCTCGTATCTCAAGGAACTTGCCGGCAAGTAGGGATGTATGCCGAAAAGACGAGTACTCGCGCCCTTCGCTCTAGCCGCAATCGCATTCGGGGCGCTGCTGGGAGGCAAGATCCATCCCTTCGGGAACCCGAATACCGAGGACTCCGGCCAGCATTTAACAAACTCGATGGATCGCAAAGCCGATCTCTGGCCGCTACTGACCGGCGCCAAGGCCATCGACCCGGCAACCCTGCATCTTCTCGAGCGATCCTGCCAAAACTGTCATTCCGAAAAAACGGTGTGGCCGTGGTACGGAAGGATTGCACCCGGCTCCTGGCTGCTCGAGCGCGATGTGATGCTGGCGCGCGAACGCTTCAATCTTTCGCGCTGGGACAGCTATACACCAGAACAGCGAGCCGCCTTTCTCAGCGCCATCGGAGCAGCGGTGCGAACCGGAGAAATGCCTCCGGCGCGCTATCTTTTGATGCATCCTGGCGCCAGTCTTTCGACCGAAGAACGCTTACAGATATATGACTGGACCAGATTAGAGCGCCAGCATAAACCATCCTTGAATTTGACCCCAACAGGAGCAATCTACCAATGAATACCAACACGATGCGTAACCTTATCATCGGTTGCCTGATGCCGCTCGCGACGTCATCCTGGGCTGCCAACGCATACGTACAAAAGAACCTGGTGTCTGACGTTCCGGGCCTTGCAGACCAGACCGATCCCGCGTTAAAGAATCCGTGGGCTATCGCAGCCAGTCCCACGAGCCCGTTTTGGATCTCCAACAATCACAGCGGAACAGCAGGAGTGTATAACAGCAGCGGACAGCCTCAAGCGTTGGTCGTCGCGATTCCTGCGGCCGCCGACGGCGCCAAAGGGTCCCCAACCGGTCAGGTGTTCAATGACACGGGTGGTTTTGTTCTCACAGGCGGTAAACCGGCATCGTTTCTGTTCACCACTGAAGACGGCCTCATTGCCGGGTGGAACGGCGACGCCGGCACGACAGCGAGAATCACCGTGAACAACTCGGCGGCGGGCGCGGTTTACAAAGGGCTCGCCATCGGCGTCAGTTCGTCCGGCCCGCGACTTTACGCAACCGACTTCGCCCGTGGCATCGTGGACGTTTACGACACCAACTTCGCTCCCGTGACGACGCCGGGCGGCTTTACCGACGCGAATTTGCCCCCTGGCTTCGCCCCGTTCGGCATCCAGCGGATCGGGCGGAAGCTGTATGTGACCTACGCGCTGCAGGGTGATGAGAAAGAAGACGATGTCCCTGGCGCGGGGAATGGCTTCATCAACGTCTTCGATCTGGATGGCAATATGCTCGCGCGCCTCGTCTCGCAGGGTCCTTTGAATTCGCCCTGGGGAATCGCCCTGGCGCCGGCGAACTTTGGGGACTTCTCACAAGCGCTGCTGGTGGGCAATTTTGGCGACGGCACGATCAATGCGTTCGACCCCTGTTCCGGAGAACTGCTCGGCGCGCTCAAAGATCCCATGGGCAATCCGATTCAAATTACGGGCCTGTGGGGATTGATGTTTGGCAACGGCAAGGCGGGCGGAGATCCGTTCACCTTATACTTTGCCGCCGGCATTGCTGGCGACGGCGCAGTGGAAGATCACGGCCTGTTCGGCAGCCTGACTGTGGGGACTCCGGCTGTTGCGCCACCGCCGCCTGCCAGCATCGCCGCCAGGATCGCGAACTTCTCCTTCACTCCTAATCCTATCGAGAGCACTGGCGCCACAAAGATCGAGTGGACCAACAATGACGCCGCTGCCCACACCATCACCAGTGACACGGACGGGCTCTTCGATTCCGGCGAAATCGGATCGAAGGGCGTTTTCTCGACTCAACTCACTGCGCCGGGAACTTATCAGTACCACTGCAGGATCCACCCGTTCATGAAGGGGTCGATCGTCGTGAAATAGCCGGGTCTCAGAACCGGCAAACCAAACAGCAAAGGCGGAACCGCATTACAAGCGGTTCTGCTTCTTCATTTGTCCGGGCTGATAGAATCCCCGTGGGTGTTCTTATCGCTGACGTTTTCTGGATTAGGTTATGCCATCTCGTCGAACGAAAACTCGAGGCTTTGCGGTCTGCATACAAAATTCCGGATATGGCGCGTCCTTGGAAGTCAGAAAGCTGTACCTCGTTGTGGCTGACCCGCATGCGGAAGCGAATGAGCTGATCCGCGTGATTGATGAGTCTGGCGAAGATTACCTCTATCCTTCGAGCATCTTTCGAAAGCTTACTCTGCCCGCCGAAATCCAACGCGCTTTGCGATTCGCATCTTAGCCGGTCGTTTGGCCATTCCGATCCCAAAACTGGCATTCCTGCTCATCCCCAAGAACCGCCCCATCGCCTAAGCTTGAAGTGTCATCCCTCGCATCATGCATTCCTCGTTTCCCCAAAGTATTCTGGACCGCATTGGCAACACGTCGCTACTGCCGCTGCGGAGCATCGCAGCCGCTAACGGCTCGCGCATCCTGCTCAAGCTCGAAAGCGAGAACCCCACAGGCAGCATGAAGGACCGTATGGCGCTCGCGATGATCGAAGCCGCTGAAGCCGATGGCCGGCTCCAGCCCGGCGGCGCTGTCGTTGAGTACACCGGCGGCAGCACAGGGGTTTCGCTGTCCTTGATTTGCGCTGTCAAACGGCATCCCCTGCACATCGTAACGTCGGATGCGTTCTCGCAGGAAAAACTCGACCACATGCGATTTCTGGGCGCAAAACTTCAAATCATCCACAGCGAGGGCGGCGGCATGACGGAAAAGCTGACCCGCGACATCATCGAAGCCGCCCGCGTCGTGGCCCTTGAAACCGGAGCATTCTGGACCGATCAAATGAAAAACACGGACCAGATCTCGGCCTATCATAGGATGGCGGACGAGATCTGGACACAGACTGGTGGCAGGATCGACGCCTTTGTCCAAAGTGTGGGGACCGCCGCGTCGATTCGAGGCGTTGGCAAAGCACTGCGCGAGAGAAATGAACGCATCTCGATCGTCGCCGTGGAACCTGCCGAGTCCCCTGTCTTAACTGGAGGCCAGCCAGGGGCTCACAAGATGGATGGGATCGGGGCAGGTTTCATCGTGCCCCTCTGGAATCCAAGCACGGCCGATCGAATCGAACGGGTTTCTACGGATGAGGCGTTCGCCATGGCCATGCGCCTTGCACGCGAAGAAGGCGTTTTTGCCGGCGCCTCCACTGGCGCTAATGTGATCGCAGCGCTACGGGTGGCTGAGGACCTCGGGCCTGAAGCCACAGTCGTGACTGTGATGTGCGATACCGGGATGAAGTATCTCAAAACCTACGCGGCGCGCATTTCTCAGCCCAACTGAATCTCGGGCGGAACTTCCGGCGACATCAGGCTCGCGCCGCCATCGGCATAGATAGTTTGGCCCGTGATCCACGAGGCTTCCTTCGAGCAGAATAACGATACGACGCTGCCGATGTCTTCGGGGGTCCCGAGACGGCGCATCGGCGTCCAGCCGGCTTGGTGCCAGTTCCGGATGAGCGCCTGCACCTCGGTTGGGAGGCTATTGAGCACACTGTCTTCCGTCCAGCCAGGACTAATGGCGTTCACCGTGATGCCGCGTTTCGCAAGCGTCACAGCGAAGTAGCGCACCAGGGACTCCATGGCTGCCTTGGCCGAGCCCATACCCACCCACGGCAGGAGGCTGCCCGTGCGGCTGCCCTGCGCGTAGGTCAGCGCGATGATCCGGCCGCCTTCGGGCATCAACTCGCTGGCCTTCCGTGCAGACACCAGGAACCCCTTGGCCTGCGAATCGAAAGCCGCATCCCACTGCGCGAGCGTGATGTCCATCGGCGGCTGAAAGAACTCAGAGGCCTCAGGCCGGGCGTTGGCGACGAATATATCGAGTTTTCCGAACTGTTCCTTGACTCGAGTGAAGAGGGCTTCGACGTCTTCCATCTTGCGGACGTCGCCCCGCAATAGAAAACCGTCGGAACCGCGTTCGCGAACCATTCGCAGCGTTTCTTCGGCTGCCGTTTGATTTTGATAATAATGAGCCGCAATCCTCACTCCGCTCTCAGCGAGCTTCAGCGCGATGCCGCGGCCTATGCCGCGCGAGGCGCCCGTAATCAATGCGCATTTGTTTTCGGTTGACATTGGAAATCCAGTTTCCCAATGTTACACATTTTCGGGCTGGAGCGACGCCCCGAACTCAGTCCCCGGAGGCCGCGGTCGAGGACTAGCCATGCGATATGTTTCCGTCATCATCCACTCGCGCGAGTTCCGGTTTGGGGTTGTTGAGTGGGAACAGCAGGCTTCCCTTACCTTCTTTCACTGAGAAATGGACAATATCCGTGTCCTGGATCTTCCGCTTCGGACCGACCTCGAACTTGTGATCCACCGTTGGGTCGCCGTCCTTGCGGGCAAGATTCTGCTCTAGCGCCTCCTGCGTGATGGCAAGGCCATTCCGCAGTGCGTTCCGATACATCCAGTTCAGGGAAATCCAGTTCAGCGAGCGATTGTTATTGCTTCCGCCCACATCGGAATGCACACCGCGGAACCAGACCTCCATGAGCCGGTCTTTCTTATCTTCCGGGACCGAATCCGCGAGACGTGTGAGCTGGAAAACAGCTCTATGTTCATCCAAGGCCATCGCATGGAAACACAAGTTTACATTGGGAGGAAAGCTGAGATCGTGCCCCGCGTTCAGGTGCTCGCCCGGGGCTCCGAATTCGCCGACGATATCGAAAACTCCAATGAACCGGATTTGGCGCTCTGGATTCGCCTTGGCTAGCTTGTTCGCAAATGAGATAGCGAGCGCCGCGCCGCGGCTGAACCCCACAACATCAATAATTGTGTCTCCTGCCGCAAAATTACGATCCAGCCTGGCGAGGGCCTCGCGAATTCGTTCGTGACCGCCGATTCCGAAGGCTTCGGCGACTGATTTGCCTGCAAACTCTTTGGCGCGCGTCCCAATCCCTTTGAGGTAGAGGCTGCCGCGATCTGTGTCAACATCGGTGTTTTTCAAGGCGTCGTCATAGCCGTTGAAAAAGAAGAGAACATTGCTATCGTGGTCGGTTCCGTCTTTGTCTTCGTTGCCGGTGCCGTCAAAAGCGTACAATGCCATATTTTGAGACCTCCTGTCTTTGTTGGCCTATGAGCGCTACCCTAACAAGCGCGGGATGCAACGGAAAAGGGACAAGCGGCCGTCCTGCCGCCAAACGGTTGGACATACAATGTGCAGTACCCGCGCCGTCCGTGAGGCGGCCACAACGGAGTTGTAAAGGAGCGACTTATGTGCGATCAGGATCATTTTGAGGAAGACCGGCTGCTATTCGAGGCCCGTGGTCTCGTGACGCGAAAGCAATTCGGCGTACTGCTCGGCGCGGGCATGGCGATGATGCTGCCGCAGGTCGCGAACGCGGTTACAGTCGTGGAGTCGGAAGTCACCGTCACCACACCGGACGGTTCAGCGGACTGCTACTTTGTGCATCCCGCCACGGGGACGGCTCCAGGCGTTCTCATCTGGCCGGATATCTTCGGGCTCCGGCCGTCGTTCCGCCAGATGGGCAAGCGGCTCGCCGAGTCGGGCTATTCGGTGCTGGTGGTGAATCCGTTTTACCGCAAGCAAAAAGCCCCGACGGCGGAAAATGGCGCGGCCACGCCGATCCAGCAGGTGATGCCGCTCGCGCAGGCGTTGAATGAAACGACGCACATGACCGACGCGAAGGCGTTCATCGGGTGGCTCGACAAACAAGCATCCGTCGCCAAGAACCGCAAGATGGGCACGCAAGGTTATTGCATGGGCGGACCGATGGCGTTCCGCACCTCCGCCGCTGTCCCCGACCGCGTCGGAGCGGTCGCGTCCTTCCACGGTGGTGGACTCGTGAGAGCCGATGCGCCGAACAGCCCTCACCTGCAGGCTTCGAAAACCAAGGCGCAATTCCTCGTCGCGATCGCGGCGAATGACGACAAGAGGTCTCCCGACGAGAAGAACGTCCTGAAAGAAACCTTCGCCAAGGCGAGCCTTTCCGCCGAGATCGAAGTATACGAAGACGCCGCGCACGGCTGGTGCCCGCCGGATTCACGCGTCTACAACGAGGCGCTGGCAGAGAAGGCGTGGAGCCGCCTGCTCGCACTGTACGCAAAAGCCCTGGCATAAGACACCGAAAACCGCAGTCCGGCGGCGATCCCGGGTCGTTGAGGGACCACCGCCGGACTATGGAGATGACAAAGACTACGCGAGAGTGCTGAGTGAGGCCAGCACGAGTTTGAACGCGTTGAAGTCCTGCTGGTCGAACATGTTGCGGATATAGATGGTCCGTTCCGTGGGACTCCTGCCGATGAACCCGTAAATGTTCTTCCAGGAAACCGGCCCAAGATTGGCGATTTCGCCTTCCTTCTTTGAAACGCCGCCGATGCCGTGCTTGAGCAGAAAGCCGGATTCTACCTTCAGCACATAAACCCATCCGAAAGCGGTTTGGTTCACGCCGACTCCGCCAAGCGTGCCCGAAGAAGCTTCCTTCGCAACTTGAATATCGCGCGTAGTGGAAATATAGCCCTTGAGGAACGAGTTGTTGGTCATTCCTTTGAGATGCATTTGCTCGTTGTCCAGCACCGTCCGCCAGAAATGGTACTCGGCGAACAGCTTGCTGTCCTCATGACCTTGCGATCGGATGAAGGTTTGCACCTGGCGCAAGAAATCCGCTTTCGCTGGCGGATCATTGTCCAGATCCAGACCCTGCTTCTTCTTCATGTAGAGATAGAATTCCGTGGCAATCGTTTCCTGGTAGAAACTATCTTGCCGTTGCGACGGTGGGAAATAACCACCGGCTGCCAGGATCGCCTCAGGTGGACGTGTGTCGCCGCGAAATGTGTAAGCACATACCTGCTCGAATTTCGTCACGTGTTCCCAGTCCGCTTGTATCGCGTGTCCGAAGTTGCGCCGGAGAGGATTCATTGGCTCATTCTTGGTCAGGTCGATCTGCTGGCCTGGAGCGACTCTCTGGTTGCCCGCCAGAATGCCGGAACCGCCCCGCGCCCCGTTTGCCGGCTTACTCGCCGTTTTCCAACCGAAATCAATCAACTGCTGGAGCTTTACCGGGTAGTTGAACTGCTTGACGAAAGCATCCTTGACGGGGATGTAGTTGAGGTTGTTCTTGTTGTGGTCCGGAGGCGTGCCCCACGGCTCCCAGGCTGTGAACTCCCGGATGCCCTTGTAGAACTGGTTACGGATCTGGATCGGATGGGCCGACGGCGGTCTTGTGCCCGGCGACTTGGACGAAAACGGGTTCGGGAGCGATTTCAGTAGGCTTGGCATCTTCGGGTCCTCTCGGGTTTTCCGCTGTGGAGCGGATTTAGTCTCTAGTGGGAGACCGGAGGATCGAAGTGTGCCAAGATTCTTTCGTTTTTTTTTGCGGACTCTATTCGCCTTTTAGAAACGCCTCCAGCCAGGCGTCCATGCGCGCGACCTGCTCGGGAATGTTGTTGTGGCCGGTCTCGAGCGCCAGCATCAGCTTCTTTGGCGCCGGAATCACGTTGTACGCCGAGTACATCGATGTCGGGGGACATGTCTCGTCGTTAAAGCCCCAGGTGTAGAACCCCGGAACTTTCAGCCGCCGCGCAAAGTTCACCACGTCGTAGTAGCGCGTGGTCTCGATCTTGTCCGCTGACCGATGCGACAGCTTGGAGTCCGAGGCCGGGGCTCGAAACATGTGGGGCCAGCCACCGGCGCGATTCTGCAGGTATCCAGTGACGTCCGAAAGCGCCGGATAGTAGGCCGCCAACCCCTTCACGCGCGGATCCAGCGCGGCGGTGACAATCGACAGCGCCCCGCCCTGGCTGCCTCCGGTGACCGCGAGATGAACGCCGTCCCATTTGGGATGGCTGGTCAGGAAATCATTGGCGCGAACACAGCCGAGATAGACCCGTCGAAAATAGTAGCGATCCCGGTTGTCGAGTCCGAAAGCGTTGTAGTTCGCGAGCGCTCCGGAGCCAAGAGAATCGTAGACGGATTGGTCCATCGTCACCGGAATGCCGTGGATTCCAACCTGCAAGGTAATGATGCCGCGCGCCGCCATCGCGGCCATCCCGCGATAGGGACGCACGCCCGCGCCGGGAACGCCGAGAAGGGCGGGATACTTGCCCGGCGCCTTCGGCTCGCAGAGAACGCCATAAAACCGCGAAGGCGCGCCGGTCATGCCGATGTTCTGCAGATTGACGTGAAAACAATCGACCGTGGCATTGCCATAGTCTGGCAGCGGTGTGACCCTCGCGTCAATGGGCAATTTCGCAAGCGCCGCTTTGCCTGCAGCCCAGAATTCATCGAAGTCAGAAGGGTCCTGCTGCGTCGGCTGAATGGCTTCCGGCCGGAATGCCGCGGTGGCCAGTCCGCGATAGGTCTTTCCATTCCGCTCCACCGTAACGATGCATCGCAAGAAACCCGGTTCGTTCATCGTGCCGCCATCCACTGTGAGATTGCCGTCGCCCGCGAGCGTCGCCGTCTGGTCGATCTTCGGAGCCATCATCTCAGGCCCGATCCGGTAAGTCACCTGAACTCCGGCCAGGGGTTGCCCATCCTGCACAGCGGCTATTCGAAAACGCACTGGTTGTCCGGGTTCGTAGCGCCAATCGGAATGGTCGGTGGAAACGCGGACCTGGATGGTCCCAACCCGGTCTTGTGCGAACAGGGCGGTAACGGCGAAGAGGAAGAGGAGTAGAATTCGTTGAAGCATGGCGTGACTTAAACACCATATCGCGCTCCGGATCAATTCAGGCAACACCTTGACCTTCGACCTATCAACTCGTATAGTGAATGGTAGAAGGTTGAGGCATTAATGTCATCTCCACGTTTCCCCATCCCCCAAGGCACGCTCGATATGCTCATTCTCCAGATCCTGTCCCTCGAGCCTGCTCACGGATATGGAATTGCGCAACGCCTCGAACAGATTTCGCGATCTGTCGTGCAAATCAATCAGGGATCTCTGTATCCGGCCCTTCACCGGCTCGAACAAAAAGAGTGGCTGCAGGCCGAATGGAAACCGTCGGAGACGGGGCGCGAGGCGAAGTTCTATTCCCTGACGCGCACCGGCCGGAAACAACTCGCCGCCGAAAGAGAAAGTTGGGCGAGGCTGACCGGAGCGGTTCAGTTGATCTTCGATGAGGGCGCCAAGTCATGAAGCAACTATTCAACTGGCTCCATCGAACTCGCCTCGAAGATGGCCTGGATCGCGAGCTTCGTTATCACTTCGACCGCCGCGTCAACGATCTTGTGGGTTCCGGCATGGCGGAGACCGAGGCCCGCCGGCAGGCGGCGGTGGAACTCGGCGGCCTGACGCAGATCCGCGAGGAAGTGCGCGACGTCTGGCTTACGCGCTGGCTCCGGGACTTCGTGTACGACCTGCGCTTTTCCGCACGCTCCTTCCTCCGCAGTCCATCGGTCACGGCGACCGTTGTGCTGTCATTGGCCCTTGGCGTCGGCGCAACAACAGCCATCTATTCCCTCGTCGATCAAGTCGTCTTGCGTGCGCTTGCTGTCCAGCAACCTGAACGCCTCGTCCTCGTCGACTGGAAAGGAGATCAGGTGGCCGACGGCAGGGGCAGTTACAACTTGATGTCGTACCCGATCTGCCGCGATCTTCAACTGCAGGACCGGTTTTTCGAAGGAGTACTCTGCCGCTCCACCACCACCGTCAATCTCTCAACCAGCGGCGAGCCTATGCCCGCTGCCGCGGAAATCGTCTCGGACACCTATTTTTCAGTGCTCGGCGTAGGACCTGCGCTTGGCAGGGTGTTGACCAGCGGCGAGGACCAGACGCCGTTAGGGAATCCCGTGGTGGTGCTTGCGCATGACTACTGGAAGAATCAACTCGCGAGCGCTCCCGACGTGGTGGGCCGCAAGGTTTTGGTGAATCAGCATCCGATGACGGTGATCGGAGTCGCCGCCGCCGAGTTTCGAGGCATTGATGTTGGCGAGGCGCCCGCCCTCTGGATTCCAGCTTCGATGACGGCGCAGGCGATGCCGGGCTGGGATCCGGTGCCGAAGCGCCGCGCGCGCTGGATGCAGGTGTTGGCCCGCCTGCGGCCGGATGTCTCGATCGAGCAGGCGCAGGCTGGCCTGCAGCCTTGGTTCAAAGCGATGTTGCAGGAAGACATCGGGCGAGCCGACTTTCCGATAACCTCCCCGGAACGCCGCGCGGGGTTTCTCGCCTCCACCTTGGAACTCACTCCCGCGCCGCAGGGGCATTCCAGTTTGCGCCGCAATCTGTCACGGCCCCTCTGGGTCCTGTTCGCGGCGACCGCGGTTCTATTGGGTCTCGCCTGCTTGAATGTCGCGGGCCTGTTTCTGGCTCGCGGCTCGGCTCGCGATCGCGAAATCAGCACCAGGATGGCACTCGGCGCATCGCGCGCCCGTATCGGCCGGCAACTTCTGGCCGACAGTATTCTTCTGGCCCTGGCCGGAGGATCCCTCGGATTGGCCCTCGCGCCGCTGGCGATGCAGACACTGATCGCGTTCCTGCCGCGCAACACCGCGGCGAACAACCTGCAAACGGGCACGGACTCGCATGTGCTGTTCTTCGCGTTCGTTGTGAGCGTGGCCTCGGGCATCCTCAGTGGCTTTGCGCCCGCGCTCCAGGCCGGCCGCAATTCGTTGATCTCTTCGCTTCGGGAGCGCGGAGGCTCGGCCTTTGGCGGCGTTCAGCTTCGCAAATCGATCGTAACGGTGCAGATCGCCTTCACGTTGATCCTCGTGATCGGCGCAGCGTTGTTTGCGCGAACCCTGACTGGACTGCTGGACAAAGGGCCTGGATTTGCTACCTCCAGCCTCATCTCCTTCGGTATCGATCCCCGCCGCAACGGCTACTCTTCGGAAGAAGCAACCCGTCTGATTCGCCGGATTCATGAGGACCTCCGTGCGTCGTCCATGACGCAATCTTCCGGCGTAGCATCCAATCAACTGCTGACCGGCGGAAGCTGGAACAATCCGATGACGATTCAGTCCAATGAACGGATCACGACCGATCGCATGGTCAATCTGAATGCGATCAGTCCCGGATTCTTCTCCACACTCGGCGCGAGAATCATCGCTGGACGGGACTTTGACGATCGCGATACCCGGCCAATCGGGGAAGGTGCCTTCCGTTCGGCTATCATCAACGAAGCTTTCGCCAAGCGATACTTCGGCAGCCGCAATCCGCTGGGCGCTCGCATCTGCCAGGGCGACGGACCCGACGCCAAGCCTGACGCGGAAATCGTGGGAATCGTGGCGAACATCAGCTACCGCGGCATCCGCGAAAACTCGGAGCAGGCGTACTTCCCGATTTTTGCGGTCTCCAGCAGTAGCGGTAACTACTATGCGCGTGTCCGGGGCCCGGCCGATGGCGCCTTCCAATCGGTTCGCGCCATCGTCCACGCAGCCGATCCGGCGCTGCCGGTTAGCTATATCCGCACAGTGGATGACCAAGTCAACCGCGCGTTGAGCACCGAGCGGATGCTGGCTGCGGTGTCAGGTGGATTCGGCGCCGTGGCGCTCCTGCTTTCGCTGGTTGGCCTGTATGGCGTGATGTCCTTCGTCGTGACGCAGCGCACGCGAGAGATCGGCATACGGCTGGCCCTCGGCGCAACGCGCTCGTCTGCCTTATGGCTGGTGCTGCGCGACGCCTTAGTGATGATTGGGTCCGGCACAGCGATTGCCCTGCCCTGTGTCTGGATGATCGGGCGGCTTGTCGAATCTCAGTTGTTCGGCGTCAAACCAACCGATCCATTGGCAATCGCCTGTGCGACGGTTGTGCTGACGTTAGCCTCCCTCGGCGCGGCCTGGATTCCCGCGCATCGCGCCTCCACGGTGGACCCGACCGACGCCCTGCGCTTCGAGTAATTGCCGGCGCCCGAAAAAAAGTGTCACAACTCGCATACGTCACTTGTCATGTGTTGTAGAAACCCGGTTGGCGGCAAGAAAAACCACCCTCCGGGCCAAGCAATCCTACACACGAAAAGGGAAGTGGATGATGACACAAGAGAAGACCATGGCAGAACCGGCAGTGGGCCGCGTGGACTTTCAACATGAGTCGCCGGCGCTCGTCAGAAAGCTGGTGGAATTCGGCAGCATGCTCAAGGACAGCGCCATCGAGGAAAGGATCCGCGATCTCGTCACGATGCGGGCCTCGCAGATCAACGGCTGCGCCTTTTGCCTCGACATGCACGTCAAAGAAGCACGCATGCATGGCGAGCGCGAACTGCGCCTCTACCATCTCGCCATCTGGCGCGAGTCGAATCTTTTCTCCTCGCGCGAACGGGCTGCGCTCGCCTGGACGGAAGCCCTCACCAAGCTACCCGAACATGGCGTGCCGGACGAACTCTATAATAGCGTCCGAAAGCATCTGTCCGACAAGGAGCTCTCGGACCTCACCTTCGCCATCGCGGCGATCAACGCGTGGAACCGGATCAACATTGCCTTCAAGTCCACGCCCGGAGCGGCCGACGCTGCCTTCGGGTTGGACAAGGCGGGATTGAGCTAGTTCGCCAACTCAGGAACAGCGACACAGCCGCGGCGCGGCCCGAAACGTCTGAAAAGGCGCACGCCGCGTGCATTGTGTGGTTCCTCACAAGCCTGCGCAGGGCCGGACGGCCCACTAATGGAACAGAAACTCGACTTCGCTGCGCCGTCCGGCTCCGTTGCGCAGGCGTGTTCCTTAGTTGGGATGAGAAAGGCTGACCTCCGCGGGATGCGATAAGCTCCCAATGAAAAGCGCAGTGGAACTGCAAAGGAGATCAGCCGTGAAGAAGGGTATCAGCAAAGGAACCGACAGCTTTGGAAGGTAAGGGCTTGGTGAAAGAGGACCACAGGGGCGAATTTCAGCCAACCCCGGCGGGCCGTGCTTTAGGAAACAAACGAATGCGATAGCCCCAATGCGGGGCGGCTGTAGAGCTTCTAGTCCCAGGGATTGAGGATCTTGACGCCGAGCAGGTCAAAATCCTGCACGTTGCGCGTGACCACGGTGAGCCCGTGCTCCAGCGCAGTCGCAGCGATCAGACCATCGGCCATGCTGAGAGGTCGGCCAGCGAGATGCCGCTGCGCGCTGAGCGCGCCCCATTTTTCGGCGATGGCATAGGTAACTGGCAATATCCGGCCGTCGAACGTCGGGATAAGATCCTTTTCCAGCCACTCCAGCAGTTCGGATCGGCGCTTGCCATGCGGAGCAAGATCTAAACCCTTGCGCAGTTCGCCGATCGTGATGACGCTCAAGTGAAGGGTCTGATCATCCTGTGCTCGAATCCATGCGTCAACCTTTGGATCGGGGCGGCTTCGAATACTTTCGGAGGGAACGTTTGTGTCGAGCAGCAAAGCGCTCATAGAGCGATATCGCGGCCGGGTGAAGGATCACGGCTGAAATCCAGGTCATCAGCCAAGCCCCTGACTTTGGCGCATACATCAGCGAATGTGCGCTTTGGTTTATCGGCGACCGTTTCCGGCGGCGCGTTCTGTTCGCCAAGCTCAACCAGCCAGCGATCAAGGGTGAGTCCGCGAGCTTGCGCTTGCTTCTGAAAGCGGGCGGCGCGATCTTCCGAGATTTCGATGGTTACATTCATGGCCGCTTTCTCCTTCTCTTTCCACAGTATCGGAATATGGGGCATTCTGTCACGAAGGTCAAGAAGCGGAGGCGGTTCAGTCATGGCGTAGGCTCTACCGCCTAATGCCGGCGCATGACAGCCGCTGCGGCGTTGTTCGATGTTACAACGGCCTCGCTATACTGTTGCCATGTCGATGAAGACGCAACCAGAGGTAGTAATTCGACCGGCCACGGTGGAAGACAGCGCGGTCTGCGGACAGATCTGTTACGACGCATTCTCGAGCGTCAACGCCGCCCACGGTTTCCCAAGTGACTTTCCTTCGCCGGAAGTCGCCTGCGGCTTGCTATCGGTGTTGTTTGCCGCCGATGGCCTTTACTGCGTCGTCGCCGAGATCGAAGGCCGCATCGCCGGCAGCAATTGCCTTGACGAACGTTCGAGCATCGCTGGCATTGGCCCGATCACTGTGGATCCGAGCCTGCAAAACTCAGGCGTTGGCCGAAAGCTGATGCAGGCTGTGATGGAACGGACGAACGAATCCCGCCATGCGGGGGTCCGCCTGGTGCAGGCCGCGTTCCACAATCGATCACTCTCGCTTTACTCCGGTCTCGGCTTCGATGTGCGCGAGCCGCTTTCCTGCATGCAAGGCCGGACGCTGGAGCGAACCGTCCACGGGTGCGCCGTTCGCGCTGCCCAACATACGGATTTAGCAGACTGCAATGCATTGTCGAGACGGGTGCATGGATTCGATCGTGGGGTCGAATTGGCCCAAGCCATCCGGCAGAACACGGCCCGAGTCGTGACACGTGGCGACCGGATTACCGGATATGCAACCGATGTGGCGTTCTTCGGACACGCTACGGCAGAGACCAATCAAGACCTGCAGGCGATCATCGCCTCGGCCGACTCCTTCGGGGGCCCCGGGATCCTCGTGCCATCGAGGAACAACGCCCTGCTACGCTGGTGCCTCGCGAACGGTCTGCGAGTCGTCCAACCCATGACCTTGATGACTACCGGTCTTTACAACGAGCCCGCCGGAGCGTGGCTGCCGTCGATCCTATTTTGAGTTTGAAACCAGGAATGGAACAGCAGGCGGTGGGAGCCACGTTGTCCCTTCACTTGCCACCCCGCTCGTTCCAAGGCCGCGAGGACACGTCGCGCCTTAGTGGAGGGCCAGTTGCTCATCGGAAATCGAGAATGAAACTGCGAGCGCAGAAGAAGGCATTTCACCGTGAGCAATGCGGTCCGCAATCACCTCGATCGCCAGCCGTTCGGCGTTGCTGACAGCTTCGTCGCGGGTGTGACCGTAACACATGACACCCGGCAGTTCCAAGGCTTCGGCGATCCAACGGCCGTCGTCTTCCCGATCCAGCTCAATGGTCAGCTTCACCCTTTCATCATAGCTTCCATTTCTCTTCTCAGGGCCGTTCCGCACTTGATAAGGTATTAGAACCATGATGCGATTCCTGATCCTGGCGGCGGCCTCGTTCGCTACTGCAGTCGCCCAGTCCGGCCCAAAGTTCGGGGAAGACGTCGCCTTCCTCCAGCGCCACACCGAGGTGGTCGTGCTGACCGGCAAAGCGGACGCCAAGGCGCAGGTGGCGGTCGTCCCGGCCTGGCAGGGGCGCGTGATGACCAGCACCGACGGCGGCGCCAGCGGAGGCAGCTTTGGCTGGATCAATCGCGACATGATCGCGTCCCGCAAGCTCGTGCCGCACATGAATCCCTTCGGCGGCGAGGACCGCTTCTGGCTCGGCCCCGAAGGCGGGCAATTCTCCATCTTCTTTCAGAAAGGCGCGAAGTTCGACCTCGAACACTGGCAAACGCCCGCACCCATCGACTCCGAGTCCTACACAGTGGCCAGCCGCGAGCAGGACCGGGTGAAGTTCCACAAACCGTTCAAGCTGACGAACTATTCCGGCGCCGAGTTCGACATCGAGCTCGATCGCGAGATCCGCATGCTCGAGCCGGCGGATCTATGGAAGAAGCTTGGCGTATCCAGCGCGCAACAAAGCGTCAACGCGGTCGGATACGAGTCCTCCAACCGAATCGCCAATGCGGGCAAAGCCGCATGGACAGAGAAGACGGGGCTGCTCTCCGTCTGGATCCTCGGGATGTATAACTCGTCGCCGACAACCACCGTCGTCATCCCTCTCCGTGAAAGCACGGCCGCCCCGGCCAAGGGCGTAACCGACGACTATTTCGGCAAGGTTCCGGCGAATCGCCTTGTTACAGACGCCACGACAGCGTTCTTCCGCGGAGATGGCAAGTACCGCAGTAAGATCGGCGTCAGCCCCGAGCGCGCCAAACCGGCATTAGGAAGTTACGACTCGAAGACAGGCGTGCTCACGATCGTGCAATTCACTCTGCCCCGCGGCGCAACCAAGTACGTCAATTCCCAGTGGAAATTGCAGGACAATCCTTTTTCTGGCGATGCGATCAACAGCTACAGCGACGACGGCAAGATGGGTGGGTTCTATGAAATGGAAACCTCCTCACCCGCAGCCGCGCTGGCGCCGGGCCAGGCTCTCGAACATGTCCACCGCACGATTCACCTGCGCGGAAACCCGGCGGCGCTCGATGGCATCGCGAAGGCAGTGTTGGGCGCCGGTCTGGAGCGGATCCGTACGGCGCTTCCTTAGCGACACAGCCGCGGCGCGGCCCGAAACGTTTAAGAAATCAGCTCGCGCCGCGTGCGTTGTGTCGCGATTTCTGAATAAATTGGTGCTAATATTCCCGGATGGCGAATCCTGCGCTCGCTCCAACCCCAACCGCGGTGAGAGTCCGGCACAGCCTCCTCGTCCGGGTGACGCACTGGATCTCCGCGCTCTGCGTGCTCGCGTTGCTGGTGAGCGGCCTCGAAATCGTCATCTCGCACCCGCGATTCTATTGGGGCGAAGACGGAAATGCATTAATGCCCTCGCTGTTCGACATACCAATACCCGCCTCGCGCGCGTCTGTGAAGACGGGCTACAACTATGTGCTGCCCGATCAGAATGGCTGGAGCCGCTCGCTTCACTTCCAAACCGCATGGATCATTGTTTTCACGGGCCTGCTCTACGCCGCTGCGAGCCTTCGCTCGGGGCACTTGCGAAAGAGTCTCCTGCCCGCGGCGGCGGACCTTTCCTGGGCGCCGCTCTCGAAATCCATCGCGAACCACGTCCGCTTCAAACCGCCGGGTGAAGAGGAGAACTGGTCCTACAACGTGCTCCAGAGGCTCGCGTATGCGTTCGTCATCTTTGCGCTGTTTCCGCTGATGATTTGGACGGGCCTGGCAATGTCTCCAGCCATCGTTGCGCTCTTTCCGTTCCTTGTGGAGGTTTTGGGCGGTCATCAGTCCGCGCGCACGCTCCATTTCTTCGCTACCTTGTCCCTGGTTCTTTTCGTCTTCGTGCATGTCCTGATGGTTGTCCTTGCCGGATTCAGGAAACGCGTCGGCGCCATGATTACCGGCCGGGCGCCTGACGCGCCACAGCAGGAGCATTCGATATGAGTATTTCCCGCCGCAATCTGATCGCGGGCGCCGCAGGCATTACTGGCGTAACCGCAGCCGCACGCATCCCGAGCCAACACGGGTTGATCCCCCCGGACGCTGCCGGACTCTACGGGTGCGGCCACACCTTGACGTACGCGGCACAGCGACTGTTGACCCGCCATTCGAACGCCCGGGAGTTCACGAAGAGTCAGATCTCCAGGATCCCGCATCCGAATGGAACGGCGCCCAAAGGCGACGAATTCAAACGCCTGCAAGCGGCCGGATTCCAGGATTGGCGGCTCACGGTGGACGGCATGGTCAGCCGCCCTGGTTCGTTCTCGATCGCCGACTTGAAGACCCACCCCACGCGCAGCCAGATCACGGAACTGATCTGTGAAGAAGGCTGGTCGTATATAGCGGAATGGACCGGCACACCCCTCTCGCACATCCTCAACCTTGCAGGTTTGCAGCCCACGGCCCGGTATGCCATCTACTATTCGATGGACGGCTGGATTGACGCCATCGATATGGATGACGCGATGCACGATCAAACGCTCGTGGCCTATGCAATGAATTCCGGGGACATCCCAATCCCCCACGGCGGGCCGATCAGAATGCGCCTTCCAAAACAGCTCGGCTATAAGAGCTTGAAGTTTCTCAACAAGGTGACTCTCACCGACACGCTCAAAGGCATGCCTCTGGGCGGATATTCCTGGTACGCCGGCATGTGACCGCAGGCGAAGCGGCGCAAATCGATAGAATGGTCTCGCCAAAGTCCATGAGTCGAACTTCGCCACTTCCCGTCGCCGCCATTCCACTATTGATGGCGTCCTGTCTTTCGTACGCCGCCGTCGTCCTGCCGGAGGGGCCCGGCAAAGCGGAGACCGTCAAGCTCTGCGGCAAATGCCACTCTCTCGATCAGACGGTTTCGTTGCGGCTCGCGCAGCCGGGTTGGACCGAGACCATTTCCAAGATGGTGAACATCGGCGCGCAAGGTACGGACGAAGAGTTTAGCGCGGTCCTGCGATATCTGGTAAAGAATTATGGGCCGGCGGCCGGTAGTGCGCCCGCCGCGGAAACCGCCACGACGGCGGCAACTCGTCCGCCCGAAAATGTGACGCCTGCCGCCGCGGCTATCGAACCCACAAGCGCGACGCGAATCGCAAGCATCCCTTCAGGAGGCTTCCCAGCGGATCCCGCCAAGGAATGGCGCACCTACGGCCACGATCCAGGCGGCATGCGCTTCTCTCCGCTGAAACAGGTTACGCCAGAAAACGTCGGCAAACTCGAGGTGGCCTGGGTGTATCACATGCGTCCGCAAGGATTCAAGGCCGGCCCGGCGCCGCAACAGCCTCGCGGCCCAAGCGCACCGGTCGGCGATGAACCCGAAGCTCCAAGTCGAGCCGCCAACCGCGGAGGCGGCAGCGCCGGCGGACCGCAATTCGGCTTTGGATCCGGCTTCCGCCCCAGCGAGGTCACACCGCTCGTGATCCACGGCATCATGTACGTCACCACGCCGTATTCCCGCGTGGCGGCGATCGATCCCGTCACCGGCAAGGAACTCTGGGCCTACACGCTCCCTTCCTCCAACCCGTCTACGCGCGGCCTCGAATACTGGGCAGGCGACAGTAAAACGGCTGCACAAGTCGTCTTCGGATCGACTGACGGCAAGCTCTACTCGCTCGACGCGAAGACCGGCAAGCCGAACCCCGCCTTCGGCGACAACGGCGTCATTAATCTGAACACCGAAGCCATCATGCGCGGCTTGCCCGGCCGCAACGCTCTGACGTCGCCGCCCATCATGTACAGGCATCTCGTCATCACAGGAGGCACGACCCAGGAAAACCCGCCAAAGGGCCCCGACGGCGACGTGCCCGCCTGGGATATGCACACGGGCAAGCTCGTCTGGACCTTCCAACCGATTCCGCACCCGGGCGAAAAGCACACAGA
>JACXTT010003156.1_pt1 | contig 25675 bp, 24 predicted proteins | sample 9270951 | NCBI WGS metagenome assembly JACXTT01 (sample SAMN15532306, study PRJNA645909) | rock metagenome | isolation source: weathered quartz diorite | place: Puerto Rico | collected 2017-06-21
GGTGGTGTGATGGGCGTGGAAAAGGTGTCAGGAAGAAGATGATAAGACGAGCAGAAGTCACGATTACGTCGCCATTTTTCGTTCCCGAAATTGGATGGATCCATTTCGGGTTTCGCGAAAAATGGTGACGCAATTGCAAGAACCCCGACGGCGCCGTCCTCGCCACCCTCACCTACACCTACGACGCCAACGGCAACCGCCTCAGCAAAACCCAGAACCTCACCCCGAGCCACCCCGACACCCCGATGACGGCCACCTATGACGCCGCCCACCGCCTCCGCCAGCTCACCCTCACCGCGAGCGGCAAGACCTATGCCCTGCGCTACGATGCTATCGGCGGGTAAAAAGGTACGCTTCCCTTTTAAAAGGATTCCATGATAACTTACCCAAATGCCCCGACTAGCCGGTACGGTCTGCGCCCACGTTGCTCACCATATTACCCAGCGGGGCAACCGCCGGGAAGACGTTTTCTTCAGCGATGAAGATCGCCAGACCTACCTGGGTTGGCTCAAAGCCTATGCTAACCAGCACAAGGTGGATACCCTCGCCTACTGCCTCATGACCAACCCCATCCACCTGGTGGCCGTACCGGCAACGGAAGAGGGCCTGCAACAGACCCAGCCCCTCCACATGCGCTAAGAAAAATGCTTTTTCAAGTGGTTAAAATTTGGCGCTCTTGGCGTGTTGGTGGTTCATTTTGTGAGACGCTCTAAGTTAATCACAAATACAGGAGATGCATCATGGTAATCAGCAGCGCTGAATTTTGGGACATGGTGGATGATACCCGTCTGCAAACCGAATACAACATCGATGAAAAAGTACAAAGCATTCGCAGTGCCGACCCCGGCAAATTACGCAGAATATTTCTTCAATACCGCCACTTTACGAAGTATTATGGCAGCGACTTAGGGCTGTTGATCTTCAAGTTGTCGCTCGGCAGGCTCAAAAGTCTGGTTGCGGAGATCACCGCCGAAGAACTAGGCAACGGCGACCCGGAGCGCGCCCATACCAGGCTGTTGGACCACTTTCTTCTCGATATAGGCGTAGACGAAAACGAACTGGAAAACTCCATCACCCCCGAAAACCTCGCCCTGCTGGAGGAGCTGCGCAGCTTAATGCTCTCGCAGCCACCCTCCTACGCCATCGGTCTGCGCGGCATGGGCGGAGAATGCTTGTGCCAGATATACCTGACCGCCGTATACCGGCAACTTGTCGAAAATCCCTATATCCGCGAGCACCGCCACGCCATCGACTGGACGTTCTGGGATATTCATGTAGGCGAAGTGGACATCGAGCACCGCCGCATGGTGCGGGCCGCCATCGACGAAGTGATCCGCGCCGATCCGGCCAGCATCGAACCCTTGGCCGCTGGCTACCTGAAGGCCAAACATACCTGGGACAGCTTCTGGACCAACAGCCACGTCCCGGCGCGGCAACCGCTGCGCATTCGTGCTTGATAAAGGTTGCGTGAAACGCTATCCAGGCAAAATTTTGTGCTATAATTAGAAAGTTTATATGTGTTAACGATACTAGCTTTACTAATGACCCTAGCCGGCTTCGTTAAGCCTAGGTTACGCCGCCATGAACAATCGACGCGAACAGCTCCTGGACGCTGCACAGGATATTATCCAGCGTCGTGGTTACAATGCGTTCAGCTATCAAGACCTCGCCGACGTTATTCGTATTCGCAAAGCGAGCATCCATCACCATTTCCCGAAAAAAGAGGACATCGGTCTGGCGCTGATTCAGCGCTACACGGAAAGCTTTAAGCAAATACTGCAAAACATCCTCGCGCAGCACAAAAACGAACGCGAACAATTCGAAGCCTACTGCTTTCTGTTCGGTTATACCCTTACCAGCTCCAACCACGAAAAACTATGCCTGGGCGGCATCATGGGCGCGGAATCGCTTACCCTGCCTGAAAATATCTGCAAAGCCATCGAAGAATTTTGCGACGCCAATGAAACCTGGCTGAAGGCCGTTATTCAATCGGGTATGAAAAACGGCGTGTTCACGCCGACCGTGCACCCTGTGCGCGCAGCCCGCATGATCTTCAGCAGCCTCGAAGGCGCCATGATGGCCGCGCGCGTGGAAGGCACCATCCAATACGTGCGCGACGTGATACAACAATTCCGCGATGTTCTCTATAAGAAAAAAAAGCAATACCCCCCTAAAACGCGCCGCAAGCATGCTTCTCCACTTAGCAACGGTAAGCGGCGCAGTAAAGCGCTGGCCACGGATTAAATACACATCAAATTACCGCACCCCTACACTAGGCAGCTTCGCCATACTGACAAACTGGGGCGTTAACAAACCGTCATAGCCAAATTACGGTACCTACCCCGGGAGATGATTATGGCCTACGGAACGCATCCATATATATGATATATGCCCATACGAATCCGAGAAAAATCGTTGCCTTATCCGTTTATTTTGTAGGTCATCCGCCGGTGTCATATATAGTTAGTTATACCCGCTATTAAATCGTGACCAAGCTCAGTTTTTCATAATTATTATATAGCTCCTCCGCCTCTTCCAAAGCCTCGCTAATAATTTGAGCAGCTTTTCTACCATGCTCACCAGTATGGTTTGACATCACCTGCATGCGGTATCTTACCTTGTTAACGGGAACCGCCGGAAACTCTACAAGATTGGTAAATAATCCGCGATTAAAACATAAAGCCGTAGCGATCCTGCCTATCGCCTCATTGCCTAACAATACAGGAACAATTGGAGAAGGTATGCCCATCACATCGATGCCGCGCTCGGTCAACGCCGAACGCAACTCCACGATCGCAGACATTAAACGTTTACGCAATACCTCGCCTTCCGGGGAACGAACAATCCGTAAAGCCTCTTTAACTATCGCCGCCTGCACAGGTGATAAAGCATTTGAGAAAGTGAAGGAAGGCCCAAACCAACTGAGATATTGCTTGACGGAGGCGCTGTTTGTGCCAAGGAATCCCCCATTCGATGCGAACGTTTTTGAAAAACTGCCCATTACCAAGTCCACTTTACCCACTAAATTATAGATACCTAATGCACCGTCTCCGTTTGGCCCCATGGCGCCGAAGTCGTGCGCGACATCCACCAAGTGCGTCGCATTATATTCAGCACACATTTGTTGAATGCAATCCAAGTCAGGCATGTCCGCGTCCATCGAAAAAAGCCCTTCTGTCACCACCATAACTGCATTTTTAGTGTCCTTTGCGCGGACATCTTTCAACAAGGATAATATATGTTCGGTATCCAAGTGGTTTGCCCGATAGATATTTCTTGTCGCTGCATTTGCGCCGTTGGCTAAGCAATTATGCGCCAATCTATCCAGAATAATGTGATCGTTCTGTCCCATCAAACCTTTAATGGATGCATATCCTGCTGCCCATCCCGTTGGGAAAAGCATTACATACTTCACGCCTAGGGCTTCTGCCAATTGTTCCTCAAGCTCCGCGGATAATTTTGTATTGCCTTGGAATATTGCCGACCCCGCACTATGAATACCGTAACGGTCAATAGCCTCCTTTGCTGCCGCTTTAACACCAGGATGCGAAGCCAGCGATAAATAGTCTTGCGAAGCATAGTTGATCCCATACGTTGCTCTGCCAGTAGAGTCCTTGACCAATAATTCCGGGGCAGCGGCACCCTGTATAATGTTAGTGTATGACCAAACTCCACCATTCTTGCGCGCATTCTGCCAATTAAAATAACTATACGTCCTCCCAACAACATTATTTCCTGTTAACTCAATGAAATCCCTTTGATTACCTTGTAGAGAACCGGACTCAAAAGTGCTCTTTAAATTAGATAAAAATTCCTTACTGGATAGGGTGTTCATGAATGCTCCTCCCACATTTTTTAAAAATTAGTTCATCTCAATGGCTATCCTGAAATATCTTGGCTAGCCTTGTTTCAGTGGACGCCTCCCAAGGTTTTTCCATCAGGTCGAGCTTGATGAAGGTTAAGCGGCCGAATACGGAGAGATAGGTGGTCGATTAATACATTGACTGTGCACTGACATTTGAATTAAGACGAACGGATTCTATGTAAGGATTAATTTCATATCCATTGATAAATACATCATAGTTTTCGACGCATGGATGCTTTGGGCCAGCCGTGCTGAACAACGCTTTCACATTATCCTGCGACAGAAATTCTCTTCCAGGAAGCGTATCTCCAAAGTTTGAAATCATTTTATCTATTTGGTCCTGGTTGCCGTATAATGCGCTGAAAAAGGCCAATTCATCTCTGCTATAAATGTTCATCTCAGCAGTTTTACATACGAGATCAAAATACTCGTCGTAGTCGTTTGCACGAACTTGAACATAATCTTTTAATGCATCTGCAAAGGACGCATCTCCGCAAAAAGCGTGATGCAGATAATGAGAAAGCAACTCGGCGTCACGAAATGCATGTGTAATACCCATGGCTGTAACTTGATCCTTGAAGCTACCCGCATCGCCCACCAACGCCCATCCTGGGCCCGTCAACTGCCTCTTAAAGGCGGGCATAATAGACGCCCCATAGAATTTTTCCGTGCGCGTGCCGCTACGGATAAGCTCGCCTACGTCTGGAGCGCAATAATCGTAAGTGTCAAGAAAATTATTTTCCGCATCTTGCTTAAATTCCCTCCACCAAGCGCACGGACCATATATCAATACCATATGCTTGCTCTCCATGGTTGGGAAAATAGCGGTCCCCAAACGACCTCGTTTGTGAATGGCCAACTCATCCTTAACAATACCTTCATAGTAGGAAAAGTATGCGAAGGTAGACTTCTCACGAAAATCAAAAACCTGTGAACCGACATGCTTAGCAAACTTTGAAAAGCGTCCATCCGCGCCTATTACTATCTTGGCCTTCTCAGTTACTTGTCTGCCGTCGGCTCCGACACCCTGTATCCCTACAACAACCCCGTTTTCTATAAGCGGCGCTTCAACTCTGAAATCTTCCCGAACCTCGGCCCCTGACCGTTCCGCTTCACGCAACAGCAGATCATCGAGAAAAAAACGTCTCGGTCCGCAGTAAATGTTGGTAACTTCGTGATCATCTCCATGCAGGGTGCGAAAACGCTTTTTCAAATCCCCTATTCGCACTGAACCTCTAACGCTAATACCCTCGACACACACCTCCATGTGTGTAAAATAAGGGACGGCCTTCAATACCTTATCGGCTAGACCCCAGCGCTTAAGATACGACATGCCGCGAGGCCATATAAAATGGGTAGATAAAGTGTCTTTAGGAAACCGCTCTTTCTCAAGCAGCAATACACGATGTCCATAACGCGCTAACAACATCGCTGTTGAAGCCCCCGACACTCGTCCGCCTATAATAATCGCGTCATACATTCTATTACCCTCCTTTATTTCACCTAATTTCTCTCACCTAGCCCATTACCTAAAACCCATCTCAAAATTACAGCTTATTTCAATTGATCCGTCATTCCTGGCATAGCGTAGCGAAGGCCAGGAATCCAGCGCCTCTATTGCAACAGACTACTGGGTTCCCGCCTACACGGGAACGACAAACTTTAGAGTCCACCTGATTTTGAGATAGGATCTAGAGCGTTTTTGGTACAACTATATACATAGAGGCGTCTCTAAAAATGCAAATTTCCGTCATTCCCGCGAAAGCGGGAATCCAGAAATTACTGATTTAACATCCGTTTATAAATACTGGATTCCCGCTTTCGCGGGAATGACGAATGGTTTAGAAACGCCTATGTATAGACTTAAATCAAAACTGCTCTAGTTACCCGAAGGTGTTACATGTCGTTTAACCACTAATATAGCGTCCTCCTTACCTATATGAGATTTGCCGATGAAATCGTTTTTGCCCGATAGCAATAACCCGCTGTTGAATTAATGGTGCCCTGTTAACTTATACATAGGATACTTCCCCTTGTAAATACCTACTAGTAGGTATTTACTACCTACTAAATGGTAGATATACTAAGATTAACGTACCGCAGAGTGACACTACGCGATGGTGGTTCACAGGGGTATCTATGCCGATTGACAAACCGCCGCGGTCAAATTATGTTATCTACTATCTAGTAGGCTCTATCGACCTGGGGAACGTGTCTCTATCGTGACGCTCGACGACTCCACCTATGTCGGCAAAATTAAAATCATTCTAGCCGGGATCATTTTAATCTGGACGCTGCAGGGAGCGAACGCAATCACCCCGGCGGAAGAAGCTTCTCCCGCTCGAACGTCTCAGTCTCCGCTCTTCCTCTCCAATTACCGGCAAACCAAACCCTATACCTGCGGCCCCGCCGCACTGCGCGTCGCGTTGAGCTACTGGCGTTTCGATATCAGCGAAGACGAACTGGCGCGGCGCGCGGGCACCGATGAAACCGGTACCACCATGCTGGGCCTCGCTCAAGCCGCGCGGCAGCTCGGTTTCAACGCCCAAGGCGAGCGCTGGAATTGGGAACGTTTGGTTATACAAAAGACCCCGGTAATCGCCTACATCGGACGCGACCACTTCGTAGTCATGGAAAGCGCCGATGACCACACCGCCATTTACTTCGACCCCGCCAGCGGCAAGCGCTCTGTCCAAGATAAAAATTCATTCCAAACTTTTTGGCAGGGTGAGATCCTGTTGTTATGGCCCACGCAGAAATGAGCGACGCTTCAACCACATGTGTGCGAATAACACTATCTTACTAACCCATTCTAATTATTCTTTTGTCATTTATCCTTCAACAAAAATTTTTAAAAAATTGATTTTTTCTCTTGACAACCTCCTAAGCTCTACCATAGCATTTCTACCATCTGGTAGGTTTATACCTTCCAGATGGTTTGCCCCGGCGCAACCGTCCCTAAGAGCCTCATCTTGAGGATGGTCGATCTCGCGTCGTATCTCAGTTGTACCAACGCGCAGTAGTGAAAACACAATGGGAGGAAACACTATGAAACGAACGTTATTAGGTAAGTGGTTAGGCGCGCTGTTTGGCATGTTGTTGATGACGGCGCTGTCGTTCCCTGTAATGTCGGCACCCAGCACCACATCCCTGAGCGATCAGGAAATGGCGGCGATCCTGGGTGGGCATGCATATCTTTACGGATATGTTTATCAAAGTAATACTAGCACTGGCGCAGGCGGAGCCAATATAAATGCCAATGGCTCTTGGAATTCTTGCTCTACTACAGCTAATGGAAGTGGATATTTCCAAATGCTTTGTAATGCTGACACTTATCGAGTTCAGGCAAATTGGAATGCTAGAACTTGGTGGAGTCCCTGCTATGGCGTAACGATAGTGCATACCAATGTAGGTGGGATTTTACGCGTTTACCCACAACCCAAGCCGCCCTGCTAACTAAGTTATTGATTATGGATAAGAAGGGCTGGGGCAAAACTTTGTCCCACCCTTATAGCGGATGGACATTAGGAGTTCTATAGAAGGTTTTTGTATTTCATACCGCTGCGAATTTAATACATGAAGTTAGGAGGTGGAATATGAAACAAACGATCATGAAAAATCTGCAAGTCCTGGCTATATTATTTGCTTTTCTGGGCATTACACCAGCACTTGCTTCAGAAGCACCGCGGTCTATTGCCCTAAGTAATCAAGAAATGGCTTTGCTGAATGGGCAAGCCGGCTTCTATGGCACGGTCTTTTATTTTGGTTCGCCAGCTTCCTTCGCCACCGTTAGTGCTCGGCAGCTAAATTACCCCTTTGGGTATTACCAAACATTCACGAGTTGGAATGGTTCCTACAGTCTTAGCGTACCTAATTACAACAAATATCGAACCTGGGCTAGTAATTTCGGCTCCACCAGCCCATGTAAAGATTTTTCCGTTACCACTAATTGGGTACCGGTGAATCATTATATCTGGGGCGGTTTCCTGTGTTTCTAAAGCAGAGATAGGTTCAACATTTGCCCAGGCAGGAGTGAGGCAAAACTGCCTCACTCCTACTATGGCATAGAGTCTCTGCTTTTGAAGCTATATTGATCGGGTCAGAAAACCCCATTATTAAGGAGAGGATGAGTTATGAAAACTCTTAGGTCAAATATCTGGTTATTAATAGCAGCATTCTTCACCATATGGGCTGGCGGCGTATCCTATGCATCGGAAGCACCTCGCCAAGTACTGCTTAGCGATCAGGAAATGAGTACGCTGAAGGGCCAAGCGGCGATTTATGGTTATGTTTATTATTATGGTGTTGGACGTTCTGGCGCATGGGTTAACGCGCGCCAGATAAGCTGGCCTTATGGTTACAAATACGCCACCAGCAGCTCTGGAGGCTACTATTATATCAATCTAGGCGGCAGCATCTACGAGTGGTGGAATAATCCTACCGGCTGGTGGAGGACGTGGGCCACCTATAATGGGACCTCCAGCAATTGCACAAACGTTTACATCCAAAGCATATATAGCACAGCTCGCGCGGATCATTATATACCAGGAAATTATGGCTGCTATTAAATGAGTACAAAAGGCTGGAGCGAAAAATCGCTCCAGCCCATGCTCTTCTCATCATTAGTTTTATCAACTCAGCGGAGGCAACCATGAGAAAAATTATGGCAGTGAGCGCGCGATTATCAATCTTATTATTCATGATAATGGCGATCTTGCCATCTATATCATCGGCAATAGCACCTACTACATCAATACTCAGCCCGCAAGAGATGGCATCGTTGAAGGGACAAGCGGGCTTCTATGGCTATGTTTACTACAATCTGAGGCCAGTATACGGCGCCAAAGTCACTGCATGGCAACAATTCACGGGCTTAGGCGTTTACAGCACCCTCAGCATTTATAATGGCTATTACTCATTACCCGTTCCAGATAGTGGCATATACAAAATATGGGCGGCCTACAACGGACAATCCAATGCTTTTAGGTGCATTAGCCCTGGGAAAAGTTATTATAAATTAGATCACTACATCGGCTTTGGCGATCCGGGACCGGTTTACACAATCTGCGTGTAAATATACTCTTCCATAAGCTTGCGATACTAGAGAATTTTATTCTTACTATTTAAGCAGGAGGATATATCAATGAAACGCGCCTTTACTGCTCGGCATTTAACGCGACTGTTGTTATTTACTACGCTCCTATTCGCTTTTAGCGCATTTTCACAGGCAAGTCCAACCGCGACGCCGTTAAGCGATCAGGAGATGCAATCTTTACAGGGCGGGCATAGCGCCATTTACGGCTATGTCCTTTACAAGGGGATATCCATCTCCTCTGCCACTGTATCCGCCTCGAAGGTTGACTCCCCCTATTACTATTACCAAGTCCTGACTGGGGCAAACGGTTACTATATGATGACCGTGGTTAACGGCTGTTACGCAGTAACGGCAAGCGCATATAGTCGTCCTTCTTGCACTAAGAAAGTTTGTGTGCCAAACAATTCTGCACCGGTAAACTTCGACTTAGCTTATTGCTCTATTTTTTATTAAAGTCGATTCAACACGAGGAAGCACAAAATGTTGTATCGTCACCGTTGGTTGTTAGGCGTAATCGCAGCGCTGCTCATCGCGTCGCCAGTTTTCGCCGATGTGGAGACGGGCTTGCGCATCCTGACGACCGCTCCGCAAGGCGAGAAGATTTTCTTTCTTCATGTGGAGCAGGGTTTTCCCGAAACGCTGTACGCCATGAATCCGGACGGGGATGGGAAAACCCCCGTCCTGGAGGGTAGCATTCTGGAATTCAATGTGGCGCGCAACGACGGAAATAGAGTAATCGTTTCGGCGGGTGATACCACCGAGCATTACGGCGATGATCAGCACCGTTGGGGGCCGGTGCATATGCACCTTTGGTTGTATGATAAGAAGGGACTGCGGCAATTGACCTCGGGTGCATTGCGCGACATGGCGGCGGCATGGGCATGGGACAGAAAATCCGTTTATTTCGCGCGCGCCACAAACGTCAAAATGGAGAACAATGAAGCCAAATCCGATCCAACTGCTATTTATGTGGCCGCGCCCGACGGCAAAAACACGCGCCCCCTCCTATCGGAAACGTATGATAATGTACATCCACGCCCCACTCCCGATGGGCGATATTTCACTTTCACCAGCAATCGCGGGAAGAAATGGCAAATCTACTTGGCGGATTTCGATGGCAAGAACGAGCGACTGTTTATTAAAGACGGCTTCATGGGCGATTGGTCGCCGGATGGGCAATATTTTTCTTTTCTGAAAAACTTGCCAGGCGATATTTTTTTAGCGAACGGGGAAGGAAAGGTTATCAAACAGATGACCTCTACAGGGCGCGTGGTATCCGAACCCGCATGGTCACCGGATGGCAAGAAAATCGCCTACGCGCAGCTTAACGGCGGCTTGCCGCTCCCTCCTTCCAAAAAACATGATGATTCACCGCCTGATATACTCTCTAGAAATAGTCATGATGAGGCGCCAGCACCTGTGATGGTGAGCTATGATGCGAGCAAAGGTGAGCCACTGGAGGATATCTGGGTGCTGCATGTGGACGGCAAGCTGCCTCCTAAGCGCTTAACCCATGAGGGTGTTGGTAATCGTTCTCCGCGCTGGACGAGATGAGGGTACGCCTCAAAATTAATTGTAGGGGATTATTGGCATATAACTTGCTTAAATCCTATTTGGGAATTAATCCCAAAAATTAGGAGGTATCCTTATGATAATTCAGTCAAATTATATGCAATCATCTCCTGCAACAACGCCTTACTCATCCGCACAGCGGCAAACTCCCGCCGCTGCATTAGCAGTGATTACTGACACGGTAACCATTTCCCAAGTTGCGCAAGATCGCCTAGCCGCATCTGAAGCAAACACGCATCCGGTTAAGCACAGTTGGATAGTACAAGCGGCTATCGACAATCCCACTGTAGCTGAAAAAATGGCCTATGAGATGGCCTACGATATTGATGGGCCTCTCGTGGATATATCGGGTATTAAGGAGGGAACAGGCATCATTCGATACACTGTTACGGGTTTGCCGGTGACGGAGGAAAGTCAAACCTATTTTGACCAGGAGTCATCCAAGGTTATGCGGGGCCGCATTGCCTTGTATGAAACAGAAAAGGCGAAACACGCACCACCGGCGGAAATGATTGAAAAGATGATTGCGTATATGGATGCGCAGTCTGATCGGTATAAACAAATGATCGACTGGCAAGGTCGCGCATGGGGGCACAATAGTCAGGTCTAATCCGTATATATCAAGACGCCTGCGCGTTCAGATAGCAACCTGCCGAGGATAAATTGTATGTTGACAAAGGATAAGCAATATGCAAATCTGCATTTGGGGATTGTGTAATCGCCCCTACTTTCTCAAAAATTTGATTCGATTTTGGGAAGAAACTTCCACTAACTACTAACGAATAACTTAGGAGGCCATAAATGAAGTTCACAAGATCGGCGCTTTCTGCACTATTCAGTATTATCGTAGCGTCCTATTTAACCCTCACCCCCCCCCCCAGCAAACGCTGGTAGTGGAGCGTACGCGTCCAATGCGGTTGGGCCAACCATCTATTCGAAAAACGTTTTATATACATCCTATTTCCCTGTCGTGGGATGGGTGCCGCCAACCGCAACGGTCAGCGGAGTATCTTATACATGGGGTTTTTCATACCTCCCTACCGGGCTTAATGTGTATCTTTGCCATGGAAGCACCAGCGCGTGTTTTAATGTGACATACAGCCAGTCGGGTTATCTATCCGTATTCAATGGACGAAGCGCCACCACACAATTCTTTTTGGCATATTGGGTAAGCGGTACTGGATACATGTCCCCCGCATATAGTAATAATAATCAAGTAATCATAAATTATGTATACTGATTAATAGGGTACTATGCTTTGGATAAGGTTAGCTTTAAGTATATAGTTTAGCCCATTCCCTATTCATTTAAAAAAAGCTGTGCTATTTTGCGCCGTGCTGATGCCTTAAAAGTGAGGTATCAGCACGGCCTTTGTCTTTAAATAGTAAACATATCCTCTTTGCCTAAGCAGGAGGAGTAACGATGAAACTCAGTCGTGACTCAAGCCGGTTTTTGCGTCCGTATAAAACAAGTTGTTTCCTGCTCGTTTTGCTTATGTTCCCCCCGCCGGTTCTCGCGCAGGAAGGAACTGGCACACTATCTTTAAGCCTGGAACAGGCCGTTGAGCGCGCGTTGATGAAGAATCCCGCCTTACTACGAGCGCAGACCGCACTGGAGAATTCACGCGGGGCGTATGATAAGGAGCTGGCGCAATGGACGCCCAAATTCGACGCCAGCGTTTCCAATCGGCGCACGCACAGCGAAAGCGCGCAGTTGCTCACGCAGACGCAAACCAACTTGGGTACTCCGATTACGCAGCCTACCCTTACATCGAGCCAAGATACTGATTCCCTCTCCGGCAAGGTGGGCGTGCGCGACGAGAGCATTTTGCTGGGTGGAAATTTAGGTCGCCTGACCAGCCGCGCCGATCTTCTCAATGTTACGCGTGACATTTCGGAAAATACCGGCGATGAGACGAAAACGTATACCTTGGGACCGAGCATCAATCTATCGCTCAAGCATCCTCTTACACGAACCGGTAAGTTGGCGGAGGGCGCGCCGCTCACTACCGCGCGCACCAATGCGACGATCGCCGAGCTGGAATATCTCAAGGCGAAACAAGACGCCTTGTTCGAGGTAGTATCGGCGTATTACGCGCTGGTGAAGGCGCTGCGCGCCTCGGAAGTAGCAGCGGAGGGACTGAAGCAAACCGCCGGGCAGCTCGAGATCGCGCGCGTGCAGCAGCAATTGGGCGCGAAGGCGGAGATCGACGCGCTGAAACTGGAGGTGCAACTCGCGCAGGATAAGAATAAGTTAATCGAGGCGGAAAGCCAGATTACCAGCGCCAACCAGACCCTGGCGCTGGCCTTGGGGGAGGAATCTTCCAAACAAATCCTGCCTACGACCGTGCCGTCTTATCAGCCCGTCGATGTCGATGTGGACAAGGCCAGCAGCGCGGCGCTGGCGCAGCGCATCGAACTTCAGCAATTGACGCTGAAACAGGAACTCAATCGCCTGTCGCTCGCCACGGCGCAAAGCGGTGACCGCCCTTATCTGACCTTAGACGGCACCTATACCTTGCAGGGCCAGGGTCAAACCTTGGGCGCCAGCAGCAATGCCTTGCGTGATGATAATTTATCGCAATGGGTAGTGGGCGCGACGCTCACCGTGCCCATCAACGATGGTGGAACGACCAAGGCCACGGTGCGCCAGGCGCTGGCCAGCGAAACAGACACGCAACTGGCATTGGATTCGACCAAACGCACGATACGCCGCGAGGTGGAAGAGGCCGCCCAGCAATTGCAGAGCACGGAGCAACGCTATCAAATTTTATCCAAGAGTCTCACCGTGGCGAACGAGACGGTGAAGATAGATCAACTGCGCTTTGCGCGTGGCCTGATCCGCAGCATTGATTTACAGCAATCGCAATTGGCCCTGACACAGGTGTCGCTGGACGCATCGAACGCACTCGTCGATTATTTTCTAAGCCAATATAAACTCCACAAGGCGCAAGGCTCGTTGCTGGCCGCCTTGGGCGTAAATCCCGAGGCCGACACGCCATGACGCTGCGCAGTCTGGCCTTGATTCTCGCCGTGGGGGGGGCAGGCACGGCGGTTACGCTGGTCGAGCCCTGGAAAAATTCCGCGCCGGCGCCTAGTGAAGTCGCCACGCAAACCCTGACTGTCGGCGATTTGGTTGTTGCGGTCACTGCGCCCGGTAAACTTTTCCCCACGTTAACGCGCGAGCTTAAAATTTCCAAACTGTTTCAGATTAAAAAATTGCTGGTCAGCACCGGTGCGAAGGTCGCGCAGGGACAAGCCGTCGCCGTGTTGGCGCACAGTCAGGTTTTGGAGGACATCCTGGGCAAGGTGCGCGGCGCGGAGGTCGATTATCAAAGCGCCGTGAAGGATCACGCCTTGGCGAAGGAGTTATTCGAGGCCAAGGCGATTCCCGAAAATGACGTGCGCGACAAGGACGTGCGCATGCAGAAGGCGCGAATTCAATATCAAACGGCGCAGGATGAGTTCGATATTTCGGCAAGTTTACTCGGTGTGGACGCCGGTTCGGTGCGGAAAGGCCCGCCCTTCACGCTGCGCGCGCCCATCGCCGGCTTCGTAACAAAGCTTAACGGCGAGGAAGGCCGCTGGCTGGAGGGCGATGCCAAGACGCCGCTCATGGTGATCGCCGATCTCAGCAAGTTGCGCATTATCGCCAAGGTAAACATCGTCGATGTGCCGCAGTTGCGCCTCGGTCAGCGCGTGGAATTTACGCTCGCGGGTTTCACCCCTTTGCAGGGGAAGATTACCTCCATCGCTCTGGAACCGCCCGCGCAAAGCGAGCAACGCGACGCCGTGATGGGCGGCCAGGATAACGCAAATACCGTGGAGGTCGGCGCCGAGGCGGAGGCGCCGGCCTCCGGCAATGTTACCCTGGGCGTCAATGGCGAGACGCGCGTTATTATTACCGAGCGGCGTCGCGTGCCGCTCATTCCCGTTGACGCGGTGGTCACGCGCAACGGCGGCAAGGTTGTGTATGTGCTTGATCAAGGCGCGGCGCGCGAACGGCCGGTTGTGTTAGGGCTGCGCGATGATATGCAAGTGGAGGTCGTCAGTGGTCTGCAACCCGATGCGCGGATTATCACGCAAGGGCATCTAAACCTGCGTGACGGCGCGCCGGTGCGCATCAAGGGAACCGGCGCGCCCGCGCTCGCCGCGCCGTCCCCCCTTGCCGATCCCCTGTCGCACTCTTCGTTTCTCCCCGGAATCTAATTCCACCCGTGAAGACGTTGGACCTTTTTAGCAGCGCCTTCGCCACGCTGCGGCTCAATCCGGTGCGCACCGCGCTCACGCTATTGGGCATACTCATCGGCATTACCGCAGTGGTAACGGTGGTGGCCATCGGCCAGGGTAATCAGGCCGCCATCGAGGCCAAGATTCAGCAGTTGGGCGCTAATTTAATTATTCTTTCACCCGGCCTGCGCTCCGCGCAGTCCGGGATGATGTTTTTGAAGGAGCATGATTTGGAAGGTTTGCGGCGCAGCGCCACGTTGATCGATACGCTGGCGCCGCAGGTGATGGGGCAATTCCAAATTCATCAAGGCCGCCAGAGTTTGGCGCTGCCGTGCATCGGCACCAACGGCGATTATCGGCACACGTTGAAATTGCGCTTGTTGACCGGGCGCTTCTTGAGCGAGTTGGACGTGGAGCAGCGCGCCAATGTCATCGTGCTGAACGAAACGGCCGCGCGCAAACTGTTTCCGCGCGCTTGGCCGGAACCGGGCGCGACGGTAACACTTTCCGGCGTGCGCTTCACTTTGATCGGCATCGTGGGCGATCACTGGTTTTCCGGCGGCAACGGTTTCCCGCAAGCCTATATGCCGCTGACCACGCTGCGCAAGTACACGCCCATGGGCGATATTCAACAAGCCTTTTTGCAAATTAAATCCGCTGCGCCGGTGGAAACTGGCATCGAGGAAGTCTCCGCCTATCTGCGCGAGCGTTATCCGGGCATGGGCGGTGACTGGGTGCACCGCATGACGGAGTTCCTGGAAACCTCACAGGAGTTGTCACGGCTTGCCACACTGGTAATGGCCGGCGTGGCCGGCGTGTCGCTGCTGGTCGGCGGCATCGGTATCATGAACGTGCTGCTGGTGGGCGTGCGCGAGCGCGTGCGCGAGATCGGCCTGCGCAAGGCCATCGGCGCCACCAACCGTCACATTATGATGCAGTTTCTCCTGGAGGGCGTGCTGATTTGTCTGGCCGGGGGCGTGCTGGGCGTCATACTGGGCATCGGCGCCGCATTTCTCGCTGGTAATATTTTACAGCTTCCGGTGCGCATCTCCGAATGGGCGCTGCTCATCGGCACGGGCTTCGCGTGCGCCGTCGGTTTGATTTTTTCTTATTATCCGGCCAGCCAGGCCGCGCGCCTCGACCCCATTAGCGCGTTGCGCACCGAATAAGCATGAGTAGTAATTCCCATACTCTGATTCGCCTTGAGCACGTTAATAAAGTTTATCAAACCGGAGCCGCTCAGGTGCAGGCGTTGCGCGACATCAGCCTGACCATCGCCGGCGGCGAGTTTCTCGCCATCGTAGGCCCATCCGGCAGCGGCAAAACCACGTTGCTTGATATCATCGGATGCCTATCGCGGCCCGCGGCGGGCCGTTACTTTTTTCAGGACACGGACACCAGCCGACTCTCGGACGCGGAATTGGCGCGACTGCGCAATCAAAAACTCGGTTTTGTATTCCAGACTTTTCATCTCCTGCCGAAACTTACCGTGCTGGAAAACGTGGAACTCCCACTGGTGTATGCGGGCGTGCAAAAAACCGAGCGCTGCCGGCGCGCACGCGAGTTACTGGAGCGTCTGGGACTCACCGAGCGGCTGCATCACCGGCCTAATCAACTCTCCGGCGGGCAAGCGCAGCGCGCCGCCATCGCGCGCGCCTTGGTCAATCGTCCGACCCTGATCCTCGCCGACGAACCGACGGGTAATCTGGACAGCGCCGCCGGCGCGGAGGTGCTGGGTTTATTGCATCAACTTAATCGAGAGGGACACACCGTGGTGTTGATTACCCACGACCGCGACGTGGCGTCGCAGGCGTCGCGCGTGGTGACGCTGCGCGATGGGGCAGTCTGTTGATGTAGCAACGCTATAGCAATCCGCCATTTGCAGTCTCCGCGCCGGCCCGATACCCTACGCTGTTATTGCCATCGGAGTCAGCGTGATTAAAAACCATTCCCCTACCACCCCACTCAGCTACCGCGACGCGGGGGTGAACATCGACGCTGGAAACAGTCTGGTCGAGCACATTAAACCCATCGCCACGCGCACTATGCGTCCCGGCGTGCTGGCCGGGCTGGGCGGCTTCGGGGCGTTGTTCGAGTTGCCCGTGGGGCGCTACCGCTAGCCGGTGCTGGTGTCCAGCACAGATGGCGTGGGCACCAAGCTCAAGCTGGCCATCGAACTCGGCAAACACGACACTATCGGCATCGACCTGGTGGCGATGTGCGCGAACGACATTATCGTGCAGGGCGCCGAGCCGCTGTTTTTTCTTGACTATTACGCCACCGGTAAATTGAGTGTCGACGTCGCCGCCGAGGTCATCCGTGGCATCGGGCAGGGCTGCGAACTGGCCGGCGCGGCGTTGGTTGGCGGGGAGACCGCCGAGATGCCGGGGCTTTATCAAGGCGGCGACTACGACCTGGCCGGCTTTTGCGTGGGCATCGTCGAAAAAGATAAAATCATCGACGGCGTCAAGGTCAAGGCCGGTGACTACCTGATAGGCATCGCCTCCTCCGGCACGCGCTCCAACGGCTACTCGTTGATCCGCAAAATTATCGAAGTATCCGGCGCCGATCTATCTGCCGACTTTCACGGCCAAACCCTCGGCGCCACGCTGCTTACCCCCACGTGCATCTACGTTAAAGCGCCGCTCAAATTGCTAAGCCAATCGAGGTGCGCTCGCTCACATCACCGGCGGCGGTCTGCTAGAAAACATCCCGCGCGTGCTACCCGATACGCTGCGCGCCGTGGTCTACAACACCGCCTGGCCGCGTCCGCCCATCTTCGATTGGCTGCAACAACACGGCGCGGTGACTGACACCGAAATGTACCATACCTTCAATTGCGGCATCGGTATGGTCGCCTGCGTGGCCGCGAGTTCCATGGACAACACCCTCATGATGCTGCGCAATCTCGGCGAGCAGCCGTGGTACATCGGCCACGTCGAGCAAATGAAAGAACCCGGCGCGCGCGTCATTATCAAGAATCCATGAGTACGGAGGCTGACGCGGGGCGTACCGCCCCGCGTAGCGTGATCCTGATCTCCGGGCGCGGCAGCAACCTGCGCGCCCTCATCGCCGCCGTCAACCAGGACGGTTTACCGCTCGATATCCGCGCCGTTATTAGCAATCGACCCGACGCCGCCGGATTAGAGTATGCAGGTGCGCACGGTCCCTACGCGTACGCTCGATCACACCGACTTTCCCGACCGCTATGTCCAGTTAGCGGACGAGGCTAGAGCGTTTTTGGTACAACTATATACATAGAGGCGTCTCTAAAAATGCAAATTTCCGTCATTCCCGCGAAAGCGGGAATCCAGTATTTATAAACGGATGTTAAATCAATAACTTCTGGATTCCCGCTTTCGCGGGAATGACGAATGGTTTAGAAACGCCTATGTATAGACTTAAATCAAAAATGCTCTAGCACGCGCCACGTGGGAGCCCTCACCCAGGAGATTGATGTGCTAGAGCGTGAACTCCACTCGGCGTTCAAAGAGAGCGACGCCTTCCGGCGGCTGTGCGCGATCCCAGGGATCGGCCGCATCCTGGCCTTCACTATCTTGCTGGAAGTGGGCGACATTCGCCGTTTTGCGTCGGCGGGAGATTTCGCCTCGTACTGCCGCTGCATGAGCAGCGTGCGTCTCAGCAATGGCAAGAAAAAGGGCGAGGGCAACAGCAAGAGCGGCAACAAGTGGCTGTCATGGGCCTTCAGTGAGGCGGCCCATTTCTTCCACCGCTACGAGCCGCGCGTCCGGCAATTCGTGGAACGCAAGAAGCGCAAGACCAACGGCATCATCGCTATACGCGCGCTGGCACACAAACTGGCGCGGGCGGTATACCACCTCTTGCACGACGGTGCCGATTTCGATGCCGGGCGTATGTTTCGATGATCAGGCCGGTGTAGCCAGCCAGTCAATGGGGTTGGTACAACCATGAGACGCTGAGTGGAGGCTACACCGCGCCTACAGATGTGAGCTGTTCCGCCTCTGCGGCGAGCCCACCGAGGGTTGGACGCGGATAACCGCGAGCCATGGATCTGACGCACACGCCGTGTGTCTCTGGACGCCGGCAGGGAACCGAGGAATTTGTGGGGCCTGGATACAGGTCATGGCGCGCGCGGGCTAAGCGGTACGCGATGCGCTCAAGCCAGAAGGGTGACTGGCGCGGGACACTCCCGACGTCAACAACCGAAAGAATCGGATGCGAGACAGTGATCGGCAGGTAGCTGCGCAACCCTACACCGGCTGACCGAAGGGTGACCCCTTAAAGCGAAGGAATGACTTGGGGGCTTGTGTGTCTTAATTCGGCAAGAACGCGACTGCGGTATCGAGGTCTTTATTCACGGTCACCGTGCAACTCGTGCCGGTCACGCCGGCACAGGCCGATTCCCACTGATCCACATGCCAACCCGCTGCGGGGGTCGCCGTGATGGTCACAGACGTGCCGCTGGCATAGACCTCGCTGCAATCACCCGGACAGTTAATACCCGTCGCGGTCAAGGTACCGCTGCCGGACACCGCCACTTGCAAGGTGTAGGTCGTGCCTGTGGGGGGAGGCGGAGGAGGGGGAGGAGGAGGTGGCGTGGTATTGCCGCCCGTTACCGTTGTTGCCGCACTCGAGGTATTATTGGAGGTATTCGTATCATAACTGCTGGTGGTCACGCTGGCGGTATTGGTAATACTGCCGGCCGCCGTGGCATTGGGCGTGACGACCATCGTAAATGTCGCCTTACCGGTCTTTAACAAATAACCGATATTACAGGTGACGGTGCCATTGGCCTGACTGCACGCCCACCCCCCGTAAGTGGGCGTAATGGAGACAAAATCTACCCCGGCCGGCAAGGTATCGGTGAGCACAACGTTGCTCGCATCGTATAAATCCGAGGCATTTTTCACCGTCAGTGTGTAGGTTAGTTGCTGCCCGATCGCCACCGGATTGGGCGCGGCGCTCTGGCTCACCTGCAGATCCACCGGCACGGATGAAGTGACCGTAGCGACTTCGCTGACGCTATTGTTCGCTGGGTTGGACTCGATGCCGGTGGTGCTGACACTGAAGGTGCTGGTCAGCGTGCCCGCAACAGTCGGCTTGACGACGATAGTGACTATGGAGGACGCGGTGGTGCCGATGCCGACATTGCCCTGCTCGCATACCACCGTGCTCGTCACGCTGCAGCGCCCTGAGAACGAACTGGCGGAGACCAGCGTGACGCCTGCCGGTGGCGTGTAGTTCAAGCGCACCCCGGTGGCCGGCTCCGGGCCGGTATTATTAATATAAACAGTGTAGGTGAGCGTGCTGTTGACCAGCACGATATTCGGCGATTCATCCGCCCGCAGGGACAGGTCCGCGGTGGTGGTGATATCCGCGATCTTGGCAACCATGAGTTGGAAGGGGTTATAGCTAGCAGAGCGCAGACTGCCCGTCACATAGGCATTGATGCCGCTCGTATCCACCGCGATACCATAGGTTGCGGCGCCATAAATGTCACCCGGCCCAAGATAGCTGGAATAGAGAAAGCCGCCAGCGGGGTTCAATTTGGCGATGGCGGCCTCGGTGTAAACCGCCTGCATCGGATTGACCAGGGGGCCGCTGAACTTTCCTGTTAAGTAAGCATTGCCGTTACCGTCCACGGCGACGGCCCTCCCATCCTGGCTGCCAAGGGGTACGTAATAGATCTGTGCCGAACCCGCAGCATTGAATTTGGCGGCAAAGGCCGTGTAACCGGAATATTTAGTACCTCGTGAGCTATACCAGTAATTGATCGTGGTGCCCACAATTACCGCATTGCCGTTCGCATCAACGGCGATGCCGTTCGCCGTGTCGTTATTGGCGGTCGTGGGAGTACCCACGGTATAGTCCAGATAAGTCGAATAGACGAGCGCGGCGCCGCCCGGATCAAGTTTGCTGATAAAGGCATCCTGCGAGCCCTTACGCGTCGCGCGCAACGGATTCATGACAGGAAAGTTGCTGGAGTACGTGCTGCCCGTTACATAAATGTTGCCTGTGGCATCCACGGCGATGCCGTTCGCCGCATCGTTGGAACTGCCGCCAAGATAGGTGGAATAAACTAGCGCGCCGGATACATCCAACTTGGTGATAAAGGCGTCACCGCCTCCCCCCAGCAGGGGTTGCAAGGCACGGGCGGTGGGGAAATTACTTGAAGAGGTTTGACCGGTAATGTAGACGTTGCCGGCGATATCCAGGGCGATGCCCGTCGCGCCGTCCGGCGCGCTGCCCCCCAGATAAGTGGAATAGATCAACGCCGAACCTGCCGCGTTAAGCTGGGCGACAAAGGCATCAGCGTAATAGCTATCGCCTCTGCTCGCCTGCACGGGATTGGCCAGCGGGAAGTTGGTCGAGTCAGTTTGGCCCGCAATAAAGGCGTTACCATTGGCATCCGCCACAATCGCTGTTCCTCTATCACTTCCTGTGCCGCCTAAATACGTGGCGTAGAGCAGGGTGCCGGCCGCGCTCCACTTGGCCACGAAGGCATCGGTGTAACCGCCGCCAAAGGAAGACTGCAGGGGATTGAGCGTAGGGAAGGCGGTGGAGGTGGTGTTGCCGATCACGTAGACGTTGCCGTTGGCGTCTACGGTAACGCTCGCACCCGTAGTATCGTTAACGCCCGCAATAAGGTAGCTCAATACCGGATCAATGATAAGCGGCCGCGAAGTGTCGTAGGCGGCTACGTGGAAGCCGGCTTCCCGCTCGTTCCTGAGCACATAAGTGCCCGCGACCTCCTTGCGCACGCCGTTCACCTCCTGATAGACAACGGGCTTGCGCATTTGCAGCGCACCCGTTGCGGTAGGCACTAACAGATTTCCCTGTGGATCGAGTGCCAGCTTCCCGGCGTCGCTGAATTTCAATGCTATGGTCTTGGGATCGGCGCCGGGCGCGACCACGAAGTCATACTCCAGTTGGTTTTGCTTGCCGTAGTACACTACGTCGATACCGGGATAAACCTGTTGGTATTTGATCTTGGCATACAGCGGAATATCGGTGTGCCATTGTTTGGGGTCTTTGCCGATCAGGTAATTGCTGTGGCCGGCCAGTGGCTCCTGGGCTACGGCCTTGGCAGCGGAATTGGCGCCGCTGAGTTGCATGCGCAGCACGGAGCCGGTTGCGGGAGACGCGGAGCTTGAGTGAGAGTCGTGTTTAGCCGCAGCCGCTTTGGCTTGTGGCACGAGCGACAATACCGCTTCCGGCGCGCTTAAAAACAGGCTGTAACCCGGCCCGCGCGCAAGGTAATCAACCTGGGCGGCAGTCTGCCCCTGATTGGCCTCAAAGTACCGTGGCAAGGTAGCAAAAGAAGAGCTTATCGTAAGTCCCTGTACCGCTTTATCCGGCGGCGCCATTGCATAGGCGGCCAGCGTAGCGCTTAATCCCAAGCCGGCAATTAAACAACCCACCAATCTCATCCCTGTTAACCACCGCCTCCGGCCTAACCCTGTTTGCCGCGCCCAGATGTACCGATTGGCGGATCGCTGACTTTGATGCTGTTTCGTCACATTCATAGAAACCTCCCCTCACAGAAACTGGCAAAACGCCTACGCATAGCGCAGGCGGCTCGTTGAAACGGGGCAAGATCGGCAATCACCTCACTCATCTCTGCGGCATATTCAAAGGGCGCTACTCAAACTATCTATCGATAGGTGAATAGATGCTATACCGAATCAAGCTCATCATCAAGCTCAAGCTCACCCATCATTAAACTTAAGTTAATGAACGTACTGCCTCTCTCTCTGTCCGGGGCAACACCCGCCAAGCCGGGTCAAGCCCTATGCGAGAAGGAAAAGTGGGGTCACAAGAGAAAGTAAGGTCACGATGAAAAGTAGGAAAAGCAGGGTCAGATACTTCAAAAGACCGGAAATAATGCAGGAGACGGGACCTTGGGGCAAGTCCCGGATCTGGGCGAACGCTGGCGGGCGCCGTCTCTGGCGCCTGCCAGCGTTCGCTGAAACGGTGTTTTAGGCGGTTCTCATCATCGCCGGCTTCAGGCCGAACCCCAGCGCCAGCAATGCTACGCCGAGCGCGATATGTAGCCAGTTGTCGGCGCTGTTCAGGTGTACGAGCCCCAGCAGGCTGCCTTGGCCGGTAGCGCTGTCCACGATCCCGAAGCCGATCACGCCCACCGCCAGATACACCACGCCGAAGACCTGCACCGCAAGGCGGCCCAGCTGTTCGGTTTGCAGTCCGGCGACAATCAACGCGATGCCGGCGATGATGTGCACCAGATCATGGCCGAGATCGGTCTCGAAGAGGCCGGCGTGGCCCACCAGAGGATTGGGGATAAACCCCAGGATGCCGACCAGAATGAATACCGCACCTAAAACCAAAGAGATATTTTTAAACATAATTCCTCCACGTTGGTTAAACGCTTAACAACGGCGTTACAATTTTTGATACGCAAGCGGATGCATTCTGGATGCTGTCCGCCTACCGTGCCGCGCAGTGTAAGTTCGAGCGGTGCGCCGTATTGTACAGGTCTGTTATTACCTTTAAAACATATTTTTATGTTATTATCTGAAATTCTAGTCATGTCGATTAAGCGGTTAAATCGGTAATTTTCTATCTGCTTTTTTAATCAGGTTAGGCAAGGAGAAGGGAGTGCTTGAAACTCTTGGAGATCGTCAACAACAATTGCTGCATTGTCTGCTGCAATACAGGACGGGTATGACGGTAGAGCATCTGGTGGAGGCCTTGGCGATCACGCGTACCGCAATCAACCAGCATCTTGCGGCTCTGGAGCGGGATGGCTTTGTTGAAAGAACCTCCATGCAGAGCACGGGCGGACGTCCCAGCCGCGTCTATGTGTTAACGTCTAAGGGAATTAATCTTTTCCCGAAGCAGTATGCTTGGTTTTCCTCATTGTTGTTGCAAAAACTCAGGAAGGAGTTGGGTACAGAGGGTCTTGCGCGCTATCTGCGTAATATGGGCAAAACCCTTGCACTACAAGTCCGTGCGCAGCTTGAGTCGAGTGATAAGAGTGATCAAATCGTTAATTTGGCGAATGTGATAAGTCACTATGGCTATCAAGCCAGTGTAAGTTCCGGCGCGAAACAGCCGCTGCCGGATATTGAGGCAAAAAACTGCGTATATCATGATCTGGCGCGCCAGTATCCGGAGGTCTGCCAATTTGATCTGGCGTTGTTGTCCGGAGCTTTGCAAGTGGATGTTGAACACCAGGAGTGTATAGCGCGCGGCGGTGGCGTATGCCGCTTTAAATTTCACGAAAAGCGAAAAAAATAATTTATGTGCAGCGGGTTTTAATGACGGCCTGCGTACGGTTTGTCACATTAAGCAGTTTTAAAATTCTTGCCATATGGAGCTTAACCGTTCCATGCGCCACAAGAGGTGTCCAGCGAAACTGGACAGTCCGATAAGGGGTAGCCTTGCCTAACCCTCTTGGCACATGGCCTTTGCGATCGACGCGCCCGTTATCAACACGGTTTTGCCGAAGATATTCATTCCGAGCCCTTCTCGCCTGGTCAGAATCCCAGCGATTCGCCTACGACATCGCGTACCAGGTTCAGCACAAACATTTGGTTGAAACCATGCCAGTCACCATATTTCTCGCGCATCGGGTAATACACGGCATCGAAGTACTGGCCCATCTGATCCTTGCCAATACCGGGCGTGCCCAATTTGTGAATCGCCTCGTTGGCAAGTCTGCGCCCCTCTTCCATCATGTCGCGCCAGTCCACCAAATCCTGCTTCGTTCCATAACCGAAGTGGGAGGGGATAAAGGTGTCAAAGTCGATGCCTATAATCCGGTTCATTGCTGCCAGATAGCCAGGGGCATAGCGATCTGGAACACCCACAGGCTCAACTGTTTTTACCAGGCCGAGGTCGGCCGTAAACACCAGACGCTCGGACGGAATGTGAAAGGCATACAGCGTATCGGTATGGGAGAGGCCGAGATATAGAGCGCGAATTTCGACGCCACCGATGTTCAGGACGGTGTCTCCGGATATATATCGGGTCGGCATCAGGACGTCCTTGTGGTCAACCGCATTCCAATAGACCGGGCACTTTTCATGCGCAATGACGTTGACCGGCTCCAGACCAGCCCCACCGCGGGTGTGATCGAGGTGATAGTGGGAGTAAATCAGGGTGTTGACCTTCATTCTCGGAAATTGCCGCTGCAGTTCCTTGTGCAAGGCGCTCGACATGGCGGGATTCATGGGGTCGATCACCACCAATCCGTCGTTGGTGACAACCATCAAGTTCCTGTACCAGTTCCAGCGGAACGTGTAGACCTTGTCGGTAACCTTCTCGAATCGGATACCGTCGATGTTCTCGCCGTGAAAGTACGGATCCACGGTTTTTGTAACTGTCTTCAGAACCAAGCTTTCGCAGCCTGACAGGGTGGCCAGCGCCAGCATGGCGCAAACGATGATTGCGGATTTCTTCATGGTTGTTCTCTGTGCCTGGTAAGTGGAAGATTCAGGCCAATACCGGTTTCGTAGCCATGGACTCACCTCGCAACAGCTTCTCGATCGAGATAAGGTGGAACCACAGCCATAGTGGCGCGGGGAGGAACACGGCATACATCATGCTGTGATGCGGCCCGATTTGCGGCAGCAGGATGAGGGCCAGGGAACTGGCGACAACAAGAATGTCCGCCAAGCCAAACAGGTTGGCTAACCAGGCGCGACGCGCACCCTGCACCCCCGCCGCGACTGAGAATGCCGCGATCAGCCCGAAGAATCCCGCGCCGATGTGGGTAAACCCATCGAGGATGCCGAACGTTTGCGGAAGCACGCCCGTGCTGGCTTCCATCAGAAAACTGGCGCCAAAGAACACGCGGATGCCTTGCAGCAACAGCAACTGGCGCTGATCGAGACCAAGCAGCAATCTGCGCAAAGGCGGTATGCCGAGCAATACCGCCCCCACGAGGCCCACGGCAACGAAAATCAC
>JACXTT010003157.1_pt1 | contig 25669 bp, 22 predicted proteins | sample 9270951 | NCBI WGS metagenome assembly JACXTT01 (sample SAMN15532306, study PRJNA645909) | rock metagenome | isolation source: weathered quartz diorite | place: Puerto Rico | collected 2017-06-21
AAGTGAGTTGGCAAACTGGATCCCTTCCCCAACTCTATTAGAATCAGTCACTTGCGGGGAGGGTGTTTGCAGTTTGCCAACTGGCGTGGGGGGTATCTCAACCGACCTTGACTTCGCCGACGACGACTCATGCCAAATTCGAAAGGCACACCCGAGGCTCCCCTTCGGACTTGACAGCCTTGCCCATCTCGGCTATTGGGCCGCTTCAATCGGACTAATTCCAAACATCGGCCGACGGGAGGCAACGCCTTCCCTCGCCGCGGCAAAGGGCGTTTTCATGAGGCCCGCGATTGCGCTGTCGCTGTTCGGCTGGAGCATTCTGTGCTCCGGCTGCGCGCTGATCGAGGACGGCAACCGCAATCTGTGTGTCGCTCTCTCGACGCCGATCGAGACGCATCGCGAAATGGCGCGCAATCGCCGCTGGGCCGAGGACGCCTGGCGCGGCGTTGCCGGCAACGGCGGCCCGTGCAAGCACACGAACGACTACGCCCAGGGCTTCAAGGATGGCTATGCCGAGTACCTCTTCCGCGGCGGCGACAGTGAGCCGCCGCTGGTGGCGCCGTTGCATTACCGCCAGCTGCGCTATCAAACACCCAAGGGATACCTGGCCGTCGAGGACTGGTTCGCCGGCTATCGCCACGGCGCCGCCCTGGCGCGCGACAGCGGCGCACGCCAATTCGTCACAGGCCCTTCGGGGTTGCGTGGCGAGATCAACGCCAGCGTGATTCACGAGCAGCCGCCACTGGTAGACAATCACCGCAACGATGCACCGCTCGAAGTGATCGTGGAGGCGCCGCAATTTCAGCCCCTACCCGCAGCTGAAAAACACGACACGGAGCCGCCGGTGATCCAGTTTGGCGAACCGATGCGAGGCGTTACGCCTGTTGCTCCGGATCCAGCGGTTGAGAAACCTGCGGAGCCGGTGCGAGCCAAGATCACGAATGTCAGCGAAGCGCCGGAACCGGTACGCGTCAAGATCATGAAGGTGATCGAGTCGCCCAAGGCGGAGCCGGCCCCCGCGAAGGCTCGAATCACGGGTATCAGCGCTCCCGAGCCGGTGCGCGCAAGAATTACCACGATCACGGTGATGCCGCCGAAGGAATAGATTTCTTGGCCCGAAGCGCAAGCGAGGAATGCGCCAGCCTTGGGAATACCGATGAGCAATCTTCTAAAAAACTTTGTCCGACTGCCGCTCCAGCGCGCCGCCGCGCTGGCCGCACTCGTGCTGATCTGTGCGGCGACCGGCGGCTGCACGGCGCTGACGAACCCGATTGCCGACGGCATCCCCGTGCGCCTCTTGCCGCCAGAATTGCTCGGGCCAGCCAAGACAAGCTATCAAACGATCCCGCTCAACGTGCTGCGGCAGACGCAGCCCGACGCCTATCGGCTCGAGGCCGGCGACGTGCTCGGCGTCTATATCGAAGGCTATCTTGGCGAGAAGAACATGCCGGTGCCGGTCCAGGTCGCCCCGCTGGTGCAGACCCGCGACACGAATCGGCTGGCCCCGGGCGCGGGTTATCCGGTGCCGGTGCAGGAAGACGGGAACATCGCGCTGCCGTTGATCCCGAAGTTATCGGTCAAGGGCCTTACCGTCGGCGAAGCGCGCGAAGCGATCAAGAATCTCTACGCCAAGACCGAACTGGCGGCACAAGCGCGCGAACGCCTGCTCGTCACGCTGCTTCATCAAAGGCAATATCAAGTCCTCGTCTTCCGCCAGGAGGCGACGAACTTCCTGGCCGGGCAAGACGGACCGGTGCCGATCAGCAAGCGCAACACCGGCCATCTGGTCGATTTGCCTGCTTACCAGAACGACGTATTACACGCCCTGGCGCGGACCGGCGGCTTGCCGGACCTCGACGCCTACAACGAAATCATCATTCATCGCGACCGCATACGCGACAAGAAGCCGATTCTCGACAAGGCAAAGCCGGGTGCCGAAGTTCGGCAACTCGCCCCGTGGACCGGCGAGACGCTGCGAATTCCGCTGCGCATGCCGGCCGGCTCGCCGCTCATGTTCGGCAAGGACGATATCGTGCTGCATACCGGCGACGTCCTCTTCCTGGAGGCCCGCGACGAACAGGCCTTCTACACCGCGGGCCTTCTGCCTCCGGGCAAGCACATGCTGCCGCGCGATCACGATCTCGATGTGCTCGAAGCCGTCGCCCTGGTGCGCGGGCCGCTGTACAACGGCGCGTTCGGCGGCAGCAACCTGTCGGGTACGCTGATCGCGCCCGGCCTGGGGAGCCCGTCGCCGAGCTTGCTGGTAGTCCTGCGGCGCGTGCCGAACCACGGGCAGATCGCGATCGCCGTCGATCTGCGCGCCGCCCTGCGCTACCCGCAGGAACGCATCGTGATTCGGCCGGGCGACGTGCTCGTGCTCCAGGAAAAGCCGGGCGAGGCGCTGTCCCGGTACCTGACGCAGACGTTCTTCAACTTCAACCTCTACTGGAACGCGTTCCAGTCCAGCCGCGGCGTCGGCGCCATCGACGTGGCGACGCCGGATCGGCTACCCGGACGCATCGGCACGTTCACGAATGCTGGCATCCCGCCTTGATCGCTGGCGGGACGCGCTGGTGACGGAGATGTTCCGTGGCTTGCGCGTCCGGCTAACCAACCGGCGAATTTACCGAAATTGCAGTGAAAACTCCGGACGCCTTCGGGTACAATGACCCTTATTCCAGGGCCCTCGGAGACGACCCGTATGACCCCCGCCAAGCAGCTTGCCGATTTCCTTGGCTTGAGGACGGCGCCAGTTGCCGTCACCTTCCTGGCCAAGGCGCCGGCGAATGTGCCGCACGTCACTACCGCCGCGCCGTCCAGTTGCACCTACTGGAAGCGCGCCGCCGACGGGCAGACCTTTTACACGGAGGCGGCCGATCAGCTGAACTGCCCCATCGGCGCCTACACGCACGGCGTCGATATGCCGCCGGCAACGCAGCAAGAGCTGCAAGGCGCCGTCGGCACCATGGTCAGTCTCGGCTATATTCGCCTGGACGAAGTGCCCGGCATACCGAAGCGGACCGGCCCATTTGGCGTCGCCGTCTACGCCCCGCTCGAAAAGGCTGTTGGGCAACCGGATGTCGTGCTGGTGTGCGGCAATGCCAAGCAGATCATGCTGCTGGAGGAAGCGGCCCAGTCCGCCGGCGTCGGCGGCGCCGCTCCGCTGATGGGCCGGCCGACTTGTGCCGCCCTGCCCGCCGCGATGCAGACCCAGCGCGGCGCCGCCAGCCTCGGCTGCATCGGCAACCGCGTCTATACCGAAATGGCCGACGATGAGTTGTACTACGCCTTGCCCGGCAAGCATCTGCACGCCGTCGTCGGCAAATTGGCGGAGATCGTCAAAGCCAACCGCGAACTGGAGAAATACCACCGCGCGCGCGTTCCAGTGGGAGCATAATGGCGGCTGGAAAGAGCGACTCTCGCTTATCCTTTATAGAGACCAACGGAGGATCCAACTGATGAAGACCAAGCTGCTGACTATTGCTCTAATTCTGCCACTCATGGCTGCGGGATCAGCCCATGCCGAGATCATCAAGGGAGTGATGGGCATCAAAGGGGCCGAGATGTCCTGATGAGGCGGCATGGCGCGTGACGCCATATCACGTCAGTATGACGTGCAGAAGAACTCGATGACCTACACCTGCGAAGGTGAGAAGGGAGCGTATCGCCCCGGCGTGATAATATTCTACGCCAAGAAGGGCAAATCGCTCGACCTTGACAAGATGCGCGAGTCATTCAACGCCAGCCGGCTATCCGGCGGCACCAACATGAAGGTCGATTACCTCGAATTGACCGCCAGCGGCGACGTCCTGCCCGGCGACAACGAAACCTTGCTGAAAGTCTCCAACACCGAGCAGGTGTTCGTGCTGGGCGCGGACCCGAGCGCCAAGGACATGCTGAAAAAGCTGCACGAGGCGGCGCGCCGCGGCGACAAGATTGCCAGCGTCACCGGCAGAGTCGCGGGCTGGAACGGCACCTTCCCGGTGGTCCTGCGCGCGCTGGCGAAAACCGCGGACCAGCGTCCGCAACTGCTCGTAACGGGGTTCGAGATTTCCCCGAAGTAAGGAACCGATGCGCGATTTTCTGCGAAACGTGCTCAGCGCCCTGGCCGCCGCGGCCGGCGCCGCGCCCAACTGAATGGCAGCCGGCGTCATCTCCCTGCTCGGGTTAGTGGGGACCGCAACGGCCTCCATGGTCGCCGGCTGGTTGTTGCCCGCCCTGATCGTGCTGTCGATCCTGCTGCTGGGGCGTTCCTTTTACATCCTGTACGTGCAAAAACGCGGCACGCGCGTCAGCGCAGTCGTTACCTGGCTGTCGGCCGTGTTCGTGGTTGGTTACTGGACCTGGCGGCTGGTGGATGCGTAAGTCGCCGTTTGCGGAATTGTGTTCGCGTGGCGCCATGCGTGCGCTAAGCCGCAAGCGGCAAGCATGAAGGAGACCTCCGTGATCCTCGGCCGGATTGGCATATGCCTGGTGCTGGCGATGCTTGCGTGCGTGTGCGCGTTGCGTAGTCCCGAATCGGCGCAGGCCCAGCCTGCCGACAAGCTCATCACCAACGCCATTGGCATGAAGCTCACGCTCATCCCCGCCGGCAAGTTCATGATGGGCTCCCCCGCCGCCGAGGCCGAGCGTGACGACGAAGAATTGGCGCACGAAGTCGAGATCACCAAGCCGTTCTACATGGGCATCCACGAGGTAACGCAAGGGCAGTACGAGAAGGTGATGAACAAGAACACCTCGTTCTTTCGGCAAGGCCCGGACTATCCGATGGAGCAGGTTCGCTTTCCGGAGGTGCTTGATTTCTGCCGCAAGTTGTCGGCGCTGCCGGACGAGGTGAAAGCGGGGCGCGTCTACCGCCTGCCGACCGAGGCGGAGTGGGAATACGCCTGCCGCGCGGGGACGGCGACGGTCTTCCATTACGGCAACGGGTTGTCGTCGAAGCTGGCGAATTTTAACGGCGTCTATCCTTACGGCGATGCCGCCAAGGGAGAAAAGCTTCAGAAGACGGCGAAGGTCGGTTCCTACGCGCCCAATGCGTGGGGCCTGTACGATATGCACGGCAACGTCGCGGAATGGTGCTCGGACTGGTATGATCCAGGTTACTACAAGGCGAGCCCCAAGCAGAATCCGAAAGGGCCTGACAAGGGGGTCGTGACTACCAACTTCCAGAACGAGTTTTTTCGCGTCGTCCGCGGCGGCTGCTGGCTCGACGAGGGACGCGCGTGCCGGGCCGCGTATCGATTTCGACTCCAGCCGAGCGAGCCGTACCGCCTGGTCGGCTTTCGAGTCGTCTGTGATACGAGCAAGTGAGTGATTATCATGAACCTGCGTGACCGCGGATCGATTCTGTTGATCTCGTGCTACGAGTTGGGCCACCAGCCACTCGCGGCGGCGTCGCCGGTCGGGTTCATCGAAAGGGCGGGATTCGCCGCAGACGTGCTCGACATCGCGGTGGACCCGTTCGACCCGGCCAGGGTGGAACGTGCCCGCTTCGTCGGCATCTCGGTGCCGATGCACACGGCGCTGCGCCTGGGAGTCCGCGTCGCCGAACGGGTGCGCGAGATCAATCCTGGCGCGGTCATCTGCATGTACGGGCTGTACGCGGCACTGAATGTGGATTACCTGCTCGAACACGGCGCCGACTACTGCATCGGTGGCGAATGCGAGACGCCGATGGTGTCGCTGATCGAAGCGCTCGCCAAGGAGAACGGCAAGACGCCGCTGCGCGTCGCGGGAGTTGCCCAGCGTGGCGTGGTCGCCGAGCCGTACCTGAAGCGTCTGCGTTTCGCGCTGCCGGTCCGCAGCGCCTTGCCGCCGCTCAGCAAGTATGCGTGGCTCGAATACCAGGGGAATCGCCGCACCGTTGGCTACGTCGAGGCAAGCCGCGGCTGCCTGCATCTGTGTACCCACTGCCCGATCCCGCCGGTGTATGACGGCCGATTCTTCGTGATCCCGGAAGACGTCGTGCTGGACGACATCCGCCAGCAGGTGGCCGCCGGCGCCGAACACATCACCTTCGGCGATCCCGATTTCCTGAACGGACCCGGCCACGCGCTGAGCGTCGTCACGGCGATGCACGCGGAGTTTCCGCAGCTCAGCTTCGACATCACAACCAAGGTCGAGCACATCCTGAAACGCGGGGCGATCTTGCCGGAACTGGGCAGGCTCGGCTGCGTGTTCCTCATCTCGGCCGTCGAATCGGTCAGCGACAGGGTGCTGACGATCCTGGAGAAGAATCACACGAAAGCCGACATGGAGGAAGCGGTCAAGGTGGTCCGTGCCGCCGGCATCGCGCCACGCCCAACCTGGGTGGCGTTCACGCCATGGACGACGCTGGGCGATTACCTCGACATGCTGGCGTTCATCGAGGCCAACCAGTTGATCGATAATGTCGATCCGGTGCAGTACACGATTCGCCTGCTGGTGCCGCCCGGCTCGTACCTGCTGAATCGCGCCGAGATGCAGGCACACATTGGCCCCCTGAACGAGGCATCGTTCAGCTACACCTGGGCGCATCCCGATCCGCGCATGGATCAGCTGCACAAGGAGGTCAGCGCGCTGGTCGAGAAGGATGTCCACGCCGGCGAGGATGCCGCCAATACCTTCTATAAGGTCTGGTCGCTGGCTGCCGGCCGCAAGTCGAGCGCCGTGCTGGCGCTGGCAGCAGACCGGGAGCGTGCCCCACGCCTGAGCGAACCGTGGTTCTGCTGAGCGGAACCGACCGAGGGGCAGTTGGACCCGTTACAAAGCAACAAGGCCAAGGCGATGCTGCCGACGGTGTGAGCCGCCGGTCGCGAGCTGATGGGAGTTTATGTACCAGGTATTTCGCAGCATGATGTCATCCCTGTTCACGGTGCTGGCGTCGCTGCCGTGGTGATGAATCATCAACATTGTTCTTCCCCTGCTCGGGTTAGCGGGGTCCGCCACCGCCGCCCAGGTAACGGGCTGGCTTTCCCCGCTTCTGCTCTGCGCCTCGATACTGTTGATCGGCCGGTCGTTCTATGTCATCTATGTACAGAAGATCGCGACGCGCACGACCACCATCGTGGCCTGGTGTTCCTTGGTGTTCATGATCGTGTTCTGGACCTGGTACTTCGTGTCCGGCGGCGTTTGGCCGGAATGGATGGGGCATGCACGCTTTGCCCCCTGATCGGTCACAGAGGTCGTATGATCAGTCAATTGGCGCTCGGCCTGACGCTTGGTTGCTCCGTCCTTCTCTTCAGCGGTTGCAGCCGAGGCGCCAAGCCAAACGAGTCTACTGAAGCACCCGAAGCCGGCCTGAAAGATGTTTGGCTGCGCGTGGACGGCATGACCAAGCAGCTGAATATCTTCTGACTGGACTGACCGAACACGGTCAAAGATGCCCTGTTAGGGCATCCTGGTGTCAAGTCGGTGGAACAGAAGACAGATGACGCAACCGGCCCGACGGACTTTCTCCACGTCCATTACGATCCGGCCAAGGTCAGTCCCAAGGCGTTATTACAGGTGGTGGACAAGCACGAACCGAAATTCACGGCCAAGATAGTTCCGGCGCCATGAGCTGCCGGGACAGAAAAGGAGTATCCAAATGCACACATTCCTCCGCTCGATCCTGGCATTCCTGACTTTGGGGATGGTCACGCTGGGATGCAACAAGACCGAGTCGCCACCCGAGGCCGTAGCGCAGACCGACGTGGTGCTGCTCGTGCCTGGCATGCACTGAGCCACCGGCTGACCCGGACGAGTGCTCAAGGCACTCGCGACTCTGCCGTGGGTAGAGCAAAAGACAATTCAGACCGATGTCAAGACCCGTGAAGTGCGTTTCAACCTCTCGGACAAGAGCGCCTGGAATGAAGAGGCCGTCCGCACCGCCCTCAAGGCGAAGGATTTCCCGGAGATGACGGTGAAGTCGAGGCCCAAGTGACGGGTTCGCTCGCCAACATCACGAAAGGGGAGATCGACGCATGTCCTCGTCCTGCACCAGCGCACCGGCCTGCACGCGCGTCATTCCAGTAGAGCCAGCATGTCCGATTGACGCTCCGAGCGCCGTACTGCGCGAGGTCGTGCGCCGTTATGGAACACCGACGTTCGCTTACGACATCGAACGCCTGCGCGTCCAGGTGGCCAAGCTGCGGACGCACCTGCCGGCCGAGATCGACATACTCTATTCATTGAAAGCCAACGCGTCGCTCGGACTGTGCAGTGTCTTTGCCGGGTGCGGCCTCGGCGCCGATGTCGCATCCGCGGGCGAGATGGCGACCGCGCTGGCAGCCGGATTCGCGCCGGCGCGCATCTTCGTGACCGGACCCGACCGCTCAACGCCGCTGTTGACGCAGTTGCAAGCGTTGCCGGAGGTGGTCATCTCGGTGGACTCGGTCAGCGAGCTGCGCCTGCTGGCCGGGCAAACGGGGCATCATCGCGTCCTCTTGCGCCTGCGGCCCGACTTTTGTTCCTATGCCAGTTGCTCGGCCGGGCCCGACTCGCGTTTTGGCTTGATCTGGGACGACCTGAAATCGTGCCGGGGGTTGCTTGACACCTCGGGCATCAAGGTCGTCGGCTTTCACGTCTTCTCCGGTTCGCAGGTGCTGGCAGAGGAAGGACTTCTCCATCATCTGCGCGGCGGCGTGGACTTGGCGCTGCGAGCGGCCAGCACCCTGGAATTGTCGTGCGCGATCATGCAGATTGGCGGCGGGTTCGGCATTCCGTATGGGGCTGAGGACCATGAGCCGGACCTGGCGCTCATCGGCGCCGAATTGTGCACTCTCGCCAAGCGCGCGGCGCCTGCCCGACTGGTGATCGAGTTGGGTCGCTATCTCGTCGCCCAAGCCGGCTGGTATCTGACAAGCGTGATCGCCGAGCAATCGCACCGCGGCCGGCCGGCGGTCGTCGTGGACGGCGGCTCGCACCAGCGCGGCGATATGTGCGGACTCGGACTGCGGCACAAGGGGTTTGCGCCGGCCGTGCTAGTCACTTCTGGCACGCGTGCTGAGGGGAAAGTGGTCTCGACGGATGTGCTGGGCTGTCTGAGCCTGCCCGGCGATGTGCTGGCCGAAGCGCGTCTGCTGCCGCCGCTTATGCCGGGCGATGTGCTGGCGTTTCCCAACGCCGGCGCTTATGGGCTCGGCGCGTCGCCGTGGATGTTCCATGCCAATCCAGCGCCCGCCGAGGTGGCGTTCGCAGGAATGCAACTCCACACGCTGCGGACGCGCCAAGCACCGGAGTCGGTGCTCGCCGGGCAAGAACGCTTTTGATTCGCGTATGGCCTTGATTACTTGGCGGCGGCCACCCGCGGATCGCGGCGCTTGGTCATGGTGATCTCGTTGCCCGATTCGTTGTGGTAGACCATGTCCATGAACGTGCGGATGAGCAGGATGCCGCGGCCGCCGATTTTTTCCAGGTTATCCGGGCTGGCCGGGTCAGGGAGCACCGACGGATCGAAGCCCTTGCCCTCGTCGCGAATCGTGTACGTCGCCTCCGCCGGGGTAACCTTCACGTCAATATGCACGCGCCGGTTTTGAAACGGCGGCTGTTCGCGGCGTTCCTTGATCAGCTTGTGGTAGTTCGATTCATCTTCCTGGCGCAAGGACGAGTTGACCTCGAGGTTGCCGTGATAGATGGCATTGAGGCACGCCTCCTGCAAGGCGACGGCGATGCGCATGCGTTCGGTGGCGTCGCACATCTTCAGGAAGTTGATTACCTCATCGAGATAACTGATGATGGGGGGGACCAGCGCGGGATCGTTGTGCAAGATGAAATGGAACTCGGAGTTGGCGAGGCATTCAAGGGCGCCGGCGCGCTGCCGGGTAGCGCCGGTCAAAGTCAGGATGCGTTCCAGGGTCGGAATGATGTCCTCGTCGAGAAAAGCCTTGGGGATATAGCTGGCTGCCCCCTTGCTCAGGGCCAGGGCGGCGATCTCCTCGCTGCCGTGCGCCGTCATCAGCACGACCGGCACCCAGGCGAAATCGCGCCGCACCGCTTCGACCAGCTCCAGGCCGTTCATCTGCGGCATTTCCAGGTCGGTGAGCACGATATCGGGAGGGCTGCGGCGCAGCGACGCCACCGCTTCCAGACCGTGACCCGCGAGCTCGACCTCGAAGGAAGCGTCTTGCAAGAGCGCCTGGATCATCTGAGCTTGAGTTTTGCTGTCTTCGACAACAAGGACACGCGCCATGGGCTTCTCCAATGCGAGAGAAGAGATGAAGGACTGTCTGCTGTGGACTATACCACAACCTCGAGGAGCGGTGCAGCCTTTTTTTGCAAGCAAATCCCGAAAGATGGCAAGCCAACCCGCGTCCTCCTGTAGAACGCGGCCACACGAAATCAGAAGGTGATATTATCGCTATCCCACCAGCTCGCGCATGGGCTGCCCGTGATCCTCCACCAAATACTGCGGTCGGCCATTGAGGTCGGTGATCGTCGCGCGGCTGACGTCGATGCCGAGATTGTGATAGAGCGTCGCGTACAGTTCGCCGAAGGTGACGGGGCGGCTTACCGCGTCGCCGGCGATGCGGTCGGTGGCGCCGATTACCTGGCCCGTGCGCATGCCGCCGCCGGCCAGCAGAGCGCAGTTGACTTGCGGCCAATGGTCGCGGCCGACTTGGGCGCTGATGCGCGGCGTGCGGCCGAACTCGCCCATGATAATGACGGTGCAATCGTCCGCCAAGCCGCGCACGTGCAGATCTTCGACGAGGGCGCTGACGCAGTTGTCAAAGACGGGGAAGTCTTCTTGCTCGCGCAAGAAAATGGAGTTATTGGCCCGGCCTTCGGCGTTGAGGCCGCCGTGCCAGTCCCACTTGCTGTAGTTGAGGGTGACGACGCGGGCGCCGGCTTCGACGAGGCGACGGGCCATCAACAGGCTCTGCGGGACGCGCGGGGCGCCGTTGCCGTCCATCATGATGCGCGGGTCGCCGGTGCCGTAGCGGGCGACGATGCGCGGATCTTCGCGTGACAGGTCGAGGGCCTCGGCAAGGCGCGACGACGTTAACAGGCCAAACGCTTGTTCGCTGAAGTGGTCCATGCCTTGCAGCGTGCCGCTGACGTCGGCGTCGCGGCGCATGCTGTCGAAGGAACGCAGCAAGGTGCGACGGTCGGCGAGGCGATCGACGTTGATGCCCTGGAGGATCATGTCGTTGCGCGACGGCCCCATGGGGCGGAAGGGCGCCATCGAGGCGCCGAGGAAGCCGGGGCCGGGTTCGTTGTAAGGGCCGTGCGTGCAGGTGTAGCAGAGGCTGATGTACGGCGGCGTGGCGCGATCGACGGGGCCTTGCAGGCGCGCGACCGTGGAGCCGAACTGCGGCCAACCGCTGCTGGGGGTCGGCCGGCGCGGGTTGTGGCCGTTGAAGACCTGGATCGCATCGTGATCGGCTTGATTGCCGACGAGCGAGCGAACGACCACGAGCTTGTCCATCATGCCGGCCAGCTTCGGAAACGCCGCGCCGATCTGGATGCCGTTGACATTGGTGGCGATGGGCCGCCACGGGCCGGCGATCTCGCGCGGCGCGTTCGGCTTCAGGTCGAACATGTCTTGATGAGGGGGACCGCCGACGAGATAGATCAGAATGACCGATTTGCGCGACGAGGTGATGCCGGCCGCGTCCTCGGCCTTCAGCAGCTGCGGCAACGCCAGTCCCGCGACGCCGAGGCCGCCGATCTGGAGGAAACTGCGGCGCGACAGGCGGTGATTCGTTGATGGATGCTTGGCCATTCGTGCACTCCAGAGAAACACAGCGGGGGGATGCCAGTGGGTTGATTGTAGTGTGTGGATATCTTATCGTGTTCTGGGCATTCAAGAAAGTACAATCTTTGTGAAAAAGCAGCGCGGGCACACCCATGGACTTGGCGCAGCCGATTCAAGAAATTGCAAGGTCCGTAGCGTCCTGCCATCCATCGGGTGTGGCGAATTCGTTGCGACAAAGGGGGTGTGTGTATGTGTGCGCGACGAATCGACGTAACGTATTGGTCGCCAAGGAGTTCATTGTCAAAGATTCGTTGCGCGGCGCCTGCCGTCGTCGCCAACGATTGGTGAGCGTACTCCCAAGCGGACCATTGACGGCCCCGCGCAGGACGGTTAGACTCAATTCATCGGAACAGACCCCGTTCTCGAATCGATTGCCGTTCTGCAAGCAGGATAGTTTCCCGTCCACGTCACTGAGGGTTGTGCGATGGCTGGAAGTCTCACTGTCCTGAATCGCCGCGATTTCCTGCGCTCCTCCGCCAAGGGCGGCTTCACGCTGGGCGGACTATTCGGGCTCGGGATGGACTTGCGGGCGGCCCAAGCGGAAGCCCGGCAATCGCGCATCGCCGGCGCCAAGGAAGTGCCCAGCGTCTGCCCGTACTGCGCCGTCGGCTGCGGCCAACTTGTTCACGTCCGCGACAAGAAGATCATCAACATCGAAGGCAACCCGGAAAGCCCGATCAGCGAGGGGACGCTCTGCCCCAAGGGAGCGGCGACGTTTCAGCTTGTCGTCAACGATTTGCGCACCACGAAAGTCTGGTACCGCGCTCCCGGCGCGGCTGACTGGGACAAGACCAAGACGCTCGCTTGGGCCATGGACCGCATCGCCCGCCTGGTGAAGCATACGCGCGACGAGACCTTTCAGGAAACCTGGCAAGGCAAACGCGTCAACCACACGCTCAAGATCGCTTCGCTCGGCGGGGCGACCATGGATAATGAGTGGAACTACGTGCAGTGCAAATTGATGCGGGCCCTGGGGGTGGTCTACCTCGAAAATCAGGCGCGGATATGACACAGCGCGACCGTGCCCGGTCTGGGCACCTCGTATGGGCGCGGCGGGGCGACGACGTTTGCCGCCGACTTGCAACATTCCGATGCGATCCTGATCATGGGCTCGAACATGGCGGAGTGCCATCCGGTGGCGTTCCGCTGGGTGATGAAGGCGAAGACGCGGGCCGAGCACCCCTGCACCCTGATCCACGCCGACCCGCGCTTCACGCGCACTTCGGCGCTGGCGAACATCTATGCCCCGCTGCGAGCGGGCAGCGATATCGTCATGCTCGGCGCGCTCATCAACCACGTCCTGCAAGAACACGACCGCATTCTGCGCAAAGCGCCGGCCGAGCGCACGGCGCGCGACAAGTTCTTTCACGATTATCTGGTCCAGTACACCAACGCCGCGACGCTGATCACAAGCGATTTCAGCGACACCGAGGACGACAACGGCGGCGGCCTGTTCGCGGGCTTTCAGGCGGCAGCGGGGGACCGGCGCGCCAGTTATGACACCAGCAAATGGCGCTACGACTCCGAGCCGCCAGTGCAGCGGCCCGAGGCCCCCGCACAGCAGTCCTTCGCGGAAACCGTCGGCCGACTGGTGGGACCGCGTTCCCGGCAGGACCTGACGTTGCAAAACGAGCGCTGCGTTTACCAGATTCTCAAAAAGCACTTCCGCCGCTACACGCCGCAGATGGTGGAGGACGCGTGCGGCACGCCGAAGGAGACGTTCAATCAAGTCGCCGCCGCCCTCCTGAGCAACTCCGGCCCGGATCGCTCCAGCGCCATCTGCTACGCCGTCGGCTGGACGCAGCACACTACCGGTGTGCAGATCATCCGCGCGGCCGCGATTTTGCAGCTTCTCCTCGGCAACGTCGGCAGACCGGGCGGCGGCATCCTCGCCCTGCGCGGCCACGCCACCATCCAGGGTTCCACCGACATCGCCACGCTCTATAACATCCATCCCGGCTATCTGAACACCCCCGACGCCCGTAAACGCCACGACACGCTGCTCGACTACATCAAGACCGAAACTTCGGCGACCTCGTTCTGGTCGAATTTCCCCGCCTTCATCGTCAGTCAGTTGAAAGCCTGGTACGGCGACGCCGCCACGGCGCAGAACGAGTTCGGCTACCAGTTCTTGCCGCGCATCATCGCCGATCATTCGCACATGCCGATGTTCGTCGCCATGTCGGAAGGGAAGATCGACGGCTTCTTCGCGATGGGCCAGAATCCCGCGGTCGGCGGACAGAACGCGTCGATGCAGCGCAAGGCGCTCGGACGGCTCAAGTGGATGGTGGTGCGCGACCTGTTCGAAACAGAGACAGCCAGCTTCTGGAAAGACTCCCCGGAGGTGAACAGCGGCGCCCTTAAAACGCCCGACATCCAGACCGAAGTCTTCTTCCTCCCCGCCGCCGGCGTGCCGGAGATGGACGGCAGCTTCACCAACACCCAGCGGCTGGTGCAGTGGCACGAGAAGGCCGTCGATCCCCCCGAAGACGCCCGCTCCGATACCTGGTTCACCTATCACCTGGGCGTCCGTCTGAAGGAGCTCTATCGCGACAGCACATTGCCGCGCGACTTGCCGATCAAGTCGCTGGTGTGGGATTATCTCGATGCGGAGGCCAACCGCGAGTGGCGCGTCAAGGATGAGCCGTCGGCCGAGCTCATCATGAAAGAAATCAACGGCTACCGCATGGCGCGCGGCCAGCGAATCAAGGACGCGATTCCGCTGTCCGCCTTCGCCGACATCAAGGACGACGGCAGCACGGCGTGCGGCGCGTGGATATACACGGGCATCTATGCGCCCGATTCGGCCAATCCGCCTCGCCATCCCAAGGGCATCAACCGCGCCGCCAACCGCAATGGAGACAACTGGACTTCGCTCGACTGGGGCTTTGCCTGGCCCGCCAATCGCCGCATCATGTACAACCGCGCGTCGGCCGATCCACTCGGCAACCCGTGGCCCAAGGAGGCCCGCCTGGCCCGCGCGCACAATCGGCCCGGCGGCGGCTACGTCTACTGGGACGCGCAACGACGCCGTCCCGACGGCCTCCTCGGCATGTGGGTCGGCTTCGACGTGCCCGATTTTCCGCCGACCAAGGCGCCGACCGCTGCCGCCGTTCCCAACGGCGTCGGCCTCGCCAATCACGACGGCGCCTCCCCCTTCATCATGAAGGCCGACGGCAAAGGCTGGCTCTACGTCCCCAACGGTCTCGTCGATGGACCGCTGCCGACTCACTATGAGCCGTTCGAGTCGCCCGTGCGCAATGCCATGTATCCGCAACAGAAAAATCCCGTGGCATTGGTTTACCATGTCCCCGACAACCCCTACGCGCAGCTGGGCGGGGACCAATATCCGCACGTCCTCTCAACGTACCGCCTCACCGAGCATCACCTCAGCGGCACCATGAGCCGCTGGCTGCCGTGGCTGGCCGAGTTGCAGCCGGAGCTGTTCTGCGAGATCTCGCCGGAGCACGCCGAGCAAATCGGCGTCGCAAATACCGAGTTCGTGACCATCTCGACGCCGCGCGGCTCGATCAAGGCGAAAGCGTTGGTGACGCGCCGCATACGCGGGTTCCGCGTCCAGGGTAAGATGGTGCATCACGTCGGCCTGCCGTGGCACTGGGGCTACAAGGGCATCGCCACGGGCGACGTCGTCAACAACCTGACGGCGCTCGTCGGCGATCCGAACGTGAACATCCACGAGGCGAAGGTATTCGTGTGCAACGTGGCGAAGGCATAGTCCGGTCTTCGTTTTGCGCCCGCATGGCGCCGCGCGAGCGCTAAACGAAGAGAAGCGGAGACCGATCATGGCCGAGACTGTAGGCTTCTTCACCGACACGACGCTATGCATCGGCTGCAAGGCGTGCCAGGTTGCCTGCCACCAGTGGAACGATCTGCCCGCCGCCAAACGCAAGGGGACGCGCACCAGCTTGCCGCTCGTCAGCGCCGCCGACCTGGCGCCCATGACCGGCGACAGCTACGACAACACCGGCAGCTTCTCCGACGTCAACTGGCGGCACGTCAAGTTCATCGAGCAGGAACGCCCCGGCGACCAGCGCGTTGCCTGGCTGATGATGTCCGATGTGTGCAAACATTGCGTCAATGCCCCGTGCCTCGAAGTCTGCCCGACCTCGGCGATTTTGCGCACCGAGTTCGACACCGTTTTCATCCACGAGCCGGCCTGCAACGGCTGCCGCGATTGCGTGTCGGCCTGCCCGTTCGGCGTCATCCACATGAGCGCGGAACGCCATGTCGCCCAGAAGTGTACGTTCTGTTACGACCGCTTGCAGAACGGGCTGCAACCCGCATGCGCCCAGGCGTGCCCGACGAAATCAATCCAGTTTGGTCCGCTCGACGATCTGAAAAAGAAGGCGCAGCAACGTGTCGCTCGGCTTCAGGGCCAAGGCGTCACCAAGGCGGCCTTGTATGGAGCGGACGACAAGGTGCTGGGCGGGCTCAATTCGTTCTATCTGCTGGTCGATACGCCGGAGACCTATGGCCTGCCATCGGACCCGAAGCTGCCGAGCCGAGCCGTGGGCTGGGCGTCGCTGCTGAGCATGGTAACGGCGTTCCTGACGGCACTCGGCGTACTGTTCGCCTTTCGCGAAGGACGGCGCATCGAGGTGGGACACTCACAGGAAAGTGCCAATACGGAAGTGCCGAAAACGGAGGTTGGCTCATGAATCCCTTCGTTGCCGACCCCGAATGGGGCTGGTGGATCATCTTCTATTTCTTCCTGGGCGGCATCGCGGCGGGGGCGCACTTCCTCGCCACCTTGATCGAGTTGTTCGGGCAGGAGGAAGATCGGCCGCTAGCGCGCCTCGGCTATCGCGTCGCCTTTCCGCTCATCGGCGTGTGCGGCATTCTACTGATCGTGGACCTCGATCGGCCCGAGCGCTTCTGGCACATGATGTTCCAGTCGGAACGTGTTCACGAGGCGCTCGACGCCGGCTGGCCCAGGGGCGGCTGGGGCACGATGGTGCAGGCGCCGATATTGAAGTGGTGGTCGCCGATCTCGATCGGCGCCTGGGCGCTGGCCGCCTTCGGGGCGTGGAGCCTTGTTTCGTTCGTGACGACGTTCTGGAACCCGCGCGGCCCGGCCTTGCTTGGGCATATCTTTCGCCTGGTCGGCAGCTTGCTCGGTTTCTTCGTCGCGTCGTACACCGGCGTCCTCTTGAACGCCACCAATCAGCCACTCTGGAGCGAGAGTGTGTGGATCGCCCCGCTTTTCCTGACGTCGGCAGCCTCAACGGCGATCGCCGTCTTGCTCTTGCTGGGGCGCCGAATCTCGACGGCGACGCGCGAACGCCTGGAGAAAGCAGATCTGTGCGCTCTCGGGCTGGAGCTGTTTCTGTTTCTCTTGTTCCTGGCGTCGCTCGGCCGATTGTTGCCGAACGTGTTGCAGATCTGGCAAGGTCAGGCACTGGTCTGCGGCACCTTGGTAGCGGGCCTGTTCGTGCCGTTGCTCCTGCACCTCGGCTTTGGCCAGCCCGGAGCGGTGCGCGTGACGGCCGCCGCCGCGTCTACCCTGGCGGGCGGATTCATCCTGCGCTTCGGTATCGTCAGCATTGCGCCGGCGCTCCTTCACGCGGCTCAACGGGGAGAACTTGTGGTTAGCGAGGCGGCGTTGTGGCGCTCCTGGGAAGGGATTGCGCTGATTGCACTGACGCTGACCTTGGCCGTGTCGATGCCGCTCTTCTTGTGCAGAAAGTGGAGTCTCACTTGGGAGCGGACCGGCATGGTGAGCGTCGTATCATTGCTGGCGAGCTGCGGCGTCCTGTTTTATGCCCTGGAAATCGGCGGGTTTCGGCTGTCGCCCGAAGACGACCGCGAGCGCGGCGGCGGCTTCGGCGCGAGCTTTTTCAACCGCCCGGCCGATATTCAAGTACGCAGCAAGATCATCAAGACCGAGCAATAATGAGCGAAACCACCCCCACTGAACCGCTACGGCCGCGCGACCTGGCCCTGCTGCAACTGGCGTCCGGCGATCTGTTGCCGCGCCAGCGGGCTCGCGACCAGCAGGCAGACCGGGCTGGCCTCGATCTGATGCGTCAGGTGCTGGAGCGGATCGCCGCCCTCGATCCGGAGCCGGCGGCGCTGGAGGCGACGCTGGTGCAAATCGTCGCGGAGCTGAGCCCGCCGTCGGGGCCGGTCCGGGCGCTGGCGGTGCTGTTTCGCGAAGATTGGCAAGCATCCTGCGCCGTCCCGGAGTTGACGGCGCATTTGCTCGCCGAGGCGCTGGCGCTGTCGAATCCCAAACGCAAGGAAAACTCGCGTGCCTAGCTTCTTGACAAGATGGTTCGGTTCGCCCGAGACGGTTCCAGCGCATCTCGTCGAGCCGCTCGCCGAGTTGGACAAGCTGGGGCAGAAGCGTACGTCCCTACAGGGTTCGTGCCAGGTCATGAAGTCGATTCTCGTGGAGCTGTTCGCCGAATCGCTCGTTCACGAACCACTCGCTTTGCCGCCCGAACAGGCTCGCGCCAAACTGGCGGAAGGCGTTCCGCTGCTGCGCGACGTTTTCCTGTCTCTGGACGACGCCGCTTTTCGACGCCGGACGGTCGCGCTCTGTGCGGTGCTGCAAGAGAAGAAAGCGGAGCATTTGAGCGACGAGCTGTGCAAAAAACGGGCAGACCCGCTTGCGCTATTGCACGAGGTTATCGCCGGCCGGCCCGAAGCGGTGGCGGCGCAGGCCGATGCGCTCGGACTTGATTCGGCACAACTGGCCACCGTGCTTCGTCTGACCGCCTTGCCGGCGCTGATGCCGTTTGCCGATGCGCTGGCGCCGTTCCGCCACGGCATTCCGTGGGAACAAGGCTACTGCCCCACCTGCGGCAGTTGGCCCCTGCTGGGCGAATCACGCGGACTCGATCAGCTTCGTTACTTGCGCTGCGGCTGGTGCGCCAGCGCCTGGGAAGGCGGCCGGCTACGCTGCGTCTTTTGCGGTAATCAGGACCACCACTCGCTCGGCTATTTTCATGCGGAAGGCGAAGAAGATCGCTTGCGGGCGGCAACGTGCGACGAGTGCCGCGGCTATGTGAAAGTGATCTCGACTCTTTCGACGCTGTCGCCGCCGCAGCTTCTGGTCGCGGACCTGGCAAGCCTGCACCTGGACCTGGTCGCGGCCGATCGGGGATTTCACGCGTAACTTCTCATTAACTGTTGGGCCCGAAAGTCATTTGGGTGCAAATCGCTGTCCATCGGCTTATGCGCACCCTACGCATCTGCCGTCAGAACGGCCGGCCAAATGTTGCGGGCACCATCGACGGCGGCGCAAGTTCTTCGGCCCGATGCCGCCTGTGCTGCGGCATCACGACATGCGGCACACAGCGATCGGCGTTGACATCCCAACCGCCGCCGACGGCCTTGTAGAGCTGGATCAGGCCGAGCGCGATCTCTCCCTCGGCTTGCGCCAGGGTGTCTTGTTGCTGGACCAAGTTCTGCTGGATCAAGCTGACAGTCGTGAAGTCGACGCCGTTCACCGCAAACACGGTATAGGCGATCTTGCCCGCTTTCTTGGCGGCTTCAACACTTTCCTTCTGAAGTTTGGCGCGGTGCTGCGCTTTCAGGAAGACGACCATGCCGCTCTCGACTTCCTGCTGAGCGTTCAGCACCCTGTCCTGATAGGCGGCCAGCGCTTCCTGGAACCGAGCGTCCTGGAGACGGACGTTGTTCACGAGGCGCCCATAGTGAAGGATGTTCCACTGGGCCGACGGGCCGAAAGTGCCGTTGAACGCCGAGGAGCGGAACAAGTTCTTGAACGAATCGGCCGACCAGCCGAGCGTGCCGGCCAGGGTGATGTGCGGATAGAATTCGGACTCGGCGATGCCGATCTGAGCCGACACGGCGGCGGCCTGGCGCTCGGCGCGGCGGATGTCGGGGCGGCGGCGCAGCAGGTCGGCGGGAATGCCGACGTCGATATCGACCGCGGCGCTGGGAATTCGCACCACCGCCGGCGCGTCGGCGTTAAGCCGCTGGTGCAAGTCCTCGGGTGGAATACCGAGCAGGATGCACAGCCTGTTGTTCGTCAGACGCAGGCTGATTTCCAGCTCGGAGATGCCGGCCTCGGTCTGCTTGAGCAGGGCCTGGGCCTGATCCAGGGCCAGGGCGCCGTTCTTGTCCACCTTGAGCCGAGCTTCTGCCTTGTCGCGCGTCTCGGTCTGGATGCCCACGTTGAGCTTGGCATACTCGATTCGTTTCTCAAGGGTGCGCAATTGCACGTAGTTGGTGGCGACGTCGCCCAGCAAGGTGACGAGCACGTCGTTGTATTCGAACACCGAGGCATCGAGGTTGGCATCGGCCGATTCGACGGCGCGGCGGAAGCGTCCCCAGAAATCCATTTCCCAGGCGAGGGCAAAGCCGAAGTTCCACTGGTTGAAGAAACGTGGGCGCGAAGACTGGCCGCCGCTGCTGCCGCCGGCGATCTCGTTGCTGGTGCCGATGCGTTCGTAGCCTCCGGAGGCGAACTGCGATTGGGGAAACAGCGCGCCGACGACGATGCCGAGCTGGGCGCGTGCTTGCAAGATGCGGAAGCCGGCCTGGCGCAGCGTCAGATTCTGCTTTTGGGCATCGTCAATGAGATTATCGAGGACAGGGTCGTTGAAGACTTTCCACCACGTGGTCAGATCGTCGGCATCCTTGCGCGGGCGTTTGTCGGCGGGGTCGAGCAGGGCTTTGGCATCAATCCAGTCCTTGGCCAACGGCGCCGATGCCTGCTTGTAGTTGGGTCCGACTTTCAGCCCGTTGTGGAAGTACTCGGACAGGGAGGTGCAACCGCACAGGAGGAAAACAAGGAGACAAGGAGACAAGGAGACAAGGAAGCGAAATGCGATCCGCCGTTGACGGATAGATATTCCGTTGCTCTTCATAATGTCCCCACGAATCTGCCACATAAGGATGCCTGCAGGAAAATATCCTTGCCACGGGCCGTTGCAATCGGCACAGTAAGTAATATCGGCAAGTTTTGCCCAGACGTTGATGAAGATGTGTCGCTGGGCCGTTTTTCACGGATCGCGCATCCACCCTTGGCGTGGCGAACATACCCACCTTGCGGAAACCGCCTTCCGTGCGTCTCTTGACAGGAGCCGGCCAATGTTCCGTTTGATCTTGCTTGCGTGTGTTGTCGGCAGCGTGGTGGCGGTCCTGGCTGGTTGCGAGCGCGGCGGCGCCAAAGTTACCGCGGTGGAAGCCCCGGTCGCGGTAGCTCAGCCGGTCCAGGCGGAGGTCACCGACTACGTCGATTACACCGGCTCGACCCGCGCCAAGGACTCGGTGATCATCCAGCCGCGCGTCACCGGCATTCTGGTTAACATGCCGTTCGAGGAAGGCAAGGATGTCAAGAAGGGCGACACCCTGTTCGAGATCGATCCGCGCCCCTATGAAGCCCAGCTCAAGGCGGCTCAGGCAGCGGTAGACCAGAACGAAGCCGCCCTCACCTATGCCAAGGAAACCAATCTGCAATTCAAGGATATCGCCAAGAAAGCCCAGGACGCCGTCACCAAGCGCGAACTTAACCAGTACAAGGCTCTCGAAGAGCAAGCCGTGGCGGCCTTGAACTTTGCCAAGGCGAACCTGGTGTCGGCCGAGCTGAACCTCGGCTACGCCGTCGTCAAGTCGCCGATCGACGGCCGCATCAGCCGCTATTACCTGACGAAAGGCAACCTGGTCAACCAGGACGTGACGCAGTTGACGACGGTGGTGTCGATGGACCCGATGTACGTCTACTTCGACATGGATGAGCCGACACTGCTGCGCATCAAGCGGGCCATCAACGAAGGCCGGATCAGCCCGCCGCGCATGAGCGAGCGTTCGCGGCCTTTCCTGGCCGCCAGCACGATCGGTCTGCGTGGTTCGCCGCTGGCCAAGGGGGATTTGCTTGCAGGTTTCGCCGCGCTCGCAGGCAACGACGCTCCCGTGGACATGGGCTTGCAAGGAGAAGACGGTTACCCGCATCACGGCATCATCAACTTCTTCGACAATCAGGTCAACCCCGGCACCGGCAGCATCTCCGTGCGCGGCGTGTTCTCCAATCCCATGCCCGTGGGCGGCACCTACCTCTTGACGCCCGGCATGTTCGTACGCGTCCGCTTGCCGATCGGTCAGCCGCAGCAGGAATTGCTGGTGATCGACCGCGCCATCACCTCCGATCAGGGGCTGAAGTACGTCTTCGTGGTCGGTCCCGACAAGGTGGTCAAACAACGCCGCGTCGCCGTAGGCGCCTTGCAGGAGAACGGCCTACGCGTGATCACCCAGGGTCTCAAGAAAGACGACTGGGTGGTCGTCGGCGGCTTGCAACAAGTTCGTCCGGACATGCCGGTGCAAAAAATCGACGAATTGAAAAAGATGCCTTCGTTGAGCGAACCGGCGGAACTGGCGGGCGAGACGAAGCAGAAGGGGAAGAAGAAATGACAAGGGCTGCCGCTTGCTGCTTAGCGTTCACAGCAAGAAATCCACAGCAATAGACTTCAGCCAGCGAGCGCGAAGCCGCAAGCGGCAAACAGGAACGAAAGCGAGCCATGCTCTCGAAGTTCTTCATAGACCGGCCGATCTTTGCGACCGTGCTGTCCGTGGTCATCACGCTGACCGGCGGGATTGCGCTGTGGTTCTTGCCGGTCGCGCAGTATCCGCGCATCACGCCGCCGTCGGTCAACGTGTCGATCGCTTACCCCGGGGCGAGCGCTCAGGTCGTGGCCGACACCGTGGCGGCGCCGATCGAGCAGCAGGTGACCGGCGTGCCCGGCATGTTGTACATGTCGTCGCAGATGAGCAACGACGGATCGTATCAACTCTCGGTCACCTTCGACGTCGATGTCGATCTCAATACAGCTTTAGTGATGGTGCAAAACCGCGTCGCCCTGGCCATGCCGCTCCTGCCCACGCCCGTGCAGAACCAAGGCATCACCATCCGCAAGAAGACGCCCGACATGCTGTGCATGATCAACTTCATCTCGGCCGTCGATGTCACGATTAACGACGGCAGCGTCATCCGCGGCTTCATCAAGAAAGACGACGGCAAGGAGATGACGCTGAAGGACACGGCGGGGAAAAGCCGCACGATCGACAAGGCGAGCATTCGCGAGATCAGCAAGCCGATCTATGACGACGTGTTCTTGAGCAACTACGTGCTGATCAATCTCAAGGATGAGATTCTGCGCGTGGACGGGGCGTCGGACGTGAGCATCATGGGGGAGCGCGACTACAGCATTCGCGCCTGGCTCGATCCGCAGAAGTTGGCGTCGCGCAACATGACCGCCGGCGACGTCGCCACGGCCATCCGCACCCAGAACATCCAGGCGGCGCCCGGCCAGGTCGGCAGTCCGCCTGCCAAGGCGGGGCAAGTCTTGCAGATGCCGATTCATACCCTGGGCCGCCTGTCCGATCCGGCGGAGTTCGGCAACATCATCGTCAAAGTCGGACCGACGCAAATACTGCGCCGGCCTGTCACGGGAGCCGCGGCTTCTCCCGGCGACAGCGGCGGCGATGACACGAGCGGCAGCGCCATGATGACCATACCCGTCGCTGGCGGCACCACCGTCGGCGGCGCCAATACCACCGGTGGCGCCGACGTCGGCGGCGGCGGCACCACCGTCGGCGGCGCCGGCGGCGCCTCGGACAGCCTCGTCGTCATCGGCTCCACCATGCCCGCCCGCCCGAAAAAGAACATCTCCGAAAAACCACGCGTCAGCGCCGCGGCCCTGAACCTGGCGCCGCCGAATCCCTCCGTCAGCATTGTCCGCCTCAAGGATGTCGCGCGCGTCGATATGGGCGCCCTCAATTACAACCAGTCGTGTACTTTCGACGGCGGACCGGCCGTCGGCCTCAGCGTCTATCAGCTCCCCGGCACCAACGCCCTCGACGTCGCCGACCGCGTCCGCGCCCGGATGAAGAAGCTCAAACGCGCCTTTCCCGACGGCATGGATTATATGATCGCCTACGATACCACGCCGTTCATCCGCGAATCGATCTCCGAGGTCTTCTCGACCTTGCGCGACGCCGTGCTCCTGGTCGCCCTCGTCGTCCTGTTCTTCTTGCAAGACTGGCGGGCCATGATCCTGCCGATGATCGATGTGCCGGTCTCCCTGATCGGCACCTTCGCCGTCATGGCGGTCATGGGCTACAGCTTGAACAATATCTCGCTGTTCGGCCTCGTCCTCGCCATCGGCATCGTCGTGGACGACGCCATTGTCGTCCTCGAGAATATCGAGCGGCAAATGGCCAAGGGCCATGACACGCGCACCGCCACCATCAAGGCGATGGAGGAGATTACCGGCCCGATCCTCGCCATCACGCTGGTCCTGTGTGCCGTGTTCATTCCGTGCGCGTTCATCCCCGGCATCACGGGACGCTTCTTTCGCCAGTTCGCCGTGACCATCGCCGCCTCGACGGTGATCTCGGCGATCAACGCCTTGACGATGACGCCGTCCAGGGCGCTGCTCATCTTCAAGACCAAGGAAGGACACCACGGCCACCTTCACCGGCGTGAGGCATTGCCGTGGTGGATCTTCGGCATCCTCGGCGGCCTGGCAACCATCTGGCTGTTGCCGAAAATCTTGGCCGGCGTCTTTGGGCTGCCGGACGTCGTGAACTTCGAGAGAATCGGCGGAACGACGATCGCGTTCGAGCTGGTTCCCTGGAACAGCAAGGATGACGACACGGTTGAGATTTCCGAATGGATGCGCTGGACGGCGCTGGCCGTCTATTTCCTGCCCGGTTTCCTGATCGGCCTGCTGTTCGGCTGGCACGCCATCAAACCGATCAACGCATTGCTCGGCCGGTTCTTTCGCGGTTTCAATCGCGTCTTCGACAATTTGACAGCGCTCTACGGCTGGACGATCGGCAAAACGCTGCGCCTGAGCGCCGTCGTGGTTTTGGCCTACGGTGGCCTGCTGCTCTTCACCTACATCGCCTTTCGCGATTCGCCGCGTGGGTTCGTGCCGCAGCAGGACATGGGCCGCATCATGGTCAGCATCCAGCTCCCCGACTCCGCCAGCCTGGCACGCACCCAGGAGCAGCTCGTCCAGGTGGACAAGGTCATCCGCGGCGTTCCCGGCGTGGCCCATACCATCGGCCTGGGAGGCATCTCCTTCGTCGAGTCGGCCGCCGGCTCCAACTTCGGCTCGTTCTTCGTCATCCTCGACCGCTTCGACCAGCGGCAAAAGCCCGAGCTGCGCGCCGACGCGATCATGAAGAGGCTCCGTGCCGAGTTCGCAACCAAGATCAGAGATGCGCGCGTCGTCGTGGCGCCGTCCTCGCCCATCCCCGGCATCAGCACCTCCGGCGGCTTCAAGCTCATGATTCAAGACCGCGGCGGCCTCGGCTTGCCCACCCTCCAAGATCAGACCGACAAGTTCATCCGCAAGGTCAAGCAGCAAATCGGTGAAGGGGCCGGGACGATTCCTGCCGCCAAGACGACCGGCGCGGACGACGACGGTGCCGGACCACAACGTCAAATGTTGACCGGCGTCAACACGCAGTTCCGCTCCAACACGCCGCAGCTCTTCATGGAAATCGACCGGGTCAAGGCCGCTTCGCTCGGCGTGGCGCTCGACGACGTCAACCAGACCTTGCAAATATACCTCGGTTCGTTCAACGTCAACCGCTTCAACGAATTCGGCCGCTTCTGGCAGGTGACGCTCCAGGCCGACCGCCAGTTCCGCTCGCGCATGGAGGACATCAACCAGCTTCAGGTGCGCAACAGCAGCGGCCAGATGGTCCCGCTCGGTACGCTCGTCACGGTGCGCGAACGGCCGGGGCCGATCTTCGTGCGGCGCTACAACCTTTACACGGCCGCGCCGATCGGCGGGGCGCTGGTGCCGGGCGTGAGTTCCGGCGAGGTGATCAAGTCGGTCGATGAGATCTCTCTCGATGCGCTGCCACGTTCGATGAAGGCGGAATGGACCGAGCTGATGTACTTGCAGATCAGAGAAGGCAGCACGACGGCGATCGTCTTCTCGCTCGCGG
>JACXTT010003158.1_pt1 | contig 25667 bp, 11 predicted proteins | sample 9270951 | NCBI WGS metagenome assembly JACXTT01 (sample SAMN15532306, study PRJNA645909) | rock metagenome | isolation source: weathered quartz diorite | place: Puerto Rico | collected 2017-06-21
GGGACCGCCGACCTGCCGGTGGCCGAAGAGGCGCTGCTCACCGCGCGGGCGATGGGCAGCCGCGCCGAGCTCGTGGCCGACGTGGGGGTGGCGGGTCTCCATCGGCTGCTGGCGCATCGGCAGGCGTTGCGCGGCGCGCGCGTGGTCGTGGTGGTGGCCGGCCTCGAGGGCGCGCTGCCGAGCGTGGTCGGAGGCTTGACCGACCGGCCGGTGATCGCGGTGCCGACCAGCGTGGGTTACGGCGCGCACTTCGACGGGCTGGCGCCGCTCCTGGCGATGCTCAACTCGTGCGCGGCCGGCGTCACGGTGGTCAACGTCGACAACGGGTTCGGCGCCGGATACGCGGCGCACCTGATCAACGCGAGCGGACGACGATGAAGATCGCTTACTTCGATTGCTTCTCCGGAATCAGCGGCGACATGACGCTGGCCGCGCTGGTGAACGCGGGCTGGAGCGCCGAGGCGCTGGCCACGTTGCCCAAGCGTCTCGCGCTGGAGGGTGTCCAGGTGCAGGTCGAGGACACGCGCCGCGGCCCCTTCGTGGCCACTCGGGTGCGGGTCGAGGTCGAGGGCGTGCAGCCGCATCGCCACCTGCGCCACGTGCGCGAGCTGTTGGCCGCGGCGGACCTCGAGGCCGCGGTGCGCGCGCGCGCGCTCGAGGTGTTCACCCGCCTGGCCGAGGCCGAAGCCGAGGTCCATGGCTCGACCATCGAGCAGGTTCACTTCCACGAGGTCGGCGCCGCCGACGCATTGGTCGACGTGGTGGGCGCGATCGAGGGTCTGCGCGCGCTCAGAGTCGACGAGATCTACGCGTCGCCGCTGCGGCTCGGTCGCGGCGCGGTGCGCTCGGAGCATGGGCTGATCCCGGTCCCTGCGCCGGCCACCGCGATCCTGCTCCGCGGGGCGCCGGTTGAGATGCCCGACATCGAGGCCGAGCTGGTGACGCCGACCGGCGCCGCGCTCATCACCACTTTGGTCGAGCGCTGGCAGTCGCCGCCGAGCTTCACGCTGGAGCGGATCGGAGTCGGGGCCGGACAGCGCGACCTGAAGGAACAGCCCAACGTCCTGCGCATCATGATCGGCGAGGCCGAGTCCACGGCGGGGATGGGCTGGCGGCGCGTCGCCGTGCTCGAGACGGCGCTCGACGACGAGAACCCTCAGTTCGTCGCCGCGCTGGTGCCGCGGCTGCTCGACCACGGCGCGCTCGACGCCATGGTGGCGCCGACCACGATGAAGAAGGGCCGGCCGGGGCTGTGGCTGGTGGTGGTGGCCGAGCCGGCGCAGGCCCACGCTCTGGCGCGGCAAATTCTGGCCGAGACCAGCTCGCTGGGCGTGCGTGTGCGCGTCGACGAGCGGCTCGAGCTCGCGCGCCGCGCGGTCGAAGTCGAGACGCCGTTCGGCCCGGTTGCGCTCAAGGTCGCCGACGTGCCGGGCCAGGGGGCACGCGCCGCGCCGGAGTTCGAGTCGGTGCGCAGGGCCGCCGAGAAGACGGGCCGCCCGCTGCGCGAGGTCGCCGACGCCGCGCTCAGGGCGTGGCAGGAGGGGGAACGCTCCCGGCGCCCATGAGCCTGCTCGAAGCCAGGGATCTGGCGGTCACGCCGCCAGGCTCTCGAGTGGCGGTGGTGGAAGGCTTCGCGGCGACGATCGAATCGGGTCAGTGGTGGGGGATCACCGGGCCGAACGGCGGCGGCAAGACCAGCCTGCTCCTGGGGCTGGCCGGACTGTGGCCGACGCGCGGCGAGATCTGCTTTCAGGGCCGGCCGCTGGTCCCCGATCACCCCCGCGGCGACCTGGCGGTGATCCTCCAGGACCCCAGCACGCAGCTCCTCGAACCCACGGTGCGCGAGGAGATCGCATTCGGCTTGCGCAACCAGGGTCTCGACCCGGGGGCGATCGACGGCCGGATTCGCAAGTGGTCGAGCGCGCTTGGGCTCGAGGCCGATCTCGATCGTGACCCGACGCGGTTGTCGGCCGGACGCCAACAGCTGGTCCTGATCGCCGCGGCCCTGGCCGGCGAGCCCAAGCTACTCCTGGCCGACGAGCCCACCGCGCACCTCGACCTCGAGGCCCGCCGTCGCGTGCTCGACCTGGTCCGAGAGCGGATCGCAGGCGGCATGAGCGCCGTGTGGGTCACGCAGCGGACCGAAGAGCTGGCGCTGGCCCATCGCTCGCTCGAGATCGGCCACTCGTCGGAAGCGGCCGCCGCCGCGGCCGCCGCTCCGCCATCGGGTCCGGAGCTGTTGTGTGCCCGGATCGCGCCCGCCGCAACGACCGACGCCGCCGGCCCACGCGTGCACCTCGATTCTCCGTTCGAGCTGGAGATCCCGCGGCGCGGGATCACCGGTCTCCTGGGGCGAAACGGGATCGGAAAGAGCGTGTTGCTCGGCGCGATCGCCGGACATTCTCCGATCGATCAGGTGCAGGTGGAGTGGGCCGAGCCTCCCGAGCCGCCGCCGATCGTCGCGCTCCAGTATCCCGAGCTGCAGATCTTCGAGGAGAGTCCGGCCGACGAGGTGAGTTACGCGGCTCGCTCACGCGGCATGGACCGGCAGTCGGCGCTCGAGCTGGCGTTCCAGCATCTGCATGAGCTGCAAATGGATCGCGCCGCGCTCGAGGGTCGCAGGACATGGGCGCTCTCGACCGGGGAGAAGCGGCTGCTCGAGGTGGTGGCCGCGATCGTCTCGCCGGCCGCCCTCTACGCCCTCGACGAACCGACGGCCGGCCTCGATCCGTTTCGGAAAGTGGCGCTCGGCCGACTCCTCGTCGGCCTGGCGGAGTCGAAGCCCGTCTTGATCGCCACGCAGGACGATTTCTGGCTTCGGAGCCTGGGTTCTCGGGTGATCGACCTCGGTCGAGTGACCGCCGAACCCCCGCATTGACTTAAAAATCCATTGACACCTGTGGTTGAAGTCCGTACATTGTCAGGCACTAGGGCATCTGGTGCACCCCTGAAGTATCCCCTGAAAAAGCACCTCCAGATCCGCGGTGCCGTGCGATCGAGGCTGGCAGCGGCTTCGGTTGTCGCACCACATGGACAGACATCACGCATGTTGGGCTCTGCCGCGTTGCCTTCTGCCAACGGCCGCGCTGGTAGCGGAAAGGAGGATTCGCACACAAGGCCCGAGGCATTCACGCAGCGGTACCGCAACACGTGCCTTGTGGCGTCTCTCTGACGCCATGCGGTTTCTCGGAAGACCTCGCACGTCCCCGATGCGAGGGTGGAGGAAGTCCAAATGAGGAAGCCGTATCAGTTGTTGTTTGTACTGCTCGGCGTCCTGGCGATCGCTCTCCCGGTCGTCGCGCTGGCTCAAGATACGGAGGTCATGCAGAACGGAATGCCGGAGTACCGGCAGTTCACCTCCAAGGCCACGCGACTCCGCACCAGTGACGTCAACGACCCGGACACGGTCTGGATCGGCCACATCGGTGACGCAACGTGGCGTCCGAAGGACAGGAACGGGAACATCATGACCGAGGTTGCGTTCCCGACCATCCAAACCGGTGGCTACGGACCCTATCGCATCGGCCGCGGCGACCACCGCCCCGGTATCGGACCCGGGGCCCACTACAACGGGATCTGGGACTTCGATCACTACGCCGGCGCGTCCCCGGCGCAGGGCAGCTTCCCGGCGCGCGCCGCCGAGAACGACTCGCTCATGGGCTGGTGGCCTCTCGCCCGTCCATTCCAGAGCGGCGACGCCGTGAACGTGAACGACAAGGCCCGTCCGTTCTACGGTCTCGACTACGGCAACCAGGGCTGCTACGTCATCAACCAAGGCTCGCCCAAGCGGACCTTCGGCGTGACCGGCTACTGGCACCGCGACGTGGGCAACAACTCGGCACCCCTCTCCGACACGGGGGCGGTCATCCCGGGCCCGAACGTCGAGTGGAAGCCGATCGGGGGTGGGGCCTCGGCCTGGTGCGGTCTGCGCGCCCAGGGCGACATGACTCACGTCGACCCGATCACGGGGAACGCCTACAACCAGACGGTCCTTTCCTACCGAGGCAACAACTCCTACTTCCAGCAGGGATCGCAATCCGTGCTCGGAACGGATCAGAACTTCCCGGGCTACGGCTCGCAGTGGGACCAGATGCTGTATCGGGACGTCGTCCTGGGCAGCAACGCGGCCGTCAGTCTCCAGTTCGACTACGCGACCTCGATGTCGAAGGTGCGCGGTGGTAGCTCCACGCAGCGAATCGGGTACTTCTACAAGGACCCGACCAAGACGGTGCTGGCAAGCGACGGCAACTTCATCAGCGCGACCGACGCCGAAGCGGCGCTGGCCGGGCCCGTCGACTCGTTCATGGTGTACGTCGGCAAGCCGGTCAACGACGCCAACTGTCGTTTCGCGGATCTGAGCATCGCTCCGGTCTATGATCCGCAGCGCCGTTGGTTCTCGGAAGTGCTCGCGCTGGATGCGAGCGGCAACCTGTCCCAGATCTCGGAAGTCCTGACCGCGGCGGGAGTCAACGGCACGATGGCGGGTGACGGCACGATCACTCCGGTCCACGCCAGCCTGCCGCTCTCGACCGCACAACTCACGGCGATGGGCGTCGGTGTAGGCGGCGGGACGGTGCGTGTCGTGTTCCGCGTCAAGACCAACCGCGGCAGCGACGACGAGGACTACGGCGCGGCCAAGGCCTTTACGTCCGGGACTCGTGGCGCGGCCATCATCGACAACGTCAGCGTCACCCAGGGCGGCGGCAACTTGGTCACCAACGGTGACTTCGAGGCCAGCAACTCGATCGACAACAGCACCGGCGTGGCGGCGACGGCGGCATGGAAGTCGACCGGCAAGCCGCCGGGCGTCTTCGTCCACGTGCACAGCGTCGACCCGAGCCTGGGTTCGCTCGCGGCGCCGTGGAACGATCCCTGCAGCACGCCCAACTTCGCCGATCCCTCCGCCGCGAATCGCAATTGCAACATGATCAGCAACGTGTTGACCGGCGGGGATCACGACAACCAGGAGAAGCCGGGTGGCCTGTTCGGAGGCCCGACGCAAGACCGTGCTCGCTGGTGCGCGTCACCGACGATCAATCTCAAATCGACCGGCGCCGGCGACTACAACGCGCAGGGTATCGACGCGGAAATTGCCACCGGGTCGACCGACTGGATCCTGTCGTGGGACTACCACAGTCCAGGGTTCCGCGGGAACGTCAACGGCAACTTCTTCTCGGTCGGCATGCAGTCCTATCCGGCGCGCCAGGCCAACGGCTTGGCGGTATGGGGTGAGACCCGTCACGCGTTGACGATTTTCTTCCAGTCGGTGAACGGCTGCTTCAGTACCACGACCGGCGCACCAGTCCCGTTGAAGACGTTGATCCTGACGACCAACGCGAACTCGATTCCGGACTCGATTCGGGTCTACTTCCAGTTCCTGTCGCGGTGTTTCACCTTCAACCACGACGCGAACACCTGCTCGCCGGTGTCGCCGAGCATCCTCACCGGCAACCACATCGACAATCTGTCGTTCGCTTTGATCGACGTCCCGCCGCCGGCGGGGATGGCCTTGTCACCGTGGTTCAAGTTCTCGGACGCCTTCCCGGCGACCACGACGAATCCGATCAGCCTCCCGACGGCGGCGTTCGATACTTGCGCGGCGTGGGTGCGGAGCGGCTTCAACGCGCACGTGGCGAACATCGGCCTCACCAAGCCGTCGATCCAGGGCGATACGGCCTGGGTGCAGACGGGAATCGTGCCGAACGTCCGCGTCGATCTGGTGTTCCGCATCCTTCCGGGTGTCGGGAACTACGTCACGATCGGTAACCGCTTGAGCGGCCTCCGTCGTGTGCCGACCGCTACCGCGGCTTCGGTCAAGGCGGATGCCTCCAACGGCGCGCTGTCCCCGGTTCAGAGGTTCTGGGGCGCTTACATGGCGGACAACGGCGCCTTTGGCACCGGCGGCAACGGTGTCACCGGCCCGGGTCATGGGACCGACGGCACATGGGATCCCAACCGCTGGAACAGCGCTCGGATGGACACGCTGGAATCGAACCTGTTCCCGTGCCTCAACTTGGGGCCCAACATCCCGACCCTGGATGCTTCGCAGTGGATGACCACGTACCACGAGTCGGATCCCAAGTGGGCGATCCTGGGCATCGCCAAGAACCGGTGCTTCGTGGTCGATCCTTCGTTGGGCCGCGGCACTGCATGCTCGAGCAAGACCACCACGAGCGTGACGGCGTGCAACGTGATCTGTGGCTCGCACCCGGTGTCGGCGACGTTCCCGCCACTGTGGACGTCGGACCTGACCTCGGGCATGTCGCCGAGCGAGGACGGTCTGGCTGCGGGTCGCACCTATGAGTACACCAAGATCATTCCCGATGGGTTGCTGACGCCTGGCGCCCATGTGCAGTACTTCTTCCGTCGTTCGCCCGGCGCCGCCGCGGCGGTCGACTACCTGCCGGATACGAACTTCGTGTTCAACTCCTCGGCCGACGCCGCGCGCTGGTACCACTTCAGCGTGCTCCCGGATCGGTGGAAGGACGCTGCATTCGCAGCGGGCGGCACCGGCATGGCGTGCATGCTGGTGGACGACGTCAGCGATCGGAACTTCGACGAGTTCTTCTGGGTCTCGGTCGCGGACTCGATCGGCCTGACCAACCCCAACAAGCGCGGCGCCCACAACGGTTGGCACGCGCGCGGTGACCAGAACGCCATTCTGGCAGCCGACAACGGCAACATCGGCATGGACGACGGTCTCGGCATCGCCCGCCGCGACAACGGTGGACAGCCGGGCTCGTTGTGGGATCTCTGGAACACGACCGCGGGCGAGTCGCAGACGACCGGCGCGGCGTGGCTGGCGAATCGTGGCGCCGCGCAGTCGACGGGCACCGAGCTGATCTCCGGCAAGGAGACCAGGACCGGTCCGACCGGCGACATGCTGCGCAACTTCTACCGGACGGTGGTCTTCCTCACCGGCAACCTCACGAGCATCATCTTCGGAAGGGTGCCGAACCGAACCGATGACGACATGGCGATGTTGAACGACTTCGCTGCGATCCCTGCCGGAACCGCTCAGCCTCGTTCGGTCTTCGTCTGGGGTTCGGGTTTCTGCGAGGACCTCACCAGCACGGGTGGCCCAGCGGGCGGCTTGGGATTCCTGAACGCGTACTTCGGTGCGAGTCTCAGGAGCCCGAACTACCGCACCTTCTCGGGCAACCCGAAGCAGGTTGCCAACTACGACCCGGTCTCAGGGTCGGCGTTGGACGTCGCGGGTGGCGGTTTCGGCCTGAGCGGAATGCACTTCGGCCTCAGCGACGGTTGCGGTCTCGAAAACGACGTGCTCTCGGTCAACGTGGCGGTCCCGACCGCGCAAGCGGCGGTGATGCAGGAGAACGTGGGCGCTGCGGGGCCATACGTGGCGGCGATTTACACCCCCAACGGTGGAGCTCGGGCCCAGATCACACTTCTCGACGGCGGCCGCATCCAGCGCGTCGGCGGAATCATCTCCTACAACCCGGTGAGCGGTGCCCCGGTCCTCCCCCTCAGCAATGCGGGTCTGCGGGCCTATACGTTCAAGGCTCTCGCGATCATCGCGGGCTCGGCGGCGTGCGGACCTCAGGGCGCGCCGGTCGGGGTGGGTGACGGGAATCACAGCGGTCCTGGCTCGACCTTCGTCAACTTCATGAATCTCCGCTCGTCCAACCCGATGCACTCCGGCCAGGCCCGGATCGCGTTCGGAGTTGCGAAGACGGAGAAGGTGAAGATCAGTGTCTACGACGTGACCGGACGTCTGGTGAAGACGTTGGCCGAGCGGACATTCGTCGGCGGCCAGGAGCACGTCGTGATCTGGGACGGGACGAGCGACGCCGGTAACAAGGTCAGAAACGGCGTCTACTTCTATCAGCTGAAGACCGCAAACTGGACCAGTCAGAAGAAGCTGGCGGTGCTGTCGAACTAGGCACCTTTCAGCCCGTAGCACGCTCGGGAGGGCGGGGAGCAATCCCCGCCCTCCGGCGTTTTGGTCCGCGCGGGCCCCGCAAACCCCGCCGACTAGGGCATTTGACGCTTGACTGGGCCTTGTCGCGCCGCTAGCCTGCGGTTACTCCCTTTACAAGACTGGGCTTTGGAGGGGCGCTGATGCGCTTGCGTGTCGGTGTTGTTCTTTTTCTTTTGGCGGCTTACGTGGGAATCGGGTGTCGCAGCCCGCTGACCCCGAACATCGATCGAAACCAGGCTCCCGAAACCTGGATCACTGCAGCCCCGTTCGACACGATCACGATCAAGGACGATCACGGAAAGCCGGTCGCATTTCCGTTCCCGAACACGATCCCGATCCGCTTCCATCTCTACTGGGCGGGGTCCGACAAGGATGGCGCGGTCGCGGGCTTCTACTGGGCGGTGGTCGAGACACTCCCCAAGCCGGTTCCGGGAGATTTGTTCGTTCCCAATCTGCCTGGTCCGAAGCCGGCGGACTACCACTACACCACCAGGACCGACAGCTTCTTCGTCTTCAACGTGGCCGAAGACATCCCCGATCGCCAGCACGCCTTTTACATCTACGCGGTCGACAACCTCGGCAAGCCCGACCCGACGCCGGCGCGATTCATCTTCAACTCGCAGGATCGCTTTCCGCCCATCCCGGTGATCGAGGAGTGTCGCTGCATCGGCAAGATCTATCTGCTGAATCCCGGCGGCGGAGTCACGCCGAAGGACGATACGACCTACGTCACCGACGTCGACGACCACAACAACCCGACGCCCCGCGACACCTGCCCCTCGGGCTCCTGGCTCCACGTGAAATGGCACGGCGAGGTTCAGATCCCGCAGACCACGATCACCGGCTATCGCTACAAGCTGGATGAGCCCCGCTTCATCGAGGTCGGTCCCGAGGTGCACGAGGTCAGCTACAACTCCGGCATCGCCCCGGACACGATTCCATTCTCGACCGGAAGGAAGATCTTCGTGCTGCGCGTCGTCGACGAGGCGTTCGGGACACGCGACAGCACGCGCCGCTTCCAACACAATTATTCGCCCGACACCTGGTTCTCGGGCCCCGACCTCAACAGCATCTCCCTGACCGCCAAGCCGGTCCGGAATCGCGTCGAGCACTACGCGGTGCTCACCGCGGGACTCCTCACCGCGCCCGTCCTGGGTAGCTTCATGAGCCCCGACTCGACTCAGATCCTTCCGGCGCTGAGACCGGATCGCCCGACCTTCTTCGAGATCTGGAAGGACACTCTGTGGGCGCGGTCCGACGGGGACACGATCCACCTCAATTCGTGGGTGGTTCTGTACGGCGGCGGCTACGACAAGGACTCCAAGTACGCCGTCAAGGTGAACCCGATCATGCGGTCACTGGACGACCAGGGGAATTACAAGTTCCCCGGTTTCATCGCCCAGGACGGGCCGGTCCTGGCGAGCGGACCCGCCAACGGATCGCCGATCGGCTTCCGCTCGATCGTCACCATGTCCTTGACGCCCGAGAATTCGCCCAGCCGGACCGCGCTCAGCGGTCTCTACCCGATCTTCGACCCCAACGACGTGTTCAATCTGCCTCGCATCGGGGGCTACCACCCGATCTTCCTGGCGGGCCGCGCCTTCGCGGTCATGCAGGCCGAGGACTCGGATGGCGACCGCGACCGCCGGATCGTGGACGGCCGCGACCTCGTCAACGCCTACGAGAGCGGCCTGTTGCCGCCCGACGAGCAGTCGCTGCGGCGGAAGGTGCTGTCGTTCTACGTCGACAAGCCGCCTTACTTCGTGACCAGCAATCCCGTATTCCGGCCTCGCGTTTCGGTGGTGGACACCTTCACGTCGCTGCTCTGGGACCTGCGCATCGTCGGGGCGGACGACGATCCCTACCAGCCCGGCACGGCTCCCGGGGGACCGAGCTCGGTCGTGACCCTGCGGCTCCGCTTCAAGGTCCACGGCAAGTCGTTGGCCGGTGACGACATCGTCTTCGACGACGGCAAGCCCTACGTGAACCAGCAGAACGTCAACCTGCTGGTCCCGGCGTTCCTGGCCGGCGGCATGTGCACCCTCGAGGTCCAACTGTGCGACTGCGAGACCTGCGAGGACAACCCGGGAACGGGCCGTTGCGTCACCCTCAATATTCCCGTCTACTACGCCCGGTCGGCTCCGGCGGAGCCGACCTCCAGCAACACGGTTCGACCGGGGTCGAATGAGCCAAACGCAGCAGGAGCGAAGCCATGAAGATCAAGCTCTCGAACCTGGCGAGTCTGATGGCCCTCGGGCTCTCGATTCTGGGAGCCGCGGGGTGCTCGAAGTCGCTCGACACGGTTTTTCGCGCCAACTTGCCGCCGGAAGTTCGGCTCACCCAGGCGCCGGTCAATTCCCAGGATCAGTATTTCTACGCCTACCGCATGAATTGGGTGGGCTACGATCCTGACGGCCGCGTCGACCACTTCGTGATTGCGGTCGATCCCCCGCGGCCAGACTCGGTCAACCTCGCGCTCAAGTACGCCAACGGCCAGCCGGTGTGGGCGCCCACGAACAAGAACGAGCAGATCATCTTCTTCCGCTGCACGACGCCCGATTCGGCCGGGTCGGCGTTCCTCAACGCGACCGACTTCCATACCTTCGCGATCGCGGCCGTCGACGACAAGGGCATGCTCTCGCGGCCGGTGTGGCGCTCGTTCTTCTCCTTCACCCAAGCTCCATTCGTGTTCATCGAGAACCCGTCGCCGAACTCGGTCTTCACCCCGATCGTCACGCCGGTGGTGCGCATCTCGTGGCGCGGCGTCGATCCCGACGGACAGTTCACCACCAAGCCGGTGAAGTACCGCTTCCGACTCTTCGGCCAACACAACCCCGACTTCCCGGCCCTCCCCGACTTCGTGTCCTACGTGCAGTCGAGCCCGAATTTCCTGCGCGACGTGTACGCGCCCTTGTTCGGGCCCTCGGACAAATGCCCGACCTGCACCGCCTGGGATTCGAGCTCGGCCGACACCACTCAGGTGCAGTACACCAACCTGGTTCCGGACCAGCTCTACATCTTCGCGGTCACCGGCTTCGACGAGGCCGGCGCGTACGACCCGGTGTTCTCGACCAACACCAACCTGCTGCGCTTCGCGGTCACGTTCGCCGGCACGCTCGGCCCGCAGATCTGCATGTTCAACGAGTTCTTCAACTTCTGTTACCAGACCGGCGGCTACGCCAATGACCCGACGCGTTACTTCAACGTCGAGGTGCCGGAAGGACAGGCGGTCACGTTCAACTGGTTCGCGATTCCGCCCGAGGGCGCGGACATCCGGCGCTACCGATGGGTGCTCGACCTCCAGGATCTGACCGACGACACCCCGCGGACCAACGAGCTGACCGACGTGAGCCACTGGAGCGCGTACAGCATTCTTTCCATCTCGGCGACGGTCGGGCCGTTCAGCATCGATCCCTCACCCGACCATCTGTTCTTCATCGAGGCCGAGGACAACAACGGGCTGCGCAGCCTCGGGATCATCCACTTCACCGTGGTGCGCGCGACGTTCGAGAACCAGGTGTTGTTCGTCGACGACACGCGATTGACACCCGACTCGGTCAACCCGTCCACCAATCCGCCTCAGTACGATCCGCCGCGCGGGACCTGGCCGACTGCGGCCGAGCTCGACACGTTCTTCTTCGCCAAGGGCGGGAACCCGTGGCAGGGCTATCCCGCCGGGTCGGTCAGTCCCGGAGGCGTCTTCAACGGTTATCCGTTCTCGACCGCGGCGATCGCGGGCGCGGCCCCGGACACCATGGGGACGCGCGGCATCCTGTCCGGGATCGTGCCGCTCGCTCGACTCGGCAAGTACAAGATCGTGATCTGGTATACCGACGACGTCGGCGCGACCTACACCGGGTCGCCGATCGAGCTGCTGGCCCCGATCACGTCGCTGCGCCTGATGAGCCAACCCGGTCAGCCCTCGACCATCTCGACCTATCTCAAACAGGGCGGCAAGGTCTGGATGTTCGGCGGCGGCGCCGCGTACGCCACGCTGGTGTCATGGGGCAAACGCAACACGCCCAACGACGACTGGACCAACACCGACCTCGAGCTGATCCCGGGCCGCTTCATGTACGACTTCCCGCACTGGCAGTCCTCGGTCGCCATTCGACCCGCGCGCCAGGCGGTGATCAACACCACCGATTGGTCTCCCTTCCCGAACGCGGCGCCGGGTCGCGGCTGGAGCGGGCATGGGCTCGACCACACGTTGAGCATGCCCGACTACAACGTGCTGGTGAACAACACCAGAGCCAACATGCAGCTCCTCGGGCCGCGGACCTGTGGCTCGGATCCACCGCCGCCGCAGCGGTTCTGCAACTCGTTCTACCTGGTGACCGCCTATCCGGCCGAGTTCATCGGGCGTGTTCCGCCCAATGCCTCGCCCCCCAACTTCATCCGCGAGGATGCCGACCCCAACCCCGACGTCTTCCGCGAGGAGTCGACGCTCGACACCCTTTATCTGGGCATCGGCGGCTCGATGCCGGGGGCCTTGCCGGTCATGACGTACTATCACGGCTTCCAGACCCCGCAGATGGTGTTCTCCGGATTCCCGCTGTGGTATTTCCAGCGCAAGCAGGTCATCGAGATGGTGGACTTCGTGATGCAGAGGATCTTCGGACTCCCTCGCGATCCCACCGCGCCGCGCGGGCCCAACGTGCCGATGCGCGCGCGACCGGTTCAGCAAGCGGTCACGATGAAGGCCAACCCGCTGACTTCCTCTCGGACCACCACCGTGACTCCGTCGCGCCGATGAGCGCATCACGCGCGCGCACGAGCATCACCTCCGCCCTGGCGCCGGCTCTCCGAGCCGGCGCTGGCGGCGTCATGTGTGACACGCCCAGGACGTTCATTCTGCGGCTCGAGCGTCGTCCCTAGATTCGAGCCTGAAACAAGACCGTGCATTGGAGCCCACGATGACGCGAAGTGCCCACATGCTCCGGCGAGGCATCGCCGTGCTCGTCGCCCTGACGTGGGCGACCTCGGCTCACCCCGCCACCCAGTTCGTCACTCAGACCGTGCGATCGGCGGGAGTCGTGGGGCAGTTCGCTTCATTCGCCCTCGGGCCTCAGGGACAGCCGACGATCGGATTCTGGGATGAAAACCGCCAGGACATCGAGCTGGCCACCAAGTTGAACGGCGCCTGGAGCGTGGAGACCGCCGAGTCGACGACCGCGCTGGGCCTCCACACTTCGCTCGCGGTCAGCTCGGGCGGTGAGCCCAGGATCAGCTACTACGACGCCACCAACACGAACCTGAAATTCGCGAGCCGCACAGGCGCCGCGTGGTCGGTGGAAAACGTCGACACGTTGGGCGACGTGGGCCTCTACACTTCACTCAAGCTCGACGCCGCGGACAACCCGCACATCAGCTATTACGACGTCACCCATGGCGACCTGAAGTACGCCGCCAAGGCGGGCGGGGTATGGACGGTGGAGACCGTGGACGCCGCCGGGGACGTCGGCGCCTACACGTCGTTGGCGCTCGATGCCGGCGGCAATCCCAGCATCAGCTACTGGGACGCCACCAACGGCGATCTCAAGCTGGCTCGCAAATCGGGCGGAGTGTGGGCCATCGAGACGGTGGACGCCACCGGCGTCGTAGGCGAGTTCTCCTCGTTGGTGCTCGACGCCACGGGCAATCCACGGGTCAGCTATTTCGATCGCACCCGGGGCCGCCTCAAGTACGGCTCGCAGAGCGGAGGGGTGTGGACCCTGCAGACCGTTCCCGACTCGCTCAGCGCGGTCGGCGAGTATTCGTCACTCGCGCTCAACAGCATCGGCGACCCCCGCATCAGCTATTTCGACGTCACCAACGCGGACCTGCGCTTCGCCAAGCTCTTCCGCCAGACCAGCCCCCGCGACACCACCTTCTGGATCGTCGGCAGCGTCGATGCCGCCGGCGACGTGGGGCGCTTCACCTCGCTGGCCGTCGATGCCTTCGACGATCCGCAGATCGCCTACTGGGACGCCTCCAATAAGAACCTCAAGTACGCCCGCAACACGGGCGGCTCCTGGACCGTGGTGCAGATCGTCGAGAGCATCGGCGACGTCGGCCAATACGCGTCGCTGGCCTTGGCCGGAGGGGTCACCCGCATCAGCTACTGGGACACCTCGCGTCAGGATCTGAAGCTCGCCACCCTGAACTCGGGGATCTGGAGCATCGAGGTCGCGGACGACGGCGGCAACGTCGGGCAGTACGCCTCGCTGGCCCTCGATGCTCAAGGCGATCCATTCCTCAGCTACTACGACAACACCTACGGGGCCGGGAACCTGCGCGCCGCGTCGCGGATCGGAGGCGTCTGGAGCTCCGCCTTGGTGGACAGCGCCGGCGACGTGGGACGGTTCACCTCGATCGCGGTCGACGCGTTGGGCGAGCCACGCATCAGCTACTACGACGCGACCCAGGGCCACCTCAAGTACGCGTTTCGCATTGGCGGGATCTGGACTCTCGAGACCGTGGACATGCTCGGGAACGTGGGTCAATACACGTCGCTGGCGCTGACCGCCGCCGGCGATGCCCGCATCAGCTACTTCGACGTCACTCAAGGCGATCTCAAGTTCGCGAGCCGCGGAGCGGGCGGCGGCTGGACCGTCGAGACGGTTGATGCGGCCGGGACGGTGGGCCAGTACACGTCGCTGGCACTGGACGCGCAGGGCGACCCGCACATCAGCTACTACGACGCGACCAACGGCGATCTCAAGTACGCGAGCCGGTCGGGTGGGACGTGGACGATCGAGCGTGCGGATTCGATCGGCGACGTCGGCCAGTACACGTCGCTGGCGCTGGCGCGTGGGCCCTCGGCCCGCCGCCCCGGCGACGCCGCGGGTGACCCGCGCATCGCGTATTTCGACGTCACTCACAAGGACCTGAAGTTCGCGAGCCGTAGCGCGGGCGGCTGGGCCAGCGAGACCCTCGACGAGCTCGGCGACGTCGGCCAGTTCACTTCGCTCGCGATCGACGCCGCGGCCAACGCCGAGCTCGCTTATTTCGACGTCACCAACGGCGACCTCAAGTACGCCGTCCAACACTATCCCGACATCGCGCTGTGGACCTATCCCGGGGCGTTCAGCGCAGGTCCCGACTCGATCCGCTCCCGGGCCAAATCGATCACCTTGCGCTGGATGCGCGATCCCCTCATGGAATTGCGCGCCGACTTCGGCGGCTATCGAATCTATCGAGTGTTCTACGCGCCCGACACGGCGCGCTTCGAGCTGATCCGGCGCTTCAGCGTGAACGCCGCCGACTCGCTCTTCATGTGGCACTTCCCGCACATCGACGAGACCACGCCGCTGACCGGGCGCCTGGCGACCTTCGTCGACCCCGATTCCGACGGCACGTTCTTCAAGCGCTGCCGGCGCGACAGCCTGGGCAAGTGCTATTCCCCTGGAGACTCGATCATCGTGTTGATTCCTCCGCCCGGACCGCACGACGGCTTCCGGACCTGGTACGCCATCACCTACGAGGCTCGTAACATCTCGAGCAACGACTACCTCGACATGCTCGTCGACGACGCGATCGCCTGTCCGAATGCAGATCGCGGCACCTGCCCAAATCTCAACAACAAGAGTCGCAACCTGGTGGGCCCGGTGGAGCCCACGATCGGACCGACCGCCAACCTGCAGAAGGTCGCGGTCGTCCCGAATCCGTTCCGCGCCAGCGAGGTTTGGGACCTTCCAGGTGGGCACGAAGTGCACTTCATCAATCTCCCACCGCAGGCCAGGATCCGGATCTACACGGTCTCGGGTGACCTGGTCGCCGATCTCCAACACAAGGACACGGTGCGGGACTTCGAGCGCTGGGACCTGAAGAACGGCCGCGGGCGCGACGTCAGCTCGGGGATCTACGTCTTCAGGGTCGAAGCCGCGAACTTCTTCGCGCAGGATCGGTTCGTCGTCATCCGTTGAGCGCTCCCGAGGTCTCGTCGTGACCCTCGGTCTCGAGGTGCAAGCGTGGCGGGGCTCGATCCTCGAGTCTCGGCATCGCATCGAGGCGGCGGTGGTCGACGTCGACGGCCGGCTCCACGCCGCGACTCGCGAGCCGGCGCTGGTCACGTCCTTCCGCTCCGCGGCCAAGCCGTTCCAGCTGCTGGCCCTGGTCGAGCGCGGCCACGCCGAGCGTTGGCAGTTCCGCGACGAAGAGATCGCGGTAATGGCCGCCTCGCACACGGGCAGCGCCTACCACCGCGAGCTGGTGACCGGGATCCTCCACAAGATCGGACTCGGACCCGAGCACTTGATCTGCGGTTTCCACGAACCCCTCGACGCCGAGGCGCTGGCCGAGGTCCGCGCCCATCCCGAGCTGCGCTCGGCGCTCTACAACAACTGTTCGGGCAAGCACGCCGGCATGCTGGCGCTGGCGCTGGCCGAGGGCTGGCCGGTCGTGGGCTACGAGCGGCCCGAGCACATGGTGCAGCAGCTCGCGCTGCGCTCGGTCTCCGAGCTGTGCGGCGTCGCGCGCGAGGAGATCCTCACCGGCACCGACGATTGCGGCGTGGTGGTCTTCGGACTGCCGCTCCAGGCGATGGCCCGGGGCTACGCCCGGTTGGCCTCCGCGATGGGCTCGGGCGACGCGCGCGACCGGGCTCTGCACCGGATCCGCACCGCGATGATCACCTACCCGCAGGCGGTCGGGGGCTCGGCGCGATTCAGCACCCGGCTCATGGAAGCGTGTCGCGGACGGCTGGTCTCGAAGGGCGGCGCCGAGGGGCTCGAATGCATCGGTCTGGTGGGCCGGGGCCTGGGCGTGGTGCTCAAGGCGCGTGATGGCGCGGCGCGGGCGCTCGGACCTGCGACCGTCGCGTTGCTCGATCATCGGGGGGCGCTCTCCGATGCGGAGCGGGAACGGCTCCGCGCGGCAGCCGAGCCCACCCTCCAGAACCACGTCGGCAAGGACGTCGGACGCCTGGCCGCGGCGGTGGAGGTTCTCACTCCCACCGGCTAGCCGCCCGCGTGCGATAATCCTCGCGCATGTGCAGCGTCCCTCCAGGCATCCCACGTCGGTCCGCGCTGCTGGTCTCCTGCCTCGTCGCCCCGTGGTGGGTCGCGGCCGCGGCCGCGCTCCCCGCGACGCTCGCCCACAAGGTCGAGCCGCGCCTGCTCCACGCCTCGACCGCCGCGCCGTTGGACAGCGTCACCGCCTGGATCGAATTCGTCGACAAGGGCGAGCAGGGGCCCGGGGACCTGGCGCGCCGGTTGGCGCTGGCCGAGGCCAGCCTGTCGCCACGGTCGCGGGCGCGCCGCGAGCGCGCTCACGTGCATCCTCTGGTGGATTACCTCGACCTCCCGCTCGAGCCGGCCTACCTCCAGGCGCTGCGCGACCGCGGCCTGCGCCCTTACGGCGCTTCGCGCTGGTTCAACCGGGTGGCGGTGCGGGCGCCGGGTGGCGTCGTGGCCGCGCTGGCCGAGCTGCCCAGCGTGGGTCACATCCGCGCGGTCGACGTCCTGCGGCGCTCGAGCGATCCTGCCTCCGCGAGCCCCGAGTGGGCCGCTCCGTCGCGCGCCACGGGTGTGGCGACCGTGGACTATGGTTTGCTGGCGAGCCCGATCGCACAGCTGAACCTCCCCACGGTACACGACTCGGGCTACACCGGGACCGGCATCCTGATCGGTGTCCTGGACGAAGGATTCAATTACTTCGACAAGCACGAAGCGCTGCGCGACCACGTGATCCCCACCGCCTACCAGCACGACTTCTACCGCGGACTCGAAACCGCCCAGGACACCACCGATCCGACCATGGTGCACGGCACCTGGGTGTTGGGCGTGATCGCCGGCCGCAAGTTCGGAACCTACGTCGGCTCGGCCTACGGCGCGGACTTCGCGCTCGGCCGCACCGAGGTGCGCAGCTTCGAGCGCCAGGTCGAGATGGTCTACTGGGGCATGGGGGTCGAGTGGGCCGACAGCCTCGGCGTCGACGTGATCAATTGCTCGCTCGGATACACCACCTTCGATCCACCCGATACCAGCTACACCTACGCCGACATGGACGGCCACACAACGATCATCACGCGCGCCGCGGAGATCGCCGCCAGCAAAGGCATCCTGGTGGTGGCCGCGGTGGGCAACGACGGCGACGATGTCTGGCACTACCTCTCCGCACCGAGCGACGCCGACAGCCTGATCGCGGTGGGCGCGGTCGATGCCTCGGGCGCCCCGGCTTCCTTTTCCTCGTACGGCCCGAGCTACGACGGTCGGATCAAGCCCGACCTGGCGGCGGCCGGCTACCAGGTGTGGACGTGCGGCACGTCGGGCGCGACCAACCTCTATTCGCTGCGCGACGGCACCTCGTTCGCGTCGCCGCTGATCGCGGGGGCGGCGGCGTGCCTGCTCCAGGCCCGCCCCGCATGGTCGCCCCACGACGTGATCGTCGCGCTGCGCGCCGTGGCGGCGCGCAAGAGCGCGCCCGACGACCGGGTGGGTTACGGCATTCCCAACGTGTTCCGAGCGCTCGACACCACCACGGTCCGTCCGCCGGCGGTGACGCGGCTCACGCTGACCGCGAGCGCCGCCAACCCAGTCCGCTTCGCGCACGGCCCGGGCCGATTCTCGCTCGCGGTTCCGGCCTCCCTGTGCAACGCGGCCGGCTCGATTCGCGTGCGGGACGCCCTCGGCCGGCGGGTACGCGACCTGTGGGCGGGCGTGGTATCGTGCCCGGCGCTTCCGCTGACGTGGGACGGCCGCGACGACGACGGACGCGCGGTCCCGACGGGTCTCTACCTCGTCGACGCGCGCGTGGGAAGCGAGCGCGTCACGCTCCGGCTCGTCGGCCTGCGTTGAGATCCAGCGACCCTCGAGGACTGCGATGATGAGACGTGCGGGCACATGGCTCGCGGTGGCGATGCTGTGTGCGGGCCCCGCCCGGGCGCTCGACGCGCTCCACACCGAGACCGTGACGCTGAAGAACGGTCTTCAGCTGGTGCTGGCGCCCGACGCGCAGGCCCACTCGGTCGACGTCGCCGTCTGGTACGACGCGGGCAGCCGCTACGACCCGCGCGGGCACAGCGGCGTCGCCCATCTGTTCGAGCACCTCATGTTCCGCGGCTCGAGCCACTTCGGATCCGACGAGCACACCCGCCTGGTGCGCAACGAAGGCGGCTCTTCGGGGGCCTACGCCGCCCACGACTTCACGGCGTTCTACGAGACGCTTCCGCCCGACGCGCTCGAGCTGGCCTTCCGCCTCGAGTCCGATCGCATGACGGGCCTCGCGCTCACCCAAAAAGCGCTCGACGAGGAGCGGGCTCGAGTCCCGGGCGAGCGCGAAGCCCGCGTCACGCCGATCATGCTCGGGCTCGAGCGCGCCTACGCGCTCGCCTACCCGGACCATCCTTACGGCCTTCCGGTGTTCGGCCGCCCCGGCGACCTGGCCGGGATCACGCTCAAGGACTGCCGCGACTTCTATCAGGCGCGCTTCGGCCCCGGGCACGCCGTGGTCACCGTCGTCGGGAAATTCGAGCGCGAGGGCGCGTTGGCGCTGGCGAAGAAGTACTTCGAGCCCCTGCGGGGCGGCACGGCCAAGGCCGCGGCGCTCCCCAGCGAACGGCCGCAGACGTCGCAGCGCCACGCCTTGGACCACACCGAAGTGCCCCTGCGGGTGATGATGGCGGCTTGGCGCATGCCGCCGCGCTCGCACCCGGACTGGGTCCCGCTCAGCCTGCTCGTCAACCTGCTGACCCACGCCGACGACGCGCCGCTCCAGCAGCGGCTGATGGGTAATCCTCCGCTCTGCGTGTCCGTGCAGGGCGACGTCGACAGCCGACGCGAGGGATCGCTGCTCTACCTCGCTCTGGCGTTGGCGCCGAACGCCGACAGCGCCCAGGTCGAGCGGACGCTGTTCGGGGAGCTCGACCGCCTCACCCATGAGGCGGTGGATCCGGGCGATCTGGAGCGCGCCAAGCGCCAGACCGAGACCACGGTCCTGTTCGGTATCCAGACCACGCGCGGGCGGGCGCAAGCGCTGGGCTCGGGCCTCGTGCTGGCCGGCAGCGCCGACGACCTCGACCGCTTGCTCGATCAAGTGCGTGCGGCGACCGCGGCCGACCTGCAACGGGTCGCCGCCCAGCTCTCGGCCGAGCGCTGCGACCTGGTGTGGCTCTTGCCGCCGGTGATCAACGGGCCGGGGTCGAGCGGAGGCCGTCCGTGAGGCGCGCTCGCGCGGCGCTGCTGTGCACGCTCGGCGCCCTCTCCATGGCCGGCGCCGCACACGCCGCACCGGCCCTGGTGCGCACGCTCGACAACGGCCTCCAGGTGGCGGTGTTCAGCGATCATCGCCTGCCGATCGTCCAGATCCAGGTGCTGGTCCCGGCCGGATCCGCCTCCGAGCAGCCGCTCGAGGCCGGTGCCGCCACCGTGACGGCCGCGCTCCTGACGCGCGGCACCGCTTCGCGCTCGGCCACGCAATTCGAGCACGACGTCGAAGCCATCGGCGGCTCCGTCCTGGGCGACGCGGCCCGCGACTACGCCACCGTCTCGGGCGCCTTCCGCTCCACCGATCTGGAGCGTGGCCTCGAGCTGGTCGCGGATGCGGTGATCGATCCCATCTTCGACGACGGCGAGCTCGATGCGGCGCGACGCGAGCTGGCGCGGCGCGTGATCCAGTCGCGGACGCGCCCCGACGTCGTCGCCGACGAGCACGTGTGGGCCGTGGCGATGAAGGATCACCCCTACGCAGCGCCTCCCGACGGCACGGTCGACGGCATCATCGGGTTGAGCCGGGCACGGGTCACCGCCTTCCACCGCGCCCAATACCGGCCCGATCACGCGCTCGTGACCGTGGCCGGGGACGTCGATCCCGAGCAGGCCATGACCGCGGTCGAGGAGGCCTTCGGCAGCTGGGCGGGGCACGCCCGCAGCGCAGCCGCGCCCCCGGTCGCCAAGCCACCCGGCCTCAGAATCCGAATCGTCGACGCGCCGGGCTCGCCCGAGGCCGAGATCCGGGTCGCGATCCCGGTGCCGCCGCGCGGCAGCGACGAGAGCATGGCACTCGCGGTGGCCAACGACCTCTTGGGCGGCGGCGTGGGTTCGCGCCTGGGAGGCGACGCCGGCCGCGTGCTCAAGGCCTACAGCCAGCTCCAGCAGCAGCGCGAGGCCGGTCTCTTGATCCTCGGGACTTCCGCGCGCAACGACTCGGTGGCCGCTGCGGTCGATCGCCTTCGCAACGAGCTCGCCCGCTTCGCGAGCTCTCCGCCGACCGCGCCCGAAGTCGAGCGCGCGCGGCGCGTCCTGGGCCGGTCGTATCCGCTTCGCAACGAGACCCTGGGCGCGCAGGAAGCGCAGTGGCTCACCGGCGCCTTCCTCGGGCTCGGCAACGATTACCCCGACCACTTCAGCGAACGGGTCGAGGCCGTCACCCCCGATCAGGTGCGCGACGTGGCGCGGCGCTACTTCGATCCCGAGCGCGCGACGATCGTGGTGGTGGGGGCGGCCGACGCTCTCAAATCCACGCTCGAGAAGCGGGCGGCGGTCGAAGTGGTGTCGATCCAGGATCCGCCCGCTCCGGTCGCGATCGCGCCTGCCTTCCGAATGGACCCACCGGACGAGGCCTCGGCGCGGCAGGGTCGCAAGGTGGCGCTGGAGGCCGTCGCTGTCCACGGGGGTCTGACGAAGCTCAAGAGCATCAAGGACTCCCAGGTCGAAGCCGAGATCACGCTCTACCACTCCGGGCAGTCGGTGGTCGGCAAGCAGACCGAGCTCAGGCGCGAGCCGGGGCAGCTGAGGAGCCAGACCGAGTTCATGCAGCTCGAGACCGTCCAGGCTCTCCACGGGGACACGGCGTGGACCCAGGTGAAGGCGGGCAGCCAGCGCGACTCCACCATGGCCGAAGGGCCCGAGGGCGTGGCGGCCATGAAGCGGACCTTCGGCGGCGATCTGCCGCACCTGCTGCGGACGGCGGCGGATCCGCGCTCGCGCGTCGCCTACCGCGGCCAGGACGACGTCGGCGCCGGTCGCGCCGACGTGATCGAAGTGGTCTCGGCCGACAGCGTGCGCTGGGTGTTGTTCATCGATCCGCAGACGCATCGACTCGTGGGGGCCGAGGACAATCAAGGATCGCCGCTGCGCGGCGTCGCGTTGCGCCGCATGTTCGGCGAGCAGCGCCTGGTGCAGGGCGTACTCTGGCCGTTCGCCGAAGAGCGTCAGGTGGACGGGGAGCGAACCCTCACCCTCAAGGTTTCTCGCGTTCAATTCAACCTCGGGATCGATCCGGTGATGTTCGAGAGCCTGGTCCCGACCAAGCCCACGCATCGCCGGCGCTAGGGAGGCGCACATGACCGAATCGCAGGTCGCCACGTCCACGACCTTCGTCTACTCCTTCGGGGAAGGCCGCGCCGACGGCAACGCGAAGATGAGAGATCTGCTCGGCGGCAAGGGAGCGGGCCTGGCCGAGATGTCGAACGCCGGCGTCCCGGTGCCGGCGGGCTTCACCATCACCACCGAGGTGTGCCGCCACTACTACGCCCACGGCCGCACCCTGCCCGAGGGCTTCGCGGACCAGCAGCACGCGGCGCTCGAGACGCTGCAAAAGATCATGGGCAAGCGCCTCGGCGACGCGCGCGACCCGCTGCTGGTCTCGGTGCGCTCGGGCGCCAAGTACTCGATGCCGGGCATGATGGACACCGTCCTCAACCTGGGCCTCAACGATCGCTCGGCCGAGGGCCTCATGGCGCGCTCGGGCGACGCGCGCTTCGCGCTCGACTGCTACCGCCGTTTCATCCAGATGTTCGGCTCGGTGGTGCTGGGGCTCGAGAAGCGCACTTTCGAAGAGCACCTGCACGCGGTGAAGAAGAAGAAGCGCATCGTGAGCGACGTCGAGCTCGGCCGCGCGGACCTCGAGGCCCTGGTGCGCGACTTCAAGGCCCTGGTGCGCCGTCATGCCGGGCGCGACTTCCCGCAAGACCCGCTCGAGCAGCTCGCCATGGCGCGCGACGCGGTGTTCCGGTCATGGAACAACGAGCGCGCGGTCTACTATCGGCGCCAGAACGGGATTCCCGACGACATCGGAACCGCGGTGAACGTCCAGGCGATGGTGTTCGGCAATCTGGGACCGACCTCGGGCACCGGCGTCGGCTTCACGCGCAATCCCGCCACCGGCGAGCGCCAGTTCTACGGCGAGTACCTGGTCAACGCCCAGGGCGAGGACGTGGTGGCCGGCGTGCGCACGCCCGAGCCGATCAGCGCGCTCGAGGCGCGCATGCCCGACGTCTACCGGCAGCTGCGCGACATCACCAGCCGCCTCGAGCAGCACTATCGCGACGTGCAGGACTTCGAGTTCACGGTGCAGGAGCGGCGCCTGTTCCTGCTCCAGACCCGCACCGGCAAGCGCACCGCGCAGGCCGCCGTGAAGATCGCCGTCGACATGGCGAACGAGCGCCTGATCACCCGCGACGAAGCCGTGATGCGCGTCGAGCCGGCATCGCTCGACCAGCTCCTCCATCCGCGCATCGATCCCAAGGCCAAGCTCGAGGTCCTGGCGCAGGGACTGGCCGCGTCGCCCGGTGCCGCCACCGGCCGGGTCGTGTTCGACGCCGACCATGCCGCCGAGCGCGGCGAGCGGGAGAAGGTGATCCTGGTGCGCAAGGAGACGACCCCCGACGACATCCACGGGATGGACGCGGCGCAGGGCATCCTGACCTCGACCGGCGGGCTGACCAGCCACGCCGCCGTGGTGGCGCGTGGGATGGGCAAGCCGTGCGTGTGCGGCGCCACGCAGGTGGTGGTCGACGACAAGCGGCGCTGCTTCACCGCGGATGGCGTGACGATCGAAGAGGACGACTGGATCACGATCGATGGCGGGAGTGGGCGCGTGCTGCGCGGGCAGGCGCCGACGCTCGAGGCCGAGGTGAGCGGCGAGTTCGCCACCTTCATGGGCTGGGCCGACGCCGTGCGCCGGCTCAAGGTGCGCGCCAACGCCGACATCCCGCGCGACGCCACCAAGGCACGCGAGTTCGGGGCGGAGGGCATCGGCCTGTGCCGCACCGAGCACATGTTCTTCGTCGAGGAGCGGCTGCCCCACGTGGTCGAGATGATCATGACCGCGCCGCGCGTCAAGGCGCTCGAAGCCAAGGCCGCGGCGCTCGAGCGCCAGCGCAAGGGCGCGTCCCCTGCCGAGGCGCGCGCGCTGGGAGCCGAGCTGAAGCGGGTCAAAGCAGAGCTGGCCGAGCCCGCGCGCCGCTATCGCGGCGCCCTGGCCAAGCTGCTGCCGTTCCAGCGCGCCGACTTTCGCGGCCTGTTCAAGGCCATGGACGGCCACGCCGTGACCATCCGCACCCTCGATCCGCCGCTGCACGAGTTCCTTCCCAAGCGCGAGGACTTGATGGCGCAGGTGGCGGTGCTGAACGCCGACTGGGAGCGCGCGCGCAAGCGCTCGAAGAAGGCACCCAAGCCGGCGCGTCTCGGCCGCCTCGAGAAGCTCCTGCATCGCGTCGAGGAGCTGCACGAGTTCAATCCCATGCTCGGCCATCGCGGCTGCCGGCTCGGGATCTCGTATCCCGAGATCACCGCCATGCAGGCGCGCGCCATCTTCGAGGCCGCTTGTGACGCCGCCGAGCGCGGCGCGCGCGCCGTGCCCGAGATCATGATCCCGCTGGTGGGCCACGTGAACGAGCTGAAGGACCAGGCCGCCGTGGTGCGGCGCGTCGCCGACGAGGTGATGGCGCGGCGCGGGACCAAGGTCGAGTACCTGGTCGGCACCATGATCGAGGTGCCCCGGGCCGCGGTGACCGCTGCTTCGATCGCCGGCGAAGCGGAGTTCTTCTCGTTCGGCACCAACGACCTGACCCAGATGGGCTTCGGGTTCTCGCGCGACGATGCCGGGAAATTCCTGGGCGAGTACGTGGCGCGCAAGATCCTGCTCAACGACCCCTTCGTCTCGATCGACGAGGCCGGGATCGGGCGCCTCATGGAGTGGGCGGTCAAGGAGGGCCGCGGCGCGCGCCCAGGTCTCAAGATCGGGATCTGCGGCGAGCACGGCGGCGATCCGGCCAGCGTCGAGTTCTGTCACCGGGCCGGGCTCGACTACGTGTCGTGCTCCCCGTTCCGCGTGCCGATCGCGCGGCTGGCCGCGGCGCAGGCCGCGCTGCGCGGCACGGCGGCCGGCAGCGACCAGCGCTGACCTCGATCAGCGGACCTTGATGCGCTCGGGATGCTCCAGCTCGTCCATGACGTGGTTGCCGCGCGCCCGCATCTCGGTCCAGGTCGTGTCGGCCCACTCCGCCTGGCGGTAGCCGGTCAGCGCCTCCCATGGAAATCCCCAGACGCCCATCGCCTGGGCGCGAGTGCGCAGCGCCCAGGCGCGCGCGCGCCGATCGGCGCCGGCACTCTGCTCGGCCAGGAACAGCTCGACCAGTGCCCGTCGCATCAGCGCGATCCGCTCCGGCGCCGCTCGCACCGCGAACTCGTCGCGGCCCAGATGATGCCGCCCCTGGTGCACGGCGTTGAGGATGGCGGCGGCGTACTGGTGGTGGACCTGCGAGAGATTCGGCTCGGCCTCGGCCACGCGCTCGAGCAGCGGCAGGCTCTCGACATAGCGGCCCTGGTGAGTGAGCTCCATGGCCTTTTGATACACGAGCCGCGGATCGAACGGGGTCGGCGCTTTGGGCGGCGCCCCCAGGCGCCACCACAGCAGCCCCCCCAGCGCGAGCAGGGCCGCGGTCAGAAGAACGGGGGCGAGCGGACGCTTGGGTATGGGCTTGGGCGCCGCGCCGCGCTTGCGCCGCGCGCCGCGCGCGGGC
>JACXTT010003159.1_pt1 | contig 25666 bp, 27 predicted proteins | sample 9270951 | NCBI WGS metagenome assembly JACXTT01 (sample SAMN15532306, study PRJNA645909) | rock metagenome | isolation source: weathered quartz diorite | place: Puerto Rico | collected 2017-06-21
GGGCGTTGCGCCCCTGGTCTGCATCTGATCCAGCGCCTGCTTGCCGGTTATGGCCGCGATCCCGAAGCCACCCGCTGCCTCGACACCCGCGCCTTCTACGTCTGTCCGCGAGTCAATCCCGACGGCGCGGAATGGGCGCTCGCGGACCCGCCGAAACTCATCCGCTCCAGCACCCGGCCGTATCCCTACGACGAGGAACCGGTCGGCGGATTGATCCGGGAGGACGCCGACGGCGATGGGCGCATCCTGTCGATGCGCGTTCCCGATCCCAACGGACCGTGGAAACTTTGCCCGGAGGATCCGCGCATTCTGGTACGGCGCGACGCGACGGAAAGCGGCGGGCAGTACTACCGCTTGCTGCCCGAGGGACGGCTCGAAGACTACGACGGCGTCACCATCAGGCTGCAGGCGCGCAAGGAGCGGCTGGATCTCAATCGCAACTTTCCTGCTTACTGGCGCCCTGAGAACGACCAGGTCGGCGCCGGCCCCTTCCCGACGTCGGAACCGGAGATCGCCGCGATTACCGGTTTCATCGCCCGGCACCCGAACATTACCGGCGCGTGCGCGTTCCACACTTACAGCGGAGTGCTGCTGCGCCCGTATTCGCACCTGGCGGATGAACAGCTGCCGCCGGAGGACCTGTGGACTTACCAAAAGATCGGCGCGAAGGGCACCGAAATCACCGGCTATCCGCACGCTTCGGCGTATCACGAATTCCGCTATCACCCGAAGGAAGTCATCACCGGCGATTTCGATTCCTGGATGTACGACCACCGCGGCGTGTACGCCTGGACCGTGGAAATCTGGAGCCCGCAGCGCCAGGCCGGGATCGGCGATTACAAGTACATCGAGTGGTACCGCGAGCATCCGCTCGAAGACGATCTGAAGCTCATGAAATGGAATGACACGGTTCTGAAGGGCAAGGGCTTCGTGGACTGGTATGCGTTCGAACATCCGCAACTCGGGCGCGTCGAGCTCGGTGGCTGGAACAGTCTCTACAGCTGGACCAATCCGCCGCATCATCTGCTGGAGAAGGAAATCGCGCCGTTCTCGCGCTGGCTGGTGTGGCACGCGCTCATCTCGCCGCGCCTGGAAATTCTCGAGGCCTCCGCCGCGGCGTTGGGAAAGAGTACATGGCGCATCAGGCTGGTGGTGCAGAACAGCGGCTGGCTGCCGAGCTACGTGACCAGGATGGCGAAGCAGAAGAAACTCGTACGCGGCGTAGTGTGCGAAATCGAACTGCCGGAAGGCACGACGCTGGAAACCGGCGAGCTGCGCGAGGAACTCAACCAGATCGAAGGCCGCGCCCACAAGCCCGCCGCTGCGAACACCTGGGCGGGATCGAGCGCGGACGAGACCGACGACAGGCTTAAAGTGGAGTGGGTAGTGCGCGCGCCCAAGGGCGCAATGCTGAAGCTCACCGCGCGGCACGAACGCGCGGGAACGGTGCGCACGGAACTGCGCCTGGAGTGACCGGGGACCAGCCGGATGGGATGCGGTACCGATTCAACCTAGCACCTCTCCGTTCAGAATGCAGCCCATTTTGTCAGCGCGCCGCGATCCTGGAACGTTAAGCCAGGCAGCACGGCCCTAGTCAAGGGGCTGGGACTCCGCTTACCGGAGTCGGTACTTGCCACCATGTCTCTGAAACTGACACCCTCCCTCCAAAAGATACGAGGTGAACCGCAATGAGGGCGCTGCTTCTTGTTTTCGTTTGCTGCCTCGCGTTCGTCGCCCACGCCGACGAGCAAGCTCCCTCGACCACCGACCGGGTGAAGGCCGACGCCAATGCTGCCGCTAGGGGTATGGCGAAAGCGGCAAAGGACGTGGGTAAGCAGATAGGTACTGGCACCAAGAAAGCCGTCAAGAGCATCAAGACGAAAGTAAAAACCGATGTCAAGCAAGGCACGGCAGAGGACGGCAGCGCAAAACGCCAGAACGAAAATATGGACACCGCAAAGGAAGGCAGGAAGTAAGTTTCAGGCACGCCCGGCAGTCGCTCCCGAGTGGCGAAACCCGCCGACAAATCTGTGGGATCTCCGGCCCGATTTCGTTTTCTCCTTGTCAATGAGGTGCTTGAGTAATACAATGGATTACCGTCGCCGATCCGCACCAACGGTGTAGACGCTGTCGGGCGACGAGCAAGTCCGCGGACTCCCGCCGAAGTTCAGGGGCCACGCGTCCCTGATCATGCAACACCCAACTCAGCCGATTCCGATGTTCGACATCCGGTATGCGGTTTGCCACAGGCCGGCAGCACTTGCCCCCGTGACGGGTTTGCTATAGAGCAATACGGGTTCTTATGGAGGCAAGACATGCAGAAGCAGACTGTTCCCACGGCGCGTTACGTTGAGCTGCTCAACGAGGAGATCAAACGGCACCCTTACTACCAGAAAGGAATGCAGTTTGTCGCGGCGCCATCTCCCTATACCGCCCCCCAGCTCCTGGACGTCACATGGGACAAAGAAAAATGGAGTGAGTACAACTTCGTTTTCGCAGCAGCCCATCGTGTCGTGCGGGCGAGGTACCACGCCAAGTCATAGCAGCCTGATGATCCGCGCGCGGACTGCTCCCGTCCGCACGCTCCTGCAGGCTCCTGCGCGCCAGTGCGCGCGGCGTGCCGGGATAGTTTCCCGACTCGATCCTGCCAAATGTCGGACTGTTTTCACTCCCCGTTTGCTCTGTGCCGCGTCCAAGCCACTTCGGCACGCCGCTTTTCCAGCGCTGTCGGCAGGAACTTCAATCCGAGAACGCTGGCAAACCGCTGATCGGCCGGATTGAAACGGGCGATCCATTCATCGAGGATGAGCTCGCCATCGGCGAGCGTCCATTCCAGGTGTTCGTAGGGCTTCGGTCCGTCGGTTTCGATCCCGTGTCGGCGTGGCTTGCCGTAGCGGCCAAGGACACTGCGGCTGACTTCCCCAAAGTATTCTGCCGGCACCAGGAGGTTGAACATCGCCAGGTCACCGTCGATGAACTCGAGCTTGAGAATCGCCGGCTTTCCCATGTAAGTGGTCGAGTGATCGTGACAATGGACCAACGCCGGCACGACTGCGTCGGTTTCGCAGGTGAGCGAATGCCCGTCGTAGTCCCTTGCCTGCTCGATGGCCATATGGCCGGGGAGCCCCTTGTACTCGAATGGCGTTGACGATTGGGCGGCGGCAATTTGAATGTCGCAGAGGAGAACGACGACCAGTTGGACCAGCAGAAAACTTGATGGGATGCGCAATTGCCCGCCTTACTGACTCTTCTGGTAAGTCCCCACCAACACCGCCTGCTCGATAACATGCCCCTTCATCGCTTTCTCAACATCGGCCTTGCGTGGTTTCTTCAAATTTGGAAGAACGGCATCGAGCGCGTACAGCTTGTGGAAGTAGCGATGGCGCCCGACCGGCGGACACGGGCCGCCGTAACCGGTGCGCTGGAAATCACTCATGCCCTCCAGCGTTCCTTCGGGCAGTTCGTTCGGCGAAACCCCTTGCGGCAGGCCCGTCGCCGAGGGCGGGATGTTGTAGAGAACCCAGTGGACCCAGGTCATCTTCGGCGCGGCCGGGTCGGGTGCGTCGGGGTCATCGACGATGAGCACCAGGCTCCTTGCGTTCTCCGGAACACCGCTCCACGCGAGCGGCGGAGAGACGTCCTTTCCCTGGCAGGTATGCAGCCTGGAAATGTTGCCCTCATGCACGAAAGCGGATGATGTCAGCTTGAGCGTCATGAATTGTTCCTCCTTCGCATGGACACACTCAGTGACCGCTGTGGACAAAAAGAGCACGGCAAACGCAATCCACGGCGAACCCGGCCGCATCGGTCGCCCTGGCAGCAGCTCACTTGCCGCGTGCAGGCCCGGAGCCACGGTCACATCATTTAATCGCGCCTAACCACACCAGCACATCGCCCTTCTCTTTCGCCGTACATTCGCGCTTGAACACCAGCGTGCAGTTCACCCGCAGGAAATCTTCCACCGTTTGCGGATCCGTCAGGCGCTTCGCGTTCGCCGATGGCGCCAGCGGCGGAATCTTCCGTACCTTCGCCTTCTTGGGATTGGGGTGCTCTTCGTCGTTGATAACGTGACAGGCGCGGCACAGGATCTTGCTCTCGTGCGCGATGATCATTTCGCGGGGATCGGGAAGATGGCAGGAGGCACAGGTGACGAAACCGAGGCCACGGATAATTCCCTTTTCGTGGTAGAGCTTCTCCCCGCGTTCGGCCGAAAACCCGTCGAAACCCGGGTCTTCGTGCCTGGCCGCTTCCGCGTAGTGATCGAGTATCTGCTGCGTCGGTCCGGCATTGACAGCCGCCGGCCAGAGAACAAGTCCAAGCGCTGCAGCGAACCGCTTCATTGCACCCCTCTTCCGGGAGATTATTCGAAGCTTCTTTTTATCGGACATTTGCGGCCGGAATGCCTTCAAAGCAAGGCGGCCGCTAGAATCGCATCCTGCCGGTGAGGACATCTTTCCACATTACCCAGTCGCCGGCAAAACTATAAAGCGGATACTTGAACGTGGCAGGATGATTCTTCTCGAACAGGTAATGCCCGCTGAAAGCAAAAGCATAGCCCGTGACGAACGCGGCCAGCAACCACCACCCGTTCTGCATGACAAGACCGACGATAAAAATCAGCAGTCCAATGGAGGTGCCGATGAAGTGAAGCCGCCGGCTGTTGCGATTGCGGTGCTCGCTAAGGTAGAACGGGTAAAAGTCCTTGAACGTACTGTAGCGGCCTTCCATAGAAAATTGGGGCTGATGATTAGACAATTCTAGTGCTCGATGCCCGGTAAAGGTGTAATTTGCCTCGTCATTCTCTGCGTCCTTTCTTGCAGTTCTGCGCCCTTTGCGTCAATGCTGTTAACGCGAACCATCGGCCGGCCTCAGGACGGGTACTTCCGATGCAGTTCCGCCACCTGCTCGGGAGACAGAATCTTGAGCCGATTGCCTCGCAACATCAAATACAGTTTTGCGGTTTCCTCCAGCTCCTCCGTGGCATAAACCGCGGTCTCGAGGTCCTTGCCGGCCACCACCGGGCCGTGGTTGGCGAGCAGGATCGCGTGATGCTTGCCGGCGACTTCGCGCACCGCACTGGCGAGCGAAATGTCGCCCGGCGGATAATAAGGCAACAGCGCGAGGTTCCCGATCTTCATCACGTAATACGCCGTAATCGGCGGAATCGGCTGCTGCGGATCGGCATCGGAGAGGCAGGACACCGCCACCGAATGAGTGGAATGCAGGTGCACGATGGCACCGGCGGACGCCCGCCGGTCGTACACCGAAAGATGCAGAAAGGCTTCCTTGGTCGGCTTGCCGCCGGATATAAGATTGCCCTTCGCGTCGACTTTGGAAAGGGTTGCCGGATCGAGCCGTCCCAGGCAGGAGTTGGTCGGCGTCATCAGCCAGCCGTCGTCCACCCGCGCGCTGATGTTGCCGGAACTTCCGGGCGTGAGCCCGCGATCGAACATGGACTTGCCGAGTATGCAGATCTCTTCCCTGAGTTTCGTTTCGTTCATATTTGTTTAAAGACCCACTTTTACCGCGGAGGACGCAGAGGAAAGGCAAAAGAGAGAACGCACTGGAGAGCTAAAAGCATTCATTGGCGAATGATCCCCACCTTGAATTGTGCCGATAGAGGTTAACGATCAATCACCCCGCTTTTGATTCCGAGTTTGCTTTCCCTCGTTTTGTTTTTCCTCTGCGTACCCCGCGTCCTCTGCGGTGAGCGTTGCTTTGCTCAGGGCTGGAGCTTGAAGGCTTTTGTGAAGAAATCCGGAGTGCCGAAGTTCCCGGACTTCAACGCCAGCGCCAACACCGGTTCGCCGATCGAAAACGTCCAAGGCACCCCGGGGTCGATCTCCGGGCCGATTGCGAGACCCTCTACGCCGAGCGCGCCGACCACCGCGCCGGAAGTCTCGCCACCGGCAACCACCAGCCGCCGCATGCCACCCGCCACCAGCCCCCGGGCGATCTTGCCCAGGGTTTCTTCCACCAGCGCGCCGGCATGCTCGCGGCCCAGGCGCTCCTGTACCAGCTTCACCTGCTCGGGAGTGGCGGTCGAATAGATCAGGACCGGCTTTACAGATAGCCGGCTCGCGGCCCAGTTGAGCGCTTCCTGCGCGAGATCGCGGCCGGAAGCGATCGCCATCGGATCGAGTTCGAAGAACTCGTGATCTTGCTTCATCAGTGCAACCTGCCCACGGGTCGCGACCGAGCAGGATCCCGCCAGCACGGCGGTGGGGCCGGTGATTTTCGGCAACTGGGAGTGCTGCCCGCTTTTCATCAGGCCCTTGCGAACGAAGTTCGCGGGCAAGCCCATCGCCATTCCGGAGCCACCCGTGACGAGCTTCAGATCGGAACAGGCCTCGCCCAGCGTCACCAGATGATCGTCGGTGATCGAGTCGAGGATCGCGTGGCGGATGCCCCGCTCGCGGAACTGTTCGAAGGCGTCGCGGATCGCCTCGACTCCCTTCACGATGGTCGCGTAAGGCACCAATGCAACTTTGTGCCTGGTCTGCCCCTGCAGCACCCGGACCAGCGAAGGATCGGTCATCGGGGTGAGCGGATGGTGACGCATGCCGGATTCGGACAGTAGTTCGTCGCCGACGAACAGATACCCCTTGTAGACGGTGCGCTTGTTGGTCGGAAACGCAGGGTTGAACACGGTAAAGTCCGCGCCTATAGCATCGAGCATCGCGTCGGCGACCGGGCCGATGTTGCCCTGGTCGGTGGAATCGAAGGTCGAGCAGTATTTGAAGTAGAACTGCTTCGCGCCCTGTTGCCGCAACCAGTCGAGCGCAGCGAGCGACATGGTCACCGCCTCGTTGGCAGGATTGCTGCGCGACTTGAGCGCCACGATGATGCAGTCTGCAGCGGGCACTTTCAGCCCCGGACGCGGCACACCCAGCAGTTGCACAGTGCGCATGTGGGCCTTGACCAGCGTGCTGGCGAGATCGGTCGCACCGGTGAAGTCGTCGGCGATGCAGCCAAGCAGGATGCTCATGGCACGCCTCCCGGAAAAATGAATTCGGGCACGAGGACTTCCTCCCTGATACGTGTTCGTATTTGGGCATAATGGTACCGAATCCCGGCGTCGAAAGTCCGGCGCCCTCAGCGCCTTTGCGCTGTGGCCGGCCAACGACCGGCGTCAGCTGATTCAGGCTTTCCAGTGCGGGGGATAGGTCTTATCGAAGTACGGCAGCGCCTCGATGCGCTGCATCCATCTGCGGAGCTTCGGTCCGATCGCGCTGCGTACATCGAGATCCGGCTTCTTTTTCTCCATGCGCAGGCACAACGCGATCATCGGATAAAGGGTCATGTCCGCAGCGGAAAGTGCGCCAGTCAGATAATCACCGGTCAGGTATCCCTCGAAGATTCCGAGCTCTCCAGCCAGGGCCGTGCGGGCGGACGCGATCTCGCCGGCATTCCATTTGTCCTGCGGCGTGAACAGTACCTGGTCAACCAGGCGCTCCAGCGCATGGGCGTAGTACTGGTCCGCTTCACGCACCAGCCGCCGGATCACCGCACGCTGTTTGGGTTTGCCGGGGATGAGCTGCTTTCCGGAAGGGTATTGCTCGTCGAGGTATTCCACGATTGCGGCCGATTCGTAAAGGGCCAGGTCGCCATCGGTGATCGCTGGTACCTTCTGGCGCGGGTTGATCCTCAGGAACTCTGGCTTCTTGAGGTCGCCAGCCGAGAACGAGATCGTCTTCAATTCGTAGCTGATTGCCTTGTGTTCGAGTGCAAGCCAGACCCGCCAGGCGTAAGGCGAGCCGGAACCGTAGTAGAAGATCAGTGCCATTGACGACTCCCTGATTGGTGAATGGTGTCAAGTCTACCGGGGTCATGTCTCCTTGGGCCATCGTTGTGCCCGACGGGTAGAATTTTCCTTTTCCGGATTCGCATATTCTGCATCGGCATGGACCCGATCGTCATTCGGGCAATGACCAAATTGCCCAACGTACCGGCGGTTTACGGCTGGCTCGAACTCGAGCGGCGCGGCCGGGACTCGTTAGCGACTTGTCGCCCGTTTGCGGGGACGGCCGCCACGCGCCGATCCATTTCAGGTTTCTATGGGGCAGATCGTGGATGAGGCCGTGCTGCGTTCCATTGCCAAGTGGCCAAATGTTCCAGCCGTTTACGGCTGGCTCAAACTCGATCGGCGCGGCAAGTGGCTGATCAAGGGTGAGCGCATCGCCCACCCCGGCGTCGCGGCCTTTATCGGACGCAATTACGCCGCCGACGAGCAGGGGCGCTGGTTCTTCCAGAACGGACCCCAGCGGGTGTACGTCACACTGGAATATGCGCCTTTCGTGATTGCCACCGCCAACGCAGACGCCAAATTGCTGATTACGCATACGGGGCACGATGTGGAGCGGGTTACCGGCGCGTGGCTGGACGAAACAGGCTCGCTGTTGTTGCGCTGGAGCGGCAGGCCGGGCTTGGTCAGCGATCGCGACCTGACGGGGATCATGACCCTGTTCACTGATGTTCACGGTAAGCCGGTCGGCGAGGCCACGCTGGCAAGGGCTTTCGATGCCGATGCCCGACGTCACGCCACCGGGCTGTTCTTCGACTATGCTGGCAACCGCGTACCGGTAGGACGCATTCGGGCCAGCGAGGTACCGCAGAAATTCGGCTTCGATCCGAATCCCCGGCCGAAGGAAGGGGAGCCGGAATGTTGATCAGCTGGCCGTCGGCCGGCTAGCGAAGCCGCTTTGCGGGAAAGGACTCCTCGACGTTATCGCGGAAATAGCTGACGATCGACGGCGCACTCATCAGCCGCCGATGCACTTCCGGCGAGACCCCGGTGTACTGATTGATGCGGCCGTCGCTGAATTCCACCTCCATCACGCGGCCGCGCTCGTCGTACCCGACCGCCCGGATTGAGCTCGAATTCACTTTCTTTCTTTCCATGGGTTCACTTTTCCCGAGAGGCTGCAAGGCGCTGCGTCCCCACCTGCGCATGGCCCCGCAACCCAATCGCTGAAACCCGAACGCTGATCGAGCAGTCTGGTCTAGAGACCAGCCTCTCTTTGCCTAGAAAATATATATCGTCAGCAGCAACAAGCCGTAACCAGCCATCAGAATGTAAATGCCGATGTGGTTCAATATCTGCAGAACCGCGCCGAGGTAAGGTATGCCGCCAAGCGGCACGAAAAAACCGATCATTCCGACAATAAACACCAGCAGGCAGATGAGGCCTGCGTTTCTGCTGGGTGCTTTCATCGATATTCTCCTTCCCTTCAGCAGCCGCCCAACAGCCGCCGCGGACTGAAATCAAAGAGGCAGGAGATTCGATCTGCCGCCTCTTCCCATGAATTCCCGACTGGTTTCGCTTCGTCCCGACGGTTCCCGGGTGCCCTTTCCGGGCTGGCGCCCGCCAGGATTTTTACTTGATCTTTGAAGTGCTTAGCGTTTCACTTTCAGTAGGAATGAAACCGCCGTCTCGTCCCGAACCGGGACAAGAAGATTTGCGTTAGGAACTCACCCGCCTCCCGTCTCTTGATCGGCGGACGTTTGCTTAAAGCTCCAACTCGACCGCGCCCTTGCGGGCCCGATTATGTGTACTACAAGTCCAAAGCTCGCGGCTCAGTGCCTGGTATCCGTCGCGGATGCAGACTGCCCGCGAGCATCTGGGAAGCTTAGTTAGGCCGGTTACCCGCTACCGGAAACGGCCAAGCCGCCGGTGCTGAAACTGGCTTCGGCGCGGCCGGAGCTGCCATGGCAGCCGGCTTGGCCGCAGGCTTCTTGCCCGCTTTCTTCTTCGTTTTCTTCTTCGCGGACTTCTTGGCCTTCTTCTTCGCAGGCTTTCTGGCCTTCTTCGCCTTCTTTTTGGCCGGCTTCTTGGCCTTTTTCTTCGCCGCTTTCTTTTTCTTGCCGGAGCGGCGCTTCGCCTTTTTCGCGGGCTTTTTCGCCATCTTCTTGGCTGCCGGACGCTTCTTGGCGGCCTTCTTCTTGCCCGTGGATTTCTTCTTGCCGGACTTCTTCGCTGCTCTTCTCTTCGCTGCCATTGCTGATCTCCTAATGAAAGTTAAACAAAGGGCACTACCAGCACTTCGAAGAAAGATCTTCTCGGTGCCAACCGCCAACGCCGGCCCGGGCGCCAAATCGGCCGCTTGATCGGTCATTGGACAGTTCTGTTGGCCGCGGACGAAGATGTGCCGTGTCCGCAGCGCGATTCTCGAGAGAGGGAGCGGCCGGAAACGGAATGACTCCGGCATCGGCCAATTGCCGGAAACGAAGAGGTAAGGAAACCTTCGACTGGGGGCTCATCGCTCCCAGCCTGGCGGCTTGCTCTTTGGAGAGGAGCCGCGCGTTTCGTGATTGATTAGTGAACTGCTTGTCCGTTTACCCATTCAGCCCTAACAAGTGCGCTGCCGGGCCGTCGAATCGACCGGCGGCAGCACGGGTGTCAAAGAAAACTTTCCGGCCCATGCATCAATCCCAGTTCAGAGCCCCCCCGGTCTGGTACTCGATCACACGGGTTTCGAAGAAATTCTTTTCCTTCTTGAGATCGACCATCTCCGACATCCACGGGAACGGATTGGTCGCACCCGGGAACAGCGGATCGAGGCCGATCTGTTGCGCGCGGCGGTTGGCCACGAAGCGCAGGTATTCCTTGAACATCGGCGCGTTCAGGCCCAGAACACCGCGCGGCATGGTGTCCTCGGCGTAGCGGTACTCGAGTTCCACGCCCCTCTGGATCAGGCCGCGGATTTCCTCGCGGAACTCCGGGGTCCACAGGTTTGGGTTCTCCATCTTGATCTGGTTGATCAGGTCGATGCCGAAATTGCAGTGCATCGACTCGTCGCGCAGGATGTACTGGTATTGTTCGGCGGCACCAGTCATCTTGTTCTGGCGGCCCAGCGCCAGGATCTGGGCAAAGCCGACGTAGAAGAACAACCCCTCCATGATGCAGGCGAACACGATCAAGCTCTTCAGGAGTTGCTGGTCGGCCGCCGGCGTGCCAGTCCTGAATTCCGGATCGGTCAACGTTTCGATGAACGGGATCAGAAACTCGTCCTTGTCCCGAATGCTGGAGACTTCGTGGTAGGCGTTGAAGATCTCGCCCTCGTCCAGGCCCAGGCTCTCGACGATGTACTGATAGGCGTGGGTGTGGATCGCCTCTTCGAAGGCTTGGCGCAGCAGGTACTGCCGGCACTCCGGGGCGGTGATATGCCGATAGGTGCCGAGCACGATGTTATTGGCCGCCAGGCTGTCGGCGGTCACGAAGAAACCGAGGTTGCGCTTGACCAACAGGCGTTCGTCTTCGGTCAGGCCATTCGGATCCTTCCAGGTGGCGATGTCCCGGCTCATGTTGATTTCCTGGGGCATCCAATGGTTGGCGCAGCCGGACAGATATTTTTCCCAGGCCCACTTGTACTTGAACGGGACCAGCTGGTTGACGTCGGCCTTGCCGTTGATGACAAGTTTGTCTTCAACGCGCACGCGACGGAACGCAACGTCCGCGGACGGAACGGGTTCGGCAACGCGTGCCAGCGGAGCATGGCCCGCCGGGATGTTGCCCACGACGCGCTGCAAACCAGCGCCCCCGGTGCTCGGAATGTGATTCTCAAATTGCAGCATGCCTGGTTCCTTTATAAATGTTATCGGTGGAATGTCAAATACTTCTTTGATATTCGGTCGCGGTGCGACCCCTTTTATCTTTCGAGTGCAATGAAAATGGCATCGATCGGCTCGTCGCTCAAATAATGTCTCAACCTCTGAATTGCGGCTTCGTCGCTACCGCGAACCGCGCGATTTCGTTGCGGCTGCGTAGCAACCAGAACGTCGGGCGGCGGCGCGCGGCGAAACGCAGGCGGATGGCCGGCCTCACTGGCAGCCTCGCAAGGTGTGACTCCGGCTTACATACATTCGGGGTTGTGGCTCCCGCCGCCGTGCGGGCTTAACTTGCCAAGGCAAGTTAGCGTCCGCCGCGATCAAGAATGCCGGCCTGACCATTACTGGCAAGCCTCGCATTCTGGATTGTCTATGGAACAAAACTTGGCTTCCTCGTTCGCCGCCGCGGCGGCCGAACCCGCACCTATGACGCCACCATCCGTGGGTACGGCGTTCAACTGGCCACCGCGGCCGGTGGATTTTTCCGCCGAGGTCGCACCCAGCGTGCGCAGGTAATAAGTGGTCTTGAGTCCCCGCTTCCAGGCCAGCTTGTAGATGTCGTCCAGCTTCTTGCCGGAGGCGCCCGCCATGTAGATATTGAGCGACTGCGCCTGGTCGATCCATTTCTGTCGGCGCGCACCCGCCTCGACGATCCATGCCGAGTCCACTTCGAACGCGGTGGCGTAGAGGTTGCGGATCTCCTGGGGAACGCGGTCGATCCTGGCCAGGCTGCCGTCAAAGTACTTGAGGTCCGCGATCATGACCTCGTCCCACACGTTGAGCTTCTTGAGGTCCCGGACCAGGTACTCGCTGGTGACCGTGAACTCGCCGGACAGGTTCGACTTCACATACAGGTTCTGATAGGTCGGCTCGATCGAGGCCGATACGCCGACGATATTGGCGATGGTCGCGGTCGGCGCGATAGCCAGGCAGTTGGAATTACGCATGCCGAACTGCTTGATACGCGCGCGCAACGGCTCCCAGTTCATACGCGAAGTGCTATCCACCTCGACGTAGCCGCCGCGCTCCTCGGCCAGCAACTTGAGCGAGTCCTGCGGCAGGATGCCCCTGGACCACAGCGACCCTTCATAAGTGGAATAGCGCCCGCGCTCCTCGGCAAGCTCGGTCGAGGCCCAATAAGCATAATAGGACACGGCCTCCATCGAACGGTCGGCAAAGTCCAGCGCTTCCTTCGAAGCGTAAGGCACGCGCATCTCGAGCAGGCAGTCCTGAAAACCCATGATGCCCAGACCGACCGGGCGATGCTTGAAGTTGGCGTTACGCGCCTTGTTGACCGCGTAGTAGTTGACGTCGATCACATTGTCGAGCATGCGCATGGCGGTGGATACCGTCTGCTTGAGCTTGTCGTGATCGAGCTTGCCGTCCTTCATGTGTGCGGCCAGGTTGATCGAACCGAGGTTGCAGACCGCGATCTCGCTGTCCGAAGTGTTGAGCGTGATTTCGGTGCAAAGATTGGAGCTGTGCACCATGCCGACGTGGCTTTGCGGGCTGCGGATGTTGCAGGGATCCTTGAAGGTGATCCAGGGATGCCCGGTCTCGAACAGCATGGTCAGCATCTTGCGCCATAGCGTCAAAGCCGGGATGCGCTTGAAGAGCTTGAGTTCGCCGGTCTGGGTCTTGCGCTCGTATTCACCATAGGCCTTCTCGAATTCTTTGCCCACCTTGTCGTGCAGGTCGGGCACATCTGCAGGCGAGAACAGCGTCCACTCGCCAGCTTCCATTACCCGCTTCATGAACAGGTCCGGAACCCAGTTGGCCGTGTTCATGTCGTGGGTGCGGCGGCGGTCATCTCCGGTGTTCTTGCGCAGCTCGAGGAACTCCTCGATATCCAGGTGCCAGCTTTCCAGGTACGAGCACACCGCGCCTTTGCGCTTGCCACCCTGGTTTACCGCGACTGCAGTGTCGTTTACGACCTTGAGGAAAGGCACCACTCCCTGCGACTTGCCGTTGGTTCCTTTGATATGGGAGCCCAGCGCCCGAACCGGAGTCCAGTCGTTTCCCAGACCGCCGGCAAACTTCGAAAGCAAGGCGTTTTCCTTTATGGCGTCGTAAATGCCTTCCAGGTTGTCCGATACCGTGGTCAGGTAGCAGCTGGAAAGCTGCGAGCGGTGCGTTCCGGAGTTGAACAGCGTAGGTGTCGAGGACATGAAGTCGAAGCGCGACAGTACGTTGTAGAACTCGATGGCGCGGGCTTCGCGCTCGACTTCGTTGATGGCAAGGCCCATCGCCACGCGCATAAAAAAGGCCTGGGGAAGCTCAATGCGTTGACCGTGCACGTGCAGGAAGTAGCGGTCATAGAGCGTTTGCAGGCCCAAGTAACCGAATTTCAAATCGTGATTGGCATCCAACGCTGCGCCCAGCGAGCGCAGGTCGAAACGCCCGAGCCGCTCGTCCAGCAATCCGGCGTCGATCCCCCGCTTGATGAACCCGGGGAAGTATTCGGCGTAGCGGGAATGCATTTGCGCCTGGGTGACTTCTTCGCCCAGGACCTCGTAGCGGACACTATTAAGTAAGAGGCGCGCGGTGACGTAGCTGTATGCCGGGTCCTTCTCGATCAGCGACCGGGCGGCAAGGATTGCGCATTTACGCACCTCGTCCATCGGCACGCCGTCGTAAAGGTCCTTGAGCGTCATCTGCAGGATCACGGCGGGGCCGACCGCGCGGCCGAGCCCTTCGCAGGAATCCTTGATCAGACTGGTCAGCCGCTCCATGTTCAGCGGATGGGTCTGGCCGTGTTCGATGACGCTGATCGCGTGCGCCGTGGCTGCCGCCTGCGTCTCGCGGTTCCTGGCGCGCTCGCGCGCGCGCTCCTCGCGATACAGCACGTAGGCACGGGCCACTTCGTGCTCGCCCGACCGCATCAGAGAGAGTTCGACCTGATCCTGGATGTCTTCGATGTGGAAGGTGCCGCCGTTGGGCTGGCGGCGGACCAGCGCGTTCACCACAGTCTCGGTAAGCTTCTCGACCAGATCGCGAACACGTGCCGAAGCAGCACCCTGACCGCCGTTGACGGCCAGGAAAGCCTTGGTCACGGCAACCGAAATCTTGCCAGGCTCGAAGCCGACGACGGCGCCGTTGCGGCGGATGACTTTGTACTGGGCGTAACGCTGCGGATCCCGGTCGGCCGCGCCATCTTCAGTGGAGTAATTGCCTGCCGGAGTGGCCGCCGTCAGGTTGGTGGCAAGTTGCATTTTTTCTCCCTCGAATATTCTTGTCGCCTGGAAGCAACAACCCGATTTGCGCTTATCTGAAACCGCCGTTGCTCTGATACCACTATATGTTGTGCCTCGGCTATGCCGACCTGACTAATTCTAGTAGCACCACACCCCCTGTCAAGAATTTTTTACATTTGAAAAACAAAATGCCGGTTGCGCAGAATGAAGTGCGCGCGAAGTGACAGGGTGAAGGCGTGAAAAGTGAAGGGTAAAAAGCATTGCTAGAACAGGAGGGCGCTTGCGCATTCACCATTCACTCATTCACCCGCTTTTTATCGACGAGCGAAAGCGGGCCCAGTCGAAATATGGCCCGGGGTCGGTCTTGCGTCCCTGCGGAAAAGCGATGTCGGAATGCCCGACGCAGTCCTGGATCGGGTAGGCGCGTTGGAGGGTCCGGGTCAGATCTGCCAGCACCGCGTACTGGGAATCGGCAAACGGCTGGTCGTCGGCCCCTTCGAGCTCGACGCCGACCGAGAAGTCGTTGCAGCGGCCGCGGCCGCGCCACGCGGACTGCCCGGCGTGCCAGGCGCGCCGGACACACGGGACGAATTGGATCAGCTCGCCATCTCGGCGTATCAGGAAGTGACTGGAAACCTTGAGGCCCTGAATCTCGCGGTAGTACGGGTGGGCACGCGGGTCGAGATGGTTGGTGAACAGGTCGACGATGCCGGGACCGCCGAACTCGCCCGGCGGCAGGCTGATGTTGTGAATGACCAGCAGCTCGATGTCCGCGCCTCCCGGCCGGTCATCGCAGTTCGGTGAAGGCACGTAAGCCGCCGCCGAAAGCAGACCGGAGGTGCCGAGCTTCCAGGAATCCACCCGCTTCCCCCCGCCTGCCGCCGGCCTCACTAGTTCAGACCAAGCCGTTCCATTCTGTAGCGCATGGACCGGAAGGTGATACCGAGAAGCTTGGCCGCGGCAGTGCGGTTGTATCGGGTTTTCTCCAGCGCCTCGAGGATGGCTTCCTTCTCCACCCGGTCGAGATAGTCCTGCAATGGAGCCTTGCTGTCGCCGCCGGGGGCAACGACCTGCTCGGGCAGGTCGTGCGGGGTGAGTTGCAGGTCGCCGGCGGTGATTCTGGCGTCGCTGCACAGCGCCATCGCGCGTTCCAGCACGTTTTCCAATTCGCGCACGTTACCGGGGAAGTCGTAGCGCTTGAGTTCCTCCAAAGCCTCGCTGCCTACATCCGGCTTTTTTGTTCCCGCATTACGGGCCAGCTTATCCAGCAACGCGCTCACGAACTGCGGGATGTCCTCGCGCATCTCCCGCAGCGCCGGCATGCGCAATTCGATGACGTTGAGCCGGTAATAAAGATCGTGCCGGAACTTGCCCGCGTCGACACATTCGCCGAGTTTCTGGTGGGTGGCACTGATGATGCGCACGTCCACCGGCTCTTCCTGGGTGGAACCCACCTTGCGCACCTTCTTCTCCTGTATCGCGCGCAGGAGTTTCACCTGCATCGCCAACGGCAGGTCCGCCACCTCGTCGAGAAACAGGGTGCCGCTGCTGGCAGCCTGGAAAAAGCCGTCGCGGTCGGCGTCCGCACCGGTGAACGCGCCCTTGCGGTAACCGAAGAACTCGGACTCCATCAGGTTCTCGGGGATTGCACCGCAATTGACGGGCATGAAGGGCTGGCTGCGGCGCGCGCTTTTTTCGTGGATGAGCCGCGCCGCAAGCTCCTTGCCGCTGCCGGATTCGCCGCTGATGTGCACCGGCGCCTCGCTGCGCGCCAGCTTCTCGATCAACTCACGCACCGACTGGATCGCACCCGACTCGCCGAGGAGCGCATGCCCGGTCACGGCCTTGGCGGCGGTGGCCTGCGGCAACGACAGCGCGGATTTCACCAGCGTGCGCAATTGCTCCAGCGACACCGGCTTCGCCAGGTAATCGAAGGCGCCGGCCTTGAGCGCCGCGACCGCGTTCTCGGTATTGCCGTGGGCGGTAATCACCGCGACCGGGAGGTCGGAAAGATTGTCGGAGATGAACTGTACCAATTCCAGGCCCTCGCCGTCGGGAAGCCGCATGTCGGTGAGGCAAAGGTCGTAATTGCCGGACTGGACCTTCTCGATCGCCATCTTTACGGTGGTGGCGCGGTCCACATCCAGGCCCATGCGCAGCAGGGTAAGCTCGATGAGCTCGAGGATGTCTTCCTCGTCGTCGACGATGAGCACTGAACGGGAGTTGGCACCCGCCGCTTGCTCCCTGCGTTTCACGCTCATGTTCCTCTACAGTTCAGGGTGAACTCCGCGCCTACCGGACGATCCACGTATTCGAGCGTGGCGCCATTGGCTTCACATATCTCCCGGGCAATGTAGAGCCCAAGACCGGTGCCGCTGGAGGCGGTGGTGAAGAATGGCTCGAACAGATGCCCGCGCAACGCCTCCGCCACGCCGGTTCCGTCATCTATGACACTCAACTCTATCGTACCCTGTCGCGGACCCGGCCGCACGCGCAAAAGAATGCTGCCAGCTTGTTTCCTGCAGTATCGCAGGGCATTCCTGCACAGGTTCCACATTACCTGATTGAGGTGACTGCGATCGAAAGCCACGGTCGGATCTCCTTCGATGTCGATGAGAATGATATCGCCTGGAATCTTCTCGATCTCGGAGAACTCGGAAATGAAGGTGCGCAGATACTCACCCAGCTTGAAATGTTCGCGGGTGGCCTGGTCACGCCGGTTCAGCTTGAGCACGTCCTGCACCATCCGGTCCAGCCGCTGCGTGTTGTCGTGAATGATCTGCAACATCCGGCCATGCGGTTGGGCGTGAAATCCAGACTCCTCGAGCAGTAACTCGGTAGCGTGATTGATCGCCGACAGAGGGTTCCTGATCTCGTGGGCGATATTAGCGGTCAACCGGCCCAGCGACGCCAGCTTCAACTGCTGCGCCTGCTGCTGGATGCGCGAGAGATCCTCGAGGAAGATCACCACGCCCACGTTGCGACTGATGCCCACCGGCACGAATCGGGCAGCGGTCGGCTTGTGGGTTAGCACGGTGCGCAGCGGCTCGAAGTTTGCCTTCGGATCGCGGCGCCACTGCTCCAGCCGCGCAGCCAGTGTCGGCGCATAGTCCCTCAGCAGCACCTCGCGCGGACTGCGGCGCAATGGTCCCAGTATGGCTTCTGCGCGGCCGTTGATCTGGCGAATGGCCCCATGCTCGTCCACCACCAGCAGCCCGTCCTGCATGTCCTGGATCACCAGCTGATTCACCTGCGCCATGTTGGCAAGATCCACCTCGCGCTGTGCTGCAATCGCCTCGATCGCCACGGCGCGCTTGGCAAGCGAGTGCGCAAGCCAGCCGGTCGCAAAGAAGCCGATGCATAACAGGCCAGCCTGCGCGAACTGGGACGTCGAGCCATTCTGGAACACCACTTGATAGGTGTGCTCGGCAAGCACGGCAATGGTCGCCAGAGCCGCGAAAAACAGCGTCAGGCGCCCGCGGCTGATCAGGCCGACAGCGGCCAGCGACGCGAGCAACAGCAGGCCCAGGCCGCTGCCTATCCCGCCGCTCGCGTACATGAGAAGAACGGTAAAGAGAATGTCCCCGCAGATCTGCACCGCGAGCTGCACGGTGAAATACGGTTTGCGCGGAATAACTGACGCAAATGACAACAGGCTGAAGACGACATAACCGACGTTCGCGTACAGGAAGGTGCTGCGGCTGAACGAACCGAAGGGAATGTTGTCGCCGAACGTCATCACCGCCGCCATCAGCATGATTGCGACGGCAAGGCGATAAACATTGAAATAGAACAGCGAGCGCCAGAACGCGTCGCCATACTGGCGGCGCTCGACCGATGGAAGCTCGGGAAAGGACAGGACGCTGCTCATCGGCGCGGGCACGCGCAGGTCAGCGGCCGCGTTCCCGGTCGGCCAACTGGAGATGTTCCTTGCTGCAATAGATCTCGCCGCGGGAGGTGACAGCTTCGCTCTTCGGCAGGTGCACGCCGCAGATCAGACAGCGCACCATGTCCTCCTGTTGCTTTGCCGAGGCCGCAGGCGGCGGAGCCGCCTCGACGCGCCGGCGATAGCTGCGGAGGAACAGGTACACCACGATGAAGACGGCGATGACTAGGAGAAACTTGGCCACGCGGGCTCCGAAGTGGGGTGATGTGGAATGGTCGGGGTGAGAGGATTCGAACCTCCGACTCCTGCGTCCCGAACGCAGTACTCTACCAGGCTGAGCTACACCCCGACGGTGAGCCTCGTAATCGCTTCAGTAATTGCGTGTCACCGCAAAGGCTGCCAATTCTAGCAAACAATCCTTGTATTTAGAATTCGGCAAGCCGGCAATGGCAGTGCGCGCCTGGCGCGCCGAGTCCTCCGCCTGACGGCGCGTGTACTCGAGCGCGCCCGTATCCAGCATCGCCCGCATTACCGGCCCGAAATCGCTCAAGCCGCCTTCGACGAGGGCCTTGCGGATGAGTGCGCTCTGCGCGGCGGCCCCATTGCGCATGGCGCGAATGAGCGGCAGCGTCGCCTTGCCCTCGGACAGGTCATCGCCGAGATTCTTTCCGGTCTGCGCGAGATCGCCTGAATAATCGAGAATGTCGTCCACCAGCTGGAATGCGGTGCCCAGATGCATGCCATACTCCGCCAGTGCATCCTCCTGCGCGCGCGGAACTCCGGCGAGAATGCCGCCCAGACGGCCGGCGGCCTCGAACAGCTTGGCGGTTTTCGAGCGGATGACGCGCAGATAATCCGTCTCTGTGACGTCGGCATTGTGAACATGCAGCAATTGCATCACCTCGCCCTCGGCGATGGCATTGGTGGCATCGGCGAGCACTTCCATCACACGCATGCTCTGAACCTGCACCATCATTTGAAAGGCGCGCGAGTAAAGAAAATCGCCGACCAACACGGCTGCGGCGTCGCCGAACGCGGAATTGGCGGTGGCGCGTCCGCGGCGCATCTGCGAGTCGTCGACGACGTCGTCGTGAAGCAGCGTGGCGGTATGGATGAACTCGACCACCGCAGCCAATTGAAGGTGGTGACTGCCGGTGTATCCGCAGGCGCCTGCTGCGAGGATGACCAGAGCGGGACGCAGTCGCTTGCCGCCGCCGCCGATAATGTGATCCGCGACCTGGCGCACCAGAACGACCTGGGAATCGCGTCGTTTGCGGATGATCTCGTCCACCGCCCGCAGGTCTGCGGCAATGAGGTTGTTTATGAGGTGGGGTGTCACGTGGCCTGCCCGGGAACCGCGAAACCAAAAGTGCGCGATGGTAGGAAGCGCAAAGCTACGGTGTCAAGGATTCGATCATCCCTGTCAGAGAGTGCGACCGGGCCGCTGACCCGCGTCCGACCATCCTTCCATCGGCTTTACTAAGCCTTTCTTTTTATGTAGTATGCGCGGCTTTCCTCAAAAGCATATCGAAGGCTCCATCATGTATGCGGTGATAAAAACGGGGGGCAAGCAGTACCGTGTCTCTTCCGGTGAAAAAATCAAGGTAGAACAGATACCTGCAGACGTGGGCAGCCAGATTAGCCTGGATCAGGTATTGATGGTCGCCGATGGCGACAAGGTCTCGATCGGCGCACCCCTGGTAACCGGTGCAACGGTGCTGGCGACGGTTGTTGCGCATGGCCGCGCCGACAAAGTGCATATATTCAAGATGCGCCGCCGCAAGCATTATCGCAAGCAGGGCGGTCATCGGCAGAATTACACCGAGATCCAGATCGACAAGATCTCGGGCTGAGGAGCAGAGAAAATGGCACACAAAAAAGCAGGCGGCAGTTCGCGCAATGGTCGCGACTCCCAATCCAAGCGCCTGGGCGTGAAGCGCTATGGCGGCGAGGTCATCCTGGCAGGCAGCATCATCGTGCGTCAGCGCGGAACCCAGGTTCACGCCGGAGAGAATGTCGGCATGGGCAAGGATCACACCCTGTTTGCCAAGATCGACGGCAAAGTGACCTTCGCGGTGAAGGGCCCGGACAAGAGGAAGGTCGTCAGCGTCATGCCGGCGTAAGGTTTCCCGCTTTCATCAAGAAGCCCTATCGGATCCGGTAGGGCTTTTTTGTTTCCCGACTTAAAAGACGCGAAAACGGGAGACTCGTTCAACACGAAGGACACGAAGGAGAGGCAAAGACGCACGAAGGAAAAAGCTGGAATCGGAACCGGTTCGTTAGGCATCAAGGGTTCTGTTGTCGCAGTCCCTTCTTTCCATTTGCGCTTCTTGTTTCGATTTTCCATCGTGATCCATGCTTGTCAAATGCGTTCTAGATTGGTTCACAAATGAAATTCGTAGACGAAGCCACCATCGAAGTCCACGCCGGCAAGGGCGGGGATGGCATCGCCTCATTCAGGCGCGAGAAATTCATTCCGCGCGGCGGGCCGGACGGTGGCAACGGCGGCCGCGGCGGCAACATCCTCGCGGTGGCCGATCGCAACATCAATACCTTGGTGGAGTACCGCTACGCACGCATCCACCGTGCCCGCAATGGCGGGAAGGGTCAGGGTTCGGATTGCTACGGCAAGGCGGCCGACGACATTACTCTGCGGGTGCCTGTTGGTACCGTCATCAGCGACCTGGCCAGCGGCGAAGTGCTCGCCGATCTCTCCGCCGATGGACAGATTGCCCTGCTCGCCAAGGGCGGCCAGGGAGGGCTCGGCAACATCCATTTCAAATCGAGCACCAACCGTGCGCCGCGCCAATGCACGCCGGGAGAGCCGGGCGAAAACCGTATCCTCAAGCTCGAGCTCAAGGTGCTCGCCGACGTCGGGATGCTGGGTCTGCCGAACGCCGGCAAGTCCACCTTCATCCGCTCGGTTTCGGCCGCGCGACCCAAGGTCGCCGACTATCCGTTCACAACGCTGCACCCGAACCTGGGTGTGGTACGCGTGGATGAGAATCGCAGCTTCGTGGTCGCTGACATTCCCGGATTGATCGAGGGCGCCGCCGAAGGCGCCGGGCTCGGCCACCAGTTCCTCCGCCACCTGCAGCGCACTCGCCTGTTGCTTCACCTGGTCGACCTGGCGCCGCTCGACGAGGGCGCCGATCCGGTGCACGACGCGCGCACGATCGTCGATGAACTGCGCAAATACGACGAGTCGCTCTATCGCAAGGCGCGCTGGCTGGTGCTCAACAAGGCGGACCTGATCGCGCCTGAAGACCGCGAGGAAAAAGTCCGGGCTTTCCTGTCCGAGTACGCGTGCGCCGTCGCTACTCCCGAAAAAAGCTTTATCATCTCCGCGCTCACCGGAGAAGGTTGCCGCGCGCTGACTTACGCAATCATGGAACATCTTCAGCACCATGCCCGCGTCGAGCCGGCCGAAGCCGCCGAATAGCATCGCCGGGACCGCCGCGGTCATCTCATGAAATCCGTCGCCGCCGAAGCAAAACGCCTGGTCGTCAAGGTCGGCAGCAGCCTGGTCACCAACGAAGGCCAGGGGCTGGACCACGCCGCGCTCGCGCGCTGGGCGGAGCAGATCGCGGAGCTCAGGCATCGCAAGAAGCAGGTCGTGCTGGTTTCGAGCGGTGCAGTCGCTGAAGGCATGAAGCGCCTGGGCTGGAAGCGCCGCCCGCATGCGCTGCACGAACAACAGGCCGCTGCTGCGGTAGGGCAGATGGGGCTGGTCGAAGCGTACGAGTCGTGCTTCCGCAAGTACGGCATGCACACCGCGCAGGTCCTGCTGACCCACGAGGACCTGTCCCACCGTAAGCGCTATCTGAACGCGCGCTCCACGCTGCGCACGCTGCTCGAGCTCGACGTGATCCCGATCATCAACGAGAACGACACCGTCGCAACCGACGAGATCCGCTTCGGCGACAATGACACCCTGGCAGCGCTGGTGACCAATCTCATCGAGGCCGATGCCCTGGTGATCCTCACCGACCAGTCTGGCCTGTACACCAAGGATCCGCGCCGCTACAAGGACGCGGAATTGATCGGCGAAGCCAGGGCGGACGATCCCGACCTGGAGAAAATGGCCGGCGGCGCGGGCAGCCATCTTGGCAGCGGCGGCATGCTCACCAAAGTGCTTGCCGCGCGGCGCGCGGCGCGCAGCGGCGCCGCCACTATCATCGCTTCGGGAGTGGAGCCGGATGTCCTGGTGCGGCTCGCCGGGGGCGAAGCCATCGGTACCCAGTTGATCGCCGAGACCATGACGCTCGCCGCCCGCAAGCAGTGGCTCGCTGACCATCTTCAGGTGCACGGCAAGCTCAAGCTCGACGACGGCGCGGTGCGGGCACTGAAGGTGGACGGCAAGAGCCTGCTGCCGATCGGCGTATACGAACTGACTGGCGAATTCGAGCGGGGAGAGGTGGTGAGCTGCCTCGACTCGCAAGGTATGGAAATCGCCCGCGGGCTGGTGAACTACGGCTCCGCGGAAACCCGCCGCATCCTCAAGGCTCCCAGCCACGAAATCGAAGCACGGCTGGGTTACGTCGACGAACCCGAGTTGATCCATCGAGATAACTTAGTCCTGCTCTGAGTTCCTCAGAGCAGGAATCAGTTACGGCGGACACTCATGCGGCACGGCCGCGTGATGTGGGAGCCACAATTTGGCTGCTCTAGCAGCACACGATTGCAGTGAAGGCTAACCTGATCGCGGGTGGCGGGCAGGTTAAGCTCGCAGAGCCTGCCGGAACTACAACCTAGTCCTGCTCTGAATTCCTCAGAGCAGGAATCAGTTACGGCGGACACTAATGCGGCTGTGCCGCGTTACGTGGAAGCCACAATCTTGTGCTGCTCTAGCAGCACAAGATTGCAGTAAAGGCTAACCTGATCGCGGGTCGCGGTCAGGTTGAGAGCCACAACCTCGCCCTGGTGCAAAAGCAGGCTTAGCGCTCCTTCAGATCGAAGTTGTTCAGTGGGTCGCCTTTGAGCCTGGCAATCAGGTCTTTGGCGTTTCGACCCCTGACGCCCTCGCCGTCGCACAGATAGTCAGCCCATAGCGAGTAGCGGAAATTGGCTGCAGTGCGGCCAACATCCTGCCACTTGGGTTCGCTAGCGTTCATCCACGTTCCACTCGGGGTGCCGTACGCGTACACCTTGTACTCCGACGTCTTGCAGCGCAGGGCTTCGTAGCTGACATTGGCGACCCCGGAAGGTGACTTGATGATGGCGGTGTAGCGCACCACCCAGTCCGGTCCCAGCAATACGGAATTGCGATCAATGTAGAACCGGTTCTTCGAATACCCCCTCGGCCGGAACTCGATCAGGGCAGCGTCGTCCGGATAAGGGGGAAGGCTCAGAGCGTCTTCCTTGAATTCCTTCTTCTCGGGCACGCCGCCGATGTTCTCGGGCATGCCGCGCTGTCCGGCCAGTGTTCCGCCGCCGTCGCACAGCGCAAGCCCAAGCAACAGGATCGCCGCGGCCAGCCAGGATGAACCACTACGATGTGATTGTTGCTGCGTCATTTTATCTGTATACGTGCTCGCGGGTCGGCGGATAAGGCACCGAGCCGTCGGCAAGCGGTTTGGCCCCGAGAATCTGGAAGATCGAGATCCAGCCGCGGTCGAATGCATGCGCCGAACCCGCCATGTAGATGCGCCAGGTACGGAAGCGTTTTTCGCCCACGATCCTGCGCGCTTCTTCCTGGCGCGCCTCCAGTCTGCTCACCCAGTGCCAAAGCGTCTTCGCATAATGCGGACGCAGGCACTCCGTGTCCCAGGGCTCCAGTCCCTGGCGCGACATTTCGCCCAGGACCCGCGAGATATGCACCAGCTCGCCGCCCGGAAATACGTATTCCTCAACGAAATCGCCGATGCCGCTGCCCAGCGCGGCGTCTTCGAGCGAACTTGTGGTGATGCCGTGGTTCATGACCATCCCGCCCGGCTTGAGCAGCCGGTAAATCTTGCCGAAATACGCCGGCAGATTGCGCTTGCCGACGTGCTCGAACATGCCGACGCTCGCGACCTTGTCGTAAGGCTGGTCTTCCGGCACATCGCGGTAGTCCGTCAGTCGCACTTCGCAGCGGCCTTCGAGTCCCAGCGCGCCGATGCGCTCGGTCGCGTAGGCATGCTGCTCTTGCGAGAGCGTGATGCCGAGGGCCTTGACGCCATGGTGCTGGGTCGCCCACAGGATCAGTCCGCCCCATCCGCAGCCGATGTCGAGGAAACGTTCGCCGGGCTTCAGATCGAGCTTGCGGCAGATATGTTCGAGTTTTTGCTCCTGTGCAAGATCGAGCGAATCATCGGGTTTCCTGAAATACGCGCAGGAGTAGACCCGATTCCTGTCGAGCCACAGACCGTAGAACTCGTTGCCCACGTCGTAGTGGTGCTGGATCGCCTTGCGGTCAGCGGGACGGGTGTGTCGCCACCACTTCCAGATGTCGGAGCGCCGGCGGTAGGCTCCCGCGTCGCCGGCCACCAGTTGCTCGCCTATGTGCACCGACTTGCGAATGTCGCCGTCAAGATCGAGATCGCCCTCCACATAGCATCTGGCGATCTTGCCCAGACTGGGTTTGATCAGCGACACCAGCGCCTGCGGCGAACGCACGGTCAGGCGCAGTTCCGGGCTGTCGCCGCATTGGATGACCCTGCCGTTCCAGAGCGTAAGGCTTAACGGCAGGTGGAGGCGCCTCAGGCGATCCTCAAGCATGCCGATCATGGGCGCTACCAGCATGGCATTCCTCGAAGCGGTCGGTTCAAAAAAAACGGCAGCCGGAAAGACTGCCGCTATTGTACTTGCTGGTTAGTGTCCTGTTCCGCTGATTCGCGGCTGAAAACCCGACGAGAATCGGCGCCATGCGGTGTTACGAGTCCTCGCCGTGCGTGTCGGAGCGCGGAGACACGCGTTTGGCCGGTGGCCGACACGCTATTGGCCGGTTGCACGGTCGCATCCCCGCCAGCGGGGCGGCTGTCGAGGCGGAGCAGGGGCC
>JACXTT010003160.1_pt1 | contig 25664 bp, 13 predicted proteins | sample 9270951 | NCBI WGS metagenome assembly JACXTT01 (sample SAMN15532306, study PRJNA645909) | rock metagenome | isolation source: weathered quartz diorite | place: Puerto Rico | collected 2017-06-21
CCGTTTCCCGCTCTCCACGGATGGATGCAGGGCCACAAGCGACGCGGGGTGGAGCAGTCTGGTAGCTCGCCGGGCTCATAACCCGGAGGTCGTGGGTTCAAATCCCACCCCCGCTACTGCAACGACAGGCGGACGGGCGGACGGCGGTCGGAGAGAACCGGAATTACCGACCGCAGTGACCGCCCGACCGCCTGTGCGATTTCGGGGCGGTTAGCTCAGCTGGTTAGAGCGCTACGTTGACATCGTAGAGGTCACTAGTTCGAATCTAGTACCGCCCACCTGTATCCCGGCGGGGATTGAGACGGACAGCCGCGCAGTGAACGGGGAGACGCTGGGCCGCCGAGCCGCCGAGTGGTGTCCAGGCGCCAGGCGTTGGGAGAGGCGACGGACGTGCCCGACCCCTCACTCCTGTGCGGCCACTCAGCTGCTCGGCGACTCGGCGTCTACTGTGCCTCTCGACGTCTGTCGCCTCAATCCCGACTGGGATCGAGTGGCGCCCATAGCTCAACTGGATAGAGCGTCTGACTACGGATCAGAAGGCTGGGGGTTCGACTCCTCCTGGGCGCATGCAGTAAGAAGTAGGTAACAGGGTCCAGCCGCTGAGTGGACGTCCAGAGGTGAGGGATCAGGATTCGCTGATCCTAACCCCTTGCCCCTCAGACCCACGCGGCGTCTCGGCGGCCCGGCGGCTTGGCGGCTAGTATTTCGGGGCGTAGCGCAGTCCGGTTAGCGCGCCTGGTTCGGGACCAGGAGGTCGGTGGTTCAAATCCACTCGCCCCGACTCGCCGTTTCCTCACGAATTCCTGCCTTTCTCCCCGTTTCGAACTGCACCCATGCTGTATTCCTTCAATGCCTTGCGAAGTCCTCCCAGTCGAGACAGGTTAAAACGTTACCTCAACGGGGGTTTGCCGTATGCATCCTGCCTTGTCAGCCGTCCTTCTCCGGTACTGCCCTCCTTCGACGCGATGTAGCGCGCACGGCTGAGCCAGACCGCAAACACCGGTAGTCCCCCGCCGCCCCCCGCCGTCAGGGCAGCGGTTGGTGTGTTGCACGTCGTTGTCAGTGCTCTGCCGTGCGGCCGTTCTCACGCGACATCGCTCGCAACTCAATCGCAACGCTTTGCATGAGGGCACTCATGAACACCACACGTTTACGTCGACTGTGCGGGTTCGCGCTGTTCGCCGCATGCGCAGGTCTTGCCGCGCCGCTGGCGGCGCAGCAGGGCTCCGTCACGGGGCGAGTGACCGACAAGGTCAGCTCACAGCCGGTCCAGGGAGCGCAAGTCCTCCTCTCCGGCACGAACCTGCAAACCATCACGAACAGTGAAGGTCGTTACCGCATCGATCGCGTCCCGCCGGGCCAGTACCAGGCGCAGGTGCGCCTGATCGGGTACGCCATGGGCCAGCTGCCCGTGACCGTCAGCGCCGGCGGGGCAGCGACGCTCGACATCGTCCTCAGCGCCGCGGCGATCCCCCTCGATGCACTGGTCGTCAGCGCCACCGGTGAAACCCAGCGCGTCAAAGAGCTGGGCAACGCGGTCTCCACGATTCCCGCCGACAGCGTCGCGGCCAAGGCGCCGGTGACCGACATCGCCGACCTCCTCAATTCCCGTACGCCCGGGGTCCAGGTGATCACCCCCGGTGGCACCACGGGCGACGGCGCGCGCATCAGGATCCGCGGCTCCGAGAGCTTGTCGCTCGACAACGAGCCGGTCATCATGGTCGACGGCATCCGGGTGAACAACGACCCGCGCTCGAGCTCCATCGGCGTGGGCGGTCAGATTCCATCCCGCATTGATGATTTCCAAGCGAACGACCTGGAGGCCGTTGACGTCGTGAAGGGGCCGTCCGCAGCGGCGTTGTACGGGACCGACGCGGCCAACGGCGTGATCCAGTTCCGCACCAAGCAGGGTCGCCCCGGGCCCACCCGCTGGACGTCGTTCTTCGAAGGCGGCGTCCTGAACGACAACGCCAACTGGCCGGCCAATTATCGCGGCCTCACCGCCGCCGGCTCGAGTTGCTCTCTCGAGGGGACGCCGACCGGCGCTCCGTGCACGATCGTCCAGATCCAGAGCCTGAACCCGCTCGAGCAGTTCAGCCCGTTCCGCCAGGGCGTGCGTGAGCAGTACGGCCTCTCGGCCTCGGGCGGCAGCGAGCAGACGACGTTCTACACGTCAGGGTCGTTCGAGCGGGAACGCGGCGTGTTCGAGTCGAACGACCTGCGCCGCGTCAGTCTGCGGGCAAACCTGCATAACCAGATCAGCCGCCTGATGGACATCTCGGTTTCCACGGGATACGTCTCGAGCGATCTGAAATTGCCGCAAAACGACAACAACGATCAGGGCATCGTGTCCAGCGCCCTGCTCGGTACCTCGGACACCTCCCGGAACTTCTGTGCCCAAGGCCACGACTGCCACGGCTACGGATTCCTGACGCCGCAGGAGGCAAATCAGATCTTCACAGGCCAGAGCATCGAGCGCTTCACGGGCAGCCTTAGCGCGAACTTCAAGCCCACCAGCTTCCTCACCTTCCGCGGGGTGGCGGGGACGGATGTCACGAACCAGTCGGACAACGAAACGACGCCGCCCAACGTGATCCCGCTCGACCAGGACCGGCTGGACGGCAACCACGTCGCCGACCGGATCCAGGTGTTCAGCTACACGGCGAATTTGTCCGGTACGGTGAGTTATCGGCTGACCCAGACGATCAACGCCAATACCACGGCCGGCGTGCAGTACGTCAAGGACGTGCACCAGGAGGTCGACGCGTCCGGCCGCAAGCTCGTGGGCGGTACCAACTCGCTCGCCGGCGTGGTTGTCCCCACGGTCGGGGAGTTCACCAATGAGTTCGTCACGCTGGGGTTCTACGGGCAGGAGCAGATCAACTTCCACGACCGCTTCTTCGTGACGGCCGCGCTGCGGCGTGACAAGAACTCGGCGTTCGGCGTGAACTTCAGCGGCATCACTTACCCGAAGGTCTCCGCCTCGTGGGTGCTCTCGGACGAGCCGTTCTTCGTGCACCCGTCCTGGCTCAACTCGCTGCGGCTGCGCGGCGCCTGGGGCCGTTCCGGCCGGCAACCCGGCGAGACCGATGCCTTGCAGTTCTTCTCGCCGGTGGCCGTAACGACCAACGGCGGCAGCGAGGCGGCCGTCACGATCGGCGGGCTGGGCAACACCAATCTGAGGCCGGAGCGGACGCAGGAGATCGAGGCCGGCTTCGACGCCGACGTGGTGCAATCGCGGTTCCATTTCGAGTTCACCTATTACGACAAGACCTCGAAGGACGCCCTGATCGCGCGGAAGCTGGCGCCGTCTCTGGGCGTGACCAATACCCGGTTCGAGAACCTGGGCGAGGTCAGCAACAAGGGCGTCGAGCTGCAGCTCACGGCGCAGGTCATCGACGGGCCGACCTTCGGCTGGAGCCTGACGGCGAGCGCCTGGGGGAACCGGAACCGGCTCATCCACCTCGGCACGGGCATCACCCCGATCATCTTCGGTCTGGGCGGCGCCTCGCAGCGGCATGAGGAAGGCTATCCGTTGGGCGGGTACTGGGACTTCTCCTACACGTTCAAGGACCTGAACAACGACGGCATCATCGAGGCCAACGAGATCACCGTCGCGCCGCAGCAGTCGTTCCAGGGCTCGGTCGAGCCGGATCACGGCGGCACGCTCACGTCCGATATCACGTTCCTGAAGCACTTCCGCCTGTACGGGCTGCTCGACGCCCGCTACGGCAACAAGCTCGACAACGCGACCGAGGAGTTCCGCTGCCTGTTCGGGATTTGCCGGGGCAACCGCGACAAGACGGCGTCGCTCGCCGAGCAGGCCGCGTCGGTGGCGACCCGCAACTTCGGCATCGAAACTCCCTATTTCGAGGACGCGAGCTTCGTGAAGCTGCGCGAGGTCTCGTTGACCTACTCGGCGCCCGAGCAGTGGGCCCGCAAGATCGGCGCGTCGACGCTCAGCTTCACGGTGACGGGACGCAACCTGCACACGTGGACGAAGTACAAGGGCGTCGATCCCGAAGTGATCAACGGGCTGGACGTCGGGCAGTTCAGCACCGCCGACTTCCTGACGCAGCCGCCGGTGCGCTATTTCATCGGCCGCGTCAACGTCACCTTCTGAGCCGAGGCACTGACCATGAGAAACTCCACGCTTGTGCTGTTCGCGGCGGCGTTCTCGCTCGTGCCGCTGGCCGGGTGCAACGATCCGCTGCATGTCACCGATCCGGACATCGTTACGCCGGGTCAGCTGGGCAATCCGTCGACGCTCGCCACCGTTCGGGCCGGCGCGCTCGGCGATTTTTCGCTTGCCTACACCGGTGACGGATCGGACGGCTCGGGGGCCTGCGGTGGCCCTGGCTGTGTCGAGGGCGCCATCATGTATGGCGGCCTGCTCGCCGACGAGTGGATCAACTCGGAAACGTTCCCGACGCGCATCGAGGTCGATGCGCGCACTATTCACGTCACGAATGCCGATCTCGACCTCTGGTTCCGGACGCTGTCCCGGTCCCGCCGGTCATCCGAGAACGCCGCGGGGCGCTACGCGGCGCTGGCCAACACCGATCCGGGGTATCCCGAGATGCTGTCGCTGGCGGGATACACGTACCTGCTCTTCGCGGAAAACTTCTGTAACGGCGTGCCGATCAGCCAGGCGACGCCCGCGGGGGCGCTGGTGTATGGCGACCCGCAGACGAACGTGCAGCTGCTCGACACGGCCATCGCGCGCTTCGATTCGGCGCTGGCAGTGTCGGGCGATGCCGACATGTCGAATTTCGCCAGTGTCGGTAAGGGTCGGGCGCTGCTCGATCTCGGCAGCTACGCGGCCGCCGGCACCGCGGTGAGCGCGGTGCCCACGTCATTCGCGTACCTGCTGGAGCATTCCGAGAACACCGACCGCGAAAACAACGGCGTGTTCAAGGGAAACGTGCCCGACCAGCGGTATTCGGCCGCAGACGCGGAAGGCCTCAACGGATTCCCTTTCCTTTCCGTTCCCGATCCGCGCACACCGATCGCTCTGGATCCGGCGTTGACGGGGTTCGACGGGACGACGGCATTGTATGACAACTTGCGCTACGGGGATCGGAAATCGTCGATTACCCTGGCCACGGGTGTCGAGGCGCGGCTCATCGAGGCGGAGGCGGCGTGGCATGCGAATGACACGCTCGCGGGCGGTGGGTTCTATGCCGCCTTGAACAATCCGCGGGCCAATGCCGCGGCTCGTGGGTACTTCGACGCCACCCGTACCGGCACGCCGGCCATCGGGGTGCTGGCGAACTTGACCCCGGCCAACGCCGTCACTGCCGGCAGTACGCTCGATCTGTTGTTCAACGAGCGGGCGCGCTGGCTGTGGCTCACGGCGCATCGCTTGAGCGACCTGCGGCGGCTGATCCGGCAGTACGGCCGCCCGGCCAACACCGTGTTCCCGACGGGACCGTACTTCAAGGTGCAATTCACGACGTACGGCACGGACGTCAATTTCCCGATCCCGATCGACGAGCAGAACAACCCGAACTTCACGCAGTGCACCGATCGCAATCCCTGAGTGAGGTGGAGGCGGAATATGAACGGGGGCCGTTGGTCGGCCCCCGTTTTCATTTGTCAGGAGTGTTTGGTCTGAATCTCGATGACGCCGCTTTCGGCGTTGGTGCCGTAGTAGGTCGTCCCTTCGATTCCCGAGATGATGTGAATCGTTTCGATCTGCCCGGCGGGAACCTGGCTCAACACTTTCCAATCGGACGCGCGCACGCCGTCCAGGATGACGACGGGCGCATCTTCCAGATAGATGCTCGAGCGGCCATGCCAATGGATCCGCGCGGGATTGCCGTTGCGATCCTCTTCGAGCGTCAGCATCGGGGCATCGTGTTTCAGCACCTCCCAGGCGTTCTTGCTGCCCGAGCGCTCGATCTGCGCGGCGGTGATCACCAGGCCGTCGGGATTGGGATGGGTTTGTGTGCGGTTGGCGGCGGCGTGGGAGCAACCGAACGTCCAGCTCACTGCGGCGGCAACGAGGACAGCGGACCGACGAACAGAGACCATGAGGACCCCCTGAAGACGCCTGGGTGAATGGACGTGCGGTTAATAGTCTGCGGCGGGGCGGCGTCCGGTTCAAGGGTGCGCGCTATCCTCATGACCCGCACGATAGTATGGGCCAGGAGACCCGGTCATTCGCAGCGCGGAACTCGAGAGGCTGTGGACCGCGGAGGGAGGCGGGAATGCCAGCCTGCATTGGCGCCAGGCCGCCGACCAGAAGGACGCGAAGGTCTGACCCCCTGCTCTCACGCGCGCCGGTGTCCATTGAGTTGTCCCAGGTTGCGGAGTCGTCTAAAGACGCTGTCGGCGAAGGTTCGTGAATGAGTGGGATGCCATTCACAGCAGACCGGGATCGTGCCGCCTGCCACTTCCGGTGTTCTGTCGGTATCTTCCGGACCCCAAGCGCCAGTAGCTCAGCTGGATAGAGCGTCGGCCTCCGGAGCCGAAGGTCGTGGGTTCGAATCCCGCCTGGCGCATCGACTTACGAAATGCCGCATCGTCTCATGGTCCTGTTTCAGGAACTGATCGAGCCGCTGCCCGAGCGTCTTGCGGTGTTGAAGCACGCGGAATTCCACGACACGAGCTCGATGACGCACCTCGGCAAGGTGTCCGTAGGTCCGCTCGATCATTTCGGTGCCACTGTGACCCACTTCTCGGGCCACGGTGTAAGTGCTAACCTGCCGCCCGCCGTCGAGTGTTTGGAGGCGCGCCGTGATGTAGGTGTGCGGGAAGATCTTCGTTCGGATATCCGTAGGCTTACTTCCATTCCGCAGAGCGAGCCGGGAATGTGGTGGTCCGTTCTTCGACAATCTGGGTCACCACGCGCGACAAGATCCACGGCGATCACGACTAGGACGACGGCGATGGGGATGACTCTGCGGCGGTCGTGACGCGGGCGGCGAGCAGGGCCTGGCGCGAACGCTCCTCGGACGCAGGCATGGATGGTCGTGCTGCGGGCGAAGTCGCACGATTTGTGATTTATTCATTATACTTGAATAAATGCCCCGAGAGACACTCGGACACTTCGAACTCATGGTCATGCTCGCCCTGGGCCGATTGGGCGAGTCGGCGTATGGGGTCCCGATCTCCCGACTGATCGAGCGAAGTACCGGTCGGGAGGTGCTGGTGGGGAGCGTGTACGCGGCTCTGGAGCGGCTTGAGGCGAAAGGGTTCGTCACGTCGGAAACCGGTGCGCCGACCCCCGAGCGCGGCGGACGGGCCAAACGATACTTCCGGATGACGCAGAGCGGCCTGCGGCAGCTCCGCGACACGCGACGTGCATTGATCCGGCTGTGGCAGGGCATTCCAGCGCTGCAGGGAGGTTCACGATGAAGCCCTCGGATCCCCACCCCCTGCCAACAAGGCTCCTGGCGTGGCTGCTCTCTGGTCCGCACGGCGAGGCGCTCGTGGGCGATCTCATCGAGCAATACCGGCAGGGCCGCACGTCGGCGTGGTACTGGCGACAGGCCGTCTTCGCGATTGTTGTTTCGGCTGTGCGAGACCCGACCGGCGCCGGACGAGCCATCATCGGATGGTTTCTCCTGCTGTCCCTCATGATCGCCGGCGTGGCGCGCCATCCCGCGAGCATTGTGGGCGCTGGAACGCGGTTGCTGGCGGAGGATCTCGCGCTATTGCTCGCCGCTGGCGCACTTGCGGCCTGGGTCTGGCGGCAACGAGGCATAGACAAGCGCAACGCGCTCGTGGCCGGCGGTCAGACTGGCCTCATCATCGGCATGCTCTTCGCCGTCAATCATGCAATCGAGTCCTTTGCGCCGCGAGAGAACCCGATCGCGGACCTCGTCCGCGGTGCCGGCGTGACGATGATCATGCTCGCGATGTTCGGGGTCGCGGGTTCCGCGGCATGGGCGCGAACGCGGTCGGTCCTGTGGGGCGGTCTCGCGGGTTTGTGGTGCGCCTGCACCGCCACGCTCTTCGCACTCACCTGTGCGTTCGCGTTGAATTACGTCTTCGAGGCAGACGCGATCGCGCGACTCCGCGAGGCATTTCTGTCGAGCGGCATGAACGACGCTGGAGCCTTCGTTGCGCGAAACTCGCTCCGCGCCGCCTCAGAGGCACTCATCCGCATGCCTGCCACGGCCGTGGTGGTTGGATTCACCGGTGCGCTCGCGAATGCCTGGCTCAGTGCGCGCTCGCGCCGGCTCAATCTCGCCATCGCTTGGTTCATGCCGCTGGTCCTCGCCATAGGCGCGGGCGCACTCTGGCATGCGGACTCCCTCGAACGCGCGGCGCGGCCCCCATTCATCGTAACCGGCCTCATCGCTGCCGGTGTCGCCCTTTGCGGCGCGCATCCGCTCTGGTCATCGCTCATGCGTGACAGGAACGCCTAGCAGGGGGAGAGGAGCTGATATCGTCCGATGAGAAAGAAGGGGAAGACATCGGTGCTCAGCCGCTCCTCTTCAGCAGTGCTTCGAACCGACGGTCCTCGCGCAACGGCGCCCACAACGGATCGCGGCGCAACAGTGGCACTGAGATGGGCGACGAGATCGTCACCAAGAGGTCGAGTTGTTCGATCGCGGCGTCGTGATCGCCGGCGAGCAGGTAAATCGCTGCCAGGTTGGCCAGCAGATCGGGCCCGTCGACTGCATCTTTCGAGGTGGGGAGGAGTGCGACCGCTACGCGACCTTCGCGGATCGCCTCTTGCTTGCGGCCCAGGCCGGCAAGTGCGAGCCCGAGCATGCTGTGGTAGGTCGCCTCGCGCGGCTGTGCGCGAATGCGGTCCTCCCATATCACGCGCGCGGAATCGTAATAGGCTGAAACCAGCGCCGGCCGGTCTCCCCGCGCATAGAGCGTGGCCTTGGCCTCGAAGTAGTACCCCGGGTCGCCTGAACTTGGGAGCGTCAGGTGTTCGAGGGCCTGTTGGTAATCCGCGCCGAGGAAGCGCAAGATGTCCAGTGTCCAGTTCGACCCCAACGCCACTAGCTCGCTGACCACGGTGTCCATCCCGATTCGACTCGCGGCCTCGTTCATGATCGCTCGGGCACGCTCCGCACTGCCATCTCGGCAGAGCGCTAGCCAGGCCCTTCGTTCATAGGCGAGAGAACTGGGGGAGAGCTCGATCGCTCGCTCCAACGCTCGCTCCGCTTCTGGGTAGCGGCGCTGCAACAGGAACGTCTCGCCCAAGTCTACGAACAGGGTGGGTTCCCGGGAATCGAGTGTTGCCGCCTGGGTCAGGTGCGCCGCCGCTGCGTCCCACTCCCCCTGCCGACGCTCAACGAGCCCGATCGGGTATAGGGCGTCGTCGCGGCGCGCGAGCGCGAATTCGCGCAGCGCGCGCTCATAGTTTCGATACCCGTGGTAATACGCGTACCCCAGCGCCACGTGCGCTTGCGACAACCCCGGCTGGAGCGCCAACGCGTGCAAGGCGTTCTCTTGAATTTGCCCGAGGCGGTCATCGGTGCGGTCGTAGTTCCAATACAGCAAGTCGTGCGCGCCTGCGAGCTGGGCGTATGCCAAAGCAAACGACGAGTCGCGCGCGATCGCTGCCTCAAACAACGTGACCGCGCGTCGCAAATCGCCCACCGTGCTCCAATCGGTGGCCGCCTCCGCCCGGAGGAACAGATCGTAAGCCTCGAGATTGCTCGTCGGTGGCGATCCGGCCGTCGTGCCCGTGGCTGCAACCAGCGTGACATCCAGCGACTGGGCTACTCGTGAAGCAATGTCGCTCTGGACGCGGAACACATCGGCCAACGCGGCATCGTAGGGTTGCGCCCAGATATCCGTTTGATCCGCGACGCGAATGAGCTGCGCACTCACGCGCACGCGGCTGGTCTCACCGGGCAGCTTCTCCCATTGGACTGATCCCTCTACGACGTAATCGACTCCGAGCTCTCGCCCGATTTGGCGAATCGACTTGTGAGCGCCCTTGTACTGCATCGCGCTCGCACGAGCGACCACGCGCAGACCGGACAACTGGGCCAGCCGGCTGGTAATCTCCTCGGTCATACCATCTGCGAAATAGTCATCGCCAGGCGGCCCGAGGTTCTCGAAGGGGACCACGACCAGCAGCGGTTGCGCGGCGGCGCGCGCCTGAGCTCCTGGAATGAAGCCGTGCCCAAACCGCGCCAGGGCGCCAAGCGTGACGAGTATGCCAACGGCCGTTGGCACGAGCAGCCAGCGCAACCGCTTCCAGAGGCTGGCGGGCCGCGCCGATTCGGGGGGGAAGGCATCTAGCCAGCCTGCCGAGGTAACGACGTCACCTACGAGTCCGATGAACCGGTAGCCACGACGGGGCAGCGTTTCGACGAATCGAGGCTCCTCGGCCGAGTCTCCGAGCGCGCTGCGAAGCTTGTAGATGGCTTCGTCAATCCCTTCATTGAATTCCACAAATGTGTCGGGCCAAATCGCCCGACGGAGCTCTTCCCGTGTCACGACCTGGCCAGACGATTCCAAGAGTCGGGCGAGCACCCGGAACGGCTGCTGCTGGAGCTTGACCTTCTGCCCGCCCCGGCGCAGTTCGCCGGCGCGCAGATCCACTTCGAAGTCGCCGAATCGGGTGACGCTCGGAGAATGTGAGCGTGATTCCATCAAGGGCCCTCAAGACCTTCGCCCAACATATGGCCCGAAGCAAGGGAAGACGAGGAGTAATCAGCTCCGCCGTAATTCGCTACGTACCAAGTGTTTAGCCGATCAGCGAGAAATGAGCGTTAGGCCAGGTGCGCGCCATGGAGGTATTCCGGAGCGTCGGCCACCATAGAGAATCACCGTCGGATAGCCGGAACAGAGGTGAGGGTTCGAGGAGCGAGTCGATCATGACGAAATCCGCTCTGGTAGAGCTTATCGCCGTGCTGTGCGGTTGCACAGCGAATCAGTTGCGCCCCGCGTTGCCGCAACTGGTACCGAACCGCCAGCGAGTAGTGGATCGGAATGACTGGCCGGATATCAAGGATGCACCTCTTCAATATCGAGAGATCAGTAATGAGCCGGTGAGTGGTCCCTATTACATCTTGATTTCGGATCAAGGGGAATACTGCATCGTGGATGCAGTGACATACACTCGGGTGCCAGATGGCGAGCTGTGGGACTGTGGCTGGCGGGTTCTGCGACCGGCCTAGCGAACCGTAGCTTCGAGAATCTTCTCAAGCAAGACTCAAGTCCCACAATCGTCGCTAGTCCTGCCGCAGCGCCTCGAGCGGGTTCACCCGAGCCGGTCGGCGTGACGGCGCCCACGCTGCCGCGAGACACACGACCCCGCTCCCTCCCCCACCTTACCGATCGGCCGTAACCCGGGAACACCGCCGTCAAAGCGTCGTACTACGCCCGTACAGCTATCGAGGAGGCTGACATGAAGCTCGCCATCGCGCTGCTGGCATTCGCCGTTGCGCCCTTAGCAGCCCAGGATTCCACCGCTGCCCGTCCCGCCTCGCTCCAGGTCACAGACGCCGCCATCGCGAAGTCCGTCGTGGACCGGACGCCCCAGGATACCGGATCCGCGTTTCCCGCTGACGTGGCGCAGCTCATTTGTTGGACCAAGATCGAAGGCGCGTCGGGCGATATGATCATCCACCACGTCTGGTTCCGCGGCGACCAGCAGGTGGCCGACGTCGAGCTCCACGTCGCGGGATCGCCGTGGCGCACCTATAGCCGCAAGACGGTGCCGGCGGACTGGACCGGCGCGTGGCGCGTGGAGGTGCGGGACGCAAACGGCACCGTGCTGAAGAAGCTGGCCTTCACGATCGGCCAGTAGCGGGGCTTCCTGAGCTGAGGGTCATACTGCTCGCCGCTTCGCTCAGCGCCCTCGTCGGACAGGGGACTCAGAAGAGTGGCCGAGTGGCCTGGCGACCTGCCAGGCCACTGCAAGGCTCGCTCGTGCTGATCGGTGTGCGCGCCACGCCGCTGGATAGCGTGCGCGCCGTGGAGGGGGAGCTCGCCGGTGAGCCGCTCCACTTCGAGCTGATCGACGGCTGGTTCCGGGCGATCGGCGGCGTGCCACTCGACGCCGGGGCGCACGTCGCAGCGCGCGTGGTGATCGAACGGCTGAGCGGCGCGCGCGACACTCTGACGCGCGCCGTGCCGGTGGCCCGCCGACGATCCCGCAGCGAGCGACTCCGGACGAACCCGGATTTCGTGACACCGCCGGATTCCCTCGCGCCGCGTCTCGCGATCGAGCGCGCGCTGGTCGGTGATATCCACCGGCGGGCCCATGACGTCCCCCGTCTATGGCAGGAGCGATTCCGGTTGCCCCGTCCCGGGCCGACGGAGGACGGATTCGGGATCCGGCGGATCTTCAACGGGCGGCTGCGCAGCCGGCATCTGGGCGTGGACTTTTCGGGACAGCGCGGGGATTCCATCATTGCCACGAACCGCGGGGTGGTCGCGTTCGCGGGCGATCTCTACTTCAGCGGCGCGACGATCTTCCTCCAGCACGGGGCCGGTTTGCAGACGGCGTACCTGCACCTCAGCCGCATCCTGGTCGCGCCGGGAGACACGGTCGCGGCCGGTCAGCTCATCGGCCTCGTCGGCGCGACGGGCCGGGTGACCGGCCCGCACCTGCACTGGTCGGCCTCGTATGGCAGCATCGCGGTCGATCCGCTGAGCCTCGTCAAGCTCGACCTGACCGCCCCGCTGCCCTGAGGGTCGCTACTCCTGCCGCAACGCCTCGAGTGGGTTCACGCGAGCCGCTCGGCGCGACGGTCCCCACGCCGCCACACCGCACACCAGCAAGACCGTCACCGCCCCGAACACATATCCCGCCGGATCGAATGTGTTCACGATCACGAGCACCGACGCGAACAGCTTCGACACGCCGAACGCCAGAACGGCTCCAGCACAGATTCCCACCACACCGTACCGCAGCGACTGCCGCAACACCTGACCCACGACCGCCGACACGCTGGCGCCGAGCGCCATGCGGATCCCGATTTCCCTGGTGCGCTGCGCGACCACATACGAGAGCAGCCCATAGATCCCGATCAGCGTGAGCACGAGCGCGATCGCCCCGATGGCGGACGAGACCAGTGAAAACATCAGGAACGGCCAGCGCTGCACGGCGAGATAGTCCTCGAGCGTGTGCATTTCCACGATCGCACCAGCATCGACCATGTCGAGATCGCGATCGATGCGGAGCCGCCCTTGCCCCTCGTCACCACTCACTCGAGCGACGATCTTCGCGCCTGCCGCTTCTGGTGTCGTCGGATAGAAGATCACGGGCCGCTCGAGGCCGGTGCCGATCCACCCGCTTACGGCATTGCGCGACACACCAATCACCTGCGCCGACCGCATGCGCGCTAGCGGTGAACTGTGCGGCGGCTCGGCCGCGAGCTCGACGACCTGGCCGATCGGATCGTCGTGCGGCCACAGACGGTGAGCGGCCGCTTCGCTGATCACGGCGACGGGCGCGCTTGGCCGCTCCTCCTCGGAGGTGAACGCCCTGCCTCGCACGATTGGAATGTCGAGCACCTGGAAGAAACCGGCATCGACAAAATCGGTACCGGCGACCACGACAGTCGAATCCGCCGCGGCGCGAAGCCCGAGCGACGGATACATCCCGTCGAGCGCCGCTTGCGAGGACGCGCCGATGCGTGTAACGGCCGGCTCGGAACGCAGCCGCTCAAGCGCTGCACTCCGGGCTCTGTCGTCGAGATCGATTTGAACGACATCGTGCGTACGCATCCCCGTGGGAAGGCGGCCAGCCAGGCGTGCTCCGCCCAACAATACGCCGGTGACGATCAGCAACAGGGAGCACACACCGACCTGTACGACCACGAGGCCTGCGCGCAGCCTCCCGGGCCGCAGCGCCGTGCCGAACTCCCCACGGGAGGCTTGCACGACGTTGGTGCGCGTGGTCTGCAGTGCGGGCAGCAACCCGAAGGCGACCGCCGCCGCGAGCCCCGCGAGCAACACGAAACCGAACACCCGCAAGTCGGGAGACAGCGGCACGACACGCAGATAGGGAGTGAAATCGCCCGGCGCGCTGGCGTACATGATCCGCACGCCGGCATCGAGGATCCACCCGGACAGGAGGAACCCGAGTACCGCCGCGGGCAGCGCCAGCAGCACGCTCTCGGTAAGCAGCTGGTGCACCAGCTGTCGCCGCGTCGCGCCCAACGCCAGGCGGATGCCGATCTCCCGCTGGCGGGCGACGCCACGCGCCAGCATGACGTTCGCGACGTTCGCGCACGCGATGAGCAGCACGAGGATGAACGCGACCGCCGCCGGAGAGAAGAGGGCGACGATCTCTGGTGTCAGCGGCATCGCACTCCCCGCTGACTCGAGCCTGACGCCTGTCCAGCGCATCGAGTCCGGCAGGCTCGCTGTTGCGCGGGCGGCCCATGCGCTCAGAGCCGTGCGCGCTCCCACCGCGTCGACATCGGTCTGCAGACGCACCACCACCCACAACACCGGCGGTCCGGCGGCGCCGAAGAGATCGGCGGTTCCCTGCAATCGGCTGAACAACGTCAGCGGACCCCAGAAGTCGGGAGGAATCGGCCCGAATCCGGTGAAATTCGGCGCCATCACTCCCACCACCGTCACCGGAACACCATGGAGCTGGATCTTCCGGCCAAGCACCCCGGTGTCACCCGCGAACGTCGACTGCCAAGCCATGTAACTGAGGACGATGACCGGCTCGCCGGTTGGCGGCGCGGCATCCTGCTGGAGCAACGGGCGTCCCAGCAGCGGCGCGGCGCCGAGGACTCCGAAGGCGTCACCTGTCATCGCCTCACCGATCAGGGGACGCCCTGCGAAACGCGGCGTGACGAATACGTGCGCGAAGCTTGCGCGGAGCACCGGCTGCGCGCGCAGATCCTGATACTGCTGCCAGGAGATCCGGCCGTTGAACCCGTGGCGATCGAGCACCGACAGATTGTAGAGGGAGCCTGGGTCGCGCACGGCAAGCGAGCGCAACACGTAGGCATCGAACACGGTAAAGACGCTCGTGTTGAGAGCGAGCGCGAGAGCGATGGTCAGCACCACCGTCGCCACGAACGCCGGGGAGCGGCGGAAGCCACGCAGCGCGAGTCGAATGTCCCGAGAGAGTGTTTCCATGGCCGGTGCTGAACGCATACACTGTACCGAATGTTTGCTCCCGACAAGAAGTAGAAAGCGCGCGTTTCCGGGATGGGGCGTCCCACAAGCGGACAGGTGGCGACTTCGATAGCGTGATCCTATCATCGGGCCGGTGGGGTCATTACTCGCCGGTGCAGCCGTCGTTCTCGCCGGACTCTCCGCGCCGCAGGGCGGTGACTCGGCAGGCCTCGACACGATCCGCGCTCTTGCGGTGACGCGCGGCGGCCTGCCGAACTGGGCCGCCGCCGACTCGATCGACGATCTGCGCCAGCGCGAGCCCCGACAGGGAGCGCCCGGCAGTGAGCGCACCGTCATCCGCGTGGCCCAGGACGGCTCCACCCTGTACGTGCAGGTGCGCTGTTTCGACGCCGACGTGGGGCGGATTCGCGCCACCCAGCTGCGGCGCGACGCCGATCTCTCGAGCGACGACCGCGTCGAGCTGTTGATCGACTCGTTCAACGATCATCGCAGCGCCTTCGTGTTCGGCACCAATCCCAACGGCGCCATGTGGGACGCGCAGTTCGCGGGCGTCGACGACCTCAATCCGAGCTGGAACGGCGTCTGGCACGTCACGGTCACGCGCGACCCGCTGGGGTGGACGGCGGAGTTCCGAATTCCCTTCCTGGCGCTGCGGTTCCGCCCCGGGGTTAATCCCGCGTTCGGGTTCAACGTCCGCCGTTTCATCCGGCGCAAGAACGAAGAAGACCTGTGGCGCTCCTATGGCCGGTCCCAGGGCCTGTATCTCCTCAATAAGGAAGGGTCGATCACCGGGCTGGGCGGCCTGCGCCGCCCCCACGACCTCGAGCTGTACCCGTATGCGCTGGGCCGGGTGGTGCAGACCGATCACGACAGCATTGGCGCGCGTACCACGGGCGGCTACCTCGGCGGGAAGGCGGGGATCGACGCCAAACTTCCCCTCACCCCGACCCTCACCGCCGACCTGACCGCCGGAACCGATTTCGCGCAGGTGGAGGCAGACCAACAAGTGATCAACCTCACCCGCTTCCCCGTGTTCTTCCCGGAGAAGCGCGAATTCTTTCTCGAGTCGAGCGGATTGTTCGACTTCGGCACAGCGGAGCGGTTCCTGCTCTTCTACTCGCGCCGCGTCGGGCTGGATACGACCGGGGCGCCGGTTCCGATTCTCGCCGGGGGCCGCGTGTATGGCCGGCTGGGACCGTGGAAGATCGGCGTGCTCGACGCCCAGACGGGGCACGGCGACGAAGCGAACGACGCCGTGCTGCGGGTGCAGCACGATCTCTTCGACCGATCTTACATCGGCGCGGTCGCGACGCTCCATGCGCCCACGAACGGCAGGGGCCAAGACCGCGCCGGCGGACTGGATATCGACCTGCCGCTGCTCGTGCACGGCGCCAACCTCGAGCCAAAATTCTACGTGGCGGCGAGCCAGACACCGGGAGTTCCCGGGACACCTACCGCCTGGCGCCTCTCCACCGACAATCCCAACGACCTGTTCGACAATTTCGCGTCGCTCTATCGCATCGACGCCGGGTTCATCCCGGCGCTGGGCTTCGTGCGCCGCACCGGGATCTGGGAAACCACCGGGCACATCGACTTTCAACCCCGTCCCGGGATCCTCGGGATCCGGCGGCTGGATTTCACCGTTCCGATTCCGAGCTGGGACATCATCGCCAACGAGTCCGGCACCCCGCTCCGCTCCGGCGACTGGCAAACGGCGTGGTTCGAGTGGCGCGTCTTCGGCGGTGACCGCCAGAACGGCGACCACTTCGAGGTCAATCTGCAGCGACTGATGGATGCTCCCACCGACACGTTCACCCTCTTCCCCGGGGTCGTCGTCCAGCCGGGGCGCTACTGGTGGTCGCGCACCGAGCTGCAGTATGAAACGAGCCAGGGGAGGCCCCTGAGTTTCGGCGCGTTCGTGAACTGGGGACGGTTCTACGGCGGGCACAGCACCGACCTCGAGCTGACCGCCGCGTGGCGCGGCGGCGGTCACATCATCCTCGGCAGCGATCTCACCCGCACCACCGCCCGGCTTCCGGCGGGGCGCGTCACCGCGGTCCTGTCCGCGAACCGCGTCGAGTACGACTTCAACACCCGCGCGAGTCTTCTCGCCTTCGTCCAGTACGACAACGAGAGTGAGCGGGTGGACTTCAACGTCCGCTTCCACTGGATCCCGGTGATCGGGGATGACTGCTACGTCGTGTGGAACTCGGGGTACACGACGGCCCCCCAGGCTCCGTTCCGGTTCCCCAATTCCCGGGCCCTCGCCCGTCCGCTGAACGGGGCCTTCGTCGTCAAAGTCGTCCACCGTCTGACGCCGTGACCGCGCCCGATGTTCGCCTGTTGTTCGTCACGCGCACGGTGCGGCTGTTCGCCTACGGTGCGCTGTCCGTCATTCTCGTCGTCTATCTCACGACGCTCGGCCTCACCGCTGCTCAGGTCGGCACGCTCCTCACGCTGACCCTCGCCGGCGATACCGCGGTCTCGCTGTGGCTGACGACGCGCGCCGACCGGCTGGGACGGCGGCGCATGCTCGTGGCGGGGGCGATCCTGATGGCCGCGGCGGGACTGGCATTCGCGGCGACGCGCAGCTTCCTGCTGCTCACGATCGCCGGGACGATTGGCGTCATCAGCCCGAGCGGCAACGAAGTCGGACCGTTCCTGCCGATCGAGCAGGCCGCGTTGTCCCAGGTCGTCCCCGCCTCCCGGCGCACCAGCGTGTTCGCGTGGTACACGCTGGCAGGATCATTCGCCACGGCGCTCGGCTCGCTCGCGGGCGGGTTCCTGTCTCACGAGCTGCAGAGTTATCGCGTCGTCATCTACGGCTATGCGGCTCTCGGTCTGATGTTGGCAGGCGTGTTCGGTCGTCTGTCTTCGGTCGTGGAAGTGCCGGCATCAGCGTCCCCGCGACCTTCGGCCTCAGGTCTCGGAGAATCTCAGGGGATCATCCTGAAGCTGTCGGCACTCTTCGGGCTCGATGCCTTCGCCGGCGGGTTCGTCGTCCAGAGCTTCGCTGCCTACTGGTTCTATCTGCGCTTCGGCGTGAACCCGGCGACGCTGGGGACGATCTTTTTCGGCGCCAACGTCTTCGCGGGGATCTCCGCGCTGCTCGCTTCGCGGCTCGCCGCCCGCTTCGGGTTGGTGCGCACCATGGTGTTCACGCACCTGCCGTCCAACATCCTCTTGATCGTCGTCCCGCTGATGCCGACGCTGCCGCTGGCGGTGCTCGTGCTCCTCTTGCGGTTCAGCATCAGCCAGATGGATGTGCCGACGCGCCAGTCCTACGTGATGGCGGTCGTGCGGCCCGATGAACGATCGGCCGCCGCCGGGATCACCGGCGTCGCGCGCACCACGGGCGCTGCTTTGGCACCGATCTTTGCGGGGTGGATGCTGGCACGTCCGGCCTGGATCAGTGCCCCGTTCTTCCTGGCCGGCACTCTGAAAATCGTCTACGACCTGCTGCTTTATCGGGCGTTCGTGCGCGTGCAACCAGCGGACACGTAGCGCTTTCATCGGCTTCCCCTGTTGCCAAGGTGCAACAGTGCGGACATACTCACGTTGCCAAACGATTGTACCGTCTACGCAACACCCTGGCACAGAAGCTGCCGATCGATTGCGCGTGCCCAGACAGCCAACCGTCAGGAAAGCCCCGATGACCCGATTGATACGTCCGCTCGCCTTCGTCGGAGTGTTGCTGCTCGCCGCGCTCGTCTGGACGTGCAGCGGCGAGCACGGCACCAATCCGCCCGGTCCCGCCACGTCGCTGACGTTCACGACCGGCCCGGTGAGCGTCGTCGCTGGCGTGCAGATCGCGACGGTGACGGTCACAGCGCTCGATGCCAACGGTCACACCGCCACGGGCTTCGCGAGCGCGATCACCGTCTCGATCGTCAACGGAACGGGGACTCCGGGCGCAACGCTTTCCGGAACGACAACCGTCAACGCATCGCTCGGCGTCGCCAGCTTCACTTCGCTGAGCATCGACAAGAGCGGCTCGGGCTTCACGCTGCAGGCGGCGGCATCAGGGCTCACACCGGCCGCGAGCCCGACCTTCAGCGTCGCCGCCGGTGCCGCGACGCAGCTCACCTTCACGACCGAACCGACGGCGACCAAGGCGGGGGCGGCGATCGCGCCTTCCGTGAGCGTCACGGCGCAGGACGCGCTGGGGAACACGGTCACGAGCTTCAGCGGCACCGTAACCGTCGTGATTACGCCCGGGACGGGGGCGTCAGGTGCGACGCTGTCGGGTACGACGGCGACGGCAACGACAGCGGGCGTGGCCACGTTCGCCGATTTGAAGATCGACAAGGTCGGCGCGCTGAGCACGGGGACCGGCTATACCCTTTCCGCCACGGCGCCGAGTCTCACCGCTGCGACGAGCGATGCGTTCGACATCAAGAGCGGCACGGCCACGCGCCTGCAGTTCACCTCGGAGCCGTCGGCCACGGCCGCAGGCGCCGGGTTCTCGCCGCTCGTCGAAGTGAGCGCCCTCGATTCCGTCGGCAACGTCGTGACGACGTTCGCCGGGACCGTGACGCTGGCGATCGGCACGAACCCCGGCGGCGCCACGCTCGGCGGCGCGAAGGTCGTGGCCGTGTCGAACGGCGTCGCGACGTTCCCGGGCGTCTTCCTGGACAAGGTCGGCACCGGCTATACCCTCTCCGCTGCTGCGTCCGGTCTGACCGCGGCGACCAGCGCCGCATTCAACGTGACGGCGGGCGCCGCCGCGCGGCTCGTGTTCACCCAACAGCCCGTGACCACCACGAATGCCGCGCCGATCGCCCCAGCGGTGCACGTCACCGCCCGCGACGCCTTCGGCAATCCGGCTGACGGGTTCATCGGCAACGTGACGATGACGATCGCCCAGAATCCCTCGGGCGGTGTGCTGTCGGGAACGACGACGCTCGCCGCCTCCCTGGGCGTCGCCTCCTTCGCCGATCTGGCGATCGACAAGACCGGCGTGGGCTACCGGCTCGCCGCCGGCGCCTCCGGTGTGACGGCCGACACCAGCGCCGCGTTCGACATCGTCGCCTCGACCGCGGACAAGCTGGTGTGCACCGTCCAGCCGACCAACACCACGGCCGGCGGCGCGATCACCCCCGCAATTCAGGTGAGCGCGCGCGACGCCTCGAACCAGCTGGTGACGAGCTTCACGGGCAACGTGACGCTCGCCATCGGGACCAATCCCGGCGGCGGGACGCTCACCGGAATGGCGACGGTCGCCGCAGTGGCGGGTGTCGCCACGTTCTCCGGCATGAGCATCGACAAGAGCGGCAGCGGCTACACGCTGACGGCCACCGCCACCCCGTTGCAATCAACCAGCTGTGGCCCCTTCAATATCACCGCCGGCACGGCGTCACAGCTCGCGTTCACCGTGCAACCGAGCAACGTCGCCGCCGGCAGCGCGATCACGCCACAGGTGGAAGTCACCGCGCGCGACGCCCTCGGCAACGTCGCCACTGGGTTTATCGGAATGGTGACCGTCGCCATCTCCAACAACCCTTCCGGTGGCACGCTCACGGGGACGCTGTCTGTCGCCGCCGTGGCCGGGGTGGCGGCCTTCACCAATCTGAGCATCAACAACGCTGGGCCGGCGTATACCCTGAGTGCGTCGGCCACTGGTCCGACCGGGGCCACGAGCGGCTCGTTCGACGTCACCGCCGGTCCGCCGAGCCATCTCGTGTTCTCGAGCCAGCCCTCGACGACCGTCGCCGGCGCCTCCATTGCGCCCGCGGTCACAGTGACTGCCAAGGACGGCTCCGGAAACACGGATCCGACCTTCACCGGCAACGTGACGGTCACGCTCACCTCGGGCAGCGGCACCGCCGGAGCCACGCTTTCGGGAACGAAGACGGTCCCGGCGGTTTCCGGTGTGGCCACCTTCTCCGACCTCACGATCGACAAGGTGGGTACCGGCTACGAGCTGTCGGCTACCGCCACTGGATTGTCGGGTGTGGCGAGCAACGCGTTCACCATCAGCGCTGGGGTCGCAGCCAAGCTCGCCTTTACCACACAGCCGGTCTCCGCCGCCGCTGGGGCATCGCTCGGAACGATTCAAGTCACGGCGCAGGATGCCCAGGGGAATCCGGTCCAGAGCTACAACGGCAGTGTCAGCATCATTATCGGGAACAACTCGGGCGGGGGCACCCTGTCTGGGGTGACGACGGTGGCGGCGGCATCGGGGGCCGCCACGTTCACCGGCCTGAGTATCGACAAGGCAGGAGCCGGGTACACGCTCTCGGCGTCGTCCGGCGCGCTGACTGGCGCCACGAGCACCCCGTTTGGCATCAGCGCGGGCGCGGCAGCGACGCTCGCGTTTACGGTGCAACCGTCCAACGCGACCGCCGGCACCGCCATCGCACCGGCGATTCTGGTGTCGGCACGCGATGCCTTCGGCAACGCCGTGGCGTCCTTCACCAGCAACGTGACGGTCGCCATCGCGACCAATCCAGCGAGCGGGGTCCTCTCCGGCATGTCGACAGTGGCCGCGTCCGCCGGCGTGGCGACGTTCGCGAACTTGAGCATCGACAAGGCGGCGAGCGGCTACACCTTCTCGGCCAGCGGCGGCGGGTTGACCGGAGTCACGAGCGCGCCCTTCAACATCGGACCCGGCACCGCCACAACGCTCGCCTTTACGGTGCAGCCGACGACGGCCACGACCAACGCCAATATCTCGCCGGCGGTGAAAGTGACGGTGCGGGATGCCCTGGGGAACACGGCCGCGAGCTTCAACGGCAACATCACCGTGGCGATCGGCGCCAACCCGGGCGGCGGGACGCTGTCGGGGACGCGCACCCTCGCCGCAGTCAACGGCGTCGCGAGCTATCAGGCGCTGAGCATCAACAACGTCGGCACGGGTTATACGCTGACCGCAGCCGCCGCCGGGCTCTCGGGCGCCACGAGCGCGGTATTCAACATCATCCCCTCCGTCGGCACGCAGCTGTTCTTCAGCGTGCAGCCGCCTGATCCCGCGACAGCGGGAGCGACCCTCTCGCCCTCGCTCGTCGTGATCGCCCGCGACGCCTCGGGACAGACAGCGTCGAGCTTCACGGGGAACGTGACGCTCGCGATCACCGCGGGAACCGGGGTGGCAGGCGCCACGCTGTCAGGCACGAAGACGCAACCTGCCGTCGCCGGCGTGGCCACGTTCCCCGGCCTCTCGATCGACAAGGCCGCCGTCGGCTACAAGCTCACGGCGACCGCCTCGGGGCTCACCTCGGCGACGAGCGCATTCTTTACGATCAATCCGGGAACCGCTACGCAGCTAAGCTTCACGCTGCAGCCCTCCACGACAACGATGGCAACGCCGATCACGCCGAAGATCGAAGTCACGGCCCACGACGCCCTGGGGAACACCGCCACGGCGTTCACCAACAATGTCACGGTCGCCATCGCGGCGAACCCGGGCAGCGGCGTGCTGGGCGGCACCGCGAGCGTCGCCGCCGTGAACGGGGTCGCCTCGTTCTCCAACCTGACGATCAGCCAGGCGGGGAACGGCTACACGCTGTCCGCTGCGGCGAGCGGTCTCAGCGGAGCGACGAGCGCCGTCTTCGACGTCACCGCGGCCCGTGCCACGCAGCTCGGGTTCTCGGTGCAGCCATCCTCGGCCACGGCCGGGACGAGTATCGCGCCGGCGGTGAAGGTGACGGCGCGCGACGCGACCGGCAGCGTCGCCACCGCCTTCAGCGGCGCGGTCACGCTGTCGATCGCGGCGGGAACCGGCACGGCGGGGGCGATCCTCTCCGGCACCCTGACGGTGAACGCCGTCCTTGGCGTCGCCACCTTCACCAATCTGAGCATCGATAACAGCGGCACCGGGTACCGGCTCTCCGCCGTCGCGGCGGGGGTGTCGGGCGCGACGAGCACGCCCTTCACTGTCAACCCGGGCGCGGCGGCACGCCTGACGTTCACCGTGCACCCGGGATCCGCCGCGTCGGGGGCGATCATCCCCGGTGCCACCGGACCGACGATCCAGGTGACTGTGCGCGACGTGCTGGGCAACCCGGTGAAGACGTTCAACGGCAACGTGACGATCGCGCTGCTCACGAACCCGGCGGGCGGGATCCTGTCGGGCACGACCACGGTCACGACCGCCAACGGAGTGGCCAACTTCAACGATCTGACGATCGACAAGTCGAGTGCAGGCTACCGCCTCGGCATCAGCGCGGCTGCCCTTGCCCCCGACACGAGCAATGCGTTCAGCATCAGCGCAGGCCAGGCGACCTCCCTGCTCTTCTCCGTCCAGCCGTCCACCGCCACGGCCGGCGCCTCGATCTCGCCCGCGATCCGGGTCACGGCGTTCGATGCGCAGAGCAACCAGGCGACGGGGTTCACGGGAACCGTGACGCTGGCGATCGCCAACAACCCGGGCGGCGGCACGCTCTCAGGGATGACGACGGTGGGGGCGGCGAACGGCGTCGCGGTCTTCAGCGGGTTGAGCATCACTCTTGCAGGCCTCGGCTACACACTGCAGGCCACAGCCGCCGGGTTGGTCCCAACGACCAGCGTGGCGTTCAACATCAACTGAGCTGCAGGTACCAGGCGTCAGGTGCCAGGTGTCAGGTCTTTCGACCGGGCACCTGACACTCGTCACGTCACACCTGTGGTGCGGAGACCACACTCGCACCGAGCAACCGGCATGCCTTTTTTGTGGCGGTTGCCCGGCCACAACTTCAATAACGACCGGGACTTGTCGGCCCGTTTCGGACTGGACAGGCGGTTCCGGAGGGGTAGCTTGGGCTTCCCCAAGCTCAACAATCGTCGGCTCTCGCTCGAGGGATTGGTATGCGCACTTTTCTGTCCGCCGCTCTCCACGTCGCACGCCCATTGGCGGTCGCGTGCCTGTCCCTGCTGTTGTTCTCGTGTCATTCCGAGACGACGGCGCCGCCGATCCCGAAGAGCCTCTCCTTCAGTGTCCAACCAGTGAATAACGATGCGGTCTCGCCGCTCGCGTCCGTCCAGGTCCAGGCGCTCGACGGTTCGGGCCACGTGCTCACGACCTACCAGGGTGATGTCACGGTCGCGCTCGCCACCAATACCACTGGCGCGACGCTGGGGGGGACGAAGACCAAACCGTTCACGAACGGTGTAGCGGCGTTCACCAACCTCACCGTCAACCGCCCCGGGACCTATACACTGGGCGTGACGTCCTCGGCGGTCACCGCGACGAGTTCCGCGTTCACCATCGTTCCTGGACCCGTCGCGGTGTGGGCCTTCGCCGTGCAGCCCAGCAATGCCACAGCGGGCACCGCCATCGCACCCGCCATTCAGGTGTCGGGACAGGACGCCGCCTCCAACGTCGTCTCGACGTTCAACGGCAACGTGACGATGACGATCGGCACCAACCCCGCCGGTGGCACGTTGTCGGGGACGGCGACGGTCGCCGCAGCCGGAGGCATCGCGACTTTCAGTAGTCTCAGCATCGACAAAGCGGGAACCGGCTATAAGCTGACGGCGACCGGCGGACCGGGGAGCGGACAGAGCAACGCGTTCAACATTACGGCCGCGACGGCCACGCAGCTCGTCTTCACGACGCAGCCTTTGGCCACCGCCGCCGGCTCTAATGTCTCTCCCGCCATCGTCGTCACCGCCCAGGACCAGTTCAACAACACCGCCACGAGCTTCGCCAACGCGATCACGGTCGCGATCACGGGCGGCACCGGGACCGGCGGGGCCAACCTCTCCGGCACCAAGACCGTCACCGCCGTGAACGGCACGGCGACGTTCTCGACGTTGAGCATCGACAGTGCGGGGACCGGGTACACGCTGTCGGCGACGGCGACCGGACTGGTCGGCGGGTTCGCGAGCGCGACGTTCAACATCAACCCCGGCGCGGCAACGCAGCTCGTCTTCACGGGCCAGCCGACGAGCGCCACCGCTGGCGCCAACATCGCGCCGGCGATCGCGGTGACGGCGCGCGACGCGAAGGGCAACACCGCCACGGCCTTCGCCGGCTCGGTGACGCTGGCGATCGGCACCAACGCCGGGAGCGGGACGCTGGGTGGCACGGTGTCCATCAGCGCTGCCGCGGGGGTTGCGTCCTTCTCGACCGTCAACATCAACAAGAGCGGCATCGGCTATACGCTCACGGCGGCCGCGGGCACGCTCACCGGTACCACGAGCAATTCCTTCAATATCATCGCCGGCGCGGCGACGAAGCTGGCGTTCACCGGTCCGCCGACCAACTCGCTGGCCGCTGCGACGATCAATTCGGGCACCGGAGTGAAAGTGTCGGCGCAGGACGGGCTGGGGAATACCGACCTCACCTACGCCGGCAGCGTGACGGTGGCGTTCAGCACCAACGCGGGCGGTGGGACGCTGTCCGGTCTCCTGACGGTGACCGCGTCGGCCGGGGTCGCAACGTTCGCCAACCTGAGCATCGACAAAGTGGGGACGGGCTATACCCTCGCGAGTACTGCAGCGGGGCTCACCGCCGCGACCAGCGGCGGGTTCAACATTATCAACATCGTTGGGCCGCCCTTGCTGTTCAGCCAGCAGCCCGGCAAAACGGTGGCGGGGCCCACGAGCGGCAGCATCACCCTCCCCGCCGACCACCTGTCGAACAACGTGGCGGCGGCCTTTACCGCGTCGACCGCGGGGGGCGCCGGGGCCACAGCCGCCCCGCACGCGGC
>JACXTT010003161.1_pt1 | contig 25663 bp, 19 predicted proteins | sample 9270951 | NCBI WGS metagenome assembly JACXTT01 (sample SAMN15532306, study PRJNA645909) | rock metagenome | isolation source: weathered quartz diorite | place: Puerto Rico | collected 2017-06-21
TTCAGCCTCCCGTCATCCCGAGCGAAGTCGAGGGACCTGCTGTCTGAAACGAGGCAGGACGCGCCACGAGTTTCTCATTCTCAGTCGCGGCGCTGCGCGCCGTTGGCCGCCTCCAAGAAGCTCCCAGTGTTTATGCGGGTTTGAGCCGACCCCGTCCCTTCTCCCCCACACGGGGGAGAAGGTGCCGAAGGCGGATGAGGTGGCTCCTGTTCGCGTGTTGCACGAACCCCTCATCCGCGCTTCGCGCACCTTCTCCCCTCGCGGAGGGGAGAAGGAAACTGACGGCCAGAGCGCCACGAGTTTCTCATTCTCAGTCGCGGCGCTGCGCGCCGTTGGCCGCTCGGGATGACGAAGCCCCCAGAGGTCCCATCCCTCCCAGCGTTACACTCCTGACCATGCACTGTCCCGGCTGCGGCATCGAGATGCAGCGTTTGACGCTCGACGCGGTGCTTGCCGCGACGGTGGACATCGATGTCTGCACGACTTGCCGCGCCTTCTGGTTCGATCCTTACGAGTCGTTGCACCTGACCGCCGCCTCGACCCTGCAGCTGTTCAAACTGATCGCGGGTGCAGCGAATGGTCAGGCACGCCCGGCTCATGAACCGCGCTGCCCGTACTGCAAAGGCCGGCTCGTGCTCGCGCACGACCGGCAGCGGAATGTGCCGTTTCAATACTGGCGATGCGATCACGACCATGGACGCTTCACCGGATTCTTCGATTTCCTGAAAGAAAAGAACTTCGTCGTTCCGATGTCGGAGAGCCAGATCGTCGAGTTGCGCAAGAAGGTGGCGATGATTCACTGCGCGAACTGCGGCGCACCGATCGAGCTGGCGAAGACGTCCGTCTGCGGCCACTGCGGCTCGCCGCTCTCGATGCTCGATCTGCCGAAGATGGCCGAGACGGTCCAGCATCTGGAGGTCTCGGCGACGAAGGCAGCCCATCCTCCCGCGCTCGTGCCGGTGCATCATGAGCCGGTGAATCTGCTCGAGTGGGGGCTCGAGGCACTCGCCGAGTGGCTGGGCTGGTGATGAAGCGACTCGCCTTGCTCGCGATGTTGATTCTAGGTGCGCTGCACGCACGCGCGCTCGACCCGTCACGCCCTCTCGATCTCTACGCGCTCGACGTCTGGCGCGAAGGTCTGCCGCAATACATGGTGCGCACCGTCGTGCAGACACGCGATGGATATCTCTGGGCCGGCACGATGGAAGGCATCGTCCGCTTCAACGGCGTCGAGTTCGAGATCTTCGACACGCGCAACACGCCGGCGCTCGCCGATCAGCGCATTCACATGATGTACGAGGACCGCGCGGGCACGCTGTGGATCGGCACGTTCAGCGGCGGCGCGCTCCGCGAGCGCGGCGGAGTCTTCACGCGGCTCACGATGAAAGACGGACTTGCCTCGGACGATGCAGTCTCGATTCGCGAGACACGCGATGGCAGCATCTGGATCGGCGGCGCGGGTGCGATGACACGCATTCGCGGCGCGCAGTTCACTCGCTTCGGTGCGAGCGATGGTTTGCCGCAGGGGGCGATTGACGCCATCGCCGAAGATGCGCGCGGCACGTTGTGGATCGGAAGCGAGAAGGGCCTCTATCGCTTCGACGGCAAACGCTTTGCGCAGGTGCGGCCCGAGTCGATCCCGAGTCTCACCGTCAGCCGCGATGGCAGCGTGTGGGCCGGCACGGCATCAGATCGCATCTATCGCATCGCACCGAATGGAACGATCGACACGATCACCACCGGTCAGCCGACGCTGTACGTCAATGACCTGATGGAGGACAGCCGCGGCACGATGTGGATCAGCACGTCGCCGACCGGCTTGATCCGCTATCGCCAGGGCAAGCTCGATCACATCGACAAGAGTCAGGGACTGCCGAGCAATGCGCTGCATGGTCTGCTCGAAGATCGTGAGGGAAGCCTCTGGTTGGGCACGGACGGCGGCCTCGCGCGTCTCAAGGATTTGAAGTTCGTCACCTACACGACGCGGCATGGACTGAGCGATGACGCGATTCGTGTCGTGATGGAGGCGCGCGGCGGAGGAATGTGGATCGGCACCTACGGCGGCGGACTCGATCTTCTGCGCGATGGAAAGGTCACGTCGTACGGCGCCGCGGAAGGGCTGAAGAATCTTTTCATCCGCACGATCTGCGAAGAACCGAACGGCGACCTCTGGATCGGAACCGACCGCGGTGTCAGCGTGCTGCACGATGGGAAGATCACGGCGCGGCCGGAGATCACGGGCAAGATCGATGCGCTCGCACAGTTGCGCGACGGGCGCGTGCTCGTCGCAACCTCGAGTGGTGTATGGGCGAAGCGCGGCGCGGACGCGCTGACGCTCACGTATCCGCTCACCGGCAATTCCGAGCCGCGCGTCATCTTCGAACGTGCGAATCGGGACCTGCTCTTTGGCACGTACGCGGGGCTCATCGACGCGAAGAGCGGCCGTCGCTGGACGACCAACGACGGACTCCCGAGCAACATGATCTTCGCGATGCACGAAGAGTCGAACGGCGATCTCTGGCTCGGTACACACGACGGGCTCACGCGGATGCGCAATGGCCGGTTCGACTCGATCACGACGCGCGACGGTCTGCCGGACGGCGTCGTGTTCCAGATCATCGACGATGCGCGCGGCCACTTCTGGCTCTCGTCGCCGCGTGGACTCTCGCGCGTCGACCGCGAGTCGATCGAGGACGTATTCACGCACCGCGCGAAGAGCGTTCGTGCGATGTCGTTCGGCAAAGTCGACGGCCTCGGCAGCGATCAGTGCAATGGCGCCACGCAGCCGGCCGGCGCGCGATTGTCCGATGGCCGCCTCGCGATTCCGACCGCGGCCGGTCTGACGATCGTCGATCCCGCGGATCTGCACCTCAATCGCGTGTCGCCAGGCATCGTGCTGCGCGACGTGCTCGTCGACGGCAAGCGAATCGCGCCGGGCGCCCAGCTCCCCTGGTCGAGCAAGCGCTACGAGTTTCGCTACGACGGACTCAGTCTGCTGATGCCGCAGCTCGTTCGCTTTCGCTATCGCATCGATGGCTTCGACAACGACTGGATCGATGCCGGCACGCGCCGCGTCGCGTTCTACAACTCGCTGCCACCGGGCCAGCATCGCTTTCGCGTCGCGGCGATCAACAACGACGGCGTCTGGAGCGAGGACGCCAGCGTCGCGTTCATGCTCCCGCCGCCGCCGTGGCAACGCTGGTGGGCGATCGCCTCATACATTCTTCTCTTCGCTGCGTTCGTGGCGCTGATCATCCGCTGGCGCGAGCGCCGCGTGCGGAAACGGACCGAAGAGCTCGAGCGGAAAGTACACGAGCGCACGATTCAGCTCGAAGAGGCCGAGGCGCGCGCGAACGATGCGAATCGCGCGAAGAGCGTGTTTCTCGCGAACATGTCGCACGAATTGCGCACGCCGCTGAATGCGGTGATCGGCTTCGCGCAGTTGATGGCGCGCAGCCGGTCGCTCACGGATGGCGACCGCGAAAATCTCTCCATCATCCGGCGCGGCGGTGAGCACCTTCTCGGACTCATCAACGACGTGCTGTCGATCTCGAAGATCGAGGCGGGGAAGATGTCCGCCGAGCGGCGTCCGTTCGACGTCTACGAGATGATCGAGGGAGTCGCGGGGATGATCCGCGCCCGCACCGATGCGGCCGGTCTCGCGCTCGTCGTCGATGTGAATCGCACGTTTCCGTCCGTCGTCAGCGGCGACGAAGGGAAGCTGCGGCAGGTGCTCATCAATCTTCTGGGCAACGCGGTGAAATTCACGGAGACGGGAACGATCACGATTCGCGGCTCGTGGAGCGGTGGACGCGCGCTGTTCGAAGTGGCCGATACGGGGCAGGGCATCGGCGAGGACGAGATCGCGTCGCTGTTTCAACCGTTCGTGCAGACGGAGACGGGGCTGCAGGCGAAGGAAGGAACGGGACTCGGCCTCGTCATCACGCAGCAGTTGATTCACCTCATGGGCGGCGACATCACGGTGCGGAGCCGCCGCGGCACGGGGACGACGTTCCGCTTCGATCTGGAGCTCCCGCCGGCGTCGGAGCGCGCCGTGCGTCATCAGATGAAGCGCGTGATCGGTCTCGCGCCGGGACAACGGCGGCGGATCGAAGTCGTCGACGACACGCTCGACAATCGCACGTTGTTGCATCGCCTCCTCGAATCAGTGGGCTTCGAGGTGCGTGATGCAGCGAATGGTCAGGATGGCGTCGAGCTCTGGAAGGCGTGGCATCCCGATCTCGTGTTCATGGATCAACGAATGCCGGTCATGGATGGCTCGGAAGCGACGCGCGTGATCCGCGGCGCGGAGGCGGAGGGGAATCTGCCGCCTACGAAAATCATCGCGCTCACGGCGAGCGCGTTCGAGCATGAGCGTGATCTGATTCTGAAGAACGGAGCGGATGAATTCGTGGTCAAGCCGTTCGCCGAGGAGACGATCTTCGAATGTCTCGGCCGCAACCTCGGCGTCAAGTATGTGTACGAAGGGGAGCGCGTCGCGACAGGCAATCGCGTTCTACTCGTCGACGACGACGAGATCACGCGCATCGTCGCGCGCGAAGTGCTCGCGCAACTCGGCTGCGAAGTGAGCGAGGCCGAGGATGGGGCGGCGGCGCTGGAGATGCTGGAGAGTGAGGCGTTCGACGCCGTGCTGATGGATATGGAAATGCCGGGGCTCGATGGCCGCGCCACGATTCGCGAGATTCGCTCGCGCGAGCACCTGCGCGCATTGCCGGTGATCGCGATGACCTCGCACGACCGCAGCGAAGCGGCCGTGGAAGGCATCACCGACTACATCTCGAAACCGGTCAGCGAACAACAGATGGCCAGGGTACTCGGACAATACGTGCAGGTGATGGTGTAGGACAGGCGCCCTCGCCTGTCTTCGAGGCGCGCCCTCGCCTGTCCTTATGAAATCACTGCCACGCCCAAACCAAGCAGGCATCCACCGACGAATGTGGATGCCTTTCACGGAATGGCCACGATTAGCAAGCACATGCCACTCTTCTCGGATAGCGTTCGGTACGCTCGGCCTATGGGCTCTCCACACGTGTCCGCCTCTTGATGAGGTCACGTGCGAGCTCGGTCGCCTCGATGCGAAGCGGCAACGTCACTCTCGGCTACGCAGTTCGGCAAGTACGGTCTCGAACGGTACGGTCCGGCCCTCCTCCGCTTGTGCGATGGATTGGAGAAGGATCCGTTCGAATCTGGATCCGCCTCAAAGGTCTCGTCGCCTTCCGTGACGAGGATAGTAACCTTCGTGCCTTCAGGCAGTTCGCAATCGAGCTCGACGTGACCAGCCACGACTCGACCGGAGGTAATCTGTATACATGATGATCGTACCTCGGCGGGCAGTTTCGTCGGGTCGGCCTAGACGTTTCAGCTTCAGCCGCGTAGCCCGCACGCGAGACCTGAGCACCTACGACGAACGGACAGCGGGCTACGTCGGCTGCAAGCGCGAGTTAGGCGCCGTTGACTTGAGAGGGAACTCCTCGGGATGCTCGATAGAGCGGACGGACAAGTCGACGTCGAGGACGGGCCAGTACAGATGATCTTCGCTTGGCCACTCGACGTTCGTGATATCGCGGATGGAAGCGTCCGCAAACCAAGGGAAGTCCGTGAAGGATAAGAAGAGTTCTCGGCCACCCAGGTAGAGCCAGAACCCGTTACGGGAGACATTGGTTACCTCAACTTCCGAAGTACCTGGTCCAGGCCGCTCTGATCTCTTGCTCATGATCCTGAACGATTGTACTCAGCTTCGTGATCTCCCGTTCGGGTAACCCATGGTTCTCGGCGAGTTCCACGTTCGGAGAGAGCCAGAACTTTGCTTCTCCACTTCCGGAGGCAACGTGGATATGGATCCGAGACTCATCGCGCGAAAAGAAAAAGAACCGAAGGGACCTTCCCGAAAGACCGTGGGGCTCACCCCGCGATCGTACCGCGCCTGCTTCCCGGGCGCGCGAAGAATCTAGGCCCGGCACGGCATCGGCTGCAGCGCCGAGTTAGGCGGCGACGCGCAAAACACGATTAGAGGCACAGCCAAAGGTACACTTTTTTCCTGACCCGAGCGCTCGTTGCGCCAGCGCCGTGAGAGCGACCACCACGGGGACGAAGTCATCGGTCGACCAGTGAAGCTCGCCTCGGTTTTGACAGAAAAGCGCTCGGCGATTGAATGCACGTTTTCGGGAGCGATTGCCGCGAGCCTGGTTACCATATCTTGAGGGACGGCCACCGTCCATTCCTCGGCGTCTTCTGGAGTAAGGAGAGGAAACTCGCGCGTAAGGGCGCCATATTCATCAGTTCCGCGGAGAACCGCGAGCATCCCGGCGGTCTCGAGCGGCGAGATTCTACGCAGCTGACATCGATCTTCCGCGGGCATACTTTCGCCGCCGGCATACGCGGGCGGTCCGTCAGATGCTGCGATAAAGAAGTCGCTGAGAAAGCTCACGCCAATTGCCCCGTGATTTCGTCCGGCTAACGTTGTTGCAGCTACCGGCGCCGTGCTTCACACGGCCGGAGCAGCACACATGATGGTGGGAATGGCGATCGACACTACGGCGACCACAACGGCGGCTGTAACGATCCAAAGAATTAGCACCGAGGCCTGGTAGCGAAAGGGTCCCGAGCTTGCTCCCGACGCGAAGCCTTGCGTCTGAGGAGATGGCGCGGCAGCCTCATTCTTGCGCTTTTCCCGCACTCGAAGCATCGAAATGTAGATCGCGGACGGAAGCCCGAGGACCAAACCAAGTAGGAAGAAGAGCGGTTTGTCCGATCGGTCCAGACCGAACCATCGTGGGTCGGCCTTGATCACGAGCATGGCCACCGCGACCATCAAGATCGCTACGCCCTCTGGCCACTGATCCTTCCTTTCGATGGTCACATCACTCCCGTGCTCGCGTGCGCCTAACGTCTTCCTCAGCTGATTAGACGTACGATTCAATCGCATTAAACGCGGAATCTCGATCCTTGCCGCCAACCAGCTGACCGTGTTGATCGTACTCTGATCGGAACGGAAATCGTTGTCGGCCTACTTCGGGACTTGCCTGCGATAGGCTGATGGCGCCGGGTCCCTCATGAGTTTTCCAGCGGGCTGCGCACACCCGATCGGCACAGCGGCGTTGCGCAATCACCGAGCCGGTAAATTCGTTCGCGACGCATTTTCTCGAGGACGGCTACGACACGCACGTAATGAACAACGCGCAGCGAAGCGGCCGTGGAAGGCGTCACCGACTACCTTCGAAACCGGTCAGCGAACAACAGATGGCCAGGGTACTCGGACAATACGTGCAAGTGATGGTGTAGGACAGGCGCCCCCGCCTGTCCTTTCGAAATCACTGCGCCTCCGCCAGATACGCCTCCAGCTGCTCGAACGTTCCGCCCCAACCTTTCTCCATCCCCGGCATCCCATCGTGGAACACCTTGCGCTCGGCTTCCGATGCATTGAGTGGTGACCAGCGGATGGTGATCTTCGTCTTGCCATCGACGTCATCGAACGTGATGTTCGACAGCATCTCGAGCGGCCAGTCGGGTGCGAACGGATGGCGCGTGATGCCGCCCTCCGGATCGGAGAAGGAGTTCACGAAGACGAGACGCGCAGGCGGATCGACCTCGCGATAGACCCACTTGCCCCACATCTCGGTCCCATCCGGCGTGCGCATGCCGTAGTGGTATGTGCCACCGGCACGAAGATCGTTGTGGCTCGCGATGATCTTCGTCCCTTTCGGGCCGAACCATTGCGCGAGCCGATCGGACTCGGTCCAGGCCTTCCATACGAGCTCGCGCGGAGCATCGAAGGTGCGGCTGATGATGAAGTCGTCGTTGCTCATGAGTCGTTCTCCAAGGCGCTCGAGGCTTTCCGTCCAGCCCTGTTTCATTCCGGCGATCGCAAACTCGGCTTCCGCTTCGGCCTTCACGACAAGCGCCTTCACCGTGAGGCGCGTCTTTCCCTCCACGTCGTCGAAGGTGATCGTGTTGAGGATCTCGAGCTTTCCGTCGATCGCGGTCGACGTGAAGACGAGCCGCTCGGGTGGTGCGATCTCGTGAAAGGTTCCAAACATCGGGTAGACGGTGCCGTCCGGGCCGCGCATGTCGATGTGAATCGCGCCGCCCTTGCGGACATCGAGTTTGCACACCGGATTGGTGAAGTAGTGCGGGCCCCACCACTGCGCGAGTTGTTTCTCGTCGGTCCAGGCGCGGAACACGAGCTCGCGCGGGGCATCGAACATACGCGTGAGAACGAGCGCCTCCGTTGCTGTGGCGCTATTTTCTTGATTGCTTGCGGGCATGGGCCTTCTTCTCCTTTTCTTGCAGTTCCTTCAGATAGTCGTCGAGACGATCGAAGCTCTCTTCCCAGAATCGGCGGTAGTGATCGAGCCACGCGTGCACTTCGCGGAGACGTGTGGCTTCGAGACGGCATGGGCGCCACTGCGCATCGCGGCTCCGAACGATGAGGCCCGCGCGCTCCAGCACTTTGAGGTGCTTCGAGATCGCGGGAAGACTCATGTCGAACGGCGCGGCGAGCTCGGTGACCGGCGTTTCCCCTTTCGTGAGCCGCGCGAGAATGGCGCGGCGGGTGGGGTCGGCGAGGGCGAAGAATGTGGCGCTCAGCGTATCCATGTTTAACCAGTCGGTTAACTAACCGATAAGTTAAATACGTCGCGTCGATTTGTCAAGGCTTCGGAAAGAAACTTTCAGCGAGCGCGCATCGCCGCGCGCAGCTGCTCGAGGCGCGCCACTTCGCTCGCCGGGATCAGCTCGTTCGATCCCATCGCGCGGCGGATGAAGTCGATGTGCGCGACATGCTCGAGCGTTTCCATGAGATAGCCGGCCTGCTCGATCGATTTTGCGAAGCAGACCGCACCATGAAAACGGAGGAGCACGGCATCGTGATGGTCGACGAGTGGTTCGACACTCTTCGCGAGCTCTTCCGCGGTCGGCATCGCATACTGCGCGACAGGCACGCGTCCGAGCCCAAGAATTGCCTCGGAAAGAATCGGCTGATCGAGCGGAACGCCGGCGACCGCGTATGCAGTGGCGAATGGCGGATGTGCATGCACGATCGCGCGTACATCAGGCCGGCGCGCGTAGATCATCCGATGCAGCGCGATTTCCGAGGAGGGTTTGCCGGCGCGTGCGGAGCCGTCGCGATAGAGACGGACGATCTTGTCCGGCTCCAGCTCGCCTTTGCACGAGCCGCTCGGAGTGATGAGCGTCCCGCCATCATCGAGCAGCGCGGAGAGATTGCCGTCCGTCGACGTGAGAATCCCCTTCTGATCGAGCCGCCGCGCCACCCGCACAATCGCCTGTTTGAGTTGATATTCCGTAACCACGCGCCCGAATCTTAAGTTGGTTTTCGGGGGGCGCACCTGGAAAATCAACGTGGCGGGTAGGAGTTGCCGCGCGAATTGCATCTCCCTTTCCGGAGGGATTGCATGCCTGCCGAGCTCATCGAGCCACGCGTGGCCTCGACACTTCGCACCGTCTCGCGCATTACGAGCGTGCTCCCGATTCTCATTGCCGCGCTCGTTCTGATCGGATGGCAATTCGATATCGGACTCTTCAAGAGCATCCTGCCGGGTCTGGTTGCGATGAATCCCGCGACTGCGATCGGATTCCTCTGCCTCGGTTTCTCGCTCATCTGTCTCACGCGCTACGCGCGTTCGCGTTCTCTGCATCGCACGGGTGAGCTCTTCGCGATCATTGCGGCGACCATTGGTGCCGCGAAGCTCGTGGCTTTTCTCTCGCTGCCCGACTCCTCGGTCGATCAATGGCTCTTCCGCGACAGGCTCGGCGCGAATCAGATGGCTCCGAACACCGCGATCAACTTCGTGCTCGTCGGAATCGCGCTGACGATCATCGACCGCCAGGTGCGCAAGGCCTGGCCCGCCCAGTTTCTGACCGTCGTCGCTGCGATGTCCGCTGTGCTTGCGCTGATGGGCTACGCGTATGGCGTCGGTTCGTTCATCGGCATCAGCAACTACATCCCGATGGCGCTGCATACGGCTGCTGCGTTCCTCCTCGTCACGATCGGGATTCTCTGCGCGCGTCCTGAGCGCGGGATCATGGCCGTCTACACGAGCGCGACGAGTGGCGGGATCCTCCTGCGGCGTATGGTGCCGGCGATCGTGATCGTGCCGGCCGCGATCGGCTGGCTGCGCATGCCGCATCTGCACGCGCGCATCGTCGATCCCGACTTCGAGCTCTGGCTGCTGATCGTCTCGATCATGAGCGCGTTCATCGTGCTGGTCGGGTGGAGTGGACGGCTGCTGCATCGCTCCGATGTCGATCACGCCGAAGCGGAACGGAAACTCGCATGGCAGGCGACACACGACTCGCTCACGCAGCTTCCGAACCGGCGGCTGTTTCTCGAACGCCTCGAAACGCAGCTCGCACATGAAGGCGACGTGGCGGTTCTCTTCTTCGATCTCGATCTCTTCAAGATCATCAACGACAGCCTTGGACACATCGTCGGCGATCAACTGCTGACGGCGGCCGGGCAACGGATTGCGCAGAGCGACATTCTGATCGCGCGTCTGAGCGGCGATGAGTTCGTCGGCATGGTCACCGGGGACAACGTTCGCGAGCATGCGGTGAAGATTGCGAATGACGTCATCCATGCGTTCGGCACTCCCTTCCGTCTCGGCCCGCACGAGGTGTTCACGACGATCAGCGTCGGCATCGCGTTCCGCGATTCCAGCGACACGCCGGCGAATCTCATTCGTCATGCGGACCTCGCGATGTATCAGGCGAAAGTTCGCGGCAAGGCGCGCTACGAAATCTTCGCGCCGCCGATGGATCTCGATGCGCGGCGGCGTCTCGAATTGGAGCTCGAACTGCGCCGCGCGATCTCGCATGGAGAGCTGCGCGTCTATTACCAGCCCGAAGTGGAGATCGGCACGGGACGCCTCGCGGGAATGGAAGCACTCGTGCGTTGGCAGCATCCGGAGCGCGGACTCGTGTCGCCGTCGGAGTTCATCCCGGTGGCGGAGGAGTCGGGGCTCATCCTGCAGATCGGACGCTTCTGTCTGTACGAGGCGTGCCGCCAGGCGCACATGTGGGAAACAACGTACAAAGAGCCCCTGCTCGTGTCGGTGAACTTGTCGGGACGGCACTTCCAGCAGGCAACGCTGTTTGATGAAGTCTCGGACGTGTTGCAGAAGACGAAGGTGAATCCTTCGCATCTGATTCTCGAGATCACGGAGACCGTGGCCATGGCAGGCGCGGAGTCGACGATCGAGATCCTGCGAAAGCTCAAGACCCTCGGCGTGCGGCTGGCGATCGACGATTTTGGCACAGGCTTCTCGAGCCTCGCGTATCTCAAGAAGTTTCCGGTCGACTATCTGAAGATCGACAAGTCGTTTGTCGATGGCGTCGCGTTCAACGCGCTCGATGCAGCGATCGTGAAAGCGATCGTGGCCCTGGCACACGCGCTGGGATTGAAGATCGTCGCGGAGGGGGTCGAGACGATCGAGCAGCTCGAGCAATTGCGCCTGCTCGGATCGGAGCTCGGTCAGGGTTACTACTTCGGCCCGCCGCTCTCCGACGATTTGCAGAAGGGGATGCCTGCGCTGATCAGCAGCGGACGGCGCTGGGGTACCGCATGAGTTAAGTTGATTTTCCAGGTGCGACCCCCGAAAACCAACTTAAGGGAGGGGGGCGACCCGTTTCTTCGTTGCCTGCTCGAACGCGTACGCGATGCGCAGCAGCGCCGGCTCGCTGCACGCCGTGCCGGTGAACATCACGCCGAACGGTGAAGGCTTTGCGTTGAACCCTTCCGGAAAGGCCGGCGTTGGCGCGTTCGGAATCATTGCGAACGGCACGATCACGCTCGGATAGCCAGGCTTCGCCGCGAAGCTCGCGCCGCTCGATCCGGGGAACAGCAGCGCATCGAGGTTCTGCGCCTTCATCACCTCGTCGATTCCATGCGTCGCCGTCAACTGCACATCACGCGCGCGATCCGATTCGTAGCGGCTCTTGAAGGTCTCGAGGTCCATCGCATCGGAGATATCGAGCAGCGACTGTCCGTATTTGATCGCGCCCGCCTTCTCGTGCTTTCGATTCCACTCGCGCAGCTCCGCGAGGGATTTCACCGGCACGTTCGCCCCCATCGTCTTGAGCCATGCGTTGAAATCGCGCTCCATTCCATACGCGAGATCGACAGAACATTTGCGCTGCTTCACTTCGTCCATGTCGGTGCACACGCTCCACAACAGGAAATTGTTCGAGGGATCCTTGTCGACGATGCTCGGAATGTCGGCGGGATCGACGATCACTGCGCCGGCGTTCTTGAGCGCCGCGATCGCGTCGGTCATTACCTTCTGCTGATCGTCGTTCAAGCCGAAGCGCGGCTTGTCCGCACCGGGCGGCGTCACGGCGACGTAGTACGCGGCGCGCGGAATGCCGATGCGCGCGCCCTTCAGCCCGTCCGGCTTGAGGAACTGCGTGTAATCGCTGACGCGCGAGCAGCGCGTCGTCGCGGGATCATGCGTGTCCGCACCTTCGAGGACGCCGAGGAGGATGGCGGCGTCGGTGACGGTGCGGGCCATGGGTCCGGGCGTGTCCTGATCTGCCGTGATCGGAATGACGCCGTAGCGGCTGATGCGTCCCACGGTCGGCTTGATTCCGACGAGCATGTTCTGATTCGACGGACTGAGGATCGAGCCGGAGGTTTCCGTGCCGACGTTGGCGGCCCAGAAACTCGCAGCGGTGCCGGCGCCGGAGCTCGAGCCGCCGGTGTTCAGCGCCGGCCGTCCGTCGAAGGTCGCTTCGCGCGGATCGCGGCGCGGATCATACGGATTGAAGCCGTAGCCATTGAGCGAGTTGTAATTGTTCGGCATTGAAGGATTGCCGGCGACCCAGTTCGCCAGCTCCGTCATTTGCGTCTTGGCGATGATGATCGCGCCGGCATCGCGCAGATTCTTCGTGACCGTCGCTTCATAAGGCGGAAGAAAGCCGGCGAACGCGAGCGCTCCGCCGGTCGTCGGCATGTCGGTGGTCTGGATGTTGTCTTTGATCGCGATCGGAATCCCGTGCAGCGGGCCGCGTACTTTTCCGGCGGCGCGCTCGCGATCGCGTTCATCCGCTTCCTTCAGTGCATTCGGATTGATGGTGATCGCCGCGTGCAGCTTGTCCTCATACGTGGCGATGCGAATCAGAGACTGCTGGACGAGCTCATGCGATGTGGTACGTCCTTCGCGTAAGGCCTTCTGCATCTCCGGGATCGTGGCCTCGACGACATTGAACGGTGCGCGTAGCGGTGGAGCGGCGACAACGGCGGTAGTCGAGAGAAGGAGCACAGCGAGGGCCATTCGCATAGCGCGGGATCATACGCCCGGCGCCCTTTTTCGTGGACGGCACTGTCCTCGGCAGAGGAGCATTCGCGGTGCTTTCAGACGAGCCGCAGAGAGCGCCGCACTGGCTCATCAATCGCATTCGTGCGCTATTCAGGAGGCCCCAAGTGAAGCGCCTGATCTCTGCAGTTGCCGTCCTGTTTCTGATGGTTGTCGCTGTCCCGATGTTCGCACTCGATGCCAGCAGCAATGTGCGCAACAACACGGCGACCGTGATCGATGACGTGATCCGCATGTCGCAGGCTGGAGTCGCCGACGAAGACATCATCGCGTACGTGCACAAATCGCGCGAGCGCTTCGATGTCACGGCGGATGATCTCATCGCGCTGACCAATGCGAAGGTTTCGAAGAACGTGATTCACGAGGTGGTGGGAGAGGCTGACGATCGCAATGGAGACCGCGGCCGTCGTGAAACGCGCACGGTCGTCTCGCCGCGCGTCTATGTCGGCTCACCGTGGTTCTGGGATCCGTATTACTACTACGACCCGTTCTGGTACGGCCCGCGGCTGTCCCTTTCGTTCGGGCATTACTGGGGTGGTTACCACCGGGGTTCGTTCCATCATCACCGGCGATAGGTGAACCACGAAGCGGACAGGCGAGGGCGCCTGTCCGCCATCGGACTGTTCGTCCAGTGGGGCACAGGCCCTCTAGCCCGCCTTCTTATACGCCACCGCGTAGCGCTTCGACGCTTCCGGATCCTGCGTGATCTTCCGGATCGCTTTCTCGAATGACTGATCATCGAGCCCGCGTGACGACAAGAGTTCGTGCGCGTGAGCTGGATCCTTCTTGATCTGCGCGCCGAGCTCGCCCATCTGCTCGGGTGTCAGCTCGCTCATCGTTGCAGGTTTCTGCGCCGCGATCGTGTTCTCGTGGCGCTGACAACCGAAGAGCAGCGTAAGCGTCGCGACTGCAGTCCATGCGGGTTTCATCCTCTTCCGCCCTTCCCATGTCCCTTGCCGTGTCCCGGATTTCCCGGAGGTCCGCCATGCGGATTTCCGTGCTCTCTCTCCATTGGGGGAGCGGACGAGAACATCGGCTGCGGCGCGACGAATCGCGAGTGACCACGACCGTGACCGTGGCGGTGCGTACCATGCACGACTTCCGCGCCGGTCTTGTAGCCATAGAGCTTCTTCAGTTGTCCGGGAGGGCCGCCATGTGGATGGCCGCGCCGGCTGACGTCATCGCGAGTGTGTAATTCGTTCGTGATGCTCGTGGCCAGCGCATGTCCCACGACGCCGCGCCGAGTCTCCGTCGCGGCGTACTCCACGAGCTGCGGCCGCTCGGGCACAGAGCGGATGATCTGCACGAACTCCACTGGAGGAACGTTTGCGTCGTTGAGCCGTGTGATGAGGTCGGTGAGATCGGCGATCTGAATTCGCGGGGTATCAGCCGCTGCGGCAACGGCCAACGGCATCGCTGTCAACGCGAGCAGATTCGTCACATCGAGCGCAAACGCGGGAACCGCGAACAACATCGCGATGACCGCGACGACGACCGCACTTTTTCTGATGAGCATGGTGGTGACTCCATGCCCATTTCTTGTGCAAAGGACGCGCGCGAATGCGCGCCTGAGGTTGGCAAAGGAGTGCGGACGAGCCGTCCGCACTCCTCGTTCGATTCCTACCAGACGAGGCAGCGCTTTTCTGCGGGGCGCACCATCGGATCGTTGGCCTTGCAGCCGAACGCAGTCGCGAACTCGGGCATGTTCGTCAGCGGCGCATTCGCGCGGAAGCGGTCGAGCGGATGGGGATCCGTCGTCGCCTGCAGACGCTCGGCTTCCGGACGTCCCTGCGATGCCCATGAGCGCGCGTAGCCGATGAAGAAGCGCTGCTCGGGCGTGAAGCCGTCGATGATCTTGCGCTCCTTCCCCTGTTGCGATTTCAGATACGCGACGTACGCGATCTTCAATCCGGCGAGATCGGCGATGCTCTCACCCGACACCAGCTTGCCGTTCGTGTGCACATCGCCGACGACGAATTCGTCGAACTGTTTCTGAATGCACTCCGCCTGCTTGTCGAAGGCCGCGCGATCCGCGGGCGTCCACCAGTTCGTGAGATTTCCCTTCGCGTCGTACTTCGATCCCTGATCGTCGAAGCCGTGCGTCATCTCATGGCCGATCGTCGCACCGGTTGCGCCGTAGTTGTACGCGTCGTCCTGCTTGAGGTCGTAATACGGCGCCTGCAGGATGCCCGCGGGGAACACGATCTCGTTCATTGACGGGTTGTAATACGCGTTCACCGTCGGTGGCGTCATGCCCCACTCGGTGCGATCGACCGGTTTGCCGATCTGATCGATGTCGTGATGAAGATCGAACACGCGGGCGCGCATCAGATTGCCGACGTAGGGTCCCTGATCGATCGTCAATGCCGAGTAGTCGCGCCACTTGTCCGGATAGCCGATCTTGCGCGTGAACGAGTTCAGCTTCGCGAGCGCGGCCTTCTTCGTGTCCGCGCTCATCCACTCGAGACCTTTGATGTCGGAGCCGAGTGCATCAGCCAGGTTGTTCACCATCTCCAGCATCTTGGCCTTCGCCTCGGGCGGGAACGCCTCGCGGACGTAAGCCTGACCGAGGGCTTCGCCGAGCGCGCGGTCGGTGGCGGAGACGCAGCGCTTCCAGCGCGGGAGCTGTTCCTTCACGCCGCGAAGCGTCGTGCTGTAGAAGCCGAAATTCGCGTCGATGAAGTTCGACGACAGCGCAGGGGCCGCCGCGTTGATCGTGTGGAAACGGAGATAGACCTTCCAGTCTTCGATCGAAACGGCGGCGAAGTCCTTTCCGATCTCTTTGAAGAACTCGGGCGATGAGACGTTGATCGGCGCGTTGGCGGGGATCCCAACCGCAGCGTAGTACTCGCTCCAATTGAAGCCGGGCGCGGCATCGGCGGCCTGCTTCGGCGTCATGCGGTGATATGTAAGATCCGGATCGCGGCGCTGAACGCGCGTGAGCGAGGCGCTCGCGAGCTTCGTCTCCAATGCGATGAGGCGCGCGGCTTCATCACCGGCTGCCTCGGTCGTGTCGCCGGCCAGCTCGAAGAGCTTCTGCACGTACTTCGCGTACTCCGTGCGGAGCTCTTTCGACTTCGGATCGTCCTTTAGATAGTAGTCACGGTCGGGAAGACCGAGGCCGCCCTGGTACGCGGCAGCGATGACTTCCTCACTGTTCTTCGCGTCCTGTTGCGAACCGAGGATGAAGAGGGGAGAGAAGCCGATGGAGTGCAGGTGCGCGAGATCGCTCTGCAGTGCCGCGACGTCTTTGATCGCGGCGATGCGGTCGAGCTCCGGCTGCAGTGGCTTGATGCCGAGCTCATTCGCCTGCGCTTCGTTCATGCAGGTCGCGTAGTAGTCGGCGATCTTGCGATCATTCGATCCAGGCTTCGCTTCGCTCTTCGCGGCGGCTTCCAGGATCTTGCGCAGCATGTCGCGGTTCGTTTCCGCGATGACGTTGTCGACGCCCCACTTCGGATACGCCGCCGGAATCGGATTCTTTTTCAGCCAGCCGCCATTCGCGTACTGATTGAAGTCGGCACAGGCATTGGTCGTGGTATCGAGATCCGACTTTTCGTAACTCGCGCCAAACGCGGTGCCGGAAACGAGGCAGGCGGCGAGGGCCAGTGAAAGTACTCGCATGGGGTCCCCTTCTTTTCGAGAAATCGGGGGAGGGTAACACGGTGTGTGTGTGTGTCGCGCAACAGAACGATGACAAGTCAAAAGCGAAATGAAGAATGCAGAATCGCAGAAATTCAGAATTAAGAATGAAAACGAGCCGCGTGCGGTGGGCGGGCGTGTGGCAACAAGCTGTGGGTGTTTTTCATTTTGAATTCTGAATTCTGAATTTCGCTTTCGGCCACTGAATAATCCGGGCTAAAGAGGTCCCGTCGCTCCCGCTCGGGATGACGAGAGATCGCTTGCTGCCCATGTGGGGCAGGCTCCACCGGCCTGCCCCACTCCGCTTTTCTACAGGAGCTTCACGACGCGATTCGCGAGCCCCTCTTCGCCGAGGACGACGGTGAGGTTGGCCTTGCCGGCGACCTTCTCGAGGACTTCCAGCTCCTTCAGCTTCATCAGCGTCGGGCTGGACTCGAGGATCTTCGCGGTGTTGGCCTGCATGCGCATCGCGGCGGTCTCTTCACGCCGCGTGATCAGCGCCGCTTCCGCAGCCTTCTTCGCCTCGGTCACCTTGTTCATCAGCTCCTTCATGTCGCCCGGCAGGATGATGTCGCGCACACCTGCCGAAATGACGGCCATACCCAGTTCTGCTGCACGCGTACGCAGTGCGTTCGCGAGCCCCAACGCGAGCGCATCCTTCGATGCGAGCAGCGCGTCGAGATCCATTGCGCCGATCGCTTCACGCAGCGCGAGCTGCGCAGCGCGATACAGCGCCTGTGCCGGCTGCTCGACCTCGGACACTGCGCGCAGCGGATCGCTGATGCGATACGCGACGAGCGCATTGAGCCGCAGCGTCACGCGATCGGCGGTCATGATTTCCTGACCGCTGATGTCGAGGACCTGCTCCTTGAGATCGATGTCGTGCAGCGTCAGCTTGCCGACTCCCTTCCAGAACGCGTACGTGCCCGGGCCGAGCGTCGCCTGGTGCGCTCCATCGCGGAACCAGACGCCGGCATGACCCGCTGCCACGACGAGAACTTCGAGCAGAGCGGCGGCTTCCTTTGCGCGCAGGATCGCTGCGAGCTCACTGTGTACGAGCTGTATGTCACGCGCGTCGATCACTTCGACACGGATGTCGTGCTCACTGGTCCAGAGCGCATAGAGGCCGCTGTCGAGCAGACGCGCGAAACGGCCATCGATCCAGACGAGTGCACGCTCGTAGTCCTTGAGGTCGGCGACGATCGCATCGCTGCCGAGCTTTCCGGACTTCACGATGAGGTCGAGCCGGTCATGGACGAGCCACGGCTGCCGCGGCGACTCGATCCCGAGACGCAGCTTGAAGAGCGGGTCGAGCTTCCAATGCACGCCCGGCTTCAGTACGGCGACGAGATCGCCTTCGCGGAACAGGAGTCCGCGCTCATGCGGCTTGATCTTCATACGACGAATCATGGTTACCTCCTTCTATGTAGGACAGGGCGCCCCGCCTGTCGTACAAACGATTGCGATAGAGAGCCGGTGCTGAATTGCTCGTCATTGACGGCCACGCAATTCGTTGCGGAGCGTTGCTCTGCTGCGCCTCGGCACAATGAGCGCATCGCACGGCTCATTACGTGCCTTCAGTCGCAGCGTCGGCACGCTGCAAGGCTTCGTTGTGCGTTGTGTGCACGCGACTTCGCGCACACGGGCAGCCAATGCTGCGTTCCAGCGACCGGCGACCACTAACGGCGGTCAGTCGTTCATTGTTGCTTGTGACGGGAGTCGAACCCGCGACAGGAGGATGATCGGTCCTCTGCTCTACCCGACTGAGCTACACGTACAAGTGTTTGCAATACGAACCTCCATCGTCAGAACCCGTTCACGGAACACGCGTTTCCATAACGCGCCGCCGGCCCGGACGCCCTTATTGCCTGTGTCGATTCATGCGTACAGAAACAAAAAGCCCCTTCGGCATCGTATAGACCGAAGGGGCTCGCGTAAGGAGCAGACTGTAAGCGAGTCTATGCTCTTATACGCGCACCTCCGGCGGCATTGAAGCCGTACCTGAGTGAATTAGGTCGCTGTAGAAACATGAGGCGCTCAATGTAGGCTCATTCCTGCGATTCGTCAATAGTCACGCCGGAAATTGTTCTTATGAAGCCGGTGCCAAATGCCAATGATGGCGTGAACGCGCCTGGCTTCGGCTCAGTGAGCACGCGCTGTAATGCGGCGAGCGCTGCGCGGATAGTGAACTCGTAACCCTCCGGCGTCGTCATCGTCATTGAGACGCGCTTTTCGCCATTGGACACTTCGCCCCACAAGAACGTTTTGCCCGATTGTCGTCGTTGTTCACTCGGCCCCGGCGTGCGTTCGGCGAATCTCTGCAACAGCCGTTTCACCGGAGTGAGTCCCAGAACATGACGCAACGTTTGCACGAGCCGCACACGCTTGACCGCGCGTGGCGACGCCGCGTTGTAGACGGTGATGTTCGGAATGCCGGTGGAGTAATAAGCAGTCGAAACATCGCCCCATGGAATCGACATCGCCAGTCGTGCTCCACAAGAGAACGGGATCTCGCGCACGTCATACGCGAGCGGAACACGGATGATCCTCCCATTGCGGCGAACCGCGCCGCCGTCGCCGATCCCTTCGATCATCGTCTTGAGTGTGCCGCGGCTCACCTCTCCGCCCGGCGAATAGAACGCGAGTTTGAGATCGACAGCATCGCTCATGCGCGCCTTCAGCATCGCAGCGAGTGTGTCGGTGGGAACGACATCGAAGCCGCTGCCGGGAACGAGCATCACGCCGCGCTCCTTCGCCGCTTCATCCATCGCCATGATCGCTTCGAACACGGAAATCTCGCCAGTGATGTCGAGATAGTGGACGCGCTGTTCGAGACACGCGCGCACCATTGGTGCACTCGTGTGCGTGAACGGTCCGGCGCAATGAAGCACTGCGCTGACACCCGAGAGATCGATATGGTCGAGATCGAAGACGCGCGTTTCACATCCGAGCTCGCGCGCGAGCGCCTCGATCTTCGCTGCACTGCGTGCCGCGAGAATCGGACGGTCGCCGCGCCGAACCGCTTCGCGCGCGATCAGTTCACCGGTGTATCCGTTTGCGCCGTAAAGGAGCCACATAGTTAGCGGGCAGCAGACAGCAGGCGGGCAGCAGGCAGCAGGCGGACAGCAGGCAGCAGGCAGCAGGCAGCAGACAGCAGGTTCCACGAGCTGGTATCGGTCTTAGTCCGGATCATTCTTGCTTTCGTCCTTTGAATACTCCAGGTGAGTCAGGTTAGGGTAGGCGTTACTCACTTCTGCTGTCTGCTGTCTGCTGTCTGCCGTCTGCCGTCTGCTGTCTGCTGCCTGCTGCCTGCCGTCTGCCTCATCGCCCACATGCCGATCGTAGCCAGTAATGCGAGATTCGCAAACAGGAGCGGGGCGAAGATCGGTGCTCCGTAGAGAAATCGATCAAGCAGCGTTCGTCCAGGGCGAAGGACATTCGCGCGCAGATGCAACGCGAAGCCGGCCGTGCCGACGAGAATCTGCACCGCCATCACCCACGCCGTTGCGCGCCATAGAACGACGTCGCGCGGACGCACGACGAGGACCAGGAGAAACGCACAGGCCAGCGCGGCGGCGACGACGGGGAGCCATTCGCCGCGATTGAAGAAGCCGTTCTGTGCGTGATCCGCGAGGCTGAGCACGAGATTTCCGGCGAAGCCGCCGAGGGCGAGAAATACGATCCACTGCGCCCACTCGAGCGTCTCCGCGTCCGTCATCCGATTGAGAATCAACAACAGTCCGAGCCCCGCGTACGCGAGCGGTGCGACGAACGGCGCGGTGTAGACGAGATTGTGAATCGTCTGCTGTGCGAAGAAGTGCGACTGCAGGTGATAAAGCATTCCGCCGATCCCAACCAGCAGCGACACCCAGCCCACCAGCATTCCCGTCAACCGATTTGCGATCAGGAGCAGGAGAGGCGCGACAATCGAAAAGAACACAGGCAGCCACTCCGGCCGCCGTTCGAATCCGTTCGTCAGATGCGCGATGTACACGTCGGCTGCAAGGAAGCCGAGGTTGAGGATGACGAAGGCTTCGACGACGGCGCGCGGGTGACGGAACGCTTCAGGGATGCGCATTCGCTGCATGCTGAATCTCCGTCAGCTTCGACACGAGCTCGTAGTTGCCGTGCCACTGCACGAAGTCCGCGCCTCCCATGAACGCGCCGTGCTTCGAGGTCCGTCCGTCGTAGTGCCACATGTTGAAGTACGTGTACTCGAGAGGCTCGTCGAACGGCTGCTTCGTCAGCTTCCCGCTGGCGTGCATTTGATCGATGATCGTCTTCGCCTGCTGCACGAGCGCGTTCGTCGATCCGATCTGCTGTTCGGCCTGCACATAGAACGCATCGATTCGCGGGCGCGTGTGGCACTTGAGGCAGAGCTCCTTCATGTTCGCCTGCGCCAGCGTGTAATTCGGCCGCTTCGTGGAGATCTCGGCGAAGAGGTACCACGACAGACGTTCGCTCATGTCGTGCGTGACGTTCTGCCCTTCGAGACCGGACATGTGACACGTCGCGCACGTAGGCACCGGCATGTCGCGCGCGGTGAGCTTGCGCGCGGGCGCATTGAGATTGATGGAGGAGCGCTGCGCGTTGAAGAGCACGCCGTGCTTCGACTCGTGGTAGATCTCGATCTGTGAATGGTCGGGCCCCATATGGCATTGCCCGCACGTCTCCGGCAAACGCGCCAGTGCGATCGACGCGGAGTGTCGCGCATGACAGTTGGTGCAGCTTCCGATCGAGCCATCGGCGTTCGGCTTGCCGACGTTGTGACATTTCTCGCAGCCGCCGCTGATCGCCGTCGCTCCTTCGAGTGTCGCGATCGCGTTGGGGGGACGGTTCATGCTGCCGGGGTGGTACTGCTCCGCGAACGAGATCTGTTCGGCGGTGAAGTCGCGCGGCCCGCTGACGGCCGCCCAGGATGGTCCGGCGTGGCGGCTTCTGAGGAATTGCCGGTACTGCGTCGCATGACAGCGAGCGCAGTTTGCGGAGGTGAGGTTCTTCGCGATGACGAAGCCGCGATGATCGAGCTTCGGCTGATTCCCGGCGGCATTGTGACAGTCGAGGCACGTGACGCCCGCGGCGGCGTGCTTCGACATCTCGAACTCGTGCACGATCGCAGCGGTCTCGCGCGAATGGCACTCCGCGCACTTGCCGCTGGCGCGGATGTTCGCCGGCTCCGGCTGCTCGACGTCGACGCGAGGTCTGCGGCTGTTGAGGATGAAGGCAGCGACGACGATGGCGGCGGCGATGACGACCGCGATGAAGACTCCTCCGAACGTGCGCACGCGCTCGACCTCCGGTGCTACTCTCTTTCAAATGATCCGCACACTGGTCATAGGAATGACGATGCTCAGTTTCGCATGCGGCACCGCCGCCCCGAAACCCTCCCGCTATCTCGCCCTCGGCGACTCCTACACCATCGGCGAGAGCGTCGCCGTCGAAGAGCGCTGGCCCGTGCAGTTGGCGAAGCGCTGGAAACTCGGCGAGCCGGAGATCATCGCGAAGACCGGCTGGACGACGGATGAGCTGAACGCGGCGATCGACAAGGCGAACCCGCAAGGGCCGTACGGCCTCGTCACGCTGCTGATCGGCGTCAACAATCAATATCGCGGCCGGAGCTCAGCCCAGTATCGGGACGAGTTCCGCGCGCTGCTGCAACGCGCGGTTGGGTTTGCCGGCGGGAAGGCGAAGAACGTGATCGTCGTCTCGATTCCCGATTGGGGCGTAACACCGTTTGCGAAAGAGCGCGACCGCGCGAAGATCGCGCGCGAGATCGACGAGTTCAACGCGATCAACCGCGAGGAGACTGCGAAGGCCGGCGCGCGCTACGTCGATATCACGCCGATCTCGCGCCGCGCTGCGAGTGATGAATCGCTCGTCGCACCCGACGGTCTCCATCCCTCAGGAAAGATGTACACGGAGTGGGTCGGCGAGATCGCGCGCTAGGTGACCGGCAGCAGACAGCAGGCAGCAGGCAGCAGACAGCAGGGTGGATCGAAACCGTGCTCTCCTGCTGCCCGCTGCCCGCTGCCCGCTGCCTGCTGCCCGCTGCCTGCTGCCCGCTGCCTGCTGTCTGCTGCCTGCTGCCTGCTTCTGCCACCGAGTGAGGTATCGTTCTCGCCCCATGAGCACCGAGACCCCCGCAAAACCACGCGATTTCATTCGTGAGATCGTCGATGAAGACCTTCGCAACGGCCGGTATGAAACCGTCATCACGCGCTTCCCGCCGGAGCCGAACGGTTACCTCCACATCGGACACGCGAAGTCGATCTGTCTGAACTTCGGTGTCGCCAACGAGTTCGGCGGCCACTGCAATCTCCGCTACGACGATACGAATCCGACGAAGGAAGATGTCGAGTACGTCGACGCAATCGAAGAGGATGTCCGCTGGCTCGGCTTCGAATGGAAGGAACATCGCCACGCCTCGGACTACTTCGATCAGCTCTACGAGTGGGCTGAGCATCTCGTTACGCATGGCAAGGCTTATGTCGACAGTCTCAGTGCCGATGAGATGCGCGAGTATCGCGGCACGCTGACGGAGCCGGGGAAGGACTCTCCCTATCGCAATCGAAGCGCGGAAGAGAATCTCGATCTTTTTCGACGCATGAAGGCGGGTGAGTTTCCGGATGGCGCGCACGTGCTGCGCGCGAAGATCGACATGGCATCGCCCAACATCAACATGCGCGATCCCGTGCTCTATCGCATCCGTCACGACCATCATCACCGCACGGGCGACGCGTGGTGCATCTATCCGATGTACGACTACGCGCATCCGCCCTCGGATGCGATCGAGCACGTCACGCACTCGATCTGCACGCTGGAGTACGAGGCGCATCGTCCGCTGTACGACTGGGTGATCGAGAACCTGCCGCTGCCCTCGCGGCCGCATCAGTACGAGTTCGCGCGGCTCAATCTCAGTTACACCGTGATGTCGAAGCGCAAGCTGCTGCGGCTCGTCGAAGAGAAGCACGTGAGCGGCTGGGATGATCCGCGCATGCCGACGATCGCCGGTCTGCGGCGCCGCGGCTACACGCCGGCGTCGATCCGCGAGTTCGCGGAGCGTGTCGGCGTTGCGAAGCGGGAGAACATCATCGATGTCGCGCTGCTCGAGTACTGCGTCCGCGATGATCTGAATCGCACCGCGAATCGCGTGCTGGGCGTGCTCGATCCGCTGCGCGTCGTCATCGAGAACTATCCGGAAGGTCAAAGCGAGATGCTCACGACGCCGAATAGTCCGGATGACGAATCAGCCGGAACGCGCAGCGTGCCGTTCTCGCGTGTTCTCTACATCGAGCGCGAAGACTTCATGGAAGATCCGCCGAAGAAGTTCTTCCGTCTTGCGCCGGGACGCGAAGTGCGGCTGCGGTCCGCGTACTTCATCACCTGCACGAGCGTGGTGAAGAATGAGAGCGGAGCCATCGTCGAACTGCGCGCGACATACGATCCCGCGACGCGCGGCGGAGACTCGCCCGACGGGCGCAAGCCGAAGGCGACGCTGCACTGGGTGTCGGCCGAGCATGCGATCGATTGCGAAGTGCGGTTGTATGACCGCCTCTTCAAGGTCGAGGCGCCGGATGCCGGCGAGGACTTTCTCGCGAATCTGAATCCCGACTCGCTGCGTGTGATTTCGCACGCGAAGCTCGAACCCTCGGTTCGCGGTGCCGCACCGCAGGCGCGCTATCAGTTCGAGCGCCTCGGCTACTTCTGCGTCGATCCCGATTCGACGGGCGAGAAGCTCGTGTTCAATCGGACGGCGACGTTGAAGGATGCATGGGCGAAGGCCGCGGTCTCGTGAGAATCACCGCATCGCGAGCACGATCGTCCTGATCGATAGCCCGATCACGACGATGCCCACGGTGGCCAGCATCGGCCGAGGTTGGATGTGCTTCGTGGCCCAGGCCGCCATCGGTGCGGCGATCGCGCCGCCGATCGCGAGTCCGGCGATCGGCTTCCAGAACGTGAAGCCGATCGTCGCGAAGAACGTGGCCGATGTCGCGATCGTCACGAAGAACTCGGCGAAGTTCACGGAGCCGATCGTCGAGCGCGGCTCATTGCCGCGCGCGAGCAGCGTGCCGGTCACGATCGGTCCCCAGCCGCCGCCACCGATCGCGTCGAAGAATCCTCCCGCCAGTCCGAGCGGCATCAGATGCGTCGTCACCTCGCGATGCCCGCGATGCTTGAGCGCCTTCGAGAGGATCACGATGCCCATGATGAGCAGGTAGGCTGCAGTGAATGGCTTCATCCGATCGCCGGGGACGCTGACGAGAATGTAGGCGCCGAGGACACCACCGATGACGCCGGGGATGAGCAGCGCGCGCACGAGACGCTTGTCGACATTGCCGAAGCCGAAGTGCGAGATCGCGGAGAGTCCTGTCGTGACGCACTCCGCTGCGTGTGTGCTGGCGCTCGCAACTGCGGGTGGCAGCCCGAGGGTCAGCAGAAACGTCGTGGCGCTCACGCCGTAGGCCATGCCGAGGACGCCGTCGATCATCTGGGCGAAGAAGCCGACGAGGATGAAGAGCGGGAGAGACGGCATGCTGTGCGGAGTCTAATTAATTCTACTTTGTCACATTCACTCGGGCGGTGAGTGAAGGTCAACAGCGACTCCGCGCCGTCGAAGGCGTTTTTCGAGCAGCAATAGGAGTTCGTCTTCTGTGTGGCCGCGTGCAGGT
>JACXTT010003162.1_pt1 | contig 25648 bp, 20 predicted proteins | sample 9270951 | NCBI WGS metagenome assembly JACXTT01 (sample SAMN15532306, study PRJNA645909) | rock metagenome | isolation source: weathered quartz diorite | place: Puerto Rico | collected 2017-06-21
CGAAGCGAAACCCATGCCAGTCGCAGCTCCGGAGGAATCCACAGTCATAAAACTGAGAAACTTCCGTTCAGGTTCCGCGGCGCTCCAAACCCTGGAACCTACCATGCAGGCTCAAAAAGGGGACAGGTTTAGGTCCGCACCCACGTTATGAAAAATCACCAGTTTGGTCGCTTTTTAGGGACTATGTCAGGAGATCTGAAGTTAAGTTATGTATTTTAATAACCCTGAATATTCCGACTCCTCCCGCCTCCACCATTTCTGGCGACTCTGCCCGCACGCGCTCTCCAGGACCACTTTTTGTTTGGCTTTAGAGCGCGCGAACGTTCCGTCGTATGATCAAAGTGTGAATGCGAACGGATCTTTGGCGGTGTATCTTCGGTCAGTTTGATTCACCTAGCTCACAAGCAAAGAGCTTGTGAGCCGATGGGCCAGCCAGTCTTGCTAACCAGAGCTACGGAAGAACGCACCAGTGAGTTAGAGTCGCTCATGCTCACGAGTTTGACATCGTCAACTTGGGAGAAAACGGGGACGGTGGTGATCTTCCGCAACTTAGAGTTTTGAGGATCCTTGAAACATATATCAGCAACTATGTCATGCGGATTGTCCTTGCCCTCGTTTCTATAGTGTCCGACACGAAAACTTGAACTACGTCCCCTTCTCGATAAGGGGTCTCGCGACGCGCTCCCAAGCGCTCCATGCGTGAAACCACTTTCCCTCTACTCCATGCATGATTGAACGCACATTGAGCCTGTACCATTCATCGGATTGGCCGGGCAGATATACATAACCCTCAGCGCCGGGACTGAACGCGTAATAGGTCACGTAAACGATTTGGTCATTTGGATCTGTGTGGAACGAGACTTGATACCTGCGAAGGGACTCGGGCGGTTTCTTAACCGGACCTTGGGACCAATCGATGATGAAGCTGGGCGAGTTGGCATTGAATCCGGGTGCATTGGAACTTGTTCCTGGACCCGTCCAAACATTGAAATTTTCAAGAATCTTTCGGTCAGTGATTTCAATAGGTCTTTTGAGGTCGGCACCACTGACTGTAATCTTGACAGTCTATTGTTTTGCAAGAACTGACGATGTGGTACTCAGCGTCAACCAAAGAGCCAGAAAAGCGGGGACCGCTGGCCTCATTTGCCACCTCCCAATGAAATATCATAAATGGAACGACTCCCTGCGAATAAATAGACTTCCTTTCCAACGATTTGGCTCACATCGGATAAGTTTGCCTCCGTGGTTGGTCGAGCGCAATATCGCATCGTTCTGTACCGCGAGAGCAGAGCTAAATTTACAGAAAGCTCGTTCTACATCTGATTGATTCCGATCAATGCAAGGCGAGAACCAGAATCAATTCCAGCTGGACGGTCTGCAATTGTTTTTCCTCAATATGCAACTGCTTGCCTAGGTTCTCGTAAGCCTTGAGAAATTCAGGATCGTTTATACGCCTGTCTTCTGCGTCTTCTCACGCAAAGAGCCTGAAATCCGCCGGTGGGACCCCCAAAAACGAAAACCTTCCAATCAAGTCCGCTGTCTTAATTCCCGATGCCCCCTGCCGGCACCGTTGTTTTTCCGGCTAATTCTTGCGCAGTGGCCTGCGCATGGTTCCGCAAAAAAAATATTTGGACTGGACGAAGTTCGCGCCGAGTGTACAATTCCGCTTGACTAATGGCCGCCATAGAGGGCACTGGCGCGTTTTGCGAGGGGGTGCGATGAAATTGGATGGAAAAAAGAAAAATTTGCTCACACGGAGAGAGATGATTGGCTCGGCTGCGCTGGCCACGCTTGGCACGGCGATGCTTTCCTCTGGAGAGCTGAACGCCCAGGAAAAGCAGGAATACCAGGTCGGCAAAGATCCCGGAAAACGTGAGCCTATCCCGGATTTCAAGTTCGACATCGAAACCACAAGAGGATGGATCGGAGAAGCCGGCTCCGCCAAGGAAGCGACCATCACCGAATTCCCTCCTTCGCAAAACATCGCGGGCGTCTCGATGCGCTTGAAACCCGGCGGCATCCGCGAGCTGCACTGGCATGCTATCGCCGCTGAATGGGCCTATGTCATCGCGGGAAGAATCCTTGCCACGGTCATCTCTCCCAATGGTCAGCCGGCCACGGATATTTTCGAGCCCGGCGACATCTGGTATTTCCCCAAAGGCCACGGCCACGCGCTGCAGAACATCAGCAATGAGGATTCCCACTTCGTTCTCGGCTTCGACGACGGCCACTTCTCCGAATTCGGCACCTTCAGCATCACCGATTGGGTCGGGCACACGCCACAAAACGTCGCTGCGCGTAATCTGGGTCTTTCTACCGACAGCGTTGCCGGCCTGCCGAAAAAAGAGCTGTACATTCTCCCCGGCAAAATCCCTTCGCCGCTAATCGAGTCGTACCTGGCCGATGACCTCGAAACCAGCCAGAACCCCCACAAATTCCGGCTCGAAAAAATGAAGCCCATCAATTTCCCCGGTGGCTGGGAACGCATCGTCACTGCGAAGGAATTCCCGATCAACACCACGCTCACTTCCGTGCTGCAGTATCTCGAGCCCGGCGCCCTGCGCGAGATGCATTGGCACCCTAACGCCGATGAGTGGCAGTACTACCTGAGCGGCCGCTCGCGCGTTACCGTCTTCGGCGCCCACGGCAGAGCCAAGACCGAAGAATTCGGACCGGGACAGATCTGCTTCGTTCAGCAGGGGTTCGGCCACTACGTGGAACAGATCGGCAGCGAACCGACAAAATTCTTCGCGCTCTTCAACAGCCCGACATTTGAAGAAATTTCCATCTCCAAGTGGCTGGCGGGAAACCCGGCTTCACTGATCGCCGACAATTTCGGCATTTCGAAGGACCAAGTGGCCCACCTGCCCAAGAAAACCCTGGGCATTATCAAGTAGCCCCAAAGTCCTGGGGGTCCAACCTTCCAGGCGCGCGGCTTGGAAATCGGGCGGAAAGAGGTCTCGCCTGACGATGCGGGCAAGTAAATGCCAATGGAACGAACAATTTCAGTAACCGCGCCGTTGCTTCATTTGACGGTCAGCTGCAAGTCAAAAAGGAGAATCGTAAATGCGATTGACGAAAGGGAAAATGAGAATCTACGGGGCAGTCGTCTTGACTCTGTGCACGATCTTCGTTTCGATGATAAGGGCTCAGCAGCAGCCAAAGGAGTATGTCAATCACCAGGCACCCATGCAGCACATGTCAGGCCTTTTGAGGCTGGTCGAGACCATCCCGCTGCCTACCGAAGGCTACATGGACCACCTCAGCTATGACTTGAAAAACCAGCGCCTGTTTCTTTCCGCGGAAAACAACAAAGAGATTGTCGTCGTAGATATGAAAACTGGCAAGGTGATCCAAGAGACTAAGGTCGGCGGGAATCCTCGCAAACCATTCTTTGATCCAACGACAAATGAACTCTGGGTGGATCTTGGAGACAACACGGTTGTGGCCCTGAATGGAGCTACGTTCGAGGTTGCCAAGACTATCGAGTTGACGGGAGGAAGGGGCGCGCCAGGCAGGGATCCAGATAACGCGGCCTTTGACGCTGCCAAGGGGCTGTATTACGTCGCTGTCAGAACTACGGTTGAAGGAAATAAAGAGGGTTCCATTGAGGTTGTTGACACCAGGGCGGCGAAGCTTGTTGGCAATATCAAGATGGAGGGCCAAGAACCTGCCGCCATCATACTCGACCCTGCGGCGAACCGGTTGTACGCGGGCATGGGAGATGTTGTGAACGGTGAAAGCGTCGTCAAAGTCGTTGATACCATAAAACGCGCAATTGTCGCTGCGTGGCCCATCACGGGAGGCCCGCAACCCCATGTCGCAGGTCTGGACGCAGTTCATCATCGCTTGTTTCTGGGCAGCCGGATGGGTGGCGGGCACACTGGTGAACCCGGCAAGTTGGTAGTCATGAGCACGGATACCGGCAAGGTAGTTCAGGTGCTGGACGCCCCGGGAGGCGGCGACGAAATCTTTTACGACGCGCCCAGTTCGCGAGTCTATTTTTCCGGGAGCACTGGCAATCTGGCCGTGTTTTATGAGGACGATCCGGACCATTTCCGGCTACTCGGAAAAGTGCCCACCGGAGCTATCGCCAAGTCTGGGATCTGGATCCCGGAACTGAAACGATATTACGCGGCTGTCCCGAAGCACCTCGTTCAGTTGATGCCCACGACTCAATACGGGGTTCGCGATTGGGTGACCGAAGAAGCCCATCTGATGGTTTTCGAAGAGATCCTCTAACGGAGTCAGTCCGATTACTGGGTCAGTAGTGGGAGGGAACTGGGACGATACGCGGCAGAAGTGAACCGCCACTGAGGCGGGGTAAGTGGGGCTGACCGAGGAGTTCAATGATCGTGGGCACAACGTCGAACGAACTGGCAACACCATGTTGGCCCGCGGGAATGTCCTCACCGACGATATTGAGGAGGCCATATTTGCCGGTGTGACCTCCCGTTCGGAGGGACGGGAGCGGACCGATGTTGCCCAAACGTGGATGAGAAAAGCCAAGAGGCGCGCCTTCCCAGACGATGTAGACGTCTGCTTCACTAGGGCCGACATCGTGAGGGTTCTGCTTCGGACAGTAGACTTCGGAAACGACGGGCTTTCCGTTCAAAAGATTGCGGCACTGCGCAACGAGATCAGCGATCTGATGCCGTTTTCTTCGGTGGTGTGCTGCAATCCATGGTTTCAGGAGGCACAACCGTGCGGCCGTGGACCCCCGTCCGCGCCACCGGAGGCGCCTCCGTGGCTCCCACTGAAGCGGCTAAGGCCAAGGCGGCAGAAAAGTGACAATCGCCGATGGGCGGTCGGCGTGACCGAGGCGGCGCAGACCGGCAGTGCGCTGCCATGTGCAGTGCACTCTGGGTACAGGGTTGAGCAGAAAACAGAAGGGAGCCCGCCACTTCGGGGCAGACTCTAGATGGAAGGCAGGCCGGGGCCGTCGGTGAGCCTGATATGGTTTGCTCAAAGCCGACAGTGCCCCGGCCCACCATGCCGCCTTCCCTGTGGCCCAGCCAAGGGAAGGGCGGTGCGCCGACTAGCCGTTGTTACCGTTGAGGGTAACCGGCTCCGCTAAGCGGAACGTCAGGTGCGTCTCGGCGGGATACTTCACGTCCTTCTTTCCGGTCAAGAAGGCGACGGCTGTTCCCGCGCCCGCTCCCACGGGTCCGCCGATCAAAGCGCCTTCACCGCCGGCCGCGAGAGCGCCGATCAAAGCTCCGCCGCCAGCGCCGCCGCCGATCCACAAGAAATTGCGCTTCTTGTGGCCAGCACCGACTCGAGCAACGGAAGTAGTGCGCAGGTGATAGGTTTGTCCGTTCACCTGCACATCACGGAGGGCCAAACGTAGATCCGCCTTGCCCTTGAGGCGCCCGGACTTGCGGGCGTCCACGACAAGGCCCTCGATGTGAGTGCCTTTGGCAATGGCGGTCTGACCGTCCACGACGACCGGCTCAGTAACCGTTGCCTGGAAGTGGTCTCCAGCCTTGTTCTTGTTGCTGGCTAGAGTTTGGTCCAGAGCAACGTGAATCGGCGTGCGTTCCGGTATGGTGATGGAAACGGGGCGAGCCGCGTAAACAGTGGCACCATACCCCATTGCCACCGCGAGCAGCACGGCCGCTCCCACCAAGAGGTAACTGCGTTTGGTCAGATGCATGTGCACCTCCTACATTAGGGAAGGACGCAGCAGATGTTCCATAGGATGCTCTGGTAAGCTGCTCATAGGAAAGAGGTAATTGGGATTTACCTCCCAAAACGCGGCAAAAAGTTCATGCCCGGGGAAGGTAACGGGTACTGATAGTTCTAAATGAGAATTCGTTGGATTGATAACCTGGAGTGAGCGTAGCAAGTAAAAAATTACTCGCGGCCGATGTGGTCGATGGCTTTTTGAATGGCGAGTTTGTCGAGGCTGGCTAGAGGAAGACTCAGAAAGAGACTGATGCGGCGGTCGAGGAGTAGAAAGGCTTCGCGAAAGGCGCGGTCGATGCGCTCGGGCGCACCCTCGACGGCAGCGGGATCGGGAACGCCCCAGTGAGCGGTCATGGGTTGGCTGGGCCAGACGGGACAGATTTCACGCGCGGCGTTATCGCAAACAGTGAAAACAAAATCGAATTTTGGCGCGCCGGATGCTGCGAATTCATCCCAGCTCTTGCTACGCAAACCGTCAGTTGGCAAGCGAGCGAGCTCGAGCTGCTTGAGCGCAAGAGGATGGACCCGGCCAGTCGGATGGCTGCCCGCGCTAAAGGCGGCGAAAGCGGGCGCGCCCTTTTGCTTGAGAATAGTTTCAGCCATGATCGAACGAGCGGAATTGCCCGTGCAGAGGAAGAGCACGCGATAGTGCGGGTGAGCGGAAGGCATCAGTTTTTCGCTGGAGCGGGAGCGCAGCAGCTTGGGGCACAACACGACGCCACGCTCGCCTCCTTTTGTGCCGCTGGTTTTCGCGCGCGGATGAAGGCGCTGGCAAATTTGCCATCGACCTGGGGCGCGATGGCGTCCACATCAATGCCCTGAGCGAGGAGAAATTTTCGGGCATCATCGACGGTGTAAACGCGAGTGGGCTCGATTTCGATGTCGGCAAAACCGGCGGCATCAAGCTTAGTGCGATAGTCGGATTCATCGAGCGCGCCCGCTACGCAGCCCACCCACAACTCAACGCTACGGCGGATGTTCGCGGGAACGGGGCCGCGCACCACCACGTCGGAGACAGCGAAGCGCCCGCCGGGCCGCAGAACGCGGAAAGCTTCGCGCAAAACACGATCCTTGTCGGCGGAAAGATTTATGACGCAATTGGAGATGACGACGTCGACGGAATTCTCCGGCAGAGGAATGCTTTCGATTTCCCCTTGGAGAAACTCGACGTTTTCGACGCCAGCTTTGCGCTGATTCTCGCGGGCAAGGGCCAGCATGTCGTCGGTCATGTCCAGACCGTAGGCTTTTCCAGTGGGACCAACGCGTTTCGCGGAAAGAAGAACGTCTATTCCGCCGCCCGAGCCGAGGTCGAGGACATGTTCGCCAGGTAGCAATTGCGCGAGGGCGGTGGGATTGCCGCAACCGAGCGAGGCGGCGACGGCCTGCTGCGGGAGGCCGCTGGTTTGCTGATCGTCGTACAGATTAGCGGAGATAGGATCGCAACAGGGAACGGAAGAAGCCCCGCAGGAGGAGACAGCTTCCCCGCCTGCTTTAACGCGACGGGCGGCTTCACCGTATTTGTCCTTGACGATTTCCCTGATGTCGCTGTCGGCCATGAAGGTCTCTATTAAACACATGCGCATCCGCACATATGATGGAGAATAGCGGACGGCAATACATATGTCAAGGCAAATATGTTATATACTGGGGGCATGGCCAAGAAACAAGGAAACGTTTCTCTGGAGCTTTTGTTTCGGGCCCTGGCGGATGGAACGCGGCTGCGATTGCTAAACCTGATCGCGGAGCGCGAGATTTGCGTATGCTATTTCGTGGAAATCTTGCGGGCCAGCCAGCCAAAGATCTCGCGCCACCTGGCATATCTACGAAAGGCGGGCATCGCCGCGGCGCGACGCGAAGGGAAATGGATGCACTACCGGCTCACGATTCCTAAAGATGAGGTTGCGGCCCGCATTCTGCGCGAGACGCTGAAACACCTGCGCAAGAAACCGGAGATGAAGCGTGACCTTGCACGATTGAACGCGGTGTGCTGCACGCCGCAAAAGTTTCTGTTGATCGAAGGAGCGCCGCAGCCTGCGCGGATGAGTGCGTAACGGGATTGAGAGTGCCCGTCTACAGCACGGGCGGAGGATCGGTTTTTTCGAGGGCGAGTTGGAGCAGTTCGGCGAGGTGGAAAGGCCAGCGGCGGGTGGCGTGGAAAATCTGTTCGCGACAACTGAAGCCGTCGGAAACGATTATCGTTTCTTCGCCGGTTTGCCGGACGGCGGGGAGTAGGACGCGCTCCCCAATGGATTGCGAGAGAGCGTACTTCTCTTTTTCAAAGCCGAAGGGACCGGCCATGCCGCAGCAGCCGGAATCGACGGACTGCAACTCGACTCCCATCTTGCGGAGCAGTGACTCTTCATCGGTCATCTTCATCAACGATTTTTGATGGCAGTGGCCGTGAAGAAAAACCTTGCGGGAAAGCCGGGGCGGCACGTAGCCCGGAGCGTGACGTTCCAAAAATTCACTGAGTAGGAAAGTTTGTTTTCGCAGCCGCTTGGCGCGCTCGTCGGCGGGAAACAGATTGCAGAGCTCGTCGCGGAAAACGGAAACGCAGCTGGGTTCGAGAACGACGATGGGTAAACCGGAGTCGATTTGTTCGCTGAAGCGATGCAAAATGCGCTGCAGATATCGCTTGGCGGTGTCCAACATTCCGAAATCGTAGAGAGGCCGGCCGCAGCAGAAGTGCTCCCGCGCGACTTTCACGCGAAAACCGGCGGCCTGGAGGACCTGAAGGGCGGCGCGGGCTGTTTGCAGATGAAAATAGTTGTTAAAGGTATCGGCCCACAAAATGACCTGGTGATCGGCGGCTGCCGCCCGATCCAATAGGGATTTGCGCTCTTCTCCGACACTGGGGATGTTGTTTGCCCGGGCCCAAGTTTGAAACGTTTCGTTCGCGAGGCGCGGAATCCGGCGGTGCGGCGTCAAACTCAGCATTTTCCCAAGCACGCCACTGAATCCGGGTGTTTGCGTGAAAAAATTGGCGATGCGGGGCACGTGCGAACCGAATCGCGCCCAGCGATCGATCAGGCCAAACGCATAGGCATGAAGCGGGCGGGATCTACGCTCATAATAATGAGAAAGAAATTCCGCTTTGTAGGTGGCCATATCCACGTTCGCGGGGCACTCTGATTTGCAGGCCTTGCAGGACAGACAGAGGTCCAGGGATTTTTTGACATGCTCGTCCTGCCAGGCGCCGCGGACGACTTCACCCTGGAGAAGTTCGAACAAGAGGCGGGCGCGGCCGCGGGTGCTGTGCTCCTCCTCGAGCGTGGCCATATAGCTCGGGCACATCGTGCCGGCGTCAGTCTTGCGGCAGGCGCCGAGGCCAATGCAGCGGAGCGCGGCTTTCGAGAATGACCCATCGTCGTCAGGAAATTGAAAATGCGTGCGCGGCTCGAGCGGCTTGTAGTCCGCGCCGAGGCGCAGATTTTCCGTGGGCAAATACGGTTCAACGACCTTGTGCGGATTGAGCTTGTTTTCCGGATCCCAGGCGGCCTTGAATTCGCCGAACGCCTTGATCAACTCGGGCCCAAACATTTTGGGAAGCAGAGAGGCCCGCGACTGACCGTCGCCATGTTCGCCGGAAAGCGAGCCACCGAAACCGACGACCAAGTCGGCAGCGCGCTCGATGAATTCGGCGTACTTGCGAATCCCCTTTTCCGTGACGAGATCGAAATTGAGACGCATGTGGACGCAGCCGTGCCCAAAGTGGCCGTAATAGGCGCCGTGATACTTGAACTCGTCCATCAACTCGCGAAGCTTGCGCAGGTAAGGCCCGAGTTTTTCAGGGGCGACGGAGGCGTCGTCCCAGCCCTCCCATTCGGGCGGGGCACCGGGCGCGAAAGCCGCCGCGCGCGGGCCGGCTTCGCGAATCTGCCAGATGGCTTTAGCTTCGCTCGGAGAATAAATCCGCGCGCTGGGAGCGTTGGGCACGCGCTCCAGGTGCTCGAGCAATTGTCGAGCGACACTCTCCGGCTGGCGCGGGTCATCGGAGCCAAATTCCACGAGTAAGAATCCGCCTCCGGCGGGAAGAAGCTCAAGATTGGGCGCTCCTCTTTTCCGCAATCCCTCGACAATGCTGGCTTCAAATCCTTCGAGGCCGATGGGATGGAATTCCAAGATCTGTGGAACGTGGTCAGCAGCTTCAAAGGCATCCTGATAACCGAGGGCGAGCAATGTGCGGTGCTGAGGGCTGTGGATCAAGCGGAGCCTAGCTTCCAGAACGACGGCGCAGGTGCCTTCCGTGCCGACAAGTGCGCGAGCTAGGTGGAAGCCGTTCTCGGGGAGCAATTCATCGAGGTTGTAACCGGAGACGCGGCGAGGGATTTTGGGAAAACGCGCGCGGATCTGAGCGGCATAGAGTTCGCGGATGGCGCGGAGCCGGCGGTAAATTTCGCCACGGCTTCCGCCCTCGCGAACGGTGGAGTCCAATTCGCTCTCGCTTGTGGCACCGACGGTGAGCTGCGTTCCGTCATAAAGCAGAATGCGGAGTTTCTCGACGTTGTCGACGGTCTTGCCACCGAGGAGCGAATGAGTACCGCAGGAATTGTTGCCGATCATGCCGCCGATGGTGCAGCGATTGTGCGTGGAAGGGTCGGGCGCGAAGGTGAGTTGGCGACCTTCGGCGCGGGTGCGCAATGAGTCCAGGACCACGCCGGGCTGCACGCGCGCGAATTTTTGTTCCGGGTCGAGCTCGAGAATCCGATTCATGTATTTCGTAAAATCGAGAATTACGGCGACATTGCAGCACTGGCCAGCCAAACTCGTGCCGGCTCCGCGGGGCAAAACGGGAGCTCCAAATTTCCGGCATGCAGCCACCGCGGCGAGCACGTCTTCGTCATCGCGGGGCACCACGAGACCGATGGGAATCTGTCGGTAGTTCGAAGCGTCGGTGGCGTACAAGGCGCGGCTTCCCGAGTCAAAGCGAACTTCGCCGCGAATGTGGCGTTTCAGTTCATTTTCGAGTTCACGAGCTTGGGCAAACGAATCCACGGGTTTTGCGTGGGAACTGAGCGGCAATGGAGTTGAGGATGGCAACGGATTCTCGATCAAAATCAGAACTCTCCTGGGCCGACAGTTTACAAGGAGTTTGTCGAAAATGCTTTGACGCGTGCAAGGCTGACGCGGCGCCAACTTAGGGCGCGGGGCTGGCGAGGCATCAACGTCCGAGACAAGCAAGAGCAGATTCCTCGACTGTGCAGGCCGACCCTTCGCAGGAGCGAAGGGGAAGAAAAAATCGACCTGCTCCCCTCGGAATGACAATTTTATTGGTGTGCGGCTGACGCGGTGCCAAGTTAGGACGCAGTCCGCCGCGGCGGACGCCCCTGCAAGAGCGGCCCGCCTAAGAAGGCGACCCCTACGAGAAAGAGAAGAGGCCCGCGATGGTCCGCGGCCGCTACATGTGTACGAACATTTCGCTGCGGTGACGGAGGAGGTCGAAGCCCTTCGGCTACCCTCATCGTGTAGCCTCAGGATGAGACCGCGAAGAGAAAAACAAGGCCCACCTGAAGGTGGCAGCTACGAAGATCGGGGAGAAAACTGATCAACGAAGGCAGCGCCGGCGAGGACCTCGTTGGGTTTCATCCAGAAAGCGAGAATGGAGCCAAGAAAGAGCAAGCCGATGCTGCCAAGAAAAGGCAATTCCCAGTTACCGGTTTTGTCGATGACAAACCCAAAGACGAGAGGGGAAAGGATCGCCGCGAGCGCCGTGCCGGTATTCATGAGTCCGCTGGCCGTACCAGAAAATCGGGGAGCGATGTCCATGGGGATGGCCCACATCGGGCCAATGGTGAATTCGGCAAAGAAAAAGCCAAGGCTCAGGAAAATTGCGGCCCCGGTGAGGCTATGTAGAAATAAAAGGGGAATCATCGAAGCGAGCGAGCAAAGAAAACCGAAGACCACGAGATTGCGGCGCGCTTTGTTACGGTCATTGGTGAGCACGAAGAGACGATCACTGACCAATCCTCCGAGAGTATTGCCCACGACGCCGGCGAAGAAAACACCGGCGGAATAGACCGCGGAATTCTTCAAGTCCAGGCGGTAGCTGTGCAGGAAGAATGAGGGAATCCAGGCGAGATAGAGCCAGAGGGTCCAGGCGTAACAGAAATAAACGAGGGTGACGGGAAACATGCGGCGCGCCAACGGCCACCAGGGGATAGGTTCTTTGTCCGCTTGCTTGCGCGGGGCGTAGTTAGGCAAAAGCTGCAATTCCCGTGAAGTGATTCCCGGATGTTCCCCGGGATCATTGCGGAAATAGAGTCCCCAAACAACCGCCCAGGCCAAGCTGATGAAACCCAAGACAAGAAACGCGCCGCGCCAGTTCACGTGGTTGATCAGCAAAGCGACGAGGGGTGGCGTAAGCGCATTGCCCAGCCTGGCGCTGGAATGGGTGAGTCCCTGAGAAAAGGCGCGTTTTCCCGGAGGCGTCCAATCGCTCATGGCGCGAGTGGCGGTGGGAAACGTCGCGCCCTCGCCGAACCCCAGCAATACCCGCGCGAACAGCATGGCAGCCAATCCGCCCGCCAAACCCGTCACCAGAGTGGCGAGTCCCCAAATGAATGCCGAGACAGTCAGCGTGATGCGAGCACCGAAGCGATCGCTGACCCAGCCGCCGACGATTTGAAAGACCAGGTAGGGATAGGCGAAGGCAGAAAAGACCAACCCGACCTGGGTTTGCGTGAGATGAAGATCTTTCTGGAAGACGGAGGAGGCAGTGCTGACGTTGGTGCGGTCGATGTAAGTCAGTCCGTACATCACACACAACAAAAGGAGAACATTCGTTGTTGAGGAGAATAACTTTGGCTGATGCAGGGACCCGCCTAGCTTAACGAGCATCAGGAATATCCCGGGTAACGCAGACGCCCTGACCCTTAGCGGTAACTGGAGGCATTATCGCGCGGCCGGAGCGACGGCCTCAGGAATGCGGATCGAAGAAGCGAGCGAATTGAGCGCTGCAGCGACGCCGCCAGCTTGGTGTGGTACTTCTGCCAGCCGCAATCCCATTTCAATGCCGCTCAGTGTTCCGCAAAGCATAAGGTCGTTAAAATGGCCGAGATGGCCGATGCGAAATACCTTGCCCGCCAATTTGCCAAGGCCAGCGCCGAGAGACATATCGAAATTCTCGAGGATGGTCCTGCGCAGGCGATCGGCATCGTGGCCCGCGGGCAGAAAAACCGCGGTCATGGAATTCGAATACTCCCGTGGCTCTTCGCACACAACGTCGAGCCCCCACGCACGCACCGCGGCGCGCGTCGCTTCCGCGTGATGCTGATGCCTGCGAAAAACATTGGGCAGCCCTTCCTCCTGGAGCATTTGCAAAGCCTCGCGCAAACCGAAAAGGAGATTTGTAGCCGGCGTATAGGGGAAAAAACCGTCACGGTTGGACTTCTGCATTTCCTGCCAATCCCAGTAAGACCGGGGTAACTTCGCGCTCTTGCCAGCGGCCAGCGCTTTCTCGGAAATGGCGTTGAAGCTCAAACCGGGAGGGACCATCAAGCCCTTCTGTGAGCCGGCGATAGTGACATCGACTTTCCACTCGTCATGGCGAAAGTCGATGGAGCCGAGGGAAGAGATAGCGTCCGCCATCAAGAGAGCGGGGTGATTGGCCTGGTCGATGGCGCGGCGGATCTCGGAGAGGCGACTGGTGACGCCGCTGGAAGTTTCGTTGTGCACGACCATCACAGCTTTGATAGCGTGCCGCTCATCGGCACGGAGCCGGGCTTCCACTTCCTCCGGAACGACGCCCCTGCGCCAGTTTCCGGGCACATAGTCCACATCCAACCCAAAGCGCAGGGCGACCTGACGCCAAAGCTCGGAAAACTGCCCCGTTTCGAACATCAGCACGCGGTCACCGGGAGAGAGGGTGTTGACCATGGCAGCTTCCCAACCGCCCGTGCCGGAGGAAGGAAAGATCACGACGGGTCCGGAGGTTTGAAAGACGCCGCGCATGGCGTCGAGAACCTGTTTGCCCAAGGCGGAGAATTCGGGGCCGCGATGGTCGATGGTTGGCCGGGCCATGGCGCGGAGAACACGGTCCGGGACATTGGTGGGCCCGGGAATTTGAAGAAAATGGCGACCGGTATGGATCATGATAGGTTCCTCAGAAGCGATTTGTTGTTCGAGTTCAGTTTATCGCACGCAGGAGTTTCAGGGAAATCTCGTGACGCAGAGGAGGCCGCAGTGCGCGAGGAACCAGCAGGAACCACCAGCGCGGGAAAGGTAAGGTTTAAATTCACATAGACATTTAGCCAAATTCCTAAGTATACTTTTCCGGGACAGTACGAAGGACCGGGACGGCGGAATTCGAGAAGAGATGATTTCAACACAGCGCGAAACGATGATCCCAAGGGAGGAATGACGTCACTGCCACATAGGCCGATCGATCGGGAGAGCATCGCGGCGGTTGAACCGCTTCTGCGGCCGCACATTCGCCGGACGCCCATCGTGGAAGTCGCAGGAGCCGATTTCGGGTTGGATTCCGTCCATTTAGTTTTTAAGCTGGAATTGCTGCAACATTCCGGCTCGTTCAAGGCGCGCGGTGCATTCACAAATCTTCTTAGACGGCGAGTACCTTCTGCGGGGGTGGCGGCGGCTTCTGGCGGCAATCACGGAGCTGCGGTGGCATACGCAGCCATGAAACTCGGAAAGCGGGCGAGAATTTTCGTGCCCGTTGTGGCTTCGCCGGAAAAAATCGAGCGCATACGCAGTTATGGGGCGGAACTTGTTGTGACGGGCGAGCGGTATGCCGATGCGCTGGCGGCCAGTGAAGAGTGGGTGGAGAAATCGGGAGCGCTTCGCGTGCACGCTTACGATCAGATCGAAACGCTACTGGGCCAGGGCACGGTAGGTCTCGAATTCGACGAGCAGTCACCACAATTGGATACGCTTTTGGTCGCGGTGGGCGGCGGGGGACTGATCGGGGGCGTTGCAGCGTGGTACGAAAACCGGATCAAGGTTATCGGTGTCGAGCCGGAAGCGGCTCCGACATTGTCCCATGCGCTGCGCGCGGGCAAGCCGATCGACAGCCCTGCGGGGGGAATCGCGGCCGATTCGCTGGCACCGCGGCGCGTGGGAGAGCTGATGTTCCCGATCGCGCAGAAGTTCGTGCACGAAGATGTTCTGGTACCGGACGAAGCGATCCAAGACGCCCAGGAAGCGCTCTGGAAAGTGTTGCGGGTTGCGGCGGAAGCGGGCGGGGCGGCTGCGTTTGCGGCACTATTGTCGCGCCGCTACGAACCGAAACGCGGAGAACGCGTGGGCGTATTGGTCTGCGGAGGCAACACGCACGCGATGAATTTTGATCGCCGGAGCGGCGCGAGCGGACAGAAATAAGACCACCTTCTTTTTGTGCTTTATCAAAGTTAATTCACCTGGAGGATCGCCATGTCTGTTTATGAACGCCTGCGCGCGCTGCAGATTTCGTTGCCCGAAGTTGAAGCACCGGTAGCGGCATTCGTTCCGTTCGTGCGCGCGGGCAATCTAGTATTTGTCTCGGGGCACATCGCGAAGAAGCACGGCAAAACACTGGCGGGAAAGCTCGGTGAGCAATTCACAACCAGTCAAGGGAAGGAAGCGGCGTGGGGCATCGCGATCGATCTACTGGGGACGCTGCAGGCCGCGACCGGCGATCTGAACAATGTAAAACGCATCGTCAAACTGCTGGTGCTGGTGAACAGCGTGGCTTCGTTTACGGAACAACACCTGGTTGCCAACGGCGCTTCCGAACTGTTCAGCGAAGTGTTTGCGGAGAAGGGGCCGCACGCACGCAGCGCGTTTGGAGTAGCGCAAATTCCCTTGGGCGCCTGCGTGGAAATTGAATTGATCGCGGAACTCAATGAAGGGTGAAAAGCCGCGAATGTCGGAGACCGGATGGGCGATGGACCAAATTGGGAGTGGTGTTGTGTTCAAGAATGCGTTGAATGATTAGAGCGCGGAGACAGAAAGAAGGTCTTGTGAAGAGAGATTCGAACAGAAAAACCAGCATGAAGATCGCGGAGTGTGAAGAAGAGATTCGCCGGTGTTTTCCGGTAATTAAGCAACTGCGGGAAAAGTTGACTGCCGGGGAATTTGTGGAGCGAGTGGCAGAGCAAGAACGCGAGGGGTACAAACTCGCCTTTCTCGAGAGCGAAGGCCAAGTCCTTGGGGTTGCGGGCTTCCGGATTTACCACATGCTGGCGACCGGAAAGACAATGTACGTGGACGATCTGGTCACAGATGCAAATTCGAGGTCGCAAGGGATTGGAGAGGCGCTGCTGCAATGGCTGATCGAATTGTCGCGGAAACAGAAATGCGAGACGTTCAGCCTGGATTCGGGGACGCACCGGCGGCGTGCGCACCGGTTTTATTTTGCGCAGGGAATGCATATCGCCAATTATCACTTTGAGCTTGCGCTCGACGGTTGACGGGGGCTGTTCATTGGAAATGCGTAGATAGACCCAGCTGCGGAAAGGGGAATGAGATGGACATTATCACTAGACTGGAAGAAACGAGAGATCAAACGCTGAGATGCTTTGCCCTGAGCGAAGACCAACTGGCCCGGAGTTACGGGCCGGGCAAGTGGCCGGTCAGGTTCATTTTGCATCATCTGGCCGATGCGGAGACGGTTTTATACGACCGAATCCGCCGCGCCATCAGTGAGCCAAAACAGGTATTGTGGGCATTCGATCAGGATGCGTGGGCAAGAGGGCTCGACTATACGCAGGCGCCGCTGGATCTCTCCTGTCGAATCTACGAAGCCGTTCGTGCCGGTGTAATTTATCAGGCGCGGGCGCATTACGAGAAAAACGGACCTCTGGAATTCGTCCACAGCTAAACGGGAATCCGAACGCTCAAAGAAGAATTCGACAAGGTCGCCTGGCACAACGCACACCACCTGGAACAGATCGAAATTGCGCTGACGCAACGGGATACGAGCACATGTCGCGCGAGCGGATCGTAGACTGGTTGAAATCCTTTTTCGGTGCTGAAGCGGGTCCGCGCAGAGATACCAGCGTTTTTTTGCCCTTATAGCGCACCTACGGCGCTTGCAATTGTCCTTGCTGGATTTCCAGCCCTCACGGTCTGGGGCTAACTTCTGACGCGCCTACGGCGCTCAAACCCGATCCAAGAAGCCGGCCAATAGAAACAAATGATGGGCGCCGCGACCCACACTGCCAGACGCGCAAACCATTCGAATTCGAAGAGAATATCAGAAGAGAATTCACACGCACTGGTTGCACGCGGCGAGTAAACGGGGCCGCTGCGGCTAATCAGGCGAGCGTAAGGGAAGAGCGGCGCTGAGGCGGCTTGGGAGAAATATCGCGGTGGGCCCACCAGTTGCGCCACGCGTCGGGATCATTTTCGAGTTTGGCACCGGTGATAACGCGGAGCGAGTTGTAGATCAAGCCGCGCGTGCTGGAGTTCAGGGAATCATCATCAACCAGATTGAGCAGATCCGGAATGACGCTGAGCCGCTGCTCACGGGTCAGCATGCCCGACTGGGACAGGCTGCAGGCGGCGCGCTCGCGGACACGCAAAGAGGGGTCGTGGGCCAGGATGGAGAGGAGCGGACCGATGGAGGCGTCCGTCCCGAGCATGGCCATACCTTCGACGGCCCAGTAGCGCGACTGCAGGTCGCGGTCATGGGCGTAGATGAGCAGTAAGCCAAGGACACGCGCGGGCTGCACTCCGCGATTGCCGAGCGCACCAAGCCTCCAGAGGGCCAGCGAACGGACCGGAGAATTTGCGCGCAGTTGCCGTTCGAGAATATCGACACTCTGGGGAGACTTGGCAAGATTGCTGGAGGCAAGATCGATTTCGACTGCGGCGGCACGCACGCGGGGATCATCGGACTTCAGCGCAGCCAGCACGAGACGGAAAAGTTGATCAGTGCTTTGCACACGGCCACGCCAGGCGTCAACGTGCTCGCGAATCAGATCGAGTGAAGGCTCAGGTTGCTGCATGGCGCGCTCCAGCAAACGTTCGGCCTGTTGCTGAGGAGCGAGGCGGAGGATTTCGGCGTCAGCGATTTTCTCCGCGTCGGGGGCGGGGAGGGAAAAGGAAGCCGGAGAGGAAGGCGGCACAGCTCCAACCGCGGGAACAGCCTTCGATTTAGCCAAAACCAGCTGGATGCGCGCGGCTTGAATTCCCAAGGAAAGCGAAAGTACGGCTAGGATGGAAAGCGCCAGAGCAGGACGGCGCAGCCTCACAGAGGATTGCCGTTCGGCAGTAACGGCGGTACGATTTTGAGACTCATTCACGTGGCACGTCCGGCGGGGAGACGTCACCCGCAACGTGCTCAAAATAAAGTTTGGCAGAGGGACCAACAATGGTACGGCGGGCCAGCCTGACTAGTAAATGCGGTGCAAGTGGTTGCTTATCTGTAGGTTGAAGGGGTTACTGGTAAGCGGCACTGTGTATAAGACCGTACCACAGAACAGGTTGAGCTAAGTAGGCCAGGGCGTTGGGAGCCTCAAGGAATGAGCTCGAAGGGGCGGTCATAGCCGGTCATTTCAAGGTACCCGACCCCTTGGAGAGGCAGGGTTCCCTGGTGGCCGGTGAGCGAAATAGCGCCTTCCCAGTAGCTGGGCCTGAGGGGGTCCTTTCCGGCCAGCTCCTGCGAGGCCAAGGGTGTGGAGGCTTGGAGCTCAACGCCAAGACGCGGAATTTTAATTTTCCACGTAATGGGATAGATGGCATGAGTTTCCGGGCTGGTCCAGGATTTGCCGAGAGGCTCGAGCGTGAAATCAGTTTGGCGCAAATGGGTGGTGCGGCCGCGGGAGTCGAGAAATGTTCCGGCGGAATATGGATCGATGGAGCCGCCCTTGCGGCGAATACGGAAAAGCATTAGCTCGGTGTTGTCGTCGAGCTGAAGGCTGAACCAGTCCCAACCGGCTTGATCGGCTTCCAATTGGTGAGTGAAGAATTCGTGATCCATCCAGGCGAGACCGAGAACGGCGAATCCCTTGCCGTTGAGGTGGATTGATCCCTGGCTCGCGAGCCGCGTGAGCGAAATGTAGTGCGAGGCGCGGCCCGGGCCCGCAGCTTTCTGGCTGACGCCGTTTTCACCATGAATGACGGGCCGCTTTTCCGCGCGCAGAGTGAGATGCAACTGGAAGCGGTCATCAATGGCCTGCAAGTCCTGCTCGTCTCCGCGCCATCGGATCTGCCAGTTGCCGTTCCAGACGCGGGCTTCAGATTGACTGACGCCTGCAATGCCGGGGCCGGAGCGATTGGTGCGCTCGGCGTGATAGAAACGCTGGCCGCCAAGGTCGCTCAGGGCGAGATGCGCGAGGTAGAGGTCGCGGACATCCCAGGTCGAATCTTTCGCGGAATCGCGGGTGACGGCCTGACGGAAAAAAGTGAGTTCGAACCCGAAACGGTGGCCGTCGGAGGACTTGAGATTGCCGGTGTAATACCACCACTCGGTTTGAAAATCAGGATGATTGAAGTAATCGCGCGGGAATTCAAAACGATAACCGGGAAGCGCGGTGCGGTATTGGGCCTGCAAAGGCTGGGCGAGCAAGACGGTCACAATTAGGCAGCTGAGCCTACTCCTCATGAATAACCTCGATGGGATCGAGCTGCACCGCAACGCGGGCAGGATAAAAACCTGCGAGGAGGGTCGCGGCGTAAACGAAGGAAAGACCCGAGAGGAGCATGGCGACGGGCCAATGAAAACGAATTGTCCAGCCAAAGGACTGCTTGTTGATCACATAAATGAGAGTGAGAGAAAGCGCGAAGCCCAGCACGACGCCCGCGAAGTTGGCGAAAAGACCGAGAAGACCGGCTTCCACAAGGATCAGTTTACGCACCTGGCGGGTCGCGGCGCCGAGGAAACGAAGCAAGCCCAGTTCGCGACGGCGGTCGATAACTAGAGCGAGCAACGCGCCCGCGATACCCATGACGGCAACAAGAATGGCCACGGCTTCGAGAGCGTAGGTAATCGCGAAGGTGCGGTCGAAGATGCGAACGGCTTCCGAACGGAGGTCACGATTGGAAAAAATGAGGATGCGATGGCCGGAGGCTGCTCGTTCGATTGCAGCGCGAACGGATTCAGGAGAGTTGGTGGGTGAAACGTAGATTGCAAGATTGGAGGGCGCGGTATCGGGAAGATAGCGCATCAGGACGGCGCGATCCATGAGAATGGTGCCGCGTTCGTTGCCGTATTCGTAATAGATGTCCACGATTCGGAAACTTTGCCGTGCCGCGCCCAGCGAGAGCGTTATGGAATCGCCCGCGCGCGCATGATGCTTGGAAGTGAAGGGCTCACTCACAAGGAGGCCGTTCGAGTTGCGGAGCTCGGCGAAGACTTGATCGGCGGGCCTGCCAGAAAAGAATTCCGCGTTGCCATGCGAACGGAGGGCGCCTAGATCCACCGCGGCCAACTCCACGGGGAGACCTTCATAGGTGATTTCGTAAGCGCGGAGACGATCAACCTCGGCAACTCCCGGAAGTGCGGCGATTTTCTCCGCAAGGCCGATTGAAAGAGCGGGATGCCGGTCGGCCGCTTCCGGACCGGCGGGACGAATGTAAAGATCCGCGGGCAAGCGTCCATTCATCCAGAGAACGACGGTTTCACGGAAGCTCCCGACCATGATGCCGACGGCGGTCATCATGGCAACGGCCGTGGAAAGTGCGCCCACGAGTACTGAAGTGCGGCGAAGAGAGGCAGCGAGACTTCGCGACGCGAGCAGGGCCTCGACGCCGAGGATGCGGCGCAGACCGGAGGATGAAAAGGAAGCCAGCCAATCGACGAACGCGGGAATAGCAAGTGCGGAGGAGATAACGAGAAAGAACGCCGCGAAATACCCGAAGATCGGCTTCCCGCCTACAGGGGGAGCGAGCGAGACAAGCGCTGCGGCAACGCTCAGAGCGAGAGCGAGCCAAAGATCGCGTGTTTTGTGGACGCGCGCGGTGTACTCGCGGCGGCCGTGAGCCATGGCCTCGATGGGAGACACTTGCGAGGCTTCATGCGCAGGCGAATAGGCGGACGCAACGGAGACGCCGACTCCAATCAGGACAGCAAATAGCGTGGACGTAAAGTTCAATTCAAGAGGCCCGGGACGGCTGCTAACGTAGAGAGCCTGAACGGTGGCGGACATTAGTTTTACCGCACCGGTGGCCATCAGGCGGCCAAGGGGAATTCCGAGGGCGGCTCCGGCCAATCCGAAGCAGGCGGCTTCTCCGACGAATGCGGTGAGGATGGTGGCGCGGCTCGCGCCAAGAGCGCGAACCACGCCGATATCCGCGCGGCGGCGAACAACCGAGACAGAAATGGTGTTGTAGATGAGAAAGGCGCCGACAACGACGGCGATGTAACTGAGCAGGCGAAGATTCCAGCGAAAGGCAGCGAGCATCTGGCGATTCTCATGCGTGCCAGTACCCTGTGGCTGCACCTCGACACCCGGAGGCAGCGCGGTGCGAATGCGTTGCTGCCACTCTTCGAGAGGAGGGGCCGGGGGAACTTTAACTAGGATGCGATCGAGCCGGCCGAAACGAGCGAGAGCGCGCTGGGCCGCGGCGAGATCCATGACGATGGCGACTTCGTTGCCGCTGGCGTCTGGGAATACACCGCGAACGGTGCAGACCACGACCTGGTCGTTGATCAGCAATGGAATTTGATCGCCGGGCTTGCGGCCGAGACTCGCGCCAACCAGGACGCTGTCGTTTTCGCCAAGGTGTTTGAGGGCTTCAGCGGAGTCCGCGACGCTCGTGACGCCAGAGGCGCTAGCGGCGTGAGAACTGGTTTCAGAAATGAAATCGAGACCGATCAAGGGAACCGATTGTTTACTTTCCACGATAGAAGCGTAATCCTCGATGCGGGGCGAAACGCGCAACGAGTAAGGCAGCCCCACAAGAGTTTCCATCACCGTTTCCGGAATGCCGCCCGAGGCTGTAATTTCGAGATCGTTGTCACCCGCAAGCGTCTCCATGGAAGAGCGGAACGAACCCGTGGCGGCGTTGCCGGCGAGATCGATGGCGAGGACTACGGCCACACCGAGCGCCACCGCGAAAACCGTCAAGGCGGTGCGAACGGGCTCGCGACAGAGCGGGCGAACCATCAAGCGGTAAAAAAGGAGCAAGTGTGCCATGTCAGCGCCGGAGGATCTCTTCGATTTTCCCATCGCGTAAGCGGACGACCGCGTCAGCGAGCGAAGCCGCTTCGGGGCTGTGCGTGGCCAGCAGCGTGGCGGTTTTCTGTTCGAGGGTGAGGCGGCGCAAGAGTTCCAGGATGGCATTGCCTGTGACGGTATCCAAATTGCCGGTGGGCTCATCGGCGAGGAGAACGCTCGCGGAATGGACGAGAGCGCGCGCGATGGCGACGCGTTGCATTTGACCGCCGGAGAGCTGGTGCGGATAGCGGTCGCCGAGCCCTTCGAGCTCGACCCAGGCAAGACGTTCGCGAGCAGTCGGGCGAGGGTTGGGCTTGCCGGCAAGAAGCAAGGGCAATTCGATGTTTTCGAGAACTGTCAGCGTTTGCAGCAATTGGAAGGATTGGAAGATGAAGCCGACTTTTTCCCTGCGGAGCTGCGTGAGTGTGGCATCTTTGAGAGTGGATGTGAAAATTCCGTCAAGCAAGACCTGCCCCGATGTGGGGAAGTCCATCGCCCCCGCTAGGTTCAAGAGCGTGGATTTCCCGCAGCCGCTGCGGCCGACCAACGCGACAAATTCACCGGGGGACACCTCGAGGGTGAGCCCATCGAGCGCCCGAACGCGCTGTCCGTCGGTGAGGTAGTCCTTGACGACGTTCTGCAGAGAGACGATAGCCATAGAGCGTCAGCACACTTGCGGAGAGCCGGTTTGCGGTTTCGAGCGAGTGCTGAGGGGATACTGTGCGCGTCAGCGTTACCCGCTGCAACGCACAGTATCCCACACTTGCGCGGAGGGCTTATCGCTTGAGGTCGTTGAGAGCATTTTCGATTGCTGCGACCACTTCGGGAGAGTCGGGCGTCACCTCAGGCTCAAAACGGGTGATGATGCGGCCGTCGGGACCGACCAGGAACTTGGTGAAGTTCCACTGAATCTCGCCACCGGTTTTCGGGTTGGCCACCTTGTCGGTCAGGAACTGATAGAGCGGCGTAATGTCATCGCCCTTGACGGACACTTTCGACATCATGGGGAAAGACACTCTGTACTTCGTCGCGCAGAAAGTCTTGATCTCCTGGTTGGTGCCGGGTTCCTGGGCGCCAAAATTATTCGCGGGGATGCCGACAATTACGAAGCCGCGGTCCTTGTATTTCTCATAGATGGCCTCGAGGGCCGAGTACTGCGGCGTGAAGCCGCAGCGACTGGCCACATTCACGAGCATGACCACCTTTTCTCTAAACGAACCCAGCGGAGTGGGCGAGCCGTCGATACTGTTCAGGGTGAAGTCGAACACGTTCTTATCGGCGGCCATTAGCGCGGCCGCGCAGAGTAGCAGGCAAAGCAGTCCTTGCGTGAAAATCTTGATCATATTCCCTCCGGATAGACGGTCTTGTCCAGTACGGTAACGCAGCCGGGTTACGGACGGCAAAGCACACTTCACCAGGACTGCCCCCGAGACATCAGACGCATGGGGATCATTTCTGGGTAGCGGGGGAAGTAGGAAAATCCTCAGGAGCACGAGCTTCTGAGACAGATCTGATAGATACGCCGACCCGCGAAGGGCTGGGTCCGTCCCATTTCATTCAGCGCCTCATTGAGACCGCCAACACCCTGTTATAGACTTCGTCAGCGCGGTGCTCCGCACGGGAAGGAGACACAGATGCTAGTGGCATCGGGGCTGGCGGTTACCCACAAGACGCTGGCGCCCGTGGACCTCGCAATCATCGGGATCTACTTCGCGCTGGTGCTCGGGATCGGTTTTTATTTTGCGCGGAGAGAGCGGACATCCAAGGATTATTTCCTGGCGAGCCGCAACATCGGGTGGTTTGCGATTGGGGCATCGCTTTTCGTTTCCAATATTTCGACGGAACACTTCATCGGGCTGGCGGGATCAGGCGCGTCATCGGGGCTGGCGGTAGGCCATTTTGAATGGCTCGCATCGCTGATTTTGTTGCTGCTCGGCTGGGTGTTCGTTCCGTTTTATCTGCGCTCGAATGTTTTCACCATGCCGGAGTTCCTAGAGCGCCGCTTTAACCGCAGCTGTGCCACGTATCTCGCAAGCATTTCGGTCATCGCCTACATCTTCACAAAAATCTCCGTGCACCTGTACGCCGCAGCGATTGTGCTCAAGGGCGTGCTGGGGTGGAACACCATGACCGCCGCCGTCATTTTGATCGTGGCTACAGGAATTTATACCATCGCCGGAGGACTCTCGGCGGTGATCTACACGGATTTGGTGCAAACGCTGATCCTCCTAGCGGGCGCCGTGGCGCTGACCTGGATTGGCCTGGATAAGGTCGGCGGCTTCACAGGTTTGCGCGCAGCATTACCGGCCAGCTACTTCCACATGATGCGGCCGGCCTCGGACGGCGAATTCCCCTGGACGGGGATTTTCTTTGGCGCACCGATTTTGGGCATCTGGTACTGGTGCACCGACCAAGTGATCGTGCAAAGGGTGCTTTCAGCGAGAGATGAAGGCCATGCCAAGGCTGGAACGATATTTGCGGGATTTCTGAAACTGCTGCCGGTGTTTGTGCTCGTGATTCCCGGTTTAATTGCGTTTGCGCTCTATCCTCAGTTGTTCCCGCTGGTCGACGGCAAAGTCACGAACGGCAACTTTGCGTATCCAGCGGTGATTGTGAATTTGCTTCCTACAGGGCTTGTGGGTTTGATGATTGCCGCGCTGCTCGCGGCGTTGATGGGGGCAATGAGTTCGGTATTTAATTCGACCTCGACCATGGTCACGCTCGATTTTTACAAGAAACTCCACCCCGATGCGACCGAACCGCAGCTCGTTTCGTTCGGGAGGATCGCGACGGGGGTGATGGTGGTCCTTGGAGTGCTGTGGGTTCCGTTCGTTGACAAGCTCAGCTCGCAGCTTTGGATCTACTTGCAGAGCGTGCAGGCGTATATCAGCCCGCCGATCGCAGTGTGTTTCATCTTCGGGATTCTTTGGCCGCGGCTGAATGGACAAGGTGCGATCAGTTCGCTTCTGGTGGGATTTGTGCTGGGCGCGGTGCGGTTCATTTTTGAAGTGCTGGATAAGTCCGCTCATTATCAATCGGGAACGTTGCGGCGATTGATCGACATGAATTTCTTGCACTACGCCGTGGTGATGTTCGTAGTGTGCACCATTGTGTTGATCGCGGTGAGCATGCTGTATCCGGCGCCGGAGCGGAAAAAGATAGCGGGGCTCACCTTTGCGACGGTGGGTGAAAAGCTAGATACCACGACGGTGGAAGGCCAGCATATGCAGAGAGAGACGCGGCGAGAGCATTTCGTGAATCTGGCGTTTACGGCATTGTTGGTGGTTACGGTGATTGGGCTTTGGATTCACTTCCGGTAGAACGAGATTTCGGAAAGCGGGGGAGTGTGACCTCAACGATACAAAGCCTACGGCCAAATGTTTCGCGGCAAGAAGCAGCTAATCTGTTCTCGCGTCAAGATGCTTGTGCATTTTTTGGGCACACGCTCAATGGAACGCTTCGGCGGATCGCAGATGCGTATCTGCCCTACTGGATTTACGGTGTGCGATGTTTATTGCGGAGTGGAGCTGAGACGCGTTTGTTTGCTCTTGACGCCGTTGATGGCTCCCTCGATTTGTTCGAATTTTCAGAGCTGCCCAGACCGGAAGAGCTTGTGGCGATGGAGACGCGGAATTATCTACTGCCGGGTCTAACAGAGGAGGACGCGGAAAATTTACTGCGGGAAAAAGCCCTGCGCGTGATTTTCCAACGGGGGTTTTTTAAGTTACGGGAGCCCCGTTTGGAGATCGTGGGCCAGCCGGTAAAATTGCACATGCCATACTGGCTCGGTTTCTACGACGGGCGGGGTGAGGTGCGCTGCCGCGTGATGGACGCCGTGCGCACGCAATTCGAAGGCGCAAAGGCTT
>JACXTT010003163.1_pt1 | contig 25647 bp, 20 predicted proteins | sample 9270951 | NCBI WGS metagenome assembly JACXTT01 (sample SAMN15532306, study PRJNA645909) | rock metagenome | isolation source: weathered quartz diorite | place: Puerto Rico | collected 2017-06-21
GGCGTCATCACCGTATCCTTTTCCCGCTGCGCGTTCCAGGCAAATACCTTCATTTGCGTGGGCTGGTGAAACGATTTTTTAATATCTTCTTCGCTAAAGCCATCGTCTTTCATATTCTTCCAGCGGTCGCTGACCTTCATCGCGGCTATCAGTACATTTTCATACCCGTTCCATACCTTACCATTTTTGATAGCGGGCTGCAGGTTCAACACTTTTTGCAGCGTGGGCATATGCCGGGCCACCGCTTCCTCGGCATATAGCTGCATACGGGGGTTGATGGTGGTGTATATCCTTAACCCGTCGCGGTAAATATTCCAGGGTTTGCCGGTAGCGGGGTTCTTATGATCCTTGCACCATTCTTTTACATCACTCCGCAGCTCTTCCCGGAAATAAGGGGCCAGCCCCGTGTTTTCATCCTGCTTGCGGTAATTGAGTTGTATAGGCTTTACTTTCAGTTTGGCGGCCTCCGCTTCGGTCAGGAAATTGCTTTCCACCATGCGGTTCAGCACCAGGTTGCGGCGGTCCAGCGCGGCCTTCGGGTTTACCCGTGGGTTATACAGGTAGTTGCCGTTCAGCATGCCCACCAGTACCGCTGCCTCATCTACATCCAGCCGGTCGGGTTCTTTCTGGAAAAAAGTGAGCGAAGCATTGCGGATACCGTACACGTTATCACTATAAGGCACCGTATTGAGGTAAAGGGCAATGATTTCTTCCTTGGTAAAATTGCGTTCCAGCTTTACCGCTATAATCCATTCTTTTATTTTCTGCATGCCCCGTACAAACGGGTTGTGGGCCCGTTCGCCAAAAAGGTTCAGCGCCAGCTGCTGGGTAATGGTAGAGGAACCCCTTTTCTTGCCCAGCACCAGGTAAAAAGGAATGGCCAGGGTACCCTTGGCGTCAATGCCGCTATGGTCATAGAAGTAATGGTCTTCCGTGGCTACCAGCGCATCAATAACATGCTTTGATATATCGCGGTATTTTACATTACTTCGGTTGCCCTTATCGAGATAGTACTTACCCATAAGGGTGCCGTCACTGGCATAGATCTCCGTGGCCTGGAGTATAGAAGGATTTTCCAGCTCCGCCAGCGAAGGCATTTCTCCCAGCAGCCCGTAATTGATGAGCATCAGGAATACAATAAAAAGCGCAAAGGCGATACCGGATACCTTCCAGAAAATACGAACGGAGTTTTTCATAATTGCTTAATAAATGAGTGCAGGGAATTACAGCAAAAATCTTACCCGAAAATAGGAAATAAGACGAGGGGGTGCAATAAAAGAAAACTTAATTTGTGAGTAGTTAGTTGTCAGTGGTGAGTGATCCCTCCAAAATGATTCGATTTACCAGCAACTGGCCGGTCAGTACGCACTACTAACCACTCACAACTCACTACTGACCACTCACTTAAAATAATCCGGCAGCTTTGACGCCAGGAATTGCTTATACTGCGGAATATCCTTATTGTTCTTCAGCACTTCCAGGTTGATTTCCGACACCATGATAAACGAATATTTGGCTACCGGCATCCACGGAATAATATCGGTGGCCGCCAGCTTACGGGTTTTATCGATATAATCCAGCGCCGAAGCTGCATTGTCAAACAGTCCAAACAGCACAAAACGGATATCGTCTGTCAGCGGCAGGGGCGTAATGGCAATATTTTTATCGGGGTATTTTTCTTTATGGTAACGGGCAAACGCATTTTTAGCTTCGTTTACATATACCGGGTCTACCTTATCCATCACCAGCACCACGTATTGCGGTTTGGCGGGGTCGTAGGTAAATGACGACGGCAGTGCCGGGGCCACCGGTTTAATCGCTGCCTTGGCCGAATCCGTCTTTGGCGGCGGTATATACGTCACGGCCGGTTTTACCTTGCCCACCGTGGTGGAATCCTGTATCAGCGGCGTACCCACCTGCTGGCGGGCATTCGCAATGGTTATAACGGTAGAATCTTCGGGGGCGTGCTCTATCTTCAGGTTGATAAGATAGTCTTCTATTTCACGTCGCCGCCCCAGCACCTCTATTAGTTTCTTTACCCGCGGCACCATCGGCGAGGCAGGGTATAACGACACAATATGGCTGAGCGTCTTGATAGCCGTGCTGTCATCCCGCTGCTGGATATGGTACACCGCTTCAATATACAGCAGTTGCGGGCTCCAGTAATGATTGCCAAACAGGCTGTCGGCATCATGTTTCCGGGCCAGCGCCTCATCAAATTTACCTTCTATAAACAGGTTGTAGATCTCGTCGTACAGTTGTTCGCTGCCTTTCTTGTGCAGGCTGTCGGCCGCCGCCTCAGGATTGTTTACGCGGGCCGTGAGTTTGCCATTGGCAAACGATGCGCCCATCCTGGCCTTGATGGCATCCATCTTTTGCTGGTTGCCCGTTTGCCGGTAGCAGTAATACAGGTTAAACAGGGTCTGCTCCTCCAGCGGTGAGCCCGGGAAACGCTGCAACAGCTTTTCGTAGGTATCGATAGCCGAAAGATAATCCTCCAGCCCGTCCTGCAATGATCTGCCAAGAATAAATCCGGCGTTTAAAATAGAGTCGTTGGATATTTTCAGCTTTTCCGGCGCTACAGGTATGTTTTTGAGCAGGCTTTCATAACTCAGCGGCTCTGCCACACCGGCTGCCTGCGCATTGTTGGTAGTTACATCGGTGCCCGGTTTATTGCCCGGAAGCTGGTTTTGTACCGCGGCGGCCCGCTGCCAGTTGTCTACATTGGGGCGGTTACCCCAGCGCGTTTTAAAATCATTAAAGCCTTTTGATTTTTGCGCGTCGCTGGAAAAATACCAGTCACTCCTGGCATCGCTGTTGCCAAACAGGTCCGTCGGGGCATTATTGTTGATGCCGTTAATCGAGGGGCCGGTATTGCCAAAACTCACATCTTCTTCTTTAAGCCCCTGTGCGCGGCGCAGTTGCCGGGCCAGTTTCTTTACATAAGCTTCCCGCTCGGCCAGGGGCATGGCGGCCAGTTTTTGCAGGCTGTCCTGCCGGTTGATGATCTCCTGCTGCCGGCTAATCTCGGCCAGCGTTTGCTTGCGGCTTTTAAACGCAGGCTGGTCTTCAGGGGCAATGATGCCCGTCTCCACGCTGTCGTAAAACCGCTTGGCGCTGGCAAAATCTTTTTGTGCAAACGAAATATCGGCCAGCATCAGGAACGACCTGCTTTTTTGCTGCGGGTTATTGGTGCTGTATTTGATGCTCCGGCCCAAAAACAGTTTGGCGCTGTCAATATGTTTCCGGTCCCTTTCCATGGTAGCGGCCGTATAATAAATAATATCACGGTAATCCACGTATTTATCGTGGTGCGCCATTTTTACCAGTTCACGGATGGCGTTTTGAATGCTTTTGTCGTCAACGCCCTGCTCCTGGCGGATAGAATTGAGCAGCGCATATACTTCCAGGATGGGGTCGATGGTCCTTTTCTGCGCACGGACATAAAAATCCTGTGCGGCTGTTTTTCTGCCCGTACGCTCGTACAGCTGGGCAATCAGGTATTCCCATCTTGCCTGCTCCTGCGAACTGGCGGCATTGGGCAAGGCCTTCTGCAGGTACAGGGCGGCGCTGTCGTAGCCCTGCTGTTTATAAAAATACAGGGCCTGCACTTCATAAAGATCAGTCTTTAGCCTTGGCGGGAACAGCGGGTCATGCTTCAGGGTTTGTATCAACCCGGCAGCCTGCGTCAGTTCATTGGCGGCCAGGTAAGTTCTTATCTGCCATACCAGCGCGTCGTTGCGGCTGGGAGGCTGGGAGAGGGCTTTTTTTACAATGTTTTCTTTTTCGCTGGTGGATACCGAAAACGCGCCTTCATTGGAATTGCTGCCAATAACTTTATCATAGCCGTCAGATTCCTTCGGGGAAAACGCATAGTTCACATACTGGAACGTAAAATAGGCGGAATCCAGCGTATTGCGCAGGTAATAGGCGCGGCCGATTAAAAGATACAGGTTGTCGATCCAGTTATTGCGCAAATCGTGCAGCAGGATGCCGGCGGTGCTTTTGTAAATAACCGAATCCAGGTCGCCTTTGAAACGCGAGGTTTCCTCCAGGCTGTAATTATAAAACGATAGCAGCTTCGTATAATCGTCCTTATGCCCTTCCTTGGCCCGGGCCAGCACCATTTTTATTTTTTCGTTGGCGTTAAAATAGAAATTGTAGTGGGTAATCGTGTTCTGCATGAACTTGCGGGGAACGGTAAACTTTTTATCGCCCGTTTTTTCGGAGCCCAGCTTCCGGTTCTCGAATTTCTGGGGTTTTTTGAGCTCATAGGGCAGCCCGCTGACCTGTGCATGCAAGCCCGCTGTGGCAAAAAAAGAAAGGAGGAAAACCAATATCCTGGTCAGGTTCTTGTCCATGTAAACCGCAAACTGAATGCTGTAATAACTGATTTTCAGTAAATTTATTTCAAAACTACGGCAATTATTCGGCCGATAAAATTAACCGCCTGTTCCCGCGTTTTGGGCTAACTTTAGTAAAGGGAGTCGGAAAGTCCGAAAGCCCGAAAGATCCCGGGCCGGGAATATTCAGAAATCGGGGAGTGTGGATAAAAAGACATTTTTTTCGGAATTACCTTCCGGACCCCCGGACTTTTCTGACTTTTTTCCCGATTTTCGGACCCGGATATTTACCGGTTAGGCCATTCAAAAGCCTGCTAAACAATAGCTAAACAATAAAGAAAGATAGCCCCGTTATGGCAAAACTGTTTGATGCAGATACCACGCTGAAACGGCTACGCAACCGCTACCGGCTGGTCATCATGAATGACGATACCTACGAGGAAGTGGTCACCTTTAAGTTGTCCCGCCTGAGCGTTTATGTATTATTGAGCACAATTTTTGTTGTACTCACGGGTTTAACAGTAGCGATCATCGTATTTACGCCGTTGAAGCTGTACATACCGGGTTTCGGGGATGTGAATAATACCCGGGAGCTCCGTGAACTAAAAATACGTACTGATTCGTTAGAGCAGGCAGTAAGGTACAAGGACCAATACCTCCAGGGCCTGAAAGGCGTGCTGGGGGGAGATGCTTCGGTAAAGCTGGACACCACGGCACTGAAGCTCCCCACGCCCGAAAAGATAAACGACTAAAATCTGATACTATGTTTAATGGAAAATCCAAATCCGAATTTGCTGCCGAACCAGGTGGTAGCACAGGTTCCGCCAGCCTCATCAGTGCAGGCACCACGCTCAAAGGCGATATTACTTCCAATGCCGACCTTCGCATCGACGGCACCCTGGTAGGCAATATCATCAGCAGCGCCAAAGTCATCATCGGGGCCAACGGGGTGGTAGAAGGCGACATCCAGGGTCAGCAGGCCGATATCCTCGGCAAAGTTACCGGCACCATCAAAGTAAAGGAATTGCTCCAGCTCAAAGGCAGCAGCCTCGTAAGCGGCAATATCCAGGCCGGCAAACTGCAGGTAGAACCTACCGCCACATTCAACGGCGAATGCCACATGAATGCGGAACCCCGGAGGGAAACCGCCGATAAAAAGCAGGGGGCGCCCATCGAGAAAAATGTCCTCGCCGTCCAATAACAACAGGGATATATGGCGTTATGCCAGCCTGGGATCGCAAATTGTTGCCAGCCTGGGCCTGGCGGTATGGGCAGGTATATGGATAGATAAGCGGGTAAAGCTTTCTTTCCCGTTATTCAGCTGCGCATTACCTTTGCTGGTAATTGTTGGCCTTATCGCGAACCTGATAAAACAGGCCAACCGCAAACGGAATGACAAATAAAATACCTGCCCGCAAGCTCTATGTGCCTGTAATGCTTTTTTTTATCGTCGTAAATGGTTTTCTGCTTGCAGGCAATAAGATCCTGCAAAATATGGGCATCGACCAACCGGTGGCCATTATCGGCAATCTCATACTCTTTATAGCTACCATGCTCTCGCTGTTCCTCTACCAGCGCGCCATGACGCATGCCTCCACGCAGGGATTCCTGCGCAATGCCTACAGCGGCCTGCTGGTAAAGCTGGTCATCTGCCTGGTCAGTGTGGCTATATATGCACTGGTGGAAAAAGCAAACCTCAACCGGCAGGGTGTCTTCGCCTGCGTGTTCTTCTACTTTATTTACAGTGTTATTGAAATGCGCAGCCTCATGCGCTGGAACAAAGAACGTACTAATGCCTAAGCAGGAATACCCGCTGGATCATCTGCAACATTATTTACCTCCCGGCGCCGCTCCCGCGGTGCTCCAATTGCTGCAGCAATACAAAGTACACCTCACCATTACCAAAGAACGGAAATCGGTGCTGGGCGATTACCGCCATGCCGTCGATTCCAAAACGCACCGTATCAGCGTCAACGGCAATCTTAATCACTACTCCTTCCTGATTACACTTATCCATGAGCTTGCGCACCTGGTTACCTTTCTTCAATACGGCCATCGCGTGGCCGCGCATGGTAAGGAATGGAAACACCTGTACAAACTACTGCTCATCCGGTTCATGGAGCAGCCCATCTTCCCACCCGATATTACCACTGCCCTCAAAGCCTCGCTGCACAACCTGCCCGCCAGCAGCTGTGCCGACGAACCGCTCATGCGCATCCTCCGCCGCTACGACCCCCGCGGGGAAGGCCGTTCACTCGTAGAAGAACTGCCTGAAGACGCCCTCTTTGCCATCGATGGCGGCAAAGTTTTCCGCAAGGGCAAGCGCCTGCGCAAACGCTTTCAGTGCGAAGAAGTAAGCACGGGCAAATTGTATTTGTTCAGTCCTATTTATGAAGTGAAGGCGGTTTCCTAGGGAAACAGGGAAATAAAAAACAGGGAAACAGAGAAATAAAAAAGTAGGCGGCCCGCCGCCGAAAATAGTACAGTGTTTAAGAGGTAACAGGGATCCCCCCCTCAAACGCGCCTATCAACCATCAACTATCAACCATCAACTACCAACCATCAACCATCAACCATCAACTCCTTGATCATCCAAACATCACACCCAAAATGCCCCGTATTCCCCATCGGCCCCTCCAGGTACTTAAACCCGAATTTCTCATACACGCGCACGGCCTTGCGCAGCTCCGGCATCGTTTCCAGGTACACTTTTTTATACCCTATAACCCGCGCTTCCGCCAGGCATTTGTCTATCAGCAGCCGGCCAAGCCCCCTTCCGCGGGTATCGGGATGCAGGTACATTTTTACCAGTTCACATACACCCTCCGGCAATCCGGCAGTGGGAAAGATACCCGCCCCGCCCAACAGGCGGCCGTTTTCTTCGGCTACATAATAAAAGCTGCCGGGCGTGCGGAAAAGCTCGTATAAAGCATCGGTAGTGGAATCGTAAAATACGGTGCCGGGTTTATTGGCCCCAAACTCTGCCAGTGCATTGCGGATAATAACAGCCAGTGCGGCATTGTCGGCAGGTTGAATAGTCCTTGTGCGGACGGCGTCCATTGTCATGGAGCAAAGGTAAGCTGTAGCTTGCAGCTAAAAAGATCAGCTGAGCAACGCAAACACAGAATACATTACAGCATAAGAAACGGCTACAACAATAAAGAAGATTTTCGTGGAGTTTTTCATAAAGGCGATTGATTAGGTTTCAGAGCGCGATCTTTTGCATAACGCCGCAGGAAACCCTTCTAGTATATAAAAGAATGTGAAGGTTTAAAAAGGACGGGATAACCATAGTTCCGTAAGCAGTAAATGACATCGCGGCCATGGGTATTTACCCGTTTATGTACAGGTATTTTACTATTTATTTTCCTATATATCTTTTTTCGTAAATACATCGCCGGCGCTAATAAATTGTAATACAGGCAAATGACCGCCGGCACTGTTTTTTGCGCCACAGAGCAGATTTACGGTGCATAAACGGGGGTTTGATTTCTTGCCACCGGCAGCTATATTTGTTGACATAATCCTATCTCTATGAAAAATTATGCTTACCATGCCTTCCTGTTTTTATGCATCATTAGTATTGCCGCCACCGGCTGTTCTGATGAATGGTCTTTTACTTCCAAAACGCCTTCGGCTCCCCCGCCTGTTCCTGCTAAATTAGTAGGATATGTGGGCCTGCACGACGAACGCGGCGGCGGTATCCTGGATACCGGTGTCACCGTTACCTTAAGCAATGCCACACCGGCTAAAACGGTGACCACCGATTTTCACGGGCGTTTTGAAATAGACAGTATTGCCCCCGGCACCTATGATCTGACCTATGAAAAACCCGGCTATGGCACCTACAAAACATTTGGCTTTGTATTGCCCGGCGGAAACACTGCCGTATCGGCGGGCAAGATCAACCTGGTAAAGCTGGCTACCGCCGTGGTAGATTCGCTGGCCGTAGATACCAGCTCTGCGGATCATATCCTGTTCTCGGCTTTCCTGCATCCCTCGTCGGGCGATTCATCCGGCAGGTCTGTCCGGTTCTTTATCGGCATGGATGACCCCAATGTGTCCATGTCCGGCTATTCGTTTACTGATATCGATTATGGTTCCATCACCTACAATTCGTCCAGCAACACGGTACAGTATTGCTTGCCCGTAAAACAGGTAAGCGGTTATGTGGTTAAAAACCTGCCGCTCTATGCCGTGGCGTATGGCGCACCCGACGATAACCCGGGTTATTTTGACATCAGCTCCGGCAATACCGTATGGCCGGCATTAAACAGTGTAAAATCGAATGTAGTGACGTTCCAGGTGCATTAAAGGCACCAACCCCTTGATAATATTTTATTGTATCTAAACCCCGAAGACTATGTTTGTTGTATTTGGACGACAACATTTCAAAATCAGGTCCTTCGATCCGTACGAACTGGGCCTTACCCAAAAAGCCGCCAACGACTTCAGTATTGAAGTGCGGCAGAATTATTTTCATTTGTTTCGCCTGCCTTTTTTCGGCCTGGGCAAAACATGGGCTATCCGTAAAAACGACCAGCTGTATGAATTGCCCGCCGCCTACAAAGACGCTATCCGTGAGCGTGGCGATGCTCACCCTCATACGCCCTGGTATACCTATGTCGGCCCGTTGCTCCTTACCCTGGTGGGCCTCTGCTATGTAATCAATGCAAAATACATATCGTGGCAGCAGCACCGTGATTTTAAAGCCGAATATGCTGCTATGGCGGAAGACAACAGCCGCCGTTTCCGCAATCCCTCGCCGGACGATTATTATATCCTGGCCACGGCCGACGGCTCGGAAAAATATGCCCATATAATGGCGCTGGACAAACAGCACATACAACTTTCCTATATCAACGATCCGCTGGTGCGCGCCTGCAAACCGCTGGAAATAGCCGATCTGTTTATCGACTATGCCGGCCGGCTCAGCAGCATTACCATCAACCGGGCAGACTCTGCACGGCTTATCTGCAGCGAATATGAACGCCGCGGCTCCTTTGCGGGCATGCCCCTGAATAATGAGGACGGCAAATCCTGGCATGTAGAATCGATTATCCGTATGGACGGCCCCATTTTCCGCGACGATGGCGCTGCCAGTTGCTATAATCATGGCCGTTATTCCTTCCGCATGAATATCGCCAACGAAGGGCTGGCCGCCACCATTACCAAAATAGAGCCTATGGAAGGCGATATTGAATGGGTGGCCAGCGAACTGCCGCTGGAGGCGCAGCCCGACCGCCACATTGCCCTGCAGGGCGTGGGCAATTTCAATAAATCGTATAAAGCAAAAATTACCTGTACCGATGAGCAGGGCCGGCAGCTGCAATACCTGATGGTGGGCCGCCGCCTGCACAATACCTTCCGTAAAATCGAATTGTAACCGGTACGGCGGTTACATGTACTGTGATAATAACGATGATCCGGTCTGTGGTAAAATCCAATCCTGTGATTTGCTCCTTGATCCGCTCTGTGAATCGCTCTGTGGTCTTCGCTATGATACTAAAATGACTGTGTAAAATCCAGGAATGAAAAAAGCCTGTCCCGCAAGGGACAGGCTTTACTATTTATAAGAACTTACTATTCCTCAGGGACTAACCCCCGCAGCGATTACTCACTATTCACCACTCACCACTCACTATTCACCTTCCTACGCCACCGCCTTATTCACCAGCGCCGCCGCCTCGCTCAGCAGGATGGCCGACTGCACTTTCAGCCCGCTTTCCTTAATCAGCTTCTGCGCTTCTTCCGCATTGGTGCCCTGCAGGCGCACAATAATGGGCACTTTAATGGTGCCGATAGAATTGTAGGCGTCTATAACACCCTGTGCCACGCGGTCGCAGCGTACAATACCGCCGAATATATTAATAAGGATGGCTTTTACCTTGGGGTCTTTTAAGATGATGCGGAAACCGGCTTCCACCGTTTGCGCGTTGGCAGTACCGCCTACGTCCAGGAAGTTGGCAGGCTCGCCGCCGCTCAGCTTAATCATGTCCATCGTGGCCATGGCCAGCCCGGCGCCGTTTACCATGCAACCCACGTTGCCGTCCAGCTTTACAAAATTGAGGTTGTATTTGCCGGCCTCTACTTCAGTGGGGTCTTCTTCGCTGATATCGCGCTGGCTTTCCAGCTCAGGATGGCGCATCAGCGCATTGTCGTCCAGGTTCATCTTGCAATCCACGGCAATGATCTTCTCATCGCTGGTTTTAAACAGGGGGTTTATTTCCAGCATGGAGCAATCGATACCTACGTATGCATTGTATAGATTGGTAACAAATTTCACGCAATTTTTAAATGCCTCACCGCTCAGTCCCAGGTTGAACGCTATCTTTCTTGCCTGGAACGCCTGCAACCCGCCGCCGGGGTGCACCCATTCCTTGAATATCTTTTCAGGGGTGTTATGGGCCACTTCTTCAATGTCCATACCGCCCTCGGTGCTGTACATAACTACATTCTGTCCCTTTGCGCGGTCCAGGAGGATGGACAGGTAAAATTCCTTTACCGGGTTAGGACCGGGATAGTACACATCCTGTGCCACCAGTATTTTATTGACCATCTTGCCGGCCGGGCCGGTCTGGATGGTCACCAGGGTACCGCCCAGTAAATTGGAAGCAATTTGTTTAACTTCTTCAGCGCTTTTGCCCACGGCCACCCCGCGTTGTTCGGTCCCTGCAATCTTACCCTTTCCGCGACCGCCCGCATGTATCTGGGCTTTTACCACGGCAAAGCTGTTGCCGGTTTGTACTTTAATCTGCTTATATGCTTCTTCGGCAGCGCCGGCATTGTCTACCGGGATGCCTTCCTGCACCGGTACGTTGTATTTTTTCAGTAATTCCTTGGCCTGGTATTCATGAAGATTCATACAATAAAAAATTTGCAGCGAAGATAAGGGGAAATAAGCTACGAGCTGCAAGCCGCAAGCTGCAGGCCCCGGCCCTTACCCCGGCTTTCTGCCTCTCTGTCTCTCCCGCCTTGCAGCTGGTAGCTTGCGGCTTGCAGCTCATTTGTTAACGTACCCCTGTCCTGCAACATGTTTTTTTTATATTCGTTTAAACCTGTGTATCAGAACACGGTCTAAAATCGCACTAATACACGGAAACCCCTTTAACAACCCAAGTTCGGACCATGAAAAGAATGCTCTTGACCATGCTGCTGGGTGGCACCCTTTGCGCCGCCTTTGCACAGGAAGATTCCAGCAAAACAACCGAAAAGGCACCGGTCAAATCGTACGGAAAACTCACCATGAACTACCTGACCAACTCTGTGTACAACGGCAGGCAGGATTCCATCAGCACCCCCTACCTTACGCCCACCCTGGCCTACTATGCCAAATCGGGCTTTTTTGTAGACGGGTCGCTGTCTTATCTTACCCGCTCCGGCAGCGGGCGCATCGATTTAACCACCTTCGATATGGGCTATGATTTCACTATCGGCAAGTTCGACGGCGAAATCAGCGGCAGCAAGTTCTTTTACAACAGCAACAGCACCAATACCAAATCCTCCCAAACAGGCAGCCTCTCTGCTTCGGCAGCCTACGATTTCGGGTTTATTCATCCCAGCCTGCTGGGCGCGATCAACTTTGGCAGCGCTACAGACTATGCCCTTACCGCAAGCCTGGACCACGCATTTTATGCGGCAGGCGATAACCTCGTTATAACACCTACCGTGCTGCTGAATGCCGGCACCCGCAATTATTATAGTGCTTATTACAACCAGCGCAAATACGCCAAACTGCGTAAGAAAGTGTATTATGATATCAACGCCGATGTAAGCGGCGCCGCCCAATTCCAGGCGCTGGACTATGAGTTTACAGTGCCCATAGAGTATACGGTAAAAAGCTTTACGTTCAGCTTCCTGCCGTCTTACGCCATGCCGGTAAACGCTGCGGTCATAACTGTTAATGTCAAGTCTTCGGCCACTTCGGCCACCGTCAGCAAAACCACCCGCGAAAATATCTCCAACACATTCTTTGCAGCCTTTGAAGTGGCGTTTAAGTTTTAGTGGATAGTTGGTAGTTGATAGTTGGTAGGGCGGGTATCAATGAACCATCCTCCATCAACTATCAACTATCAACTACCAACTATCAACTACCAGCTGCCCACCATCAACTCTTCTCCCTTATTCCGTATTTTTGCCGCGCGCCGGCAATCCCGGCAAGAACTATGGATGATGTTGAACTCGATCTCGAAAAAAGCATTGAAGTATTAAAACGGGGCGGCGTAATACTATATCCCACCGACACGGTATGGGGGCTCGGTTGCGATGCCACCAATGCTGCTGCCGTAGAGAAAGTATTTGCCCTCAAACAACGCCCGGCCGCCAAAAGCCTGATTGTGCTGGTTGCCGACGAACGCGAGGTGCTCCAATACGTGGCCAGTCCCGACCTGGCCGTTTTCGATTACCTGCAATCCGCTTCCAAACCCACTACCGTCATTTATGAAGGCGTTATCGGCCTGGCGGAAAACGTTATTGCGGAGGATGGTTCCGCGGGCATCCGCATGGTGCAGGAGCCTTTTTGCAAACATCTTATCAAACGCTTCCGCAAACCGTTGGTATCTACATCCGCCAATATCAGCGGGCAGCCCACGCCACGGGTATTTGATGAAATACCGGGAGCAATTAAAGCGGCAGTTGACTATGCAGTGCACTACCGCCGCCACGACAACCGCATTGCCGAACCTTCCAGTGTCATTAAATGGAAAAACGGCGCCGTAGAGGTGCTCCGTTCTTAAATAATAAATCCAGCCTGAATTGAAAATCCTCGTTATACAAACCGCTTTTATTGGAGATGTGGTGCTGGCTACCGGCCTTATCGAAAAACTGCATGCCCGCCTGCCCGATGCGGAAATCGATTTCCTGCTGCGCAAAGGCAATGAGGCCCTGCTCAGGGATCATCCCTGGCTGCACGAGGTATTGATATGGAATAAAAAAGAAGGGAAACTAAAACATTTATGGAAACTGCTGCGGCGCATACGCAGCCGTAAATACGATAAGGTCATCAACATACAGCGCTTTGCCGCCACCGGTATACTCACTGCTTTTTCCGGCGCCGCTGAAACCATCGGCTTCGATAAAAACCCGCTCAGCTTTTTATTTTCCCGGAAAATACCGCATATCATCAGCACGGCCGAACATCCCAAACACGAAATAGAGCGCAACAATGATTTGATTGCGCATTTTACGGATGCCACTCCCTTCCGCCCCGTGCTGTACCCGTCGGCAAAGGATACCGAAAAAGTAGCGCACCTGCAATCGGCTCCCTACATCTGTATCTCTCCCGCCTCGGTATGGTTTACCAAGCAATACCCGGCGGAGAAATGGATCAGTTTTATACAACGCCTGCCGGCTACCCTGCAGGTATACCTGCTCGGTGCTCCAACCGACAAGGAAGATTGCGATGCTATTATCCGGGGGGCAGGCCATGCAGCCGCCGCCAATTTATGCGGGCAGCTGGACTTCCTGCAATCCGCTGCGCTCATGAAAGGGGCGCTTATGAATTATGTCAACGATTCCGCCCCCATGCATTTTGCATCTTCTGTCAATGCCCCCGTAGCCGCGGTATATTGTTCCACCCTGCCTTCTTTTGGTTTCGGCCCCCTGAGCGATACCCGTTTTGTAATCGAAATAGAAGCACCCCTCGACTGCCGTCCCTGCGGCCTGCACGGGCTCAAAGCCTGTCCCCGGGGCCATTTCCGCTGCGCAATGGATATTCGTGATCATCAATTGCTGGCCTGCCTGCCCCCGCAAGGCACGCTATAAACGCTGTTTTCACGCCTGCACGTTATTACCAGGGTAGTATCAAAGACCTATCATGTGCTTGCCTCACCTGGGTCTAACCCGGGAATCACCTGGGTCATACCTGGGTTTTGCCCCGTTTTTCAGGGTAAAACCCGCGCCAGACACGGGTTAGACCCAGGTCAGACCCAGGTTTATTACGAATTTGATATATATGTGGAAGGGAGTTGTTGGCTCGTCGGCTCCTGCAAAGCGGGAAGATATACCGGCAGCAGGGCAGCTCTATAATACGGGCGATGGGTATGCTTCTGCCAACTTATCCGGCTGTAGCGTAGCAGGTACAAAAATAAAACTTTTACGGCATTTATCTTTACTGTAAAATAATCCCATGAACAATCATACCGGCATTACCAGCCTGCCCGGTAAATACAGCGTAAAGGAAACCATCGACCGGCTGGAAAACCTGTTGCGCTCCAAAGGCCTCATCATCTTTGCCCGTATTGATCAGCAGGCCGCGGCCCAAAAAGCCGGCCTGGAAATGCTGCCGCTGGAGTTGCTGCTGTTCGGCAATCCCAAATCAGGTACTCCCTTAATGATTGCCGAGCCGCTCTCTGCGCTCGACCTGCCGCTGAAAGCACTGGCCTGGCAGGATACTACCGGCCATACATGGGTGAGCTATAATACGCTGGCCTATTTGCAACAACGGTTTTCCTTTCCCGATGCGCTCATGCAACCGCTTGCCGCTGCAGAAACGCTGATAAAAGCTGCGCTCCTCTGAAAACGGCTTAATAGGTTTATCCCGCCCGCCTTCTTATTTTTGCCGCTATGGACATCCGGTGCACAGAAAGGGAATTGTTTGTTTTTAATAAAATAGCACATGCGGCGCAGGAACTGGGCCTGCCCTGTTATATCATCGGCGGCTTTGTGCGCGATAAGCTCATTGGCCGCAAAACAAAAGACGCCGATATCGTCTGCGTGGGCGATGGTATTGCCCTGGCTCACGCCGTGGCCCGGCGCTTTAGCCCCATGCCCCCGGTAGCCTTTTTCAAAACCTATGGCACGGCCCAGGTAAAACTGGACGACCTGGAAATAGAGCTCGTAGGCGCCCGCAGGGAAAGCTACGGCTACCATAGCCGCAACCCCGAAGTGCAGCCCGGCACCCTCGAAGACGACCAGCTGCGGCGCGATTTTACCATCAACGCCCTGGCTATAAGCCTCAACGAGGCCGATTTTGGGAAACTGGTGGACCCCTTCAACGGGCTGGCCGACCTGGAAAAGAAGATCATCCGCACCCCCCTGGAGCCGGGACAGACCTTTAGCGACGATCCCCTGCGCATGCTGCGGGCTATCCGCTTTGCGGCCCAGCTAGGCTTTACCATCGACGATACCACCTGGACAGGCATTAAAATGCACACCGACCGCATCCGTATTATCACCCAGGAACGCATTACGGAAGAGTTGAATAAGATACTACTCAGCCCAAAGCCCTCCATCGGGCTCGACCTGCTGTACCAAAGCGGCCTTTTGCATATTATTTTCCCCCAAATGGTAGACCTGGCCGGGGCGGAATACATTGATGGCAAGGGACATAAGGATAATTTTTACCACACCTTACAGGTAATTGATAATATTTCCCGCCATACCGGCGATCTTTGGCTGCGTTGGGCAGCATTATTGCATGATATCGGCAAACCGGCCACCAAGGCTTTTGAAGAGGGGCATGGCTGGACCTTTCACGGCCATGAAGTGATCGGGGGACGTATGGTGCCTAAAATATTCGGCCGGCTAAAGCTTCCCCAGCATGAAAAAATGCGTTATGTACGTAAGCTGGTAGAGCTGCACATGCGCCCTGTGAGCCTTACCAAAGAGAACATTACCGATTCGGCCGTAAGAAGGCTGCTGTTCGACGCCGGGGAGGATATAGACGCGCTCATGATGCTCTGCGAGGCGGATATTACCTCTAAAAACAAGCTGAAAGTAAAGCGCTACCTCGAAAACTTTGAGCTCGTCCGCCGCCGTATGCAGGAAGTGGAGGAAAAAGACCGCCTCCGCAACTGGCAACCTCCCATCACCGGTGAACAGATAATGGCCATTTTTGGCCTGGGGCCCTGCCGGGCCGTGGGCGATATCAAAAACGCCATCCGCGAGGCAATCCTGGACGGGGTAATTGCCAATAACTATGATGCGGCATTCGACTTCATGCTGCAAAAAGCAAAAGAGCTGGACCTGCAACCGGTGAAATAAGTTGGGGATTTGTTTTACATTTGAACTTCAGGCAGGCGGTAGCGTGTGGAGATATATGTGTTATTCATTGAATGTGACCAATTTAAAATTGAAAATACGCAATGGCTATTCTAAAATTCAGGGTTTATTTTGAAGAGGACGACAGCATTTACCGGGATGTAGTAATACGTCATACACAACATTTTTTACAACTGCACCAGGTTATCCTGAAAGCATACGAATTCGATAGTAAACACCAGGCTACTTTCTACCGCAGCAACGATCACTGGCAGCGCGGCAAAGAAATAACCCTGCAGAAATACGATAAGCCCTATAAGGTGGAACCGCTCATGATGGAAACCACCACCGTGGGCTCCGAAATCTATGACCCCAACCAGAAGTTTGTTTACGTATACGATTTTGCCCGCAACTGGAGCTTCCTGGTAGAGCTGATCAACGTATCGAAAGAAGAAAACCCCCGCATCGAATATCCTTCCGCGGTACGTACCGAAGGCATTGCACCTTCGCAATACGGCACTAAGGGACTGGTAAGCGATAAACTGGCGGAAATGGAAGAGAAATACGACCTGGCAAGCGGCGCGGAAGGCTTTGGCACCGAAGGAGGCGAAGGCGGTGATACCGATACAGAAGCTGAAACAGGCGAAGGCGAAGCAGAAGAAAGCAACGAAGAGATTTAAAATAATTACCGCTAACATATACTTGAGTTCTGTACAAACTCAATAAATGCCTGCACAATATACGCATCCCCCCCGCACCAGGAAAACCTGCATCGTCATTGCCGGCCCTACCGCCTCGGGCAAAACCCCGTTAGCCATTGCCATCGCACAACATTTCAACACCTGCATTATATCGGCCGATTCACGCCAGTGCTTTAAAGAATTAACCATCGGCGTAGCCAAACCCTCCCCACAGGAGCTGCAACAGGTAAAACATTATTTCATCGGCACCCATTCCATTACGGAAGAAGTCAATGCCGCGGTATTTGAGCAATATGCATTAACAGCCGTCAATGATATTTTCCGGCAACAGGATGTAGCTGTCATGGCAGGCGGCACCGGCTTATATATAAAAGCCTTCTGCGAAGGATTGGACCATATACCCGCCATCGATACCGCCGTAAGAAACGATATACAGGAACACTACCGCCTGGAAGGGCTTGCCTGGCTACAGCAGGCCGTACGCACCGAAGACCCTGCCTGGTATGCTTCCGGCGAAATACAAAACCCGCAACGCCTGGCCCGGGCGCTGGAAGTAATACGTGCCACCGGCCGCTCCATCCGTTCTTTCCAGGAAGGGAAAACCACTACACGCGATTTTAATATTATAAAGATTGGCCTCAACCTGCCAGGAGAACAGCTCTACCATAATATCAACCGCCGTGTAGATATCATGATGGAGCAGGGACTTTTGCAGGAAGTAACTTCGCTGCTCCCTTACCGTTCGCTCAATGCCCTGCAAACCGTGGGCTACAAAGAATTGTTTGAATACCTGGATCACAGCATTTCCCTTGATGCCGCCATTGAGCTGCTCAAAAAAAATACCCGCCACTACGCCAAACGCCAGCTCACCTGGTTCCGTCGCGACGAAACGATACACTGGTTTTCTCCGTTACAGGTAGCCGAAATACTGGTTTTCTTGCAATCGGGACTATAAAAATACTACCCGGTAAGCCCCTTGTTTCGCCTCAATGATGAATCAGCAATTTTCCTGTCATATAATTGGTTTCATTGTGGCCCTCCACGATATAAAACCCGTTGGGCAATGCTTCAAGGTTAGTAAGGGATAATTGGTTAATACCGGCTTTTACGGGGTATTGTTTGTTCAGCATAGTCCGGCCGGATGCGTCAATTACACGGATGATGGCATTTCCTGTACCGGCCGAGAACCACGTAATGGTGGCCAGGCCCACGGCGGGGTCAGGGCTGATGGGAAGCACACCCCTGGACAGAGTTGTCTTTATGGGGATAACCGGGCTGAATGTGATACGGCCATCCATATCCTGTGCTTCGATACGGTAATAAAGCATGCCTTCCTCCCCGGCCGGCAAATCCACAAAATTGTATTGACTGCTCCCGCCATCACCGGGCTTATAGGCTACCGAGCCAACGGTAGAATAATCTACCGCATTACTGCTCCTGTTAATGAAATAAGTTTGTACCGTTCTTTCATTTGCCACCTGCCAGCTCAGGGCTATATGCCCGCTGGTAACAACTCCCGCAACGGAGAGGAATTCCAGTGGCAAAAGAGAACAGCTAAGCGGTTGGGGTATGGTTGCAGCCATATTCACTATGCCGGCTGAACCCACGGCTGCTCCATAATTGGTAATGCCCAGAGCGTCATCATGTGTGCGACCCGGTAAGCCGCCATTGGCAGAAGAGGCGGCGTTAAGTGTGCCATCAGAATAGATAACACCGCCGCCACCACCACCGCCAGGTCCGTGAGCGTAATGAAGCGTGCCATACGCCCCGTCATTTATCCCACCATTGCCACCGTAGGCATATACCGTTACATTAGAAAGGCCGTTATTCGCATGAATTAATACACTGCCGCCTGCTCCGCCTCCGCCTGCGCCGTCATTATGTATCGAACTGTCGCCGGGCATGCCGCTTACGTTGATGACACCGCTGCCGGAAACGCTGTAGGCATTGATAATAACAATGCCGCCCCCGCTGGCGCCGCTGGCAGAAAATGCGCCCAGGTTACCGGTGTTATCATTGTCGTCGCCGGCGCCACCCCCGCCACCCATTATGAGCCTGGATACACCAGTTTGGGCAAAGACAGCCCCGGGATTGCCTCCTGTTGTCTGATTGGTAGCATAACTGTTGCCGCCTTTTCCTCCCTTGCCGCCATTGCCGCCGCCCCCGCCGCCACTGTTATAGTTCTGGTTAGAAGGCTTGTTATCGGTACCGCCTCCGCCGGCATTTCCGGGAGCGCCCATGGCATAACTGCCGTTGGGGTATCCTTCCGCGGTATTGGTGAGCAGGGAGCCATAATTATTACTGTTGATAAGCCTTGGTGTGCCTGCTATTCCTTCTCCTTTTGAAGCATGATCGCCGACGTTAGCAGCCAGGTTAGCATTGGTAGGGGACACGGAACGATAATCTGTCGCTCCATCAGTGCCACCGTACACCAACGCACCGCCACCGCCCCGGAATCCTGTCCCGGAGGCGTTTATCGTTTTTCCGTTTATGTAAAGGGTATCCACTACTTCAAGCACCACAACGCCGCCTGTTGCTCCATCCCAGGCCGGCGGCGTTATATTGGACCCCAACAGTAAATTAGCATACGCAGGCACACGGATAACCTGGTAAGTATATTGGCCATACGTACCGAATGCCGCCATTTTATAAGTGTTAACGGTTGCCGATTGCAGTGTAAGGGTGCCCCCGGATAAAGGAATCGCATTGGTAGCCACCACATATTCCATATTGCCCGCCAGTAACTGGGCATTCACAAGGTACCCGCTTCCGCTTGAGCCGTTGCCATAATTAATATTGTTGGTGGAAGTTATCTGCGCGCCCTGCACCTGGATGATGAGCAGGAGGTCACCCACGCTGATAGGCGTGGAGCCATACGTAGCCGCACCTATTACAACGGAAGTGCTCCCGGAATTTACTGTCGCCTGAAGGCCGGGGTAATAAGTATTGGGATAACTGTTAATGGTAACCGTACCTGCGGCCGGGCAACTCTGCCCGTATCCATGTAAGCCTGCTGTAAGCAGTGCGGGTAACAGGAAAAAAACCAATAAAAGCAGGTTTGTTCTGTTTGATATTGGATGTTTCATAGAGTATTGGATCATTGAGTAAAAAAGCGGTGTAATCTTATAAAAGTTCTAACTAAAGAGGTGTAGTAAAATTTGGATATTTCAATTTGCTGTAGTAAAGCATAGATATTTTATAATTTGATATCACGAGCCTGTCTGCAGCGGGTTTTATCACTGCTTTCTGTTTCCGGCGCAAAACTTAATATTCTCTTAACCTCCCATACCGCATTTTTGCATCAACAACTGTATGTGAATCGTTTACTCCACCCATTGTCTGCTAAAGATTTCGGCTCCCAGTTCTTATGGGGTGTAGCCATCGCCGCCCAGCAAAACGAAGGCGCCTGGAATGAAGGCGGCCGGGGGCCCTCCATCTGGGACGTATTTGCCCGCCGCCAGGGCAAGATAAAAGGCGCCGCAAAACCCTATACCGCTACCGATTTTTACCGTCGTTTTAAAGACGACCTGCTCCTGGTCAAAGCCCTCGGCTTTAACACCTTTCGCTTTTCACTGTCCTGGTCCCGCATCATGCCCGACGGCTCCGGCAAAGTAAACCAGGAGGGATTGCTCTTCTATCATAAAGTGATTGATGAATGCCTTAAACAGGGCATAACGCCCTTCGTTACCCTCTATCACTGGGACCTTCCCCAGGCACTGGAACAAAAAGGCGGCTGGACCAATTATTTCATCAACCGCTGGTTTATGAAATACGTTACCGTTTGCACCCAGGCCTTTGGTGATAAGGTAAAAAACTGGATTGTGATCAACGAGCCCTTTGGCTATACCTCGCTCGGCTATATGCTGGGCAGGCATGCACCGGGCAAAACGGGAGTGGAAAATTTTATGACCGCCGTACACCATACCATGCTGGCGCAGGCCGATGGGGGCAGGATTGTACGCAGCGAAGTAAAAAATGCCTATATCGGCACTACGTTTTCCTGCTCGGAAGTGCGGCCCTATACCGATAAACCGGAAGATGTGGAAGCGGCGCGGAAAACAGATATCCTGCTCAACCGCCTGTTTGTAGAACCCCTGCTGGGCAAGGGATACCCCAATGAAAATTTCCGCCTTATTGAAAAGATAGAACTGCACAATAAAACCTGGAAATACACCGAGCGGGTAAAGTTCGACTTCGATTTTATCGGTATACAGAACTATTTCCCGGTGGTGGTCAAACATAACCCGTTTATACCCTATGTCAATGCCTGGGAAGTAAAAGCATCCACCCGCAAAGTGCCGTATACAGCCATGGGCTGGGAAATAAGCCCCACGGGGTTTTATAATATCCTCAAACGCTACTGGAAATACGGCGGCATAAAAGAAATCATTGCCACCGAAAGCGGCGCCGCCTTCCCCGACAAACTGGTCAACGGGCAGGTATTTGATGAACAGCGCATGCTATACCACCAGCATTACCTGCAGGCGCTGCTGCAGGCAAAAAAAGAAGGCGTTCGTATAAAAGGTTATTTTGCCTGGACCCTCACCGATAATTTTGAATGGGCCGAAGGATACAATGCCCGCTTTGGCCTGGTGCACGTGGATTTTAAAACGCAGCTGCGCACCGTAAAACAATCCGGCTACTGGTGGAGGGATTTCTTACGTCCCTAGAACTTGCATCCAAACGTCAGCGCCACATTTCCTCCTGTACCATTTACCGTAGCAAACGTATTCGCCTTGTCGGGCAGGCGATAAGGGAAGTTAATGTCTTTATTCAGCGCCAGCACATAGGTTAAATCCACAAAGATGCCCTTGTTGCGGTAGCCCACACCGCCGCTGGCATACATTTTATGCCCGTTCAGCTCGGTATCTTTATACGGGTTGCCGTAATAAGAAAAGCCCAGCCGCGCCATAATGGTGGTAAACTTCAGCTCACCGCCCACGCGAAAGTTCATGGCCCCCTTGTAATAATCCTTAAGGGCCTTGTTTACCCCGTCGTAATAGCTGTTATCGCCATTGTCTTCGGCGGTAGCGTATTTATTGCTTTTATAATTCACGTATTCCACGTCAGCCGTTATAAATCCTTTCTGCCTGGTTACATCCGATACTTCACTGAAAACATACGAGCCGCTTATCATGGCCCGCCAGGGGCTGGTTAAATCATATTTATAGGAGGCAGGCGCCGATGAGCCGGTAAATGTACCCGAGCTAACCGTTACCACGCCCGGGCTCGGAGGATAGTTTTCGGTATTGGTGGTCATGGTAGCCTCGTAGGTATCCGTAAGCCCGTAAATAGTGGGGGAGTGCAGCGCCAGCCCCAGCCGTATATTATCGGCCGGCTTATAGATCATGCCCAGTTTCAGGTTAAGCCCCACACCCCTGGTGGTATAGGTTTCTTTCAGCTCCGAAGAACCGAAATTGTTGTTTGCGTTGCCGGTAGCATCGGTTTCGGTAAACGTACTCTGTTTCTGGTAGTTCACAATAGGTATGCCCAGGCTGCCGCCGATATACAGCTTATCGTTCGAGTTGGAGGCGAAGCCGATGGCAATATCGGTAATGCCCCCGCTGCTTTCAATATGGTTTTCCTGGTTGACCAGGAAGGCCCCGCCTTTTTTCAGGTTGTTCCACATGGCCATGCTGATTACGTCCTGCCCCGTATGGCCGGGAATGCTGGCGGTATCTACCAGGTAGGTATATACGGCCATGCGCGTTTGCAGCGATACGTTGCTGCTGTTCAGCACGTCGCTCAGTGAAAGACCGCTGGAGGCCACTTCGGCGGCATACTGTTCGCCATAGGAGCTGAAATTATTCTGTCCTTTGTACCAGATATTGCTGTTGAAATTGGCCGTACGCGTTACACCGACGCTAAAGGCGCTGCTGCCGCTCCGGGTGCCGTCGCTAAAGCCCAGTACAATACCGGAGGCGCCCAGGTTAAAGGCCGATTTATTGTCGGAAGTGCTTACATCGCGGAAATTGCTTTTATTTTTCAGCATGGAAAGCCCCGGGCTGAGCACCAGTTCACCGGTTTTATAAAATGCCAGCCCGGCCGGGTTAACAAAAAGGGAAGAAATATCTCCTCCCAGTGAACCTGCCGCGCCGCCAATAGCCTGGTTACGGGCAGTCCCGTAGGGGTTGGTCCAGGAATATTTTAACACGTCTTCCGGTACCTGTGCATAGGCGGTAACGGTAAAAAAAGTAAATAGCAACGGTAGACTCTTATATTTCATACAGCCATTGTTTAGTCTTTGCAAAACAGTACAAAAAAAGGAGGGAGCCACAGGCGCCTGTTAAGGTACTGCTATTCCCTCCTCATGTATACGGGTATATTGCGGTAGTATAGTTTAATGACGCGTAGGCCTGCTCACACTGCCGCCGCCGCCACCTCCCCCGCCGCCGGAGGATGAACTGCCGGAAGAGGAACCGGGACCGGGGCTGTAGGAGCGCGTAGGGGTATAGGTATTGTTGTTGTGAGAACTGCTGTTTGAGTTATTGCTGCTTGCCGGGCTGTATGAATTGCTGTTGTTATACCTCGGCGGGGAGCCCTGGTTATAATAAGCGCCATTGGAGCCGGAAATATATCGCGGGCCGCCAACGTTGCTGCGATAGCTGCTTCCGTTGAAGGCTACCGGCTTGCTTACCGGTGCTATATAGCTCGATTTGCTGTAGCCGCCGATGGGCACCACGCAATAGCCACCGTAAGGATTGTAGTAATTATTCCAGGCCCAGTAGCTGGTCCACGGGCTGTTGTCGTAATAGCAATAGGCATTGTAGCGCCAGTCAAACCCGTCGTAGGTGTTATAGGCCGACATGTAGTAAGGGTTGGCAATACTCATGCGCAGGAAACGATTGTCCCGGTAGGCATCCTGGTACTGCTGGTACGATTGGTACCCGTTGGCATTCTCATTCTGCACATATTCATCCCCCGTTGCCACAGCCGGGCGGGCGGGAGAATAGTACACATCGTCGGGAGTCTGGCCGGTCTTGTATAAAGAGGAGCAGCTTGTGAGGGTAGCAATACCAGCCGCGAGAAGTAAAATTCTGGCTTTCATGGTAAAGTGTTTGGTGTTTTAAAATTACTTTTGCAATCCGCTGCCTAAAAATACAACAAATACCGCGCAGGCGCTAATTTAAGCCCATTAAAGTTGCAAGGGTATGTTAAAAACAAAGGAGGAAAAAGCGGCTCACCTTAAAAGTGGTTAAATCATTAATATGAGCAAAGAAATTACAAGCCGGGCACAGGATTACGCGCAATGGTACAACGATTTGGTGCTGAAAGGCGGCCTGGCCGACTATTCGGCCGTTAAAGGCTGTATGGTCATAAAACCCCATGGTTTTGCCCTCTGGGAAAACATGCGCGACCAGCTGGACCGCATGTTTAAGGAAACAGGGCATGTAAATGCCTATTTCCCCCTGTTCATTCCCAAAAGCTTCCTCAGCAAAGAGGCCGCCCACGTAGAGGGCTTTGCCAAGGAATGCGCCGTGGTAACCCATTACCGCCTGAAAAACGACCCCAACGGCAGCGGCGTTATCGTAGACCCCGAGGCAAAGCTGGAGGAAGAACTCATTATACGCCCCACTTCGGAAACCATCATCTGGAATACCTATAAGGACTGGATACAATCCTACCGCGACCTGCCCCTGCTCATCAACCAGTGGGCCAACGTGGTGCGCTGGGAAATGCGCACCCGCCTGTTCCTGCGCACCACCGAATTCCTCTGGCAGGAAGGCCATACCGCCCACGCCACAGCGGCCGAAGCCATAGCGGAAACCCGCCAGATGCTGGATGTCTATGCCGATTTTGCCGAACAATGGATGGCGCTGCCCGTAATCAAGGGCGTAAAAACAGCCAGCGAGCGTTTTGCCGGGGCAGTAGATACGTATTGTATCGAGGCCCTCATGCAGGACGGCAAGGCCCTGCAGGCCGGCACCTCGCACTTCCTGGGACAGAATTTTGCCAAAGCTTTCGACGTAAAATTTGCCGACCAAAGCAATAAAATGGACTATGTATGGGCCACTTCCTGGGGCGTATCTACCCGCCTCGTGGGGGCCCTGGTTATGGCGCACAGTGATGACGACGGCCTGGTACTGCCTCCCCGCATCGCCCCCCAGCAGGTGGTGATTGTGCCTATTTTTAAAGGCCCGGAGCAAAAAACGCAGATAAGCGAAAAAATACAGGAACTGCTGCTGCAGCTTAAAAAAGCCGGCGTAAGGGTAAAGTATGACGACAGCGACAATGCCCGCCCGGGATGGAAATTTGCCGAATATGAAATGAAGGGCGTGCCCGTTCGTATAGCCATCGGCTTAAGAGACCTGGAAAATAATACGGTAGAAATAGCCCGCCGTGATACCAAAGAGAAGAAAAGCGTGTCGCTCGACGGCCTGGATAAAACCATTATCAGCCTGCTGGAAGAAATACAACAGGCCATGTTCGATAAGGCCAAAGCCTTCCGCGACGCACATATTATTAAGGTGGACAGCTGGGAAGATTTTGAAAAAGCGCTCGACAGCGAAGGCGGTTTTGTATCGGCTCACTGGGATGGCACCCCGGAAACCGAGGAAGCCATCAAGCAAAAAACAAAAGCCACTATCCGCTGCATCCCGCTCAACAACCCGCAGGAAGCCGGC
>JACXTT010003164.1_pt1 | contig 25646 bp, 25 predicted proteins | sample 9270951 | NCBI WGS metagenome assembly JACXTT01 (sample SAMN15532306, study PRJNA645909) | rock metagenome | isolation source: weathered quartz diorite | place: Puerto Rico | collected 2017-06-21
GCCGAGATGTGGAGCGCGAACGGGGCCTCGGTCCTCGCGAGCGTATGCCCCATGGCGAGCATCGGCGTGAGGCCGATCCCGCCGGCGACGAGCGACACGTCCAGCAACGGCCGCTCCAGAGCGAAGAGGTTTCGCGGGACTCCGATACGGATCTGCCGCCCGACCACGAGCTGCGCGGGATCGGCATCGGCGGCACCCGAAGATGCGGGCGAGCGCTTCACGGCGATGACGTACCGATCGCGCTCGGCGGGATCGTTCAGCAGTGAGAATTGCCGCACGGCGTTCGTGCGGATGCCCACGTCGATGTGAGCCCCGGCCTCGAAGGCGGGGAGACGCCGTCCGGGCAGCGGCTGCAGGACGATCTCGCTCACCTCTCCTCCGACGTCGCGGAGCCCGATGATCCGCGCCGTCAGCGGAAGATCGACGGACGGCATGAACGCTCCCCTTCGCTAGAACGGGTTCTGCGACTCGAGCCCGAGCGCGATGCGTCCGGTCTGCTCGGTGATCCTGTCGATGTGCCCGTTGATGTGCAGCGGCATCGCCTGGAAATCACGATAGCGTCGTTCGAAATCCGTTCCTTCGCGAAGCCCGTTTCCGCCGAGGACGCGGAGCACGAGCCGCATCGCTTCGTCGCAGAGGTGGACGGCCTGCATCCCCGCGGTCGTTTGCCGGAAGTAGTCGGCTTCGGTCGGGACGATCCCCCCGGCGATCCGCGCATCGGTCTCGGCCATCGCGGCGTAGACCGTGTCGGTGGCCGCGTTGACGAGCGCCCGCGCGCGGCCGAGGTTCACGTGGATGGTCGGCTTCTCGACCATCTTCGTGCCGAAGATGGCGATGCGATCTCGGATGCTCTGGGCGGTCTCATTCAGCGACGTCTCGACGATCCCGGTCGCCATCGCGCCGAGCCAGAGAACCGAGAGCGCGGCCCAATCCTCGCGGTAGCGGTGATGGATCATCGGGTAGTCGTGGCGGCGGAAGAGCACGCGATACTTGAGCGGCCACGGTGCCACGCGCTCGCGCGGGACTTCGACGCCCTCGTAGTAGAGGTGGTCGGTCGCGGAGGCGCGGAGCGCACTCCCGTCCCAGGTCTCCTTGATCCGCACGCGCGGATGCCTCAGGTCGACGACCGTGAATTGCGGGACCTCGACGCCCGGCTTCATGAAGACGACGCCCGCCCAGTCGGCGTAGCGCCCACCGGAACCGAACGCGGCGACCCCCTTCAGGATCGTGCGGTCGCCTTCGTCGACGCCTTCGACCTCCGAAGACGCCCCGGCCGGAAAGCAGACCCATTCGCGCTTCGAGGCGAGCTCGGCCAGGAAGGCGCGATTCTGCGGCCCGAGAACGCCCGCGAAGTGATGGAACACGCACAGGTGATTCCAGAGACACCAAGCCGTGGCCCCGCAGCGCGAGGCGATCGCGCGGAGCTCGTTGCCGATGGCCACGGTCGACGCTTCGATACCAGAGAGCTCCCGCGTCGCCGACATCCGCAGGATGTCGTTCCGCTTGATCGCCGCGATCAAGTCGGCCGAGACCGAGCGCGAGTCGTCGGCGGCGGCCGCCTGTGCGGCGATGTCGCGAAGCAGCGGCGTGATGTATGTGGGGTCGCCATGGACGCGTCCCGCTGGCGTGAATGCGAATTCGTCGTTCTGCATCGTCGATCTCCCTCCCGTCGTCCGAACGGCTGAAATACTAACGATACCTGATAGGAGTTTTTGGTACTGTAAGTCTCCGACGGTTGTCAACGAAAAAATGCCCAAGTCCGATTCTGCCCGGCCCCTCGGCACGCATCCTCGAAGCGGCAAGGAGACTCCTCCGTCCTCACGGCTGCAGCGCGTCTTCGACGAGGTCGAAGCCCTCTTCCTCACCGAGGGCTTCATGCAGTGGAACACGACCGACGTCGCGCTGCGCGTGAAGTGCTCGAAGACGTCGCTCTACCAGCTCGCCCCGACGAGGGAGGGCCTCTATCAGCTCGTCGTCGACCGCTATCTGTCGGAGATGAGAGCGGAGGGCCGCCGCGCCGCCGAGGAGGCGGGCACGTGGAACGATGCCGTGCGCGCGTTCCTGGATGCGGCCGTTCTCGGGCTGCGGCGCTCGAGCCACGCCTTCATGCGCGACCTGAGCGCCCTACCCTCGACGCGCGAGCGCGTGCGCGAGCACCAACGCCAACGCATGTCCGACATCGAGCACATCCTCCGCGCCGGCATCGACGCCGGCGCATTCCACGGCGTTCACCCGCGCGTGCTCGCCGAGATGCTGTTCGCGACGATCGGAAGGCTCACCGAGCCCGAGGTCATGGCAACGCTCGGCCTCTCCACTCCCGAGGCGTTCGAAGAGGCGTACGCCATCTTCGAGGATGGCATCGTCCCGGCTCGCACGCGCCGGGCACGGATCTCTCGCGAGGAGCGCGAGAGCTTTCGCAACGGGTTACGCGGGTCCTGGCCCGCTTCGAAGGATTGATCGCACCGAAAGCGGAGTCAGGCTCTCTCGTCGCCGGTCGTCCAGTCCGGCCAACCCGCCCGGCGGTTCGCCTGGCGCGCGAGCTCGCGTTCCGCGTCGGTGGCGAAGCGCACATCCCAGTCGCGCAGCCGCGGCATCGCGATCGTTCGGAACCAGATCGGCGGGATGATCCCCGAGAGGAAGCAGACGAAGATGCTCGGCATCTGCGGGCCGTCGACGTTCGGGTGGAGACGGTAGAACGGCCGGTAGGGGTCCATGTGGTGGTCGGCGTGGTTCGTGATCTCGAAGCCGAGCGTGCGCGACACCGGCGAGAGGTGATTCCAGAGGTGCCGCGGGCCGTACGGGCTCCCGACCACGCGCACGATGCCATAGTGCTGGTAGTAGTTGAACGCCTCGACGAGCAGACGCGACGCGACCATCCCGAGTGCGATCGCGATGCCGCCGAGCGCACCGCCGAGGAAGCCCGCCAGCAGGACGACGATCGCGAGTCCCGCGTAGCTCTGCAGCACCACGTTCGACGGCGAGACGTGCGCGATGCCGAGCTTGTCGAGGCGCGCGCACTCGATTCGCCAGGCATCGCGGATGGCATCGCGGGCGGCACGTGGCGCGAAGTTGTAGATCGTGTCGCCGCGCCGCGCGGTGTCGCCGTCGAGCTCCGTGCCGAGCAGCAGATGGTGACCGTGGACGTGCGCGAGGTCGCGGAGCGGATCTCCGTAGAAGGCACCGGTGAAGCGCGTGAGCACGCCGGCGAGCGCGTGGCGGCGGTGCATGATCTCGTGGTTGACGGGGAGGTTCGGCACCGCTCCGAGCCAGGCGAGCGTGAGGATCGCGCCGGTGATCTCGGTGCCCGACGCGACACCGAGCGGATGCGCACGGCTCCACGCGATGACGCTCGCGAACAGCGCGGCCATCAGCACGCAGTGGACGTAGAGCGGCAGATCGGCGAGCGCCGGAGAGGAGAATTCGCGGGCGCTCAGATCCTTCGGCAAGAGTCCGTCGGCGAGCGCGAGCGGGAGGTAGGTCGCGATGCCGAGCCACACCCATTGGCCGCCGAGCAAGAAGCCGGCGATGCCGACGCCGACGATCACTGCACCCAGGTAGTAGCGAACGTAGTTCATGATCTCCTCCTCGAGCCAATCCCCGACGGGCGCCCTAGGACTCTCTGGGGGGAGCCGGCGCCGAACCGGGAGCGATTCGGCGCCGGCGGGTCTCGCGCAGGAGGCGCGCGAGATCGGTGGAAACCTCGGTGAGGCGGGAAGCGCCCAGCCACATGTCGATTCCAGGCGTATCCAGGCTGAGCAACGCGCCGTGCGTGATCGCGTTCTCACGAAGCGTACGCGCCGGATCCGGATCCAGCGGACGCTTGTCGACCGCCCAGCGCGCGCGGTTCCAGCGAATGAGCGCGAAGCACGGATGGGCGCCGAACGCGCGCGGCAGAGTGTCGCGAACGAAGTCCGCGAAGCGGAGATCTGCCGGCACCCACGTTCCGATCTGCGAGAAGAACAACGGCTGGTTCTTCCAGTGCAGGAAGATCCGGTCGTGATCGAAGTCACGCCGTCCCGCAGTGCGAGGATGCGGCGCGATGGGCAGCGCGAGAGCTCGGGCGTGACCGTCTCGGTTCGTCATGGGATGGCCTCAGAGGATCATGCTGACCGCACCGTTCGGTGCGAGCGTCTCTTGGTCGATCATCGCGCGCTTCGATGCGATCCGAAGCCCGCCGTCGGAGTCGATGAGGCGATAGTCGGTGTGTCCGACGAACGCGTCCGCATGGCGATGGCGAAATCTCCAGACCACGAACGAGGCCGACGCACGGATTCCCTCCGAGGAGACCTCGTTCACCTGCACGTTCGAGACGATCCGACGCGTGCGCGAGTACGGGAACTCCCGGTGCGCATGCCCCGAGAGCAGGCGCTTCACGCGCCACCCGAGCCTAAGGCGGTCGTCGTCGACGAGCACGAGCGAAGACGCGGGATCGGCGTCGGCGTCGTCGGTTCCGGGCACGACGTAGCGCACGTCGTCCGTACAGAGCGCGAGCCATTCCTCGAGCTTCCACTCGTCGAGCAGGCGCGCCTCTCTCGTGACGAAGTCCGCGACCCGTAGCTGCAGCAGCAGGCGTGCCGCCTCGGCTTCCTGGATCTTCACGCGGAGTCCCTCGCGTCGGACCAGTCGGCGCGCGGGGCTCCGCTCATGCGCGCCTGCCATTCGCGCCAGAACGCGCGCATCTGGAGCTCGTCCGTGCTCAGTGCCTCGCGCGCCATCCCACGCGACACGTCGGACCACTCGACGCCGTCGGCGTCGAACCCGATCTGACAGGAGTCGAGCGCCTCGACGTCGTCCGGCGTCGCGAAACCGCCGGGGCCGAGAAACTCGAGGAAGTTCTGGAGGCGCCGAGTCAGTCTCTCGCCACCCTCTTCTGCCGGAGCGAGCTCCCATGCCGTCACGTCCATCGACCCCGAGTCGCGCGGCTGGAACGTGCGGATGGTGACCGCCATGATGTCGTTCACGACGAGGTTCGGGAAGATCAGCAGGTTCCGGTTCCAGTCGGCGATCCGCTGCGCCCGCTCCGGACCGTGCTTTCGCTCCAGTGCGGAGCGGATCGATTCGATCTCGGCCCGCGCCGCTTCCCCGAACGTGGGCGCCCAGCGCGCCACCGGCCGTCCCCATGGAGCGCGGTATTCGATGCACCCGTGGCCGTTCCCGAGCGAGCGCCCGCGGCCCGCGACGACCGCGTCGCCTGGACGGAGCGCGCCCGTCCCCTGGAGGTACCCGAGATACGTCTTGTGGACCGGTGCCGCGTGATAGCCGTCGACGCTGTTCTCGGCGAGCAGCTTCCAGTTCGCCCGAATCGAGTAGCGCTGCTCGCCCTTCACCACTTTCATCGATCCATCCAGCGACTGATCGACGATCAGGTCGAGCATCTCGCGCGCGCCGGCGAGGTACGCGACCAGCGGCTCGACGTTGCGATCGAAGCAGACGAAGTGGAATCCGCGATAGCTCTCGTGGCGCGCGACGGGTGCCAACGATCGTTCGCCGCGATCGAAGCCCGGCGCGTAACCGTCCTGGTCGGGGAGTCCGACGAGGCTGCCGCGGTTGTCGAACGTCCAGGCGTGATAGAAGCACTGGAACGTCTTCGCGACGCCGGCGTCCTGGCGACAGACGATCGCACCCCGGTGCGGACAGGTGTTGTGGAGAGCGCGAATCGCTCCGTCGGAGCCGCGGACGAAGACGAGCGGTCGGCCGGCGACGCGGCGGCGCCGGTACGCGCCCGGGACGTCGAGCTCGGACTCGTGCCCCACGTATTGCCAAACGCGGGCGAAGATCCGGGCGCGCTCCTCGGCGAGGATCTCCTCCGAGAGCATGGTCCTGCGATGCACGCGGAAGACGCCCTCGCGCGGGTCGTCGACGATCAGCGAGCCCAAGTTCATGCGGCATCTCCGTCCGTGGGATTTCGGTCTCGAATCACAGCATGCTGCTCCCGCCGTTCACGCTGATCACCTGCCCGGTCACGAACTCCGCGCGTTGCGAGGCGACGAAGGCGACGACGTGGGCGACTTCCTCCATCTCGGCCGGGCGCCCGACGGGAATCGACGCGAGAGTCTTCGGCCAGAAGTCACGCCAGTCGGGAGGCAGCTTCGACGGGTCGGCGAGCATCGCTTGCACCATCTCGGTGGAGACGGCCGACGGAGCGACGGTGTTGACCCGGATGCCTTTGTCCGCGAACTCGCGCGCGAGGCCCGTGGTCAGGGCGTGCACGCCGCCCTTCGCGGCGTTGTACATGGCGTGCATCCAGAGTCCGTTGCGCACGGATTCTGCGCCGATGTTGACGATGCGACCGTAGCCGCGGGCGATCATGTGCGGCAGGACCGCGCGGCAGCCGCGAATCGTGCTGACCAAATTGCGGTTCAGCGTCTCCCACAGCGTTTCCTCCGTGTGGTCGAGGAACGCGCGGATGACGCCGCCGCCCGCGTTGTTGACCAGCACGTCGACCTTCCCGAAACGCTCGACGGCGAGCGCGACCACTCGATCCGCCTCGCCCGCGGCGGCGACGTTGCCGGCGTGGAAGACGACGGGTCCGATGGCCGCGAGCTCTTCCGCGGTTCGCTCGCCCTGCGCGACGTCGAGGTCGTTCAGGACGACGCTCGCACCCTCGTGCAAGAACTGTCGTGCGATCGCGCGACCGAGGCCGCGCGCCGCACCCGTCACGATCGTGACCCGCGAGTCGAGGAGAGCGCTCATGCGTCGGCGGCCTCCGCCGATCCATGCTCGGGAAACCACGCGAAGCACTTGTTCGAGTTCAGCACCCAGGTCTCGATCCAGGCGTCGACCTCGACCTTGCGTCCGAGTCGCTCCATGGCTCCGAGCAGCACGTACCAGTTCAGGAGCTCGTGCTGTCCCGCACGTTCGAGGCTGCCGAGCGAGGTCTCGCGCCACGTCGCGTAGTCGTTGCTGCGGAGCGCCGTCACCAGTGCGCGGTCGGCCTCGTGGTTCGGCCAGAGATATCCGGTGCTGGACGACAGGAAGGCGTGCGACCAGCTCGAAGATGCGATCAACGCCACGCGCCAGGGGCACTCCACCAGAGTCTCCGCGAGCGCCGCGCCGACCTGCATGCAGCGCCATGGCGCCGGCCCTGGCGGATCGACCTCGAGGTCGTCGCCGTTCGTGCCGCCGAGCAGGTGCGAGAAGCCCCCGCGTGTCGAGATGACGGTCGCGCCGTAACAGTTCACGACGAACGGCACGACCGGGTAGTCGAGCCCCGAGCGGTCGTAATCGAGGTAGAGGAGCGTGTTCGCGAACGCGTGCGAGATGCCGTCGTGATGCAGCGGACGGTAGGCGTACGGCATGTCGATCCCGCGCTCGAGCAGGCCGCGGGTGATCGCCTTGGCGGCCTCGCGATGGCCGCGGTAACGGAACGTCTTGTCGGTAGGCTCGCCCCAGACGTTCGGCCGCATCGCGGTCGCCCCTTCCGCAAACGGGCGTGACTCGATCGCGTCGAACCCGAGGACGCAGAACGGAGGGATCACGTCCTCGCGAAAGTTCTCGTACTGGTCGTCACCACAGACGACGACGAGGTCGGGTCGAAACGCATCGAGGCGTTCGCGCATGCGGCGAAACTCTCGGACGAGCTCCGCGCGATGCCGTCGCGAGGCCTCGAAGCCGTCGTCGCCGCCGAGCTCGGCGAGCATCTCCCGCGGCCAGCGCGAGCGATCCTTGGAGTGCGCGGGAACTCCTGGCGCGGTGGCGAGAAGCCTCAGGATGTCCGCCATGTGCTCGTCCTTCCAGGCGAGTGGCGGATAGTGGGTCAGGCCGATTCCTAGGATTGCGCCCATGGCTTTAGCGGGAGATACGGGTCACGCTGAAGTTCCGTAACCATCTGTCATCATGAGAGAAGATCGAGGGTCTTCGATGTCGTGCGGCCTATTTACAAGCCGGCTGGCCGGTTTGTCAAGCGACAAATGCAGGGCCTGTCGAGCGGCGCGCCGATTCAGTCGCCGAGCCGAGGCGGCTCGGGACTGCGCCCGTCTCCGGCGACTCCCTCGCGATAGCCGGCCAGGATCCGCCTCCACTCGTCGAGGAGCGACCGGAAGAACGGTTCGTCGCGCTGCCAAAGCGCCCGCACCGCGAGCCCGCGGACGATGCTGATCGTCAACCAGAGGATCCGATCGGCTTCTTCGCGGGGCATCCCACCTTCGACCAGCACCTCGAGCCACGCCGACTCGACGCGTGGTCGATTCTTCCGAGTGAGCTCCTCGATCTCGTGGGAAAACGCCTTCCGTTTCGCGCCCGTGAGGATCAGGTCGAGGATGATCCCGAAGTCTCGGCCCCAGAAGAAATCGATGCTGTCGCGGACGATCGCCTCGATCGGATCCGCGCTGGCCAGCGGCTCGCGCGTGCGCGCGAGCCCTCTCTCGACGCCGGACCGCAGCACGTGTTCCGCCGTGGCGATCAGCAATCGGTCCTTCGTCGGGAAATGATGCAGCAGACCGCCTCGCGAGATCTTCGCCACGCGCGACACCTCGGCCATACGGAGACCGGCGTAGCGCTTCTCGGCCAAGACCTTCGCGGCCGCCTCGACCACGCGCAGGCGAGAGTCGGCGGAGCGCTCGTCTTGCGTGCGTCGCTTCCGCGGGGCCTCGCGAGCCGCCCTCTTCCGGGAGCTCCCGGGCCCGACCGGATGTGGCCCTTCGACGCCCTCGGGGGAACGAGTCTCAGACATCACGTGGGTGACGGTCTATCCGATCTACCGGTTCTTGAGAACCTCGTCCGGCCCATCCTCGTCGCTTGTGGAAGCGCCAGGTCTGCCGTAATCGATTGCGAGCCGGAGGCTTGCCGATGGATCTCCTCGAAGTGATGCGCACGACGTTCGCGGCACGTGAATTCACCGACGAACCCGTCGACGATGCGACGCTCTACCGCATCCTCGACGCCGCGCGGTTCGCACCGAGCGGGGGCAACCGGCAAGGCTGGCACGTGATCGTCGTGCGCGACGCGGAGACGCGCCGCACGCTCGTGGAGCTCGTCAAGCCGACGCTGCGGCGCTATCTCGCCGAGATGACGGCCGGCGAGAACCCCTGGAACACGATCGTGCCATCGAAGGTCGACGCCGGCCGGGAAGCAGCGACCGAGGTGCCGGACTGGATCGTCGGCAACGTCACCAAAGCGCCCCTCCTGCTCCTGGTCGCGGTGGATCTCCGGGTGGTCGCGTCGTTCGACGCCAAGCTCCCGCGCGTCGGCGTGATCTCGGGCGCGTCGATCTATCCGTTCGTCTGGAACGTCCTCTTGGCCGCGCGGAACGAAGGGCTCGGCGGCACGTTGACGACGTTCCTCGCTCCGGCCGAGAGCAAGGTGCGCGAGCTCTTCGATCTCCCCGAGGGGTTCGCGGTCGCGGGGCTGCTGCCGATCGGCAAGCCGGTCAAGCAGCTGACGAAGCTCAAGCGGAAACCGGTCGAGGAGTTCGCGACGTTCGACAGCTTCACCGGTCGACGAGTCGGCCGGAGCTGAGCGCGAAGGAGGATCCGATGACGGCCACCCCTGCGACCGACGCCCAACGGCGACTGCTCGCGCTCGCCCAGCACTGGGCGGCCACCTACAACGACGACGTCCACCGCATGGTCGACGAGTGCTACGCGGCCGACTGCGTCGTGAACTCGCCCGGCGGTTCGATCTTCGGCCGCGACAAGCTACGTGCGGTGGAGGTCGCGATTCTCGAGGCCGCGCCACAACGCTCGATCCGCCTCGACTCCGTGCTGTTCGCCGGCGACGATTCGGTCGTGGTGGAAGGAGTGGTCCTGAACGGCGCCGACCCGAAGTACTTCTCGCCGTTCTGCGCGATCCTCACGGTGAAGGACGGAAAGGTCGTCCGCGATCACACGTACATGGAAACGCACCGCTGGCCGGGCCTGAAGGCGGCGGCGCCCTACGTGGTGCGCGGCGGGCTGGGAACGGAGCACGCGCGGCGCTGATGCGGGCGCCGGTCCGCGACTTCCTCACGGACCGATCGGGCGGACTCCCCAGATCTCGTCCGCGTACTCGCGGATCGTCCGGTCGGTGGAAAACTTGCCCATGCGTGCGACGTTGCGGATGGACATGCTCGTCCAGAGCGCGGGATCTCGGTAGGCCTCGGCAACGCGCTGTTGGCACGCCACGTACGGCGCGTAGTCGGCGAGCAGCATGTATTCGTCGCGCTCGAGCAGCGAGTCGACGATCGGCCGGTATCGATCCGGGTCCGTAGGCGAGAAGAGCCCGCTCGCAATCGATTCCAGCACGCGCGCGAGCTCGGCGTTCGAGGCGACCTCGGCCAGTGGCGAGTACGTCGAACGCCGGCGACGGACCTCGTCGGCCGTCATCCCGAAGATGAAGATCTGATCGGTGCCGACTTCCTCGCAGATCTCCACGTTCGCTCCGTCGAGCGTGCCGATCGTGAGCGCGCCGTTCAGCGAGAACTTCATGTTGCCGGTACCGGACGCCTCGGTGCCGGCGAGCGAGATCTGCTCCGAGAGCTCGGCCGCGGGGAAGATCTTCTCCGCGAGCGAGACGCGGTAGTCGGCGAGAAAGACCACCCGCAGCCGGTCGCCGACGCGCGGATCGGCGTTCACGACCGCGCCGACCGCATTGATCAGGCGGATGATCGATTTCGCCCGCGCGTAGCCCGGAGCCGCCTTGCCGCCGAAGAGGATCGTCCGTGGCGTCGTCTCGCGGTCCGGGTCATCGCGGATGCGATGGTAGAGAGTGATCGCGTGCAGCAGGTTCAGGAGCTGGCGCTTGTACTCGTGGAAGCGCTTCACCTGGCAGTCGAACAGCGACTCGACGCTCACGTCGACCGCGAGCCCGCGGTGGCGGTACTGCTCGACGATCGTGCGCGCGAGATCGACCTTGTTCGCGCGCTTCACGGCCTGCCACTCGCCCTGGAACGACGGATCGTCGGCGTGCGCCAACAAATCTTGGAGCTTCGCGAGATCCGTCGTCCAGCCGCTGCCGATCTTGTCGCTGATGAGCTCCGACAAGCGTGGGTTCGCCTTCAGCAGCCAACGGCGTTGGGTGACGCCGTTCGTCTTGTTGTTGAACTTCGCCGGCCAGAGCTCGAAGAAGTCCTTGAAGAGGTCGGCCTTCAAGATCTCCGTATGCAGCGCCGCGACGCCGTTCACGCTGTGACTGCCGACGATCGCGAGGTGAGCCATGCGCACGCGCTGTTCCGGCCCCTCTTCGATGATCGACATCCGTCGCGCCCGGTCGGGATCTCCGGGGAACCGATCGCGCACCTCGTCGAGGAAGCGGCGATTGATCTCGAAGACGATCTCGAGGTGGCGCGGCAGCACGTCGGCCACGAGCCACACGGGCCAGCGCTCGAGCGCCTCGGGCATCACCGTGTGGTTCGTGTACCCGAGCGTCGCGACCGTGATCGCCCACGCCTCGTCCCAGGCGAGCCCCTCCTCGTCGACGAGCAAGCGCATGAGCTCGGGCACGGCGAGCGCCGGATGGGTGTCGTTCAGCTGGATCGCCGTGCGGCGCGGAAACGCATCGAAGGAGACCGGCCCCGCCTCGCCGTCGTGCAGGCGCCGCTGCTTCTTGTAGCGGCGGAAGATGTCTCGCAGCGTCGCGGAGACGAAGAAGTACTCCTGCTTCAGACGCAGCGTTCTGCCCTCGCGCGAGTTGTCGTTCGGGTAGAGGACCTTGGTGATGTTCTCGGAGCGGATCTTGTCCTCGACCGCGCCGCGGTAATCGCCGGCGTCGAACTCGGCGAAGCCGAACTCGCGGCTCGCCTTCGCCGACCACAGGCGGAGCGTGTTCACGGTGTCGTTCCGGAACCCCGGGATCGGCGTGTCGTACGGCATCGCCATCACCACGTCGCCGTCGACCCACGACACGCGCAGGCGCCCGGCCTCGTCGGTCCGGTGCTCCGTCCGGCCGTGAAAGCGAACGGGCATCAGGTCGTTCGGACGCGCGATCTCCCACGGATTTCCGTATTCGAGCCAGGTGTCGGGAACCTCGACCTGCGCTCCGTCGACGATCCGCTGATGGAAGATCCCGTACTCGTAACGAATGCCGTAGCCGTAGGCGGGTAGCCGGAGCGTCGCGAGCGAATCGAGAAAGCAGGCGGCGAGCCGACCGAGGCCACCGTTGCCGAGCCCGGCATCCCACTCCGCTTCGCGGAGGTCTTCGAGCGTGTACCCGAGCTCCTGGAGAGCCGCGCGGCAGGCTTCGGTGATGTCGAGGCTCTGCGCCGCGTTACCGAGCGTCCGCCCCATCAAGAACTCGAGCGACAGATAGTAGACGCGCTTGGCATCCTCCGCGTAGGCGCGCTCCTGCGTGCGCACCCAGCTCTCGATCAACCGGTCGCGCACCGCGAGCGCCAGGCTCACGTAGGGCTCCCACAGGCTGTCGACCTGCTTCGGCAGCTCGGCGAGCGTGAAGCGCAGATGGTGCAGGATGTCGTGGCGGAGCGCGTCGGGCGTGACCCCGAACGCGCGCTGCGAGGCGGGAGGCGCGAGCGTCGAGATGTTCATGTCCAACTCCTAACTCCCCGTACCAGAGCGTCCGACCTCCCGCTCGTGAAGTTGCGGTGATTTCGCTAGGGCACGAGCCGCTTCAGTACGGCCGAGAGCCCCGCCGCGCCCGGGTCCACGCTGTAGTCGCCGTCCAGGACCGAGATCGTCACGTAGCCCTGCGCGAGAAGGACGGCATCGGAGTCGGGGCGGTCCTCATCCCCCGTCGAGGGGGCGAAGACCGGGACGTAGACTCCGGGCTCGGTGCTGCGAAACGAGATGTCCGCGAAGAGCTTGCGACCCTGGCGGGCGAGCTTCACGCCGCGAATCCCTTCCGGCGGCTTCCCGGGATAGTTCACGTTGAGAGCGATTCGGCTCGGCAGGAGCGGCTTGCCGCATGCCTGCTCCGCCAGAGCCTTCACCAGGCGCGCGGCGAAGGCCGCGACGTCGGCGAAGTGCTTTCGATTCGCCTCGGAGAGCGCGTCCTTCTCCATCAGATTGGTGCTGAACGCGATTCCCGGCACGGCTCGCGGCAACAACGTGATCGCCGCGATCGTCGCGCCGACCGTCCCCGAAGCGGGAGTCGCGGCGCCGACGTTCGCCCCCTCGTTCGTGCCCGAGACCACGAGGGCGGGCGCCTTTCCTTCGGGGAAGACCTCGTGCGTGGCCCACAGCACCGCGGTCGCCGGCGTCGCGTCCACCGAATAGACACCTTCCTCGACCTTCCGAACGGCGATCGGCTTCGACACCGTGACCGACGTGCTCGTCCCGCTGGAGTCGTGTGCCGGAGCGACGAGCGTCACCCGCTCACCGGCGGCCGCGAGCGCGGTCCGCAATGCCTGGATTCCGGGACGATCGAACCCGTCGTCGTTGGTGAGCAGGACGTCGAGGGAGGGATCCGCGCACGCGGCCATCGCCGCGGCGCGAAGCGAGATCGAAGCGACGACGAGCCCGATCGATACGATGCGCATCCGCATGCGCCACTCTCCTTGCGCGCGACCTCGCGCTACCTCCCGCGTGTGCGGCGCGCCGCCTCCGTCCGCATGCGCTGCATCGCATGCGTCTCGCCGTCCGAGTAGCGCTCTTCCTTCCAGGGATCGGCGCGCAGATGGTAGCCGTTCTGCTCCCAGAATCCCGGCGGGTTGTAATCGAGGAACTCGAAGGCGCGGACCCATTTCGCGCTCTTCCAGAAATAGAGGCTCGGGACCACGAGCCGGCACGGCCCACCGTGATCCGGCGCGAGGTCGGCACCGTCGTGCCGGAGCGCGAGCAGCACGTCCGATCGCTTCAAGTCCTCGAGCAGCAAGTTCGTCGTATAGCCCTGCTCCGCGTGGACCATGACCGCGATCGCCTCGGGCTTCACGTTCACGCGTGAGAGGATCTCCGCGATGGCGACTCCTTCCCATTCGTTGTCGTAGCGGCTCCACGTCGTGACGCAGTGGATGTCGGAGCGGATCGTGACGCCCGGGAGCCGCGCGAGCTCCTGCCACGTCCACGAGACTTCTCGGTCGACGAGCCCGAAGCAGCGAAACGTCCAGGTGGCGAGATCCACCCGCGGCGTGTCGCCATAGGTGAGGACCGGCCACTTATCGGTCAGGATCTGGCCGGGCGGCAGCCTGCGTCCGGCCTCGCTGGTATCGCCCATCGGTGTGCCTCCGACGGGCACCTTGCCTGCCTCGAACCGCCGCTTCAACGGTCGTCGTTCGTGAAGTCTCCGCGACGTGTCTGGAACGGGCGAGGCGGTGCATTAGGATCGGCCGATGCTCGAGAAGGAGCCGAGCTCTCTCCTGCTGCTGCCGGGCCTCGACGGCACGGACGTCTTCTTCCGGCCGCTGCTCGCCGCGCTCCCGGACTCGATTCGTCCGCGCGTCCTCTGCTACCCCGACGGCGCCGGGAACTCCTATGACGGTCTGCTCCCCTTCGTCCGGCGAGCCGTCGCCGACGATACGAAGCTCTTCGTGCTCGGGTCTTCGTTCGGCGGTCCGCTCGCGGCCATGCTGGCCGCGGAGGAGCCGGAGCGCGTGAGAGGCCTCATCCTGGTCGCGAGCTTCCTCCGCGCGCCGCGGCGGCGACTCGCGCTGTTACGCTTCGCCATCGTCCCGCCCGTGATGTGGCTCTGGCGGACGGGGCGCCGCGTGCCCGGTTGGATGTCGAAGGACCGGAGCGATCCGTTCCGGCGCGCGAGAGCCGAGACGTGGTCGCGCGTCTCGACCGGCTCGATCACCGATCGCGCGCGGGCCGCCTTGAGCGTCGACGCGCGCGCGATCTATCGGGCCTGCCCGCAGTCCGCTCTCTGCATCGCGTTCGAGCGCGACGGCTTGATCTCCAAGTCGCGGACCGAGGACTTCCTGGCTCGCGAGGCCCCGACGCGCCTCGTGCATCTGCCGGGCGACCACCTGGCGATGTACCGCGATCCGCTCCCGCTCCGAGACGAGATCGTCCGCTTCATCCACGGCCACGGCCGCCCTTGAGAGGTCCTCCCCGTACCCTGAGGAGCCTGACGAATTCTTTCTTGAAAACGAGTTTCATTCTCACTAAATATCGATCCCATGCCACCCAAGCTGGGAGAGATCCCGTCGGTTCACCGCCAGGTGCTGGAGGCAGCGCTCCGGATCGTCGGTAACGACCGCAGTGCGGAATTCCGGCCGAAGCAGGTGCTCGCCCTACTCCGCCTCGAAGCCAGCCGATACACCGATGCCGCGATCGTGAACCACATCGTCTCGAGGTGCTGCCGGAACGCGCCGGCCCACCACGAGTCGCGGTACGATTACTTCGTGCGGACGCGGTTCGGCCGCTATCGGCTGGTCCCAGAGGTCTTCGCAACCGCCCCGTCCGCACCGGAGCAGTAGGCACCCTTCACGCGACCCGGCACCTGGTGCGTGCGGCTCAGGCCGCGGGCGCGATCTTGTCCTGCGTCTTGGTGTCGAAGTCGCTCGCGTCGTGGCGCTCGCGGAGCTGATCCGCGGGGTCGCCCCAGGTGCAGTTCACCTTGCGACCGCGGATCACGGCCGTCCGGGCCGCGATCGCATCCGTCCAGCGCTGAACGTGCCGGTAGCTCTGCGCGTCGAGGAACTCCGCCGCGCTGCCGTAGATCTTTCCCTTCACGAGCACGCCGTACCAGGGCCACGTCGCCATGTCGGCGATGGTGTACTCGCGGCCGGCCAAGTACTCGTTTTCGGCGAGATGCTTGTCGAGGACGTCGAGCAACCGCTTCACTTCCATCGTGTAGCGGTCGATCGCGTATTCGATCTTGACCGGGGCGTAGGCGTAGAAGTGGCCGAAGCCACCACCCAGGAAAGGCGCGCTGCCCATTTGCCAGAAGAGCCAGGAGAGGCACTCGGCGCGGGTTTTCGCATCGCGCGGCAAGAACGCGTCGAACTTCTCCGCGAGGTGCACGAGGATGGCGCCCGATTCGAAGATGCGGATCGGCTCGGGCCCGCTGCGGTCCACCATGGCCGGGATCTTCGCGTTCGGATTGATCGCGACGAAGCCGCTGCCGAACTGATGTCCCTCCAGGATGTTCACCGGCCAGGCATCGTACTCGGCACCGCCATGCCCGGCGGCGAGCAGCTCCTCGAGCATCACCGTCACCTTCACGCCGTTCGGCGTGCCGAGCGAATAGAGCTGGAGGGGGTGGCGGCCGACCGGCAGCTCGCGCTCGTGCGTCGCTCCCGAGATCGGTCGGTTGATGTTCGCGAAGGCGCCTCCGTTCTGCTTGTTCCAGGTCCAGACCTTCGGTGGGGTGTAGGCGGGTGCGTCGCTCATGTCGGTGCCTCCTCGGCGGCGGTTGGCGATCCGCCGATCCTGATTTCTCGTCCTAGCTACGGCAAGAGCCGTCCTCGGAAATCTCGCCGCCGCCTCAAGCGCAGACCGCCCTCGCCTTCTGGAACGCCGGCCGAGCCGCGATGCGCTGGAGATACGCCACGATGTTCGGGAAGCGCTCGATCGGCGCGGTTCCCTTCATGATCGGAATCGCCGAGCCGTCGGCGAGCTGGAGGCTGTACGCGACGTTGATGTCCGCCCCGGTGAGCTCGCTCCCTGCGACGTACGGCGTCTTCCCGAGCGTGGCGTCGAGATACTTGAAGAGCGTCTCGTACTCCCCGTCGTAGAACGCCTTGAGGCCCGGCGCGTTCGTCTGCGTCAGCACGCAGAGCACGTCGGTGAGGATCGGCACCATCAGCGTCGACTCCGCGGCGTGCAGCCATTCTCGGTACGCGAAGAACTCGGGCGTGCCGGCCTTCGGGCGCAGCCGGCCGTTTCCGTACTTGTCGAGCATGTATTCGATGACCGCGCCGGACTCGGCGATGGTCTTGCCGTCGTCCTCGATCGCCGGCGCCTTGCCCATCGGCGACACTTCCCAGAGCGAAGGGGGCGAGCGGAACGTCTGCGCATCGCGCACGTGGCGGACCAGCTCGTAGGGAACGCCGAGCTCCTCGGCGAGCCAGACGATGCGGTCGGAGCGCGAGAGTACCAGGTGATGGATCTTCAGCATGACGTTCCTCTCCTCGTGGCGTGCGGTGGGCGCGGCGTCGCGCGCGCAACCATGCAACGATCCCCTCGGCCGGATCAACCGCGGAAAGGAGGCTACTTCGCGGCGGAGTAGAAGCGGTCGAGAAACGCGTGTTCCTCGGCGAGGCCCTTCGCGGCGAGGATCACGGAGACCGTGTCGCACATCGGCGGCGGGCCGCAGATGTAGGCGTCGAACGGGCTCGCGTCCGCGAGGTTCCCCTGGATCACCTGGGCGACCATCGCGGTCGGGCCTTCCCACTGGCACGCCGGCGTCGGCTCGGACAGAGCGGGCCTATACTGGACGTGGCCGTGGCCCGCGGCGAGATCGGCGATCTCGTCGCCGAGCGGGAGGTCTGCACGCGTCCGCACGCCGTAATAGAACTCGACGGGGCGGCGGTCGCTCGCGAGCGTCAGCGATTCGAGGATCGAGAGCATCGGCGCGATGCCCGATCCGCCCGCGACGAGCAGCACCGGACGGTCTCCGTCTCGCAGATAGCTGGTCCCGAACGGGCCGCGGATGCGGATCTCCATCCCCGGTCGCAGCTCGTCCAATCGCTCGGAGAAGAGTCCGCCCGGGAGCTTTTGGATCACCAGGTCGATCTCGCCGCGACGGCCGGGCGCACTCGCCATGGAGTACGAGCGCCACTCGTCCGGAACGCCCGGCACCTCGATCTCGAGGAACTGTCCCGGATAGAAGTCGAAGGCGCCTTTCGGCCGCAGGCGCACGCGGACGAGCGTTCGGCTGACCGGCTCGTTGCGCTCGACCACCACGACGTGCTCGGCCGGCGTGATCACCTCGCGCAGCCGCTGGCTCGCGTCCTCGGGGACCTGGATCTCCAGATCGCAGAGCGGCGTCGCGCAGCAGAGCAGCGCGTAGCCCTCTTCACGGTCCTGCTCGGAGAGCGAATACGGCGAGGCCCGCCCGAGGTCGACCTCGCCGTCGGTGACGAGGTACTTGCACGTCGAACAGTTGCCGTGCCGACAGCCGTACTTCAGTGGCACTCCGTGACGGAGGCCGGCGTCGAGGATGGTCTCTCCCGGTTTGACCTCGAAGACGGTTCCCTTGGGGAGGATCCGGACGCTCGTCACCGACATCGCGCGGCCTTCACTCCGCGAGGTCGAGCATCTTCGTGGTCACGCAGAAGTAGTCGGCCCCCGGGGCGGCACGCCCGACGAACGAGCTCATCACCACGAGCCACTGCGACAGCGCGATCGGCCGGCCGAGCTCCTCGGAGACGCGGCTCATCGGCACCGTGATCTCGTCGTCGCCGCGAACGAGCCAGTAGGTGCCGTGGTCGATCACCTCGAGCTGCGGGCTGTCCGCCGCGAGCACGTCGATCGTCGCGTCGGCTTCCTCGCTCTTCATCAGGACGAGCGCGACTTGCTGATTCCCTGCCCCGCTCACGATGCGCCTCCCAGTCCGGCGCCGGCGACGATCGCCTGCTGGCCGGCCTTCGCCTTGTCGAGCGCTTCCCCGAACGATCCGCTGGACCGCGGGATCTTCGCGAACACCGGCGCCAGTGCCTCGGCGGCCGCGACGGCGCGAGGCGTCCAGGTCCCGATCCATTCGCGCACGATCGTCCGGTTCGCGGCGGCCTCGGGCACCGCTTCGCCCGTCACCATGCGGACGAGCTCTTCCGTCCACGCTTGATTGCGGCGCCGGTCACGCTCCGTCGTGGTGACCAGGAGCGGGGTCACGGAGTCACCGTGGAGCGGCGCCGGACGGCGAACGATCTGGCTGACGCCGACCTCCGAGACGATCGGATCGACGGCCAGGTTCACCGCGACGGCGAGCTCGGCCCAATCGTCGAGCGCCATGAGCTCTTCCGTGAGGCGCCGCAGCGGTTGGTAGACTGGATCCGACACCCAGCGCGCCTTCGCGCCTTCGTCCTTGAAGCCCGGGACGTTCTCCTCGAATGCCATCAGGTGGATGACGATCGCCTGCGCGTGGCGCATGCGGTCCACGCCCTCGAAGCAGAAGACGTTGCCGAGCGTGTCGGACAAGGTCTCGCGCTGCGCCTGCGCGAAGCAGCGGAAGAGACCGTACTCGTGGAACGACCAGGTGCGGTAGTGCGCGCCGAGGATCTCGTCGATCCAGCGGCGGTCGATCTCGGCGAACGTGCCGTTCTTGGCCGCATCCTCGGTGGAGCGCTCGATCGAGCGCTCTTGCTCCGCCTGTGCGCGCACGTAGGTGCGCTGCCAATGCGACGCGGGATCACGGAAATCGAACCAGTGGGGATGGCGAAGCCGCGTCGACTCGACCTGCCATGCGGTGCGGCCCTCGGGCGTGCGCAGGTACCAGCCCTGCTTGTCGAACACGCCCGGATCGGGCTGCACGTAGAGGGAAACCGCCTCGTACTCGGACACGCGCCGCTTGCGCGGTTTGATGTACGTGAAATCGCGCGGAGGCTTCCCTGTGCTCGCGGGTACCGTCACGCGTGCCCTCCAGCGAGCGGATCACGGATCTCGAAGCCAGTCTTCTCGATGTCGTCGATCGTCCACATCTTGTCGGAGTCGAGCGAGGGCTGCGCGATCAGCGTCTTGCCATCGGCGCGGAGCAGACCGTTCTCACGGATGTAGCGGCCGAGCGAGTAACCGCCGAAGAGCTCGTAGAACGTCTTGTAGCCCATGTACCGCTGCGGATCCTCGTCGAAGATCTCCTCGCACGGGGCGGAGCAGAACGCCTCGGTCTTACCCTCGTGCTGCTTCATGCGCATGGTGTTGATGTCGAGCCGCGGCACGACGCACGGCATCTGGCAGACACGGCAGAGCGGCGGCATCGCCGGGAACATCGACAGCGCGAGCGTGCCGTTCTTCGGGTCGATCATCTTCCGGTAGTTCTCCCAGAACGCGCCGTAGTGACCGTACCAGCCGGGGTACTTCTGCTCGAACCACTCGAAGTCGCGCTCGTCGAGCGGATCGAAGCGCCAGAAGTGGAGCGGCCAGCTCGCGAACGCGACCATCGCCATGGTGTGGCCCATCCACTTCACGCGGTCCTTGGCCACCTGGTAGAACTTCGGAACCTCGAGGCCGAACGGCGCGAGCTTCTCGATGTAGGAGCCCGCCCAGTCGCGATCGATCCACTCGTCCCACTTCTCGCCGTAGGACGACGACCGCTTCTTCTGGAAGTAGTCGTAGACGACGCCGAGGAACGGATCGAGGAACGCGTGCTGGCGCCAGAACGCGCGGTTCAGGTCCTTCCGGAGGTGCGGCAGGTTGTCGGGGTTCGAAACGGCCGCGGCGAGCGTCGAGTAGCCGTTCGCCATGTGGCGGGCCTCGTCGGACTGGATCGAGAGGAACACCGACGGTGTGGCCTGGTCGCCGTTCACCGCGGCGACCTCGGTCAGCGCGACGAAGACCGGGTTCGTGTACGCGGTCTCGGCGACGACCTGGAGGTTCAGCGCGCCCTCGATGGGATCACCGACGAAGAAGTTCTCGAGCGCCGACCGGCCCGCCCGGTTGAACAGGTTCGTGCCGCGGAGCTTGAAGCCCTGCGCGTACCCTTCGGGATCCGCCGCGTGCTTCGCGAAGTAGCGAACCAGGTACGCCTCCTGGTTCGTGTGTCGCACCTCGTCGAGCATTTGCGCCATGTAGCCTTGGCGAAGCTCGGCGTTCTCGATCGTGTCGACGAGCTGGCCGCAGCACTTCATCGCCGCGTACTCGCCGAAGTTAACCGCGGGGATGGCGATCTTCAGGATCTCCATCCAGCGCTCCTCGGCCTTCGCCGGCGAGCCGCTGCGGGCGAGCGCGTCTTCGAGCGCACCGTACTGCCGGTTGTCCTTCTCCTCCTCCATCGACACGTAGTCGCGGATGAGGTGACGGAACGGATCCTTGGTCTTCGTCGGTAGTTTGTACTTCGTCGGATAACGGACCGGCTTCTGGGCGTAGCTCGGTTCCCAGTCGAAATCCTTCACGCGATTGTGTGCTTCGACGAGATTCATCCAGGATCTCCTCTTTCCGTGGGCAGTGGATCGCGAACCGTCGACATCATCACCGAGGGCCGGCGTGGCCGACAACCCCCCGAACGGGTGGCGAGCGTCGATTTCCTGTTATTCGATCAATCGTTGACGCAGCGCGCGAGCGACCGCTTCCGTGCGATCCGCCGCCTCGAGCTTGTCGAAGATCCGCTTGAGCGCGCTCTTCACCGTCTCGTCCGAAACGCCGAGTCGCTGGGCGATTTCTTTGTTCGTGCGGCCGTCGGCGAGCAGCTCGAGGACCTGGAGCTCGCGTACGGTGAGGGAGCCCCGTTCCGCCTCGAGTTTGGCGTCGAGCGCCAGCCGGCGGAGCATCGTGCGGGTGATCTCCGTCTGGAAGAACGCGGCCCCACGCGCGACCGACCGGATCGCCCGCAGCAGATCGTCGAATCCCGCGTTCTTGAGGACGTAACCGGTCGCGCCCGCCGCGATCGCGGAATGCACGTAGGTCGGGTTCTCGTACATCGTGAACATCAGGACCCGGCTCCGCGGGCTCGCCGCGAAGACGCGCGGCAGCGCCGCGATGCCACCGACCTCCGGCATCTTCACGTCGAGGATGACCACGTCCGGCGCCAAGCGCGCGATGTCGGTGAGCCCTTCTGCGCCGTCGGAAGCCGCCCCGACGACCTCGAAGTCGGGCTCGCGCGACAACGCCGCCTGAACCGCCTGGCGGAGCGCGACGTGATCGTCGACGAGGAAGAGGCGCGTCCGGTTCATTCCGAAGCCGGCACCGTGGCGTCGACCACGCTGCCGCCGCGCTCGCCGCGGCGGATCGCCAGCCGGCCGCCGCAGGCTTCGATGCGCTCGCGCATGTAGAGGAGCCCGTAGTGGCCGGACTTGATCGCCTCGGGGTCGAAGCCGACACCGTCGTCGCCGACCGCGAGCCGCACGCCGCCCTCGGCGACGCGGGCGATGCGGATGTTCAAACGCCGCGCCGAGGCATGCTTGCGCGCATTCAACACCGCTTCCTGCAGCACGCGGAGCAGCGCCAGTCCGACCTCGGGGGACGTCGGCGGCAGCGGCTCGTCGATCGACAGCGCGACCTCGAACTCGCCGCGCGCCTCGAGCGCGAGCACGAACTCCTTCAGCGCCTCGACGAATCCGAAGTCGTCCAGCACCGAGGGCCGGAGCTCGTTCGTCAGGCTGCGGATCTCGCCGGCGCATTCGCGCGCGTTCTGCTCGAGGCGCTCGAAGTACTCCCGCACCACCGCATCGTCGTCACCGACGACGCTGCGGCACTGTCGAAGATCGTAGTAGAGGTCGAAGAAGCGCTTGCCCATGCGGTCGTGGAGCTCGCCCGCGATCCGCCGCCGCTCGACCTCGTCGGCCTCGAGGACGCGGCGGAGCAGACGGTTCGCGCGCCGCCCCTCCTCCATCGCGCGCGCCTGCTGCCGGCGCGCCTCGCTCGACAGCAGGCCGCCGAACAGCGCCACGAAGTACAGCAGGTACAGCTTCTCGCCGATCGCGAACGAGAGCACCGACGCGCCGTCGATCGCAGCGCCGATCAGGATCACGTGCAGCGCGTCGAGCGTGGCGATCGCGAACGCCTCGGTCATGCCGAAGCGGATCGCGGTCGAGAGCACGGTGAGGCTGAAGACCGGGAGGATCGGGCTCGCGAGCCCACCCGTCACCGAGACGATCGCGGCGACCGCGACCGTGTCGGCGATCGTCGTCAGCACCGAGACCGCGAACACCGAGCCGACGCGGTGCACGAGCACGTGACAAATGGCCGCGTAGACGAGCGTCGCGGCGAAGACGGAGAGGATCGCGGTCGAGGACGCGGGCCAAGTCGGCGTTCCCGGGAAGAGGACGATCCACGACAGGATCGCGAGCCATCGCAGCCCTTGGACGAGGCGCTCCGCGCGACGGAGGTCCTCCGCGTCGCGCGCCACGGAAAGTCGCCCGAGGCGCTCGAACCATCGCTCCGCGAGCGGCAATGACACCTGCGCGATCGTGGGCTCGGCCGCGGTGCGGGTCACGTCGGCGAAGACGCGCACGGCCCCGATGGGGTGTCAACGAGAACGGGCGAACGTTCAGTGTCCGGAGGCTGTGGTGGAACTCGAAACGCTCACGTTGCGGAGCAACGGTACGAGCAGCGTCGCGATCACGCACGACACCATGATCGCCGCGAACGCATCGGCGTAGGCCATCGTCGAAGCCTCGCGGTACGCGAGATGCCACAGTTGCTTCAAGGCCGCCGCGTGGCCCGCATCGGCGCTGCCGAGGGCCGTCGTGTAGCGCCCCGTCATCACGTCCACGAGCTTCGTCATGGCCGCGTTCGCGGGCGTGAGGTTCGACGCGATCTGCTGGAAGTGCAGGTTCGTGCGGTCGTTCAGGATCGCACTGCAGACCGCGATGCCCACCGCGCCGCCGAGGTTGCGCATCATGTTGAAGAGGCCGCTCGCGTACTTCAACCGCTCCGGCGGCAGACTGCCGAGGCCGAGATTCACCGCGGGCGCGACCACGAAGACCTGCGGGAAGCCGCGCAGCAGCTGCGGGACCAGCAGCTCGGCGCCGCCCCACTCGTGGGTGATGAAGCCGTAGCTCCACATCGCGACCGCGAACGAAGCGAGGCCGAGCATCATCAGCCAACGCGTGTCGAAGCGCTTGGCGAGCGCGATGTAGACCGGCACCCCGAGCAACGAGGCCGCGCCGGTCGAGAAGATCGCGATCCCGGTGTCCCAGGCGCTGAAACCGCGCACGTACCCGAGGAAGAGCGGCGTCAGGTAGATCGTCGAGAAGATGCTGACGCCGGTGATGAACGACAGGAAGCAGCCGACCGCGAAGTTGCGGTTACCGAACGCGCGGAGGTCGGCGACCGGTCGCTCGAACGTGAGGCTGCGGATCAGGAACAGCACGCCCGCCACACCCGAGACGATCGCACACGTCTCGATCGTCGCGTCGTCGAACCAGTTCCAGCGCGCGCCCTCCTCGAGCACGTATTCCAGCGTGCCGAGAAACGTCGCCAGCAGCACGATGCCGGGATAGTCGGCGTCTTTGAGCAGCTTCAGGTCCGGCTCGTCGATCTTCACCAGCCACGGCACGAGCAGCGTGACGGCCGCACCGGGTAGCAGGTTCACGTAGAAGAGCCAGCGCCAGCCGAGCGTGTCGGTGATCCATCCGCCGATCACCGGACCGAGCGTCGGCGCGACGGAGGCGATGGTACCGATGACGGCCGCGGAGTACACGCGCCGCTGCCCCTGGAAGTAGTGGAACGACGACGTGAACACGGTCGGGATCATCGACGCGCCGAGCAAGCCCTGCAGCGCGCGGAACACGATCATCCCCTCCAGGCTCGTCGCCATGCCGCAGAGCAGGCTCGTCACGGTGAATCCCGCGGCGGACGCCGTGAACAGCCAGCGCGTGGAGAAGACGCGCGTCAGCCAGCCCGACAGCGGGATCATGACGATCTCGGCGATCAGGTAAGAGGTCTGCACCCAGCCGATGCCGTCGCGCGACGCAGAAAGACCACCGCCGATGTCCTGCAGCGACGAGGCGACGATCTGGATGTCGAGCAGCGCGATGAACATCCCGACGCACATCACCATGAACGGGACGACGGCGCGGACTTCCCGGGCGAGCGAAGACATGGCTACTCCGCGGCGCCGGGCGAGCGCGTATCGATCGAAACCGTGGTCGAGAGACCCGGGCGCAGGCTGGCGATGCCGGCATCGGAGGCATCGAGCGTGATCCGCACCGGCACGCGCTGCACGATCTTCGTGAAGTTGCCGGTCGCGTTCTCGGGAGGGATCACGCTGAAGATCGCGCCCGTCCCCGGGGCGATGCTCGCGACGTGCCCGTGGAAGATCTTGCCCGGCAGCACGTCCGCGACCACCGTGGCCGGCTGGCCCGGGAGCATGCGCCCGAGCTCGTCTTCCTTGAAGTTCGCGTCGACCCAGAGGTCGTGCGCGGGAACCACCGAGAGCAGCTGGCTGCCGACCGCTGCGAACGCACCCGTGCGCGCCGCGCGATTCCCGACGGTGCCGTCGATCGGCGAGCGGAGCTCGGTGTAGCCGAGGTTCAGCGCCGCGAGATCGCGCTCCGCGACCGCCTCGGCGAGCGACGCCTGCACCTGCTGGCGCTCGGCGTCGATCACCTCGATCTTGTGCTCGGCCGCGGAGACCGCCGCGACGCTTTCCCGACCCGACGCCAGCGCCTTCTGGTAATCCGCCTCCGCCTTCTGCAGGAGCTGCGTCGAGGCCGCGCCGCGCGAGGTGAGCAGCCGGTAACGATCCTGGTCGTCGCTCGCCCGCGAGATCTCCGCGTTCGCACCCCCGACGTGGGCCTTCGTCTGCGCCACCGTCGCCTGCTGCAGGCGCCGGTTCGCCTCGAGGTTCGCGAGTGCCGCCCGCTTCGACTCGACCGCGGCGTTCGCCTTGGCGAGCGCGGCACGGTAGTCGCGGTCGTCGAGCTTGATCAGCAGATCGCCGGCGCGGACGGTTTGGTTGTCGCCGACGACGACCTCGGCGACGAACCCGGCGACCTTCGGCGCGATCACCGTGACGTCGCCACCGACATAGGCGTCGTCGGTAGAGCGGAGGAATCGGCCGACCGTCCACCAGCGGTGACCGTACGTCACGGCCGCGACGCTCACGAGGATCAGGGCACCGATTGCCGCCCAGCGTTTACGATTCCACTTCGCCTTGGCCGCGACCGGAGCTCGTTCGATCTCGCGAAGCCGCGGCGTCGCCGCCAGCACCTCCGTCTCGGACCGTGCGACTGCTTC
>JACXTT010003165.1_pt1 | contig 25644 bp, 25 predicted proteins | sample 9270951 | NCBI WGS metagenome assembly JACXTT01 (sample SAMN15532306, study PRJNA645909) | rock metagenome | isolation source: weathered quartz diorite | place: Puerto Rico | collected 2017-06-21
GCCCTTCCCGGTGCCTGTCCCGCAATGAGGCCGTGAGGCCGTCAAAGCCACTGAGGAGACGATCCTCTTTGTTATCGAAGTGCGCATAGAACGTCGCACGACCCACATTCGCGCGATCAATGATGTCTTGCACCGACAGCGCCTCGAAGCCCTTTTCCTGGATCAGAGAAAACAGGGCGCTTCGAAGCAGTTGATGCGTCCTTTGCACGCGCCGGTCTTCTCTCTTAGCAGGCATCCGTCAACCCTCCTTGATTTCCGAACAGCCGAGCCGCACTGGAACGTTTCCGAACATTCCGGCTTCCGGTGTATTGTGCTGAGGCGCGTCGATGCGCATCAAATGACTAGTAAAACATCCAATAGGAGGTCAGAATTGAAGACAACAAGACAGATTCAAGCGGGCGCCATTGTCAAACCCCACGAGTTGATCACCATCCATTCCGGGCGCATCCTGATACCTGACCGGCAGCGGCTCGTCCATTTGCAGTTTCGACGGTTCGCTGGCTGCCCGGTGTGCGATCTGCATCTTCATTCGATCGTGCAACGTCACGCGGAGATTCAGGCGGCTTCGATTCACGAAGTTGTGGTGTTCCACTCGACGGCAAAGGACCTTTTCCGGCATGCCGGGGAACTGCCTTTGGCGATCATAGCCGATCCCGATAAGGGGCTTTACGTCGAGTTTGGCGTAGAATCCGCGCCGCGAGCTTTGTTCGACCCGCGCGCATGGCTGCCAATTCTGCGGGGCGTATCTCGCAGCTTGCGCGCAGTTCTTCGCCAATCGCAGCCTATGCCACCCGTGAATCCACAAGGTGGACGTTTCGGTTTGCCGGCCGACTTTCTCATTGCAAGCGATGGCAGCGTTCTGGCGTGCAAGTACGGATCGCACAGCTATGATCAGTGGTCAGTGGATGAGCTTCTCCGGTTGGCCGCTACCGGGGAACGCCCCGGAGTGGGTGTAGTTTCAACCCTTGCGGATTCATAGCAATTCGAGCACCTCTGGATGGTTCATCTTACGCGCCCATGCCTCGGGAGTCGCCCACGGTTCGGCATCCGCTTCCACGGCGCCGGCTCCGCGGTGGAGGAACAAGCTCACTAATTCCACCCGTCCCCAACGGCACGCCCAGCCGAGGGGTGTGCTCTGCAGCAGATTATCGCGAAGATCGAGCCGCGCGCCCGCATCGAGCAGAATCGTCGCGAACACCAGCCGTTCCTCCGCGGTCACGTGTGGCCGCGTCCCCGCGACGCTGTGGAGAATTGTGAGCCCGAACCCGTGTTCTTCCGATCTCCCGCGCAGGTTCGGATCGCAACGTTCCAACACGAGACGAAAGCAGACCGGGTAAGTAGACCGGTCTCCATTTTTGCCACCGTGATCCCAGACCAGCAGAGGCTGTTCGAGGATCACGAACCAACGAGGATCGTTCCGCGGCCAATCGATCCGCTCTAGCGCCAGCCGCACCAGTTCAGGATCGCCGCCGCATGCGGCTCCCCACAGCAATTCCTCGGCAAGACCCTCGGCTCTCTCCAGCCGGTAGGGCGCCTCTCCGGCGAGAATCTTCTTGCCGAGTTCCGTCTGCCGGTAAAGACCCGCCGCGCTTGCGCAAGGAACGCCGCCATACCGGGACAGTAGTTCCACCATTTTCCAGTCGCGCTCGCTATAAGCACTGAATACTGGATCGCCACTCGCGTAAACGGATGCATTCGGATCCGCGCCATGATGCAGGAGCATTTCCGCCATGTCGAATTTGCCGGATCCCGCGCAGTGGTAGAGAGGCATTCCCTGCGTGTACTCGATCCCGTCGCCGCCTACGAACTCAAATTGGGTTCGTTCATCGGGATCGAAGCCGATATCGAGCAATAGTGCAAGCACCTCTTGCCGGTTCATGCTGGCCGCGATTCTCAACATGCCGCCAGCGTCATCGATCGGATTTGCCAGGGCGCCTGCAGCGTGCCGCGCACGCAGCCAACCGGCGTCCCCCAGCGCCGCAGCGGCCAGGGCGGTTTGTTCGGCGCCGGCGCGGAGCAGCGTGGAGGCCACGGTCTGAAACATGCCGGCGCGATGGAGGTCCACCGCGCGGGCGGCCCAATCGAGCGGAGTATCGCCGCGCCAGGAACGCGCCTCCGGATCGGCCCCGTGATCGAGCAGCCAGTTCACAACATGAAAGTCGAATGCACGCGACGCGACGTGTAGCGGCGTAACCTCAAATCGAGGGTGGCGGCTGCGAATCAGCGCGGGTTCCGCCTCCAACATCGCAATCGCCCGTTCGCTCTCACCGGACCTGATCAGACCGAATAGCTCCTCGGTGGACGGAGCGCCCGCCGAACCGCTCTGCGCATCACGCTGGCGCTGCTCTCCTTCTCGAATGATCGCAACGATCTCGGCGTATCCTCGTTCGATGGCGATAGTAAGGGGAGAGGTTGCCTCACGATGGGGATATACGCCTTCGCGTGCGCTGGCGCCGTGAGCCATAAGCATGGCCACCATCGCGGAATTCCGGTTGAGAACTGCGTGCAGAATCGCTTTGCCCTGGCGCGCCAGCTCGGGCCGCACCTGAAGCATCGCGCGAACCTGGGCGAGGTCGCCGTCGCGAGTCGCCTGGTCAAATCGCTTGACGGTGATGCCGTCGACGTAAGCCTTGAGTTTCGGCCAGCTTTCAAAGCCATGGGCTCGCGCGAGCACAAGCTGCGCGTCGTGCAGCGCGAACTTCGCAGGATTGGAATCGCGATAGTGAGCGTTCACTTCAGCGACCGCGTCGCCGTCACCAGTGCGAAAAGCCGCAAGCAGTTCCTTTGCCTGCCGCTTGAGTTGATCGAGTTCGGGGTGCGCCGGCAGTTTACGAATCGGCAGGGATGTCTTCTTCACAATGAGCTCCTTCCTGGCGCCCGGTGTCCGCTAGCTCGGGCAGAAAAGAGTTCATCCAAAGAGACTCTGCGACTACGAATTCAGGGGGACTCGGTCCTTCCCGCGGACACGGGGGCGCCCTGGCGCGCCACACAGAGATACTGTAGCATCCGATGTTAGGCTCTACACCATTCGGAAGAACTCATCCCGTGTGTCGTATGGTTTCGGTAAGGACAGAAAGTCGTTCCGATTGCAGGTCACATTTCGGAGAAGCGTGACTTCGTGACCAAGTTGCTCGATCAGGTAACGTAGATCGTCCGGGACGTCGTGATCGATCAGGAACTTCACTTCGAGTCTTGCGAAGTCTGTTGAGCAACCAGCAGGTCGATCTGCCCCCTGTGGTCCTCATAGTAGGCTAGACATTCGTAAATCTGGGACTTGGTGAGGCTGGGAAAACAGTTCTCCCTCAAGGTGTCGATCGCCTCGCCATTCTGTAGCAATCCAATGACATCGTGGACACCGATGCGGGTTCCTTCCACGATGGGGTTTCCACTGCGGATGTTTTCGGAACGCACAATATAGCGATAAGACTCCGAAGTCAGACCCATACCTGGATGGTAAGGTTTGCCTCCCCGCGTGTCAACAGAACCTGCGGCGACGCACGCACAACAGCCTCCCCGCGCGCGATGCTTAGCGCACGCTGGGGAGGCTGTTTATTGTGCCTGCTGAGGAGGCTACAAAGTTACTTCGGCTGAGGCACGATGCGGAGGTACGGCTTAGGCGCCTTCCAGCCGCCGGGGTACTTCTGTCTGGCTTCGTCATCCGACACCGCCGGCAGGATGATCACATCGTCGCCGTGCTGCCAGTTGACCGGCGTGGCGACCTTATGCGTGGCCGTAAGTTGGATCGAATCGAGAACGCGCAACACTTCGTTGAAGTTGCGGCCCGTGCTCATCGGATACATGAGCATGAGCTTGATCTTCTTGTCGGGACCGACCACGAACACGGTCCGCACTGTGGCGTTGTTTGCCGCCGTGCGTCCCTCGCATGTGGTTCCGGCATCGGCAGGCAGCATGTCGTAGAGCTTCGCCACCTTGAGTTCGGTGTCGCCGATCATCGGGTAATTGACCCTGTGGCCCTGGGTCTCCTCAATGTCATCGGCCCATTTCCCGTGATTGGTCACAGGGTCCACACTCAATCCGATCACTTTGCAGTTCCGCTTGGCGAACTCCGGTTGCAAGCCTGCCATGTAGCCGAGTTCGGTGGTGCAAACAGGAGTGAAGTCCTTGGGGTGCGAGAAGAGGATAGCCCAGCCATCTCCAATCCACTGGTGGAAGTCGATTGTGCCTTCCGTGGTGTCGGCCGTAAAATTGGGCGCTTCGTCGTTGATGCGTAGACTCATTTGTATATTCTCCTTTAGTTTGTGATGGAAGATGGTTGGCAAGACGCGGCTTCCCATGCCGCGAGGCCACCGGCCATCTCGATCAGATTCGTAATTCCGTGTTGGTGCAGAACGCTGGCGGCGATGGAAGACCGGTAGCCGCCGGCGCAGTGCACGGCAATGCGGCGGGTGCGGGGGATTTCGGCGATGCGCTCCTGCAAGTGATTCAGCGGCACATTTACGCTGCCTTCAATGTGCTTGGCCGCCCACTCGCGCGGATTGCGGACATCGAGCAACAGCGGCGGATCCACGCCCGCCAGCTCTTCGGCCACCATTGGGGCGCTGAGGCGTTCGGTCGGCCAGACCAGATCCGGCCGGCCGGCGAGAGCCTGCATGCCGCTTGCCAGATAGCCTTTGACGTGATCGAAGCCGATGCGGCCCAGGCGCAAGGCAGCTTCCTGTTCACGGCCTGGTTCGGCGACGATCACGATGGGTTTTGCGCGATCGAGTATCGTGCCGGCCCAAGTAGCATACTGTCCGCCGAGGCCGATGTTGATGCTGCCGGCGAGATGCCCTTTGGCATATTCACTAGCGTCACGGACGTCGAGGACCTGTGCGCCGGCGTCTCCCATGCGAATGACTTCGTCCAGCTCGACGGGATGGAGAACCTGTTCGAGATTCTTGTCCAGAGTGGCGTGCTCGCGGGTATTGAGGATGGCGTCGTAGGTGAAGTACGGCGGAGCATCGGGCTGATCGGCGGTGACGAGCCGTATGAACTCCTCTTTGGTCATCGGTTGCAGGGCATAGTTCCACTCCCGTTGGGCTGCAAGAGACGACACGGTGTCTTTGGAAAGCTGCTTGCCGCAGAGCGAGCCCGCGCCATGCGCCGGGTAGACGAGGGTTTCATCGGGCAGCGTGAGCAATTTGTCATGGAGCGAATCGTAGAGATGCGCACCGAGGTCGCTCGCGGTCCAACCGAGCGAAGCGCGCAGGTCGGGCCGGCCCACATCCCCGATGAACAGCGTATCTCCGGTGAGCACAGCGTGCGGATTCACGGTGTCTTTTTGGAGGTCGAAGACCAGGATTGAGATGGACTCAATGGTATGGCCCGGAGTTTCGAGTACCTGCAGACGAAGCGCCGGAAAGTCGAGCGAATCGCCGTCCTTCATCGGCACGAACGCGTATTCGGCCGCCGCGCGAGAGCCGAGGTGAATCGTGGCGCCGCAACGGTCGCGCAGTTCCAGATGGCCGGCGATGAAGTCCGCGTGGAAATGGCTGAGGAAAACGTGGCGGATCTGAAGACCGAGCGCTTCGGCGTCATTCAGATACTGCTGGATGTCGCGTTGTGGGTCCACGATGATGGCGGTAGAACTGGCCTCATCTCCAACGAGATAAGAGGCGTGCGCCAGGCAACCCAGGTAGTACTGTTTCAGAACCATAAAGACCTCATAGCGATCATCCGAGTTATAAGAGGGCGAGCAGATCTATGAACTGTGCCAAGAATAATCTAACTGTTTTTTGTGGGTGATACAATAAGCGCTGTGACGGCGTTGGGCGGTCCAGATTCCACAAAGCGGTTAATGGCCGAGTTTCGGCAAGGGAGTCCGGAGGCCGCTGGCCAGTTGGTGGACCTTTTCTATCCTGAGCTGAGGCGTTTGGCCTCGAGCAGGATGTTGGGCGAACGGACCAACCATACCTGGCAACCCACGGTTCTGGTGCATGAACTGTACCTGGAACTGACCCGAATCAAGGAGCTTCCCGCCGACTCCTCCTCCCATCAGGACGAACGAAATGCGTTTCTTGGGCTGGCCGCATTCCTCATGAAGAGGTTGCTGGTGCATCATGCGCGCCCTCTGCCCCAGCGAATCACCAAAGCCGAGATCACTACAGCGATGGGACTGTCGAGCTCTGGCGAAGCGAGCCTCGCCGAGATCGAAGAGCTGCTCAACCGTCTGCATACGATCGACCCCACACTGCGCCTGGTGGTGGAGATGAAAGCTTTCGAAGGACTGTCGCGTGAAGAAATTGCGGATCGCCTGGGGTGTTCCGTCCGGACCGTGGCGCGACACTGGGATTTTGCCCAGCATTGGCTTCAGAAAGCGATGCGGTAGTAGTAGGGAAACCAACCATGACCGACGAGCAGTGGCAGGCAGCCTGGAGGCTCTATCAGTCCTGCAGCAGCTTGTCTCCGGAACAGCTCCAACCGTTTCTGCATAACGCCACGGACGATCCACAGGTCCGCGACGCGATCCTCAACATGATGGACGGGAGCCGAAAGGTCGAGAACCTCGACCGGATCGGGCAAAGGATCGGCCGCTATATCCTGACTGAGCGATTGGGCGAAGGCGGCATGGGAGAGGTTTACGCAGCCCGCGACACCGAATTAGGCAGGCTCGTGGCCGTCAAGCTGCTCGCAGGATCTTCGGTCTCCCGCGAGGCGGCGGCGTCCTCATCTCCCGTGGCGCGATTCATCCATGAAGCGAAAGCCGCTTCGGCGCTCAATCATCCCAACATCGTAACCATCTATGAGGTGATCCATTCCGAATCGCGAATCGGCATCGTGATGGAACTCGTGGAGGGAGTTTCGCTTCGCCAGTTGTGCGGACCCATGCTGCCGGTGGATCGCGTGCTCCATTTGGGCGGGCAAATCGCGCGGGCTTTGGCGGCTGCTCACGCGCGCGGCATCGTGCATTGCGACATCAAGCCCGAAAATCTCATGGTGCGGCCGGACGGCTTCGTCAAAGTGCTGGATTTCGGACTGGCGCAGGATTTGTCTTCGAAGTCTTTGAAGTCCGTGCTTCCTGCAGGCACGCTGCGGTATATGTCGCCGGAGCAGTCGCGCGGCGAAGGCGCCGCTCCAGCGGGGGACGTCTTTTCGCTGGGCATCGTATTATATGAGCTCTCGACCGGGGCCCATCCATTTGATAGCGGCTCGATTTTCGACTCACTCAAAGCCTTGAACGAAACGGACCCGCCCGCGCCATCCTCGCGGAACGCATTTGTGCCGCCGCATTTGGACGCGCTGGTGCTGCGAATGTTGTCGAAGGATCCGAGCCAGCGGCCCACGGCGGCCGATGTCGCACGGATGCTGGAATCCCGTTTCCCGAGCCAGGCAGCTGTGGGCCTTGCGCCGCAGGTGGCGGTTGCGGGTCGTCCGCTGTTTCCTGCGAAAGAAAAACGGAAGTCGTGGATCGGAGCAGTCGCCTTGCTACTGGCCGCCATTGCGGCAGGCGTCTGGTGGGGGTGGGCCGGTTCCGGGGGGCAGGATGCGGCTTTCGAACTGACGCCCTTGACCACTCTTCCCGGATCGGAGGAGGCGCCGAGCTTCTCGCCGGATGGGAATCAGGTTGCCTTTCGCGGGAACCAACACAACCAGTGGGACGTTTTTGTGAAGCTGATCGATGGAGGACCGCCGCTACGCCTCACCTCGGACCCGGGCTTTCACGGAAATCCCGCATGGTCTCCGGATGGCAAATGGATCGCGTTCACCGCGCGGCACGACAACGGGCGGAATGGCCTTTTTCTGACGCCTGCCCTGGGAGGGCCGGAGCGTCTGCTCGCGGAACTCGAGGGGGATTGGCGATCCGCGGACTGGTCTCCTGACGGGAACTGGATCGCGGTCAGCCCGCTCGCCAGCGCCAACTCCGATCCGGGCAGCGGCGTAACCTTGATTTCCGCGCAAACCGGCGAAATCCACGAGCTGGCCAAACAGGACGCGGAGATGCTGCAAGGCGCGTACGGCTGTTTTTCGCCCGACGGAAAACGGCTGGCATTTCTCAAGATGAGCGGCGCATTCGGAAGGCTATACGTGGCCGATTTGACGCCCGATATGCGGCTTTCCGGCAAACCGCGGCAGATTCTGCCCGGCGAACTGGAGGCCCAATACCCGGCATGGACGGCCGACGGACGCGAAATCATCTTCATGCGCGGTTACGCCACCAGCAACGGATCGCTTTCCCGCGTGCAGGTGAACGGCGGCCGGGTGCGAAGAATTCCAGGCTTGGGGTACACCGCGGGGCCGATCGGCATCGCTCGAAAAGGCGGCCGGATGGCCCTTTCGCGCGGCGGCATCGACACCGACATTTGGCGATTGGATACGAAAGGCGAGGAACCGCCGCGGAAGTGGATCGTATCGACGGTTTTCGAAAGCGCGGGCGAGTACTCGCCGGACGGAAAGAGAATCGCTTTTTCGTCGAACCGGTCCGGGGCGCGGGAGATCTGGGTCTGCGACGGCGACGGCGGCAACGCCGGGCAGTTGACGCATTTCGGCGGACCGATCACTGGCACAGCGCGCTGGTCGCCGGATGGAAAATGGATCGCCTACGACTCGCGTCCTCGCGGCCGTCCGGATGTTTTTGTGGTCCGCGCGGAAGGATCCGGGCAGCGAAGGTTGACAGACCAGCCGGGCGAAGACGACAAGCCCACGCGCCGCGGAATGTGGCAGCCGGCCTGGTCCGCGGACGGAAAGTGGATCTATTACTCGAGCGATCGCACGGGACGATTCGAGATCTGGCGCATGCCTTGGGATGGGACTGGCGCACCAGAGCAGGTGACGAAGAGTGGCGGGTCTTCGGCCTATCCGAGCCGGGACGGCCAATGGATCTATTACGTGGACGGCGAGCCCGGACGCTTGCACCGCATCAAACCGGATGGTTCCGGCGACGGACTCGTGATGGAACGGCAGATTCGACTGCTGCAATACACTGCCAACCGGAGTGGCCTTTATTTTGTCGTAACGGAGGCTAATAAGAGCCATTTGCAGCGGTTGACGGGCGACGGACGAATCGAGAATGTCCTGGAGTTGCCGTTTAGCCCGGGGTTGGGGCTTTCGTTGAGTCCCGACGGGCGATACGTGCTGGTGACGAAAATGGATGAAAACGGGACGGACTTGATGTTGGTGGAAGGGTTCCGCTAGCGGGTTCCCAGCTCAATAGGCTGTGGAAAGCGTGCGTTTCAGATGCTCGCTGTACCCTCGCGAATAATAGGGGGCGATGAGCGGATCTTCGGCCTGCAGTGTTGTCCACGGTCTTGCTTTGAGTCCTTTTAGTTGGACAATGCACCATCAGGAAAGCAGCGCCAGCTTCGGCAAGTTCCAGGTGACGCTTGGTGGCAACCTGTTCTCCGCCAATAGATTGCGAGATCGTCTGCATGAAACGAGCCCAGAATCCGGACTCCTTCTTCTCGAGCTCCAGGAACTTAAAGGACGCCACTTGATCGGTGGGAAAGCCGGAAATCGGGCAGGTTGCTCAAATCAATCCGCGAGCGGATCGACGATGGGCACACCAGCGTTCACGAAGTCAGCGCCGTTTCGCGTGGCGACCGCGAGACCGTGGACAATCGCTGTTGCCGCGATGAGGCTGTCCTTGATCGGCATTGCCTTCCCAGTTGTGCGAAGACGAGCCAATAGATCCGCCCATTTCATGCCCGTATCCGAGTCCCACGGCAAACACCGTAGACGCCCAACGCCGGCGTCAAACCAGCGTTCGAGGACGGTCCGCTTGCTGCCCATAGGAAGGATGAGAATCCCGAATCGGAGTTCGCCTAGAATGACTGGATCGACGGCGATATCCAATTCATGTGCGCGAAGCCACGAGACGACACGCGCATCGGGAGTGGGTTTTGTCGGCTCGCTCAAAACGTTGGCGTCAACCAGGTACTTCACAGCGTATCCGTCGACTCAGATTCGATTGATACGAAGAAGTCCTTCCGCGGACAGTCGAGCAGCCAGTCCAATACGCCTTCGTTCGGCGGAGGCGACCGGCGAACGAGGCGATAGTCCCCGCGATCGACGCGCTCGACATCGAACTCCTGCCCAGGCTCGATACCGTCCATCTTGCGAAACTCCGCAGGCAGAACGATCTGCCCCTTGGAAGAGACTATGGTCTTCATGAAAGTAAGATATCGTCTTACCAAGGCAACGTCAAGCTGCCAGCAAGTCTGGCTTTTGACTTGCACCTGACCGCAATCAACGGGCGTTCGCGCACTTATAGTCGTGGAAGGTTCAAGAATCGAATGGGGACGCCTTGTCCTGATTGCCTTTGCGCTACTTGCCGTAGCGTTAGGACTCCTCGCCGCATGCCGCCGTCCGAAGACTCCCGATGAACTGCTGGAGGCTTTCGGCAAGGAAATGGCGCCGAAGGGCGGGCGCCTGTTTCGAGCGGAACTCGAGAATCGCAACCTTGCCTTTCTGCTGATGGACTGCAAGGTGTATCTGCTCACCGTCGCCGAAGGAAAGGTCCGGCGCGAGCAGGTGTTGCGTACGGGGTTCTACTTCGGGCTTACCACGTGCATGGGCCAATCGATGCGGGTGGAAGGCGGATACGTCATCGCCGAATTGTCCAATCGAGCCATTGGCGCAGGCGGCGGCAACACGTCGGGCGGAACCTATCGCAGCGCCGACGGTGTCCATTGGGAAAAGAAAACCGGCAAGGGTTGGCGCAACGTGGATGACGCGCAGGTGTGAGAAAGAGAGGAGAGCCTACCATGACTTGGATTGCCAGCATTTTCACGGGCATCGTCTGCGGCTGCATTGGCGCGCTCGGTTGCGGCTACATTGCCTCGAAATCCATCGAGTGGTACGACATCTCGAGCTACGACGCAGGCGATGGATACACGATTCTGGCGGGAGGTTTTGCCGGATTGCTTGCCGCCGCAATGATTGGATTCCTTACCTCCCGGTTGATGGATGGCGGATTCGTGCGCGGATTCCTTGCGGCCATCACGATCACCGTTGGCTTGGCCGTAGCCGCGTATGGGTTGGCCCGAGGATTGGGAGACGTCCCTCCGACGCTCGATGGCAGGAAACTGCGCCTGGAACTCGAGTTTCAAATGCCGCTGGGGTGGACGCCTCCTGCAGCCGCCGCGAAGTCAGCGTCCTCGACCTTCGTGACGCTTGCCTCAGTAACCGCGGGTCACGTCACAAGGGCAAGCCGAAATGGTTGGTTGTCTGTCGAGCGGACTCGCATGGAAAATGAGCGCGCTATCGTGCCCGCTGTGGTTGGCGTGTTCACCACCAAGGGCGAACGGGCTGTGACGTTGACCATCGGCAACCAGGTCCAACCCTTTGGGTTTATCGTTCCGTTGCCAGCTTCGCCCGGACCTCAGTTCCTCAACTGGAGTGATTGGCTGCCTCGGAAGGCCGAAGATGTTCGATTCCGTTTCCGGGTTGTTCCCGCGAAGAATTAAAAGTCAACTCGCTAGAAACACTGCCAATCGAGGAACCATTGGTCCTCGCAGCCGGCGGCCGTACCGCGGGCGATGTAGATCGTGCCTGCATCTCCCCAGGTGATCCCAGCTTTTTCTTCGCTATTGAATTGGAGACCGAAGCGGGGCTGGCTGGGATGAGCCTGGCAACCCCACCAGGGTTCCGACTGGATGGTGCTCGCGTATCCGCCAATTTTGGTGCGAGCGACATTGTCGAAATTTGCGCGTGGCCGCCGCGCGCCCGCCACGGCGACCAGTTCGGGATCATCGTGGTTCGGGTGGTCTTCGATTGCCTCCCACTCGCACTCGAATGGCTTTCCGATCTTCGGCGCATCCACGGGGCGCACCAGCGATGCGAGGCCCTCCAAGGAACGGTAGGTTCGCAGGCGCCAGTTCGCGCCGTTTTCCCGGCCGGTGGCGCCGGTGTCCGGGTGTATGAAAAACGTGATCAGTTTCAGATCCTGCAATAGCGGCGGAACCGCAGGCGCCGCCGCGAGGTTGAGTTGCCCGATGAAAGCGAGCGGCTGCCGGCTGGCATCTCCGGTTGGCCACTCTTCGCCGGGCAAACCTACCGGCTGACGGCAAATATTGGACGCCAGCAGATCGAAGCTGGGACGAAAGCCACCAACAAGCATGGCCGATGCCGGCCTCGTATTTACCTGACGATACTCTTCAGCCTTGGTCAATGCCATCACTTAATTTAGGCGCGGCTGCCGATCCAAAACAATCATTTGCGGGCTCGCGTCATTTCATGACCGATAGGTACTCGGTCCAGGGACCCACTTCGAGCCTGTAACGCTTCGCCAACACCCGGCCGATTTGGACGATGTGCGAAAGGTCGTGGGCGGTCCAGGTGGCGATCAACTGGCGCGCCGTCACCAACCCAAGGGCCGGATGACGGCCTTGCAGTTCGAGATGCGAAGGTTGCAGGTTCCAGGAGCGGAGGCGGGCAAGGTTCTCGCTGCGCAACCGCGTGAACTCATCAAGCAGTTCCGCGAGCGGCCGATTCGTGTCCTCGCGGAACTGCGCCTCGCGATCGAATGGCTCGAACGGGCGGCTGGCGCCGTGCTCGAGGATAATGCCGAGCCGGGGGATCCAGTCTGTCTGTTCGCCGTGAATCAAATGCCCGATGACCGCATAGGGGCTCCACGTGCCCGGCCCTTCCGTCGCGGAGGTCCAGGGTTCCTGGAGACCGCGCAACAGCGCGTCAAGCGTGGCGGGTGTACGAGCCAAGACAGCCACGGATTCTTCCACAAAAGCGTTGTCCATGGACCCAGTATATGAAGTGTCGCGCAATCTAAAACGAACCAATCCGCATTCTGCCGCGTTCTATTGAATTCAAGAGGAGAATTCAGGTTTGCACGATCTGATCCGCGATTTGAAACATACACTCCGCCGGCTGGCCCGCACTCCGGTCTTTACGATCGCCACTCTGGTCACGCTTGCATTGGGGATCGGCGCGAACACCGCCATCTTCAGCGTGATCAACAGCGTTCTTCTCAGACCGTTGCCTTTTCCCGAACCGGATCGCCTGATCGGCGTCTGGCAAACCGCCCCGGGCGTAAACATCAAGGATCTCAGCGCCTCGCTCGCCGACTACATCACTTATCGGGAGGACTCGAAAACCTTCGCGGACGTCGCGATCTGGAATGGCCGGTCGGTCACCGTCACCGAATTCAACGATCCCGAACGCGTGGATGGGTTCGCCGCCACCTTCCGGTTGTTCCCGCTCCTCGGAGTCCATCCGATTCTCGGCCGCGACTTCACCGAGAAAGACGGAGAGAACGGAAGTCCCGATGTCGTCATGCTTGGTTACGGCTACTGGCAGCGGAGATTTGGCGGCGATCCCAAAGTGATTGGCCGGCGAATCATGGCCGATGGCGCCGCGCGGGAGATCATCGGTGTGCTGCCGGAAAGATTCTGGTTCATGGACCGGGCGCACAATCTGGTGCTGCCGCTGCGATTCGCTCGCGCAGACGTGCATTTGGCGGGTTACAACTTTCAGGCAGTCGCGCGCCTTCGCCCCGGTGTGACGCTGCAGCAGGCCAATGCCGACGTGGCGCGCATGATCGGGCTCGAACTTCTCAAGTTTCCCCCGCCCAAAGGAATGAGTGCGAAGATGCTCGAAGATGCTCGCCTGGGGCCAAATGTGCGCCTGCTCATGGATGACCTGCTCGGCGACATTGGCAGGAGCCTATGGGTGGTGATGGCGACGATCGGAATCGTCCTGCTCATAGCTTGCGCCAATGTGGCGAACCTGCTGCTCGTGCGCACCGAGGGCCGCGCGCAGGAACTCACGGTTCGAGCCGCGCTCGGAGCGGGTCGCGGCCGGCTGGCTCGCGAGTTGTTTGTAGAAAGCCTGACGCTAGCCTTACTCGGCGGGCTCCTAGGCGTGGGGTTCGCGTCCGCGGTCGTGAGACTGGTCTTACAGCTCAGTCCGACACGGCTGCCGAGGTTCGATCAGATTGCAGTGGACTCAACGGCGCTGCTATTCACGCTTGCGGTTTCAATTGTCGCGGGCTTTGCGTTCGGCGCTATACCAGTGTGGAAACACGACAGATCGCGCATTGCCGAAGCGCTGCGGGCGGGCGGCCGCAGCGCCAGTGCGAGCCGGGAACGCAACCTCGCGCGCAACTCGCTGACGGTGGTGCAGGTTGCCCTGGCGCTGGTTCTGCTGATCGGTTCGGGATTGATGATTCGAACGTTCCAGTCGATGCGGCGTGTAGACCCTGGATTCAGAGCACCAGAATCTCTCCAGACGTTGCGCATCACTATTCCCCGGACCTCGGCCCAAAAGGACGAGGAGATCCGGCGAATCCACCAGAATCTCGTGGAGCGGCTTGGGGGAATCCCCGGCGTGTCCGCAGTCGGTGTGACGAACAGTTTGCCTATGACGGGCATCGACTCTCAAGATCCGATTTTCGCCAGCGACCACACGTACAGGGCAGACCAGATTCCACCACTGCGGCGATTCATCAGAATCGGACCGGGCGCCTTTCAGGCGTTAGGCGCACCGATTGCCGCAGGGCGTGATTTTACATGGACCGACATCCATGAGAAGCGCAATGTCGTCCTGATCTCAGAGAACTTTGCCCGTGAGTACTGGGGTTCGGCGCAGGCTGCGATCGGCAAGCAGGTCCGCTCGTTTCCGAACGATCCGTGGAGCGAAGTAGTTGGCGTCACCGCCGATATTCGCTTTGATGGATCGGATCAGAAGGCTCCAACCACGGTCTATTGGCCCCTGTCCGGAAACAACTCCTTGACCTACCTGGTTCGCAGCGCGCGCGCCGGAACGGAGAGCCTTTCAACCGAGATCCGCCAAACGGCTCTCTCGGTAAATGGCAGTCTTCCATTTACGGAGATGCGCACGATGAAAGAGGTGTACGACAAGTCGATGTCGCGAACCGCTTTTACACTGACGTTGCTCGCAATCAGCGGCGGCATGGCGTTGATCCTGGCGGCGGTTGGGATCTATGCGGTGATTTCCTATACCGTAGCGCAGCGGACGCGGGAGATCGGAATCCGCATGGCGCTTGGGGCACAGCAGGGCAACCTGAAGCTGATGTTCGTTCGCAATGGACTGTTATGGGGAGGCATTGGCGCAGCCGTGGGACTCGCTGCCGCTCCGTTGCTTTCGCGCCTGATGTCGACACTGCTTTATGAGGTCAGCCCAATCGATCCGCTGACCTATATCGCCGTTACGCTCGGGCTGCTGGCTGCGGCAGGCGTCGCCAGTTACCTCCCCGCGCGCCGCGTCACGAATGTAGATCCGGTAGACGCGCTACGGGCGGAGTAACGGCCGCGGCCGGGATCTTCCTTGCTAAGCACGGCGCCTGCCCTCGCTATAGAGGGTGAGGGCACGTTCATGTCATCTGGCTATGTGGTGCGTTATTACTCGAACGATTTCGACTCCGTGATCGACTATCAGGATCTGACGTTGCAGATCCACGACTATGTGCTGACGTTGCGGTTGCGGGTGTGGCTGAAGCAAATGAATCCCCCGCCGGGGAACGCCACGTTTCAGGCACACGATTCCGACGGCAACACGGCTGCGGCCAAGCGCTGGGACGCGGTGGAGTGGGAAAGTTTTCGCAAGGAGTTCAAGCGCCAGTGCCAGGGTGCGTGGAACAACGCCTTCGTGCTGATTCCGCCCGCAAGCTACAAAGGATTTGTCGATCCGTCCGGCATGCGGCGGAACGTGAGGTGTTTTCTGCAAGTCGATTTTCAAGATGAAGGCGGAACCGGGATCCACACCATCGAATCCTATAAGCTCGCCAGCGGCCATCTGCGGGCCAATTCCGGAATGCTGACTTCAGAGGACGTCAACCCCAGCAGAAACACCACAGACTTTCTCAAGCCGATCGAATATCGCAAGGTGAATGGAAAGATGCAAATCACCGGCGGAAATCCGGGCGGGCAGACGTACTCCTTCCAGCAGCACACTTTTCCGCATGAGGTGGGACATTTGCTGGGGTTGGGACACATCGCCAACGATTCGGCATCCTGTAAGAAAAGCGGCCCGAACTCAGACGGTTGCTATGGCCTCTATCTCGAGGACGCGATCAATATCATGGGCAAGGGCGACGCCTTGGACCTGAGGAACGCGGAACCCTGGAAGAAGCGAATTGTGCGGCACGCGCCGTCGACGCAGATCACACAATGGCGCGTCGATTTCGCGTCGTCCGAAGCGAGGCTGCGCGGGCTGTGGTCGTTGCGATCCGCGTAGCCCGGACGGGCAAGTCCTTAGATTCCGACCTGCGCCAGGATCCTTCGAAATCTCGCCGAGGTTCGGAGGGGATCGAAGCGAATGTCCTGTTTCAAAGCCGCGAGCGACCAGTCGCGATTCGTGCATGCTTGCTCGAGGCAGTCGAGAGCGCGGTCGTGATTTCCCAGGGCTGTGTGAACCTGCGCGATAGAAACCACGGGCCGGTATTGTCGCTGCTGGAGTCCAGCAACGCGACGCGCGGCGCTATCGGCGTTGCCCTTAACGGCATCCAGATAGGCGAATTCCGCGAGCAAGCCGGCCTGAGGGGCATTGTGCAGCAAGATCGCGCGGCGGTAGCAGCGCCTGGCCTCGCCGTATTCACCCAAGGCGGTGAACGCTCTCCCCATGGCGCGATGGAGCAACCAACAATTCACGTGCAGTTGCAGAGCCTTGCGGCACACAGCCTCCGACCCTGAAAAATCGCGGGCTAGAAAATGGGCGTCGGCAAGGAACCTCACGATAAAGGTGGACGTTGGGTAAGCCGCGTTGGCCGTTTGAAGAAGCTGCAGACCGTTGTCGAACTCCCCGCGCTCGACCATATGGAAACCTTGCCAAGCCCGCGCGAGAGATCGGATTTGGTCGGTCCCTCCAAGTTCCAGGGCGTGCTGCAAGCCGTTCCGCGAACGTTCCCATTGCCACTCGCCCAGTCCATGCAACCGCGAAAGGCTCAAATGGACGCCTGCGTTTGTGGGGTCCATCTGGTTCGCTTCATCCAGCAGCGCCTTCGCCCGCGGAACAGCCTCATCGCGACTGACATCGCCGAGGACAAGACGGAATAGGAGCGTGTTCGCCCACCCGGTTCTCGCCTCCGTGTTATTGGGTTCGGATTCGAGAGATTGTTGGTATTCTGCCGCAGCTCTGCGGCAGCCGCTGGCAGTCTACTGTTCGATGAAGCATCCGGCTAGCTCGAGGCTGTCACGCCGCGTGGCAAAGCGGTAGCCGCGCCTGGGAATGGTTTCGATGCATCCGGCGTCCGAGCCAAGCGCTTTCCGAAGCGCAAAGATATGGACCGCCAGATTGCCCTCTTCGACGATTGCGTCAGGCCAGACCAGATTCAGCAGGTCGTCTTTGGATACGACGCGTCCGGAGTTTCTTACGAGGACGGCGAGGATTTGCAGGGCCTTCGGCGAAAGCTCCAGACGCCGCGTTCCTCGGGTGAGCAAGAGAGCCTCGGGGTCAAATCGAAAGTCGCCGAACTGCACGATGTCGCCTCCCCCTCATCATTATGATGCAGTCGCCCTTTAAGAATTCCTTAAAGACTCTGGCTCCGGTTTCGACCTACACTCAACCGAGTCTGAGATCTCTTATGAATCCCATCCTGATCATCGGCGGCACTGGCAATATCGGCGGACAGGTTGTCACTCAATTGACGGCGACAGGAGCGCCGGTCCGCGCGCTCGTGCGCAATCCGGGGGCGGCCCAGTTGCCTTCACAAGTGGAAGTGGCGCCTGGGGACCTTACCCGTCCCGAAACGCTTGATGCCTGCCTGGCCGGCATCGATACAGTGTTCCTCGTCTGGACCGCCACTGCGGTCGCAGTTGCGCCAGCCATAGAGGCCATCGCGAAACACGCGAGTCGAATCGTATTTTTATCGGCGCCGCTCAAGACGCCCCACCCATTCTTCCAACAGCCCAATTCGTCGCGGACGCTCGCCGAGGCGATCGAGCGCACAATTGAGGCGTCGGGCCTCGAGTGGACACACTTGCGTCCGGGGATGTTCGCTTTGAATTCGCGGCACTTTTGGGGGCCGCAAATCCGCGCTGGCGACCTCGTGCAGTGGCCGTACCTTGCTGCTCCGACCGCCCCGATCGACGAGCGCGATATCGCGGCAGTGGCGGTGCGCACACTGACGGAAGGATCGGAACATGCAGGCATGGAATATGTCATAACCGGGCCGGAATCGTTGAGTCATTACGAGCAGATCGCGACCATTGGCGATGTGATGGGCCGTACGCTGCGAATCGAGGAGGTCTCGCCGGACGAAGCGCGGAGCGGCTGCATGGCGGGGATACCGGAGTCTGCGAAAGACAAGTTGCTCGATGCGTGGGCTGCCGCGCTGGGGCAGCCAGCTTTCGTCTCGAATACGGTCGGGGAACTCACCGGGAAGCCAACTCGGACGTTCCGGGATTGGGTTACGGCGAACACGACAGTGTTTCGAACCTAGCCCAACGCACGCCGTAGCGCCGCCACCCTGAACCGCATCTCAAAAACATAATCACACTGGTAATTGCATTCGTCAGCAATAACAATTCATTCAGAATTCACGGCCCTATAACCGAGCTTTGAAAGAATCCTCTGAACACTGTTGCGGTACGCCGCAACTGCATTGTTTTCTGCAACTTGTACTTACCTAGAAAAACTTCATCCGAACCGGCAGAGCCCTGGTTTTGCGTATTGACTCCATTAGTTTCGCGTGATTAACTACAGGAGAATAGTCAATACATATAACAAGTACTATTCGGAGGAACATGAATCTAAACAATTCTCTACGCTGGTCGGCGGTGACTTTGCTCGCGTTGTCTAGCGCGGCAAGCGCCGACACGATCGCGCTGAACTTCGGTGGTAATGGAAGCGCTTCCGGAACCGCAACTTTAGGTAGTACTCCCACCATCAGCGCCGAGTGGTCGTTGGCGCAAAACGTCGATCAATCTCTCGTGGCTATTCCCACGAACGGCGTCCTCGATCTGACAGGTTTGACGCTCTTATCCGTAAGCCTCAACAACGCGACAGGCATCGGAACTCTTCTCTACGGCACGGCAACGAACGCAATCGGCCTTTCTTCAACCGATCCATATTCGATCAATGGAAAATTTACCGACCCGACTTCCGTTACGCTTACCTTCAACGCTACTTCCGGCGCCTGCGCCGCCAGCAGCGTTTGCGAAGGAAATTTTGGAATTTCGGGCGATGTGCTCTACTCACTGCTCAGCGCGAGCGTCGCGACTCCGCTGGGCATAACCTCGATTCCACCGGCGCTGGATTCCATCGGCACCCTGACCTTGACCTTCAAGGGAACGCTGACGACGGATGCAAGCGGCAATGCGGTGAGCTATGTCTCTGGGGGAGCCTCACCCGTGTTCTCGGGCGGATCGACTTTCGACACCAAGAACAACCCACCTCCGCCCCCGGCGATTCCGGAACCCTCCACTCTAGCCTTCGCCGGTCTCGGCGTGCTGGCGATTGGATTCGGCGTCTACCGCCGAAAGTCCGGAATCTAGTTACGGCTCAGAGCCGTCATTTTGTGTTGGTGAAAGGGCTGGCCTCTCGATCGAGGGTCAGCCCTTTCCGTTTGCGGCCCATAACCTCCGGGCCTCCTCCGCCACGACTTCGGGGCGCTCTTCCGGCCAAAACAGCTTGCTTCCCGGCAGCCGCCGCACCCCGCGGGAATTCCCGAATGCCTGATTCAGAAATTCGGCGCTGGATGCGGAAAAGATCGTGTCCGCCGTCCCCCAGACAATACGCACCGGAACATTTGACGCCTTCAACGCCGGCCCAATGCCTTGGAGCGCGTTTCTCTCGAGGGCAGTCGCATACCGATGCAGCAGCTGCTTTCGGGCCGGAGAGCGAAGAACCGGCGCAAAGTAGCATTCGATCGCCTCGTCCGTTGGATGAGAGCCGCTCGCGTAGCACATGCCGCCGATGCCTTCCGCGGATCTCGCCAATCGCTTGTCGGCGAGCCAGCGCCCGAGCCACTCGTCGGCGAACTTCCCCGCCCGGGCCAACTCGATCACCGGCAAGAGCGCGGGCGGCGGGCTGTCTGGCTCTGCGTCGCAATTCGTCAGCAACAGCGAGCGGACGCGCTGCGGGTAGCGGGTAAGGAAGATCTGCGCAACCGCTCCTCCGCTGTCACTCGCCACGACATCGGCGACAGGCATGCCGATCGCGTCCAGGAACGCCGCAAGCATGGATGCCTGAGAGCCGGGATCCACATTCTGCGCAGGATCTACCTCCGTATCGCCGAGCCCGAGGAAGTCCGGCGCCACGCAACGCCGAATGTCCGGCAAGCGATCGATGGCTCCGCGCCATTGAAAGCCACTCAGTGGGAACCCATGCAGAAATAGGGCTCCCGGCCCACGCCCTTTTTCGAGGTAGGCAATTCTTCCGAATGGCGTGCGTGCATACCGGCGGCGACGGCCGCTGCTGCCGCTGCGCGATCCCGCAAATACGCTCGACGCAGCAGCAGCAGTTGTCCACAAGAATTCCCGGCGTTCCATTACGCGCGCCAGTGCTCCTGCAGTTCCGTATTGAATTCCTTCCAGCGCTCTTCCGGAAAGAAAATTCGGGCTCCTTCGAATTCCACCCGCCGCCGCGTTCCCGGGATGGTTTCCGCGAGCCATTGGGACCACTTGACGTCGAAGTACACATCATCCGTACCCCAGACGATCAGTGTCGGCGCGCTTAGCGCCCTCAAGCGCGATTCAATAGCGGTGGTGTGCCGGTTATCGAACGCCGCCAGAAAGCGTTCGAGGTCCCGCAGCCGTTGATCGTCCGCAACGAACGGCCGCAGATAGGACTCGATCATTTCATCGGTGACCGCGTCCGGATGCTCGTACGCGGGGCCAAGGGCTTGCGGAGACCGGTAGATGCTCTTGTTCGCCAGGATCGCCTCCAGCGTTCCTCTCAAGCCTCCGCCGGCAGCCATCGCCAGAAAGGGTTTGAACGCTTCCGGAGGCCAGTTGTCATGGGCGTCGCAATTGGTCAGCGTCAACGTCCGGACGCGTTCGGGATGGAGCGCCGCGAAGATTTGCGAGATGCCGCCTCCGCTATCGTTGCCGACCAGGTCGACTTCGCCGATGTTGAGCGCGTCCAGGAATTCCCGGAGCATGTTCGCGTTGGCCGTCACCGACACATCCTGGTCCGGCGCGATGACGGTGCCGCCATGCGCCAGCAGGTCCACGGCGATGCATCGCCGGATACCCGACAAGCCCGCCAACTGATGACGCCAGAGGCGGCCGTTCAACAGAACTCCGTGGACGAAAAGTGCAACTGGCCCGCTGCCCGTCTCAAAGTAGTGAATCTGTCCGGATGGCGTCCGGACCGTGTGTTCGGCGATGACGAGGTTCTGAGCGCTCATCGCCTGGCCTTCCCTGATGCGCTGGCATGGGATTCCCTGAGCTTTTGCGCGCATTCGTCGCAACACACTTCAACAGTCTTACCGCCAATGGTGACCGGGATCGGATTCGCGTCGAGCGCGCAATCGCACGCCGCGCATGTCTTGATAGCCATGTGTTTGTTCTCCTGAATATTCCGTTCGAATCGCTCGAACGTAAGTTCAGTAAAACATCCGCCCGATGACGCGGACTATCAGAATATTTAGCGACTTTAGGCCTGGCGTCTCAACGCCGATTCGCGGAACTCAGAGGGCGTCCGGCCATAGGCTTCGCGGAACGCCGCCGTGAAATGGCTATGGCTGGTGAAGCCCAGATCGAGGCTCAAAGCGGTTAGGTCGTCGTAGTCCGCGAGCAACAGCAGAGAGCGCGACAGCCGCAGCCTCAACTGATAGCGGTACAGCGGCACGCCTTCGACCTGTTGGAAGACTTGTGTGAGATAGACCGGCGAGCAGCGCACTTCAGCCGCTACTTCAGCCAAGGTCCAACGGCGGCCGGGATCGGCGGCGAGCACGAGTTTCGCCCGGTCGACCAGTTTTTGACGCCCTTCGGTTGCGCCGGCTTCGTGCGCGGTTTGCGGGCTGATGGCTCGGCGCAGGAGCGTCAGAGCCAAGCCTTCCGCCTCCAGGGGTTCGGCCAACTCTTCCCGCAGGCTGTGGCGAAGCAAAGCCACAAGCACCTGCGCACGCGGATCGATGCGAAGCCGGCGTTTCTTGAACGACACTTTCGCGCCATCGGACGCGAGAAGGTCGCTTGGCGCGAGTTCTTTCAATAGCGAATGCTCGAAAGCCAGGACGAGGCATGCATCGCCTCCAGCAACGGGGTGGCTGACACGGAAAGTCTCGCCCGCGTTGAAGAACAGCACCTGATTGGCTTCGGCGACCACTTCCTCCCCGGCGACGTGCCAGACATAGGCGCCGCGGTAGGGGAACACTAACTGGGTCTCGCTAACCGTCTCGTCGTCGCTTTGCTCGCGCCTAATCCCCGGGCAGCAGACATCCCAAACGCGGACAATCGCGGTTTCGAGCAAAGTGTGGACTTCGAGGTTCGGCACGCGATCACTGGGCGGACGATGCCGCCTAGTTGCATGGTACGCGAGCCGGGTGCGCCACGGGAACTGGTTGCGTCGTAAGATGGCGAGAGGGTTTTATGATCGACTTTTGGAGATCCGCGATCCGGCGGCAGTTTCACGCCTCGATCGACATGCTCGACAACGCGATGCAGGCGTGCCCGGATACGGTGTGGGCGTCGTCCCTCGGTCAGGGGCGGCGTGAGTTTTGGAGCCTGGCCTTTCACGTCCTGTTCTTTCTCGACTTCTATCTCTCTCCTCACGATGAGTCCGATTTTCGTCCTCCGCCGCCGTTCGGGCTCGAGGAATTCGCGGATGAAGTCGTTGCGGCTGAACCGCCGTATACCAAGGAGCAATTGAGCGCCTATGTCGAACACTGCCGCGAGAGATTAGATGCCGTGATGGCGGAAATGACTGAGGAGTGGACGACCAGCCCGTGTCCGATGCCGTACCGCGCGATGAGCAACGGGGAACTGCTGCTGTACAACTTGCGGCACGTACAGCATCACGCGGCGCAACTGAACATGCTGCTGCGGCAGATGACAAATTCGGCCCCGCCGGACTGGGTGTCCAAGGGCCCGCAGAAGAGCACGGCCTAATTACTACCCCAGCGCCTTCACCAATTCTTCCGCAATCTCTTCCGGGGTCCGGCGCAGAATGGTTTCGTTGACCTGCAGGATCGCGGGACCCTTCTCGGGCGGGCGGCGCAACATGATGCCCCGACCTGCCGCACGCTCTTGGAATCCCGCGTCGGGAGCCTTCGGGAATTCCAGTTGGAAGACGTTGGTGCCGCCTTCGAGGCGATTCACTCGAACGCCCTTCTTTTCCAAACGGGTCAGCAAGTCCTTGCCGCTGTGCACGGCCTTTTGGAAGCGCTCTTCGAAACCATCCAGATAGTGCAGCGCGATTGCGGCCGACTCCCACGCGTGCAGCAGGCCACCGCCGAACTGGCGGCGCAGGATAGCAGCCTCCTCAATCAATGCCGCAGGGCCTGTGAGCACTGCGCCGAACGGCGCGTTGAAATACTTGTAGAGCGACACGTAGACCGTGTCGAACAGGCCTGAATACTGCATTGGCGAGACGCCTGTATAAGCCGATGCCAGAAACATGCGCGCGCCGTCGAGGTGGATGCCGATCTTCTTTTCGCGGGCGTAGGCCGAGATCTTTTTCATCTCCTCGAAATCGAATGCCTGCCCATCTCTGCGCCGGACAGGCGATTCAATGGAAATCGCTCCAACCGGAACCGGATAAGGAGGCGCGGCTGCGCGATCGGCTGCTTCCACAATTTCGGACGCTTTGATGGTGGCGCGGCCGGAAGCGAGCGGAACCAGGTTGAGTCCACTCAAGGTTTGCGCGCAGTCGCTCTCGTCTCGATACAGATGACTCTCTTCCTGCACGAGCACGCGACGGCGCGAGCCTGCAAGCAATCGCACGGCGAGGTGATTGGCGAGCGTTCCGGTGGGCAGGAACAAACCGCGTTCCTTGCCCAAAAGCTTGGCAAAGCGATTCTCCAATTCCTCGACGGCGCCGCCCTTGAGATACACGTCCCCGAGCTTTGCATTGCCATCGATGATCTTTGCAAGAAGCTTCGCGTAGTCCGCAGGAGGCAGGTTCACGCCATCGCCGGTGAGGAACACGCGGCGGTCACCGCCTGACTGGGGTTGTGACGAGCCCACGCCCTGAAACACAGATGCGGCCGCCGTGGCAGCCTTGAGAAACGTCCGCCGGTTTGACATCTTTCTCTAGTACCACGTTGAGGAAAATGGGATTGGATGCGCTAGTTCAGCTTCAACTGGTACTGGCAAAAGTATTGGAACCGCCGGCCGAACGTGTCCCTGCTCTTGTCCCACGCGGCCTGAACCAATGGAGCCTTCGCCCAAATCTCGAACGTAGTTCGCCAGCCGCTGTTGTCGGGATGATTCCAGGTCTCGTCGAGCCGCAGGTCGAGGTAGACGTTTTCCATCAACTGCAGTAATTGAATGCCGGTGTAATAACCGGACCGGAAGCCCTTTGGCGGTTCATCCGGCCAACCTTTGGCGAGTTGCGAATCGAGGAAGGCGAGATTGCTCCGCTTTCCGACATCAGCCCAAATGTCCATGAGACGCATGGTGTGGCCGGTAAATTCCTTCACGTGCCGCAGGGCCGGGGACCAGACATCTTTCAAGACGTTCGCCATGGCGATCAGGTCCCGATTGCCAGTAGAGCCGTTCACCGCTGACTGGAACGTCATCATCGCAATTTCGCGGCCCAACAGGCGGTAGCTTTCAAACTGATCTTCGCCATAGAACTGGTCGGCCGTCGTTTCATGGGGAAAGTCGGGATGCGCGTCTTTATACTGCACGACGCTCGCATCTTTTTCATGGCCGTTCATAGATGCCTTGATGTAGATGAGAGTCCCTTCGGCAGCGCCGGTTTCCGTGGGATCCGGTTTGTATCTGATTGTTCCGACCGCGCATCGCCCGTGGCTCCAACCGGCCTCGTTCTTCTTCAATGACGAGACGTCGATCTCAATTTCGGCCTCAAAGTCGACTCTGCACACGCGGATCAACGTACCCAGCCCTTCAAACTTCATTTCGGGATCGCATTCGGCATCGCCGATGATCACCACGGCACACCGGCGCCGGATCAACTCGTACGCAGCTAGGTTCTCGAAGTGCCCGCCGTCGGAGATGGCGAGGTATTTGGATTTGTCGTCGGCGAGGCCGAATAGCTCCAGCAGCAGATAACGCATGCTGAACCACGGCGACGGGCTGCTGCATTTGCTCGTGTCGGAATTCGGCTTGGGGAACCACCAACCGAGCCGGGCGTTGAACAGCGTCATCAAGAAGGCGACGACAGAGGACGTGTGGTAGCCCATGTTCGGGCTCGCGGCCGCGCCCGAGACTGAAATCGCCTGGCCGATGGTTGGCTGGCCTGCTTCGCCTCCATAGAGCTTCGTATTGACGAAACCGAGTTCCTGATCCCCAGCCGCCTTGCTCTTGTACGGGCTGCCGCAATACTGCGGCGTCAGGATGAAGTTGGCGCTATGCCGCGTGTGAACGCCAAGATCGCTGGATCCACCGAGGTTCAGGGCGCAATTGATGATGTGAAATGGACCGAGGCCCTTGGATGGGTCATCCGTTTCGTCTGTTCCGCACGCGTACTTCATGACCGCGGACTGACTCGAAGGCGCGCTCCCGGTTGGCGTACCTTGCGGATGCGGAACCTCCAATAGCTTGGCCAGCGGAAGGTCATCCTTGTCGTCGAACTCGGTAAAGCGCTGCGGCCGGCGTTTCGCCGGAT
>JACXTT010003166.1_pt1 | contig 25638 bp, 27 predicted proteins | sample 9270951 | NCBI WGS metagenome assembly JACXTT01 (sample SAMN15532306, study PRJNA645909) | rock metagenome | isolation source: weathered quartz diorite | place: Puerto Rico | collected 2017-06-21
GGACTGCTTTCGGAAAGTGGAACGAGGCGCGTGTTCTGGTCGCCCGCGGCGCTCGTATGAGCTACATGGATGCCGCCGCGATTGGAATGACCTCCGAAGTACTCACGATGGTCGGTGGGTCTAAACCCGTAGTACTTGAAGAGGTCAACGAAGCCTTCTGGTCGGCATGCCACGGAAACCAGGTCGATACCGCGATCGCTCTCGCCGGGCTAGGGGCTGATATCGACTTTCTCCCGGGATGGGAAGATGCGACGCCGCTCGACATCGCAGCCCGCGCAGAGGCCCACGAAGCTGTTCGGTGGCTTCACAGCAGAGGCGCTCATACTTGCGAAGCTCTTCGTGAGGCGTCTGGCTGAGATAAGTCAGTATTTCCAGTCGCTCGCGCCACGCATCACAACTCCATGCCGCTTTAGGTGCCTATAGATGGTGTTGTGATCCCACCCAAGGCGATCGCCGATCCTCTGTAGAGAGAGACCGCCTCGATACAGGTCGACGGCCTGATCAACCTCACTCTGACTCATCGCCCGAGCCTTGCGGAGATCCACACCGGCTCGTCGCAGGACCGCACTGATGGTCGTCCGTCGTACCCCGTACTCCCTTGCTAGGTCAGCCATGGACGCACCTTCCTCATACGCGGAGACCACTATCGACCGTTGAACGTCGTTAAGGCGGAACTGACGAGCCGGTGGCCGGGCCGGCGCGGGAGCAGGTCGGGAGGCCGAAGCTGTGGCGACGAGACTGACCAAACTCCAAAGCGAGTTCGAACTTCCTCCTGTTAGGACCACCAAAAAAGCCGGCCCGAGGGCCGGCTTTCTGGTTTCTCGTTGTGGACGGCTACAGACACCAGGGGCTGGCGGGCAGCTGTCCGTCGTTCAGCTCGGGGTCGCCGGCACACGGGTTCGGCATCGTGGCCAGCGTCGACGTCGACGGCGTGGTCAGCGATGTCGCGCCCGGCAGCGGGTGCATCACGATCTCGGTCTGACGCGGGTACTTCGAGCCCGGCAGGCAGAGCTTCGAGCCGGCGATCCCGAACAGCGAGATCGACCCGGAGTCGCACGCCACCTCGTCGAGGAACAACGCGTTCAGCGTCGGCAGGGTCAGATGCCCGGTGCACTTCGGGTGCGTGGTCTGGAGCAGGGCCGGCGACGTGGTCAGGTGTCCGCTCGCGTCCGTGTTGCCGGCGTAGCAATCGGTCACGCTCGGCTCGAGGTTGACCGCGCCGATGTCACCGTTGGTCAGGTTCTTGAACCCGCCGTTGTGCACGTAGTGGTTGTTGAGGATCGCGATGCCGGACTCGTCGAACAGGCACGAGATCTTGAGCTGCGTACCGCCGGTGCACGGTGACCCGCTGTCCGGGTACGGGGCCAGGATCGTGCCCCACGCGTTGTTGCCGCTGAACACGTTGTCGAGCACCGTGTCGTTGCGTCCACCCGAGATCGACATGCCCGTCCCGACGGGCCCAGCCGAGGCCGATCCGTAGGTCGGCACGTTCGGGTTGTTGTTGTTCGCCACCAGGTTCTTGTAGAACACCCAGCACGTCTTCGCCCCGGCGATCGGCGGAGTGACGCCCGCAGGGCACGCGCCGTTCTGCGGGGGAGGGTTGTCGCCGTTCTGGCTGTTGGTGTCGAAACCGTCCTCGTTGTTGTCGAAGACCGAGTTCTCGACGACGAGCCTTCCGCCGGAGTTGGAGCCGGAGTAGCCCAGCGCGTTGTACTCCGACCAGGCGTGGTTCACGACCTGGTTGCACTGCATCTGGCAGGCGCCGATGTAGTAGCCGGAGTCGTTGAAGTTCGACGTGTAGCTGTGGTCCCAGACCCCGCCGTTCCAGTCGCTGGAGAAGATGCCGTACGTCGCGGCGACGCCTTCGGGCGTGGCGCCCAGCTGGGTGCTCACACCGGTCGCCGGGTTGACGCCCGGGTAGTACGTGCTGGTCCCCGTGATGTAGTCGCCGACGTAGCCGCCTTGGTCGTCCTTGTAGACGGTCCCGGTGTCGGCGCCGCCGTTCCACCAGATCTCGTTGCCGGCACCGGCGCCGTCACCGTTTCCGTCGAGGAAGTTGCACACCGTCAGGTTCGCGACCCAGGTGCCCGAGGCCTTCCACACCAGGACGCCGTTCAGTCCGCCGGTGGGCGAGGTCGACGGCCCGAACACCTGGTCGCCCTGGTTCGGGCTGCACGTCGGCCCGGACTTCGTGCCGTCGATGACGGTGGAGTTCCGGCTCATCCCCTCGACGTACACGTTGTCGCCGGTGATCAGCAGGCCGCCTGCGATCTGGCCCGGGGGAGCGGGCTCGATGGCACTCGCGACGGTCTTGTAGTCACCGGGTGCGAGCAGGACGAAGGTGTCGGGCGTGTTGCCCGCGTCGGGCCCCGTGGTCGGGGTGTGCGCCGCACCCCAGGCCTCGGCCGCATTCACCGCAGCCTGGATGGTGGCCACGTTGTTGTTGGTGTTGTTCTGCGGATTGGCGCCGGGATCGCTGGTGTCGCCGAAGTTGCCGGGCTGCCCGTTGAAGTTGCCGATGGCCCACACGTTCGACGGCCAGGGCGGCGGAACGGCGCTCGCCGACGTCGCCTGCAAGCCGATCGTTCCGGCAGCGGTCGCGAGCGCGACGAGAAGTACAAGACCTTTGCTGTTCCGTCTGATCCCCGTCGACTTGCGCATGCGCCGCTCCCGCCTTGGTGTGATCGTCTGCCTGCCCGGAGTCTTGGACCGCCCCCTGCGGCTGTCAATAGCCCGTTCTCGGGCAAATCCAGTCACCGTGGATGTGACGGAATTGGGCCGATGGCACGGCTGCTCGGCCCGGCGTCGTACGGGCTACGGGCGCGATAGCGTCAGGTCGATGACGGCGACGAGCGTGCCCCCGGGTCTGCTGCGTCCGTGGCGGTTCGTCCTGGTGTTCGGGATCGTCAGCCTGCTCGCGGACATGGTCTACGAGGGTGCTCGGAGCATCATCGGCCCGTACCTCGCCACCCTCGGAGCCAGCGCCGCCGTTGTCGGCCTAGTTGCTGGCGCGGGGGAGTTCATCGGCTACGGCTTGCGTGTCGTCTCCGGGTACGCCGTCGCCCGGGTGCAGCACTACTGGGCCTGGACGATCACCGGCTACGCGCTGACGGTGCTGAGCGTTCCGCTGATTGGCGCGACCGGGGCGATGGCACCCGCTCTGCTGCTCTACGGATTGGAGCGGCTCGGCAAGGCGGTGCGGTCGCCGGCCAAGGACACCCTGCTCTCGCACGCATCGACCTCGGTCGGCCGCGGGAGCGCGTTCGGTGTCCATCAGGCGCTCGACCAGACCGGAGCGGTCCTCGGGCCGCTGCTGCTCGCCGCGATCCTGAGCTGGCGCGAGAACGACTACCGGCTGGCCTTTGCCGTCCTGGCGATCCCGGGAGCCCTGGTGATCGCGTTGCTGATCTGGCTGCGAGCCCGGGTGCCGGACCCGACCCTGTACGAGCGGGTGGAGGAGGTCGCCGTCACGGCACCGGTGGACCGTGGCGAGACGCCTGCGCTGCCTGCCCTCTTCTGGCAGTACGTCGCTACCGTCGCCGTCCTCTCCTGCGGCGTGGCATCGTTCCCGCTGCTCGCGTTCCACGCGCAGACGACCGGCTTGCTGCGCGCCGATCTCGTGCCGGTCCTGTTCGCGGTGGCGATGGCAGTCGATGGGGTGAGCGGACTGTTTGTCGGGCGGCTCTACGACCGACTCGGTCCGGTCGTGCTGCTCGTCGTACCGGTCGCGGCTGCCGGAGCTGCGGTTGCGTTCAGCCACGACGTGGCGCTGCTGTGGATCGGCGTCGCGATCTGGGGTGCCGTCAACGGGGTGCTCGACTCAACCGTCAAGGCGCTCGTCACCCAGCTCGTCCCGGCGACATCGCGGGCAGTGGCGTTCGGCTGGCTCGCCTTGGTCCGCGGCCTGGGGCTCCTGGTGGCGGGTGGTGTCCTCGGTGTCGCGTACGGCTACCGGCCGGGTGCGGCCGCTGTTGCTGTCCTGGTCGCCAACGGCCTGGCTTTGGTGGGCCTTGCGTCCACGATCCGGCGAGTCCGTGCCCGCTGAGGCGCAACCTGACGACGCCGAGACACGAGCTATCCCTGCCCCACGAAACGCCTGAGTAGCCTTCGACCATGAAGAGGGATTGGTTCTCGCCGGTCGTGTGGGTCCCCGCCACCGTGGTCGTCGTGAGCTTCCTCGTCTGGGCGCTGATGGCAGCCTCAAACGTGAGCAGCCAGGGTGGAACCTGCGGGAGCGCCTGGCACTGGCGTTCATCGTCGGCGACGAGTCAGGACCAGGGTGGCGAGGTCACGCCGAGTGCTCGAGCAGCGCAGGACCACGGATGCCACGAATCGGCGGTCAGCGTGATGAACGTGGCGAACCGCATCGGTGAGGGCGGAGCCGCCCTCGCGGTTCTCTCAGCGGTTGCTCTGGCTGTTCGCGAACGTCGTCCGGTGGCCCGAGCGGTTTAGTGCTCAGGCGCCGCCGGCGGTCACGATCGCGTCGGTGATGAACCCGGCGAGCAGGCCGAGCAGCAGGCCGTAGGCCAGCAGGTCCGGGCGCTTGGCCTTGGCGGCGACACCGAGGAGCTGGGTGACGACGTACAGGATCGAGCCGGCGGCGAGGGTCAGGAAGACGACGCTGACCGCTTCGCTGGTGAAGCCGTGGCCGATCCAGGTGCCGATGAAGGTCGGACCGCCACCGATGAGGCCGAGGGTCAACAGGAAGCCCCACGACGGCATCCGGCTGGAACCGTCGGCGTTCGTGTCTCCCGCCAGGGGAGCAGTGATGCCGAAGCCCTCGGTGGCATTGTGCAGCGCGAAGCCGATCACCAGCAGGGTGGCCAGGCCGATCTCGCCACTCCCGGCGGACTGGCCGATCGCCAGGCCCTCGCCGAAGTTGTGCAGGCCGATCCCGACCGCGATCAGCAGCGCGAGGCGGCGGGCGGGGGACCAGCTGGCCAGGCCGCCACGGGCCGCGAGCGGCTCGGTCACGTTCATGGCACCGGGGCCGTGCGGCTTGGCGGCGGCTGCGGCGATCCGCGCCATCCAGGCCTCGTAGGCCACCAGGGACAGCAGGCCGACGCTGATGCCGCCGAGGAACAGCGCGCCGTAGCCGAACGCGGGCCCGAGGCTGCCGTGCGAGGTGTGGAAGTCCGCCAGGGCCGAGTCGATCGGCTCCCAGGCGTGGGAGAGGACGTCCCAGACGAGGAACAGCAGCACACCGATCGCGGTCGCGTTGAGCGTCGCGCGCAACGACGGGGCCGGGCGCTGCAGGCGACCGATCGGCAGGCCGAGGACGATCGTCCCGCCGGCAATGGTGCCGAGAAGCAAGGTCTGGCCGAGTCCCACGGAGGTCTCCTTCGATCTGGAGATTCCAAGTTAGGACAGCCTTACCTAGCGTGTCAATCTGGCGCAGGTGAGGCCTTCACCACGTCCGGGGCCACCTGACAGGCTGGGCTCCATGTACTTCATCGTGGTCAAGTTCCAGGTGCTGCCCGAGTGGACCGACCGGTTCACGGACCTGGTGGCCGATTTCACCTCGGCCACGCGCGCCGAGCCGGGCAACCTGTTCTTCGACTGGTCGCGCAGCACCGAGGACGAGAACGAGTTCGTGCTCGTCGAAGGATTCACCGACGAGGGCGCCGGCCCGCACGTGAACAGCGACCACTTCAAGGCCGCGATCGCCTCGATGCCGCAGGCGCTGGCCTCGACCCCGCGGATCATCAGCCGCCAGATCGACGGCGACGGCTGGGAGCCGATGGGGGAGATGACGGTCGGCTGACCGGACTCCGGGCACCTGGTTGCTGGTGCCGGAACGCACCGCCTAGGGTGTGCCTTGCACGTCGTACGTGAGGAAGCTGGTGAGAATCCAGCACGGTCACGCCACTGTGAGGGCCCTCGGGTCCGAAGTCAGATCTTCCGACGTCGTGTGTATCCGCCCAGTCAGGAACGTTGCATTCCTCAAAGGAGCTCACATGAGTACGTCTGTCATCCCCGCCGCGCCGATCGCGACCCCGGTCGTCACTGCCGAGGTGCGCACCGTCGCCCTCTTGCTCGGTACGGCGATCCTCGCCCTGATCGTCTACTACTTCATCGGCGTCGACGAGGGCGCGCTGTCGGTCTTCGGCAAGAGCATGTACGTCCACGAGTTCTTCCACGACGGCCGGCACTTCCTCGGCTTCCCCTGCCACTGATCCCCGTCAGGGCAAGGGAAAACTCAACATGGAGAAGCAACTCATCGGCCGTGGCGTGCTCGCAGGAGGCGTCGCCGGGCTGATCACGTTCGTCTTCGCGCGGATCTTCGCGGAGCCGGTCATCCAGAAGGCGATCGACTACGAATCCGCCCGCGACGTCGTCCAGGCGAAGCTCGACAAGGCCGCCGGACTGGCCGCCGCGCCAGCCGGTCCGGACATCTTCAGCCGCACCGTCCAGGCCGACATCGGGATCGGCGCCGGGCTGATCCTCTTCGGTGCCGCCATGGGTGCGCTCGTCGCAGTCGCCTACGTGATCTGCCTTGGGCGCACCGGCAACGTCCGGCCACGGCCGCTGGCGCTGCTGGTGCCGCTGTTCGGGTTCATCGGGTTCTTCGCGGTGCCGTTCGCCAAGTACCCGGCGAACCCACCGGCGATCGGCCACGAGGAGACGATCCGCCAGCGCGGCGCGCTGTACCTGATCCTGGTCGCGAGCTCGTGCCTGCTGCTGTTCCTGGCTGTGTACTTCGGACAGAAGCTGACCGCGCGCTACTCGACGTGGACCTCATCGGTCGTGATGGGGATCGGCTACCTGGCCGCCGTGGGTGTCGTGATGGCATTCCTGCCGGAGCTCGGACACCTGCACGCCAACGTCGTCGAGTACGGCAGGCAGGCAACCGAGACACCGCTACCGCTCAAGGACAGCAACGGGACGATCGTGTTCCCGGGCTTCCCGGCTGACGTCCTGGCGCAGTTCCGGTTCTACTCGGTGACCGCCCAGGTGCTGATGTGGGGCGTGATCGCGCTGGTGTTCGCACCGCTGGCCGAGCGGGTGGTGGCACCCCCGGCCCGCAGTGCCCAGCGAGAGCTGGTCGGGGTCTGAGCATCGAGGCGTCGGTCGTCGTCGGCATGTCCATCGCCGACGTCGACCGGCGCGACGACCTGGGGGCATTCGCGGCCGCTCACGGCGCGACGCTGGCCTTCCTGCAGCAGGGCGACCCGTCGTTGTCGCTCGAGCTGACCCGTCTCGCCGACGCCGGTGCGGCACGGATCGTGCTCGTCGGGGTGAGCACCGGGCCGCTGGCTCCGGCACTGTCCTGGCTGCGCCGGATCGCGGCGTACTGGTGGCGGGAGCGGGCGGGTAGCCGTCCCGAGATCCTGGTCGCGACTCGGTTGCTGGAGGGTCCCGACGGATTGGCCGACGCGATCGCCGACGTTCGCCCGATCACGGGCGACGAGCCGGGCCTGACCGCGGCGGCCTGGGAGGACGTGACCGGGCACCGGCACCAGGTGATGGTCTGCCGCGGCCCCCGCTGTACGGCGAAGGGGGCGGTGGACGGCATCCGCGGGATGGTGATGGCGATGATCGAGCACCAGCTGGGCGACGAGGACGTGCTGCTCGTGCACACCGGGTGCCAGTTCCCGTGCAACCAGGCTCCGGTGGTCAGTGTGCAGCCGGACGACGTCTGGTACGGCGAGGTCGACGGGGAGGTCGCGGCTCGCATCGTCGCGGAGCACTTCGTCGGGGGAAGGCCGGTCGAAAGTCACCGGCTTGCGCGGAAATAGACCCAGGTCCTGCCCGGTTGGAGCAGAGCGTGACCTCCTCTCTCTTCGAGCCGTTCTCCCTCGGTGACGTCAAGCTGGCCAACCGGGTCGTGATGGCCCCGCTCACCCGGATGCGGGCGACTGCGCCGGACGACATCCCCAACGACCTGATGGTCGAGTACTACCGCCAGCGCGCCGGTGCCGGGCTGATCGTGTCCGAGGGCACCCAGATCTCGCCGATCGGCAAGGGCTACATGGACACCCCCGGGATCTACAGCGAGGCGCAGGTCGAGGCCTGGCGCCGGGTCACCGACGCGGTGCACGCCGAGGGTGGCGTGATGGCGGCCCAGCTCTGGCACGTGGGTCGGGTCTCGCACGAGTCCTTCCACGACGGCGAGCTGCCGGTCTCTGCGTCCGCGCTGCCGTACCGGAACCGCGCGACCATCAAGGGCGCGGACGGCAAGCCGCTGCGCGCCGACTGCCCGACCCCGCGCGCGTTGAGTACCGACGAGATCGCCAAGACCGTCGAGGACTTCGGCCGGGCCAGTGCGAACGCGCGCGAGGCCGGCTTCGACCTGGCCGAGATCCACGGTGCTCACGGGTACCTCGTGCACCAGTTCCTCAGCGAGCAGAGCAACCACCGCACCGACGAATACGGCGGCTCGCTGGAGAGCCGCGCCCGGTTCGCGTTGGAGGTCGTCGACGCGGTCGTCAGCGCCTGGGACCCGAGCCGCGTCGGCATCCGGCTCTCGCCGCAGGGCAACTTCAACGGGCTCGAGGACAACGCGGGGCAGCCGATGGCACTGTTCCTGGCGGCTGAGTTCTCGAAGCGCGGCCTGGGCTTCCTGCACCTCTCCGAGCCGGATTGGGCCGGGGGACCCGCAGTGGATGACGAGTTCCGCCGCGAGCTGCGGGCCGCGTTCGACGGCGCCATCATCGGTGCCGGCAACTACACCCCGGAGAAGGCCGAGCGGCTGGTCTCGGCCGGTCTGATCGATGCGGCTGCGTTTGGCCGGGCGTTCATCGCGAACCCGGATCTGCCCGAGCGGATCCGTCTGGGAGCCGCCCTCAACGAGCCGGACGGGGCGACGTTCTACGGCGGGTCGGCGGCCGGCTACACGGACTACCCGGCGCTGGCTGGCTGAGCACCGAAATTGTCGGTGGGGGTCCCTAGATTGATGGCATGACGATCCCGGAACCCCACCCAGACCGCAGACCCGTCCCGAACTCCTAGAACCTGTTCTAGTCTGGCGGCATGCGCTTCTCGATCAGTGTCGCCTTCCAGCCCGTCGAGCAGCTCGCGGCGATTGCCCGTGCTGCCGACGAGTGCGGGTACGACGCCCTGTCGATCCCTGACCACGTCGTTGACCTGGAGACGCTTGAGACGCCGTACCCGTACACACCCGACGGGGCCCGACGCTGGGAGCACGACGCGCCGTGGGCGGATCCGTGGGTGCTGGCAGCCTCGCTCGCGGCGGTCACCACGAACCTGCACTTCTACACCTCGGTCTACGTCGCCGCGCTGCGCAGCCCGTACCAGGTGGCGAAGTCCGTCGGGACTGCTGCAGTGCTCTCCGGCAACCGGGTCGCGCTCGGGGTCGGCGTCGGTTGGTGCCGCGAGGAGTTCGAGCTGATGGGCCAGGACTTCGGCACCCGGGGCAAGCGCACCGACGAGGCACTCGACCTGCTGGCCGAGCTGTGGAGCCCCGGCTGGAACGAGTTCGACGGCGAGTTCTACCCGACGCCGCGCCTGGTGATGGAGCCGACGCCGACGGCACGGATCCCGATCTACGTCGGCGGGCTCTCGGAGATCGGGATGCGCCGTGCCGCCCGCCACGACGGCTGGATCGGCGACCTGTACTCGACCGAGGAGGCGACGGGGCACGCGCGTCGGCTGGCCGAGATCCGCGACGAGATCGGGGCGACCGGCGACTTCCGCTTCATCACCGCGCTGACCGACGCGTTCCTGCCCGAGCAATTCGCTGCCGCGGAGGCCGGCGGCGTCACCGACATCTGGACGATGCCGTGGGCTTACTACCACGGGCTCGACTGCACCCTGGAGCAGAAGGTCGACGGGATCCACCGCTTCGCCGAGGACATCCTGAAGCCCCTTACGGAAGCCTGACGGCTGGGCCGCGGACCCCCGACGGCGGCTGCGGTCCTGACAGAGTGGGACCGTGACGACAGCAGAGATCGCCGTGATCGGCGGCAGCGGGTTCTACGAGTTCCTCGACGACCCGGTGCAGGTCCCGACGAGTACGCCGTACGGGGAGGCGTCGGGGCCGGTAAGCGTCGGCGTCGTGGCCGGCCGGGCGGTCGCGTTCCTGCCGCGCCACGGGGCAGGGCACGCCTACCCGCCGCACCTGATCAACTACCGCGCCAACCTCTGGCTGCTGGCCTCGCTCGGGGTCAGGCAGGTCCTCGCGCCGTGTGCCGTCGGCGGGCTGCTGCCGGCGGTGGCTCCCGGCGACATCGTGGTGCCCGACCAGCTCGTCGACCGGACCAGCGGTCGGGTGCAGACGTTCGTCGAGACCGGCGCGGTGCACGCGCCGTTCGCGGATCCGTACTGCAGCCGGCTGATCGGTGCTCTCGGCGCGGCGCCCGGGGTGAGCACCGGCGGCACGATGGTGGTCGTCGAAGGCCCGCGGTTCTCGACCCGCGCCGAGTCCCAGCAGTACGCCGGCCAGGGCTGGTCGCTGATCAACATGACGGGCCACCCCGAAGCCGTGCTGGCTCGCGAGATGCGGCTCTGCTACGCAGCGATCGCGCTGGTGACCGACATGGATGCCGGCGTCGAGTCGGGGGAGGGAGTCGGCCAGGAGGAGGTGTTCGCGATGTTCGCGAGCAACATCGACCGCCTCAAAGCGATCCTCCTCGGCGTCATCGGGGACCTGCCGGATCCGGCCGGCTGCAGCTGCAGCACGTGGGCCGACGGGATCGAGCTGACCTACGAGATCCCGAGCCCGTGAAGGTCCTGCTCACCGGATCTGCCGGCTTCATCGGTACGGCGATCGCCTGCCGACTCGAGGAGGCCGGGGCCGAGGTCGTGCGGGTCGACGTGATGCTGCCGCAGGCGCACGGCGCCGAACCGGCACCCGAGGGCACGCACGTGCTGGACGTTCGTGAGGTTGACCAGTGGTCGGCGCTGCTGGCGGGCGTCGACGTGGTCTGCCACCAGTCGGCGCTCGTCGGGGCCGGCGTGAAAGTCGCCGATCTCCCGGACTACGCGTCGCACAACGACTTCGCGACCGCTGCGTTACTGGCGGCGATGCACGATCAACGGGTGACCCGGCTGGTGCTGGCGTCGTCGATGGTCGTGTACGGCGAGGGTCGCTACGAATGCGCCGAGCACGGGACCCAGGTGCCCGGGGTGCGAGAGGTGGCCGAGCTCGAAGCCGGCCGGTTCGAGAACCCGTGCCCGATCTGCTCAGCGCCGTTGGGCTGGCAGCTCGTGGACGAGGACGCCCGGCTCGATCCTCGGAGCAGCTATGCCGCCAGCAAGCTCGCCCAGGAGCACTACACCTCGTCGTGGGTCCGGCAGGCGGGTGCAGCCGCGATCGCGCTGAGGTACCACAACGTCTACGGGCCCGGGATGCCGCAGGACACGCCGTACTCGGGCGTCGCTGCGATGTTCCGCTCGTCACTCGAACGCGGCGAGCGGCCCCAGGTCTTCGAGGACGGCGGCCAGATGCGCGACTTCGTGCACGTCGACGACGTCGCCCGCGCGAACGTGCGCGCGATCGAGGCCGTGCTGGACCGCGGTGACTTCGCGGCGTACAACGTCTGCTCGGGCAGCCCGATCCCGATCCGCGAGGTCGCTTCGCTCGTCGGTCGCGGTGCTGCCACCGCGCTCGAGCCCGAGGTCACCGGTGCGTTCCGGCTCGGCGATGTCCGGCACATCGTGGCGTCGCCGGCTCGGGCGAGCCGCGAGCTCGGGTTCACCGCTGAGATCGCTCCCGAGGTCGGGCTTCCGGAGTTCGCGACGGCACCCCTGCGGGTGCGAGTCGGCTGAGTTCGACGCGGCACCACCGGTGTGGCGCCCAGTTCGGGGCTGCGACGGACCTAGCATCGGGTCGTCGGGGCTCGCGACAGGGGTATCAGGGTGCAGCGACGGGATTTTCTTGCGGTACTGGCTGCAGGTGTGGCCGCCGCGCTGACCGGCTGCGAAAACGCGACCCCTGCGTCGGCCCCGCTGATGCCCGGAGGGAGTCCTTCCCGGCTCCCGAAGTACCCGTTGAAGCGGGGGGCGAGTCCTTCCAGCATCGCGACCCACGCCATCAACCGTGCGCCCGCGGGGGTGTTCCAGGCGCCCACGGGTCTGGTGCAGGTGCCCGTGCCCGAGGGCAGCATCACCATGTTGCCCGGACACGGGAACTACGTGGCCCTCACGGTCGATGACGGCACGGACGCCGAAGTGCTGGCGGCGTACATCGCGTTGGCCAAGCGCACCGGGCTGCGACTGACCTTCTTCGCCAACGGCTACATGTCGAGCTGGACCGATCACGCGCGCGCCCTGCGACCGCTGGTGGATTCGGGCCAGGCCGTGATCTGCAACCACACCTGGTCGCACCGTGACCTGACCGCCCTGAGCGACCACGAGATCGTCCGGGAGGTGCAGCACAACGAACAGTTCCTCACCAACACCTATGGCACCAACGGGCGACCGTTCCTGAGGCCGCCGTACGGCAGTCACAACCGACACGTGGATCGGATCCTGCAGGCCCTGGGCTACCCGGCGGTCACGATGTGGTGGGGCTCGCTCGCCGACTCGACGCCCGAACGCCCAGCTCAGGTCGTTGCCAATGCCGAGAAATGGTTCCTGCCGCAGCGGATCGTCATCGGCCACGCCAACCACCCGGGAGTGCTGTCGGTGATGGACCAGATCGTCGACATCATCCAGCAGAAGAGCCTGCAGCCCGTGCATCTGGCCGACGTCTACGACCTCAGCCAGCTGCCGCCGATCCCCCCGATGCCCACGCAGTCACCGTCACCGTCGGCCACGCCATCACCGACTGCGACGCCGACCGCGACGGGAACTCCGTCGAAGGCCCCGAGCCCGTCGCACAAGCCGTCCCGTTCACCGTCGGCACCTCCCACCAAGGGGCACTAGGCGAAGCCTCGCGAAGGATTCGGACGCTGCGAGATCACGGACCGAGAGCGTGACTCACCGTTGAAGCCTCGTGGGTGTTGCAGTTCGCGAACGCCTGATCGACCAGCTGTTGTCTGATTCTGGGACTCGGGCGGAAGCCAAAGCTCTTGTCGACGGCCGATTGCCGGTCGTGCATGGACATGTGAACGTAGTCGCTGCAACTGGTGTCTGACCCTTCGTTCCCGCACGCCGCAATCGACAGGAACGCGGCGAAGGCAAGTCCGCCGACGCACACACGTTCAACGAGATCTCGGCGCATGAAGAACAGAATGGCATCCACGACGAGTCCGTTGTCGCTCATGCCAGATCCCGCGTGTACGGCCGTATCCGTGTAGCAGGATGTCGGCTATGGAAGAAGAGATGCGTGCCTCTCTGCTCCCGGACCTCTCGGGTTCTCAGTCACCCTCGATTTCGCCAGTAGTGGCGTTGAAGAACTTCTGGGTGAAGGCCGTGAGCTACTCGGGGCGTGCGACTCGCGCTGAGTACAACTGGCCGCTGCTGATGTTCGTCGTCGTGTCGTGCGTTCCCGGAGTGCTTTTCGTGTGCGGCATTCCGCGATCGACCTGCACGATCCTGGCGGTAGCCGTGTGGGTTGTGTTCCTGGTGCCGTGGTTGGCCCTGGTCGCGAGGCGCTGCCACGACATCAACCGCCCGGGGACGTTCGGACTCCTTCTCCTGGCCACCGGTATCGGCTTTCTCGTGATCGAGTGCGTCTTGATGTTCACCGATTCAGATCCGCGAGGCGTGCGGTTCGATCCGACGGTCCCGCCAGCCGACCGGGCACCGCGACCCTGAACGTGGCCTGTGAATCACGGCCGTCACCTGAGAATCGGGCGGTCTGACTCAACCTGCCGAGAGCGCTGACGATCAGCGCTCCATGGACATCTCATTCCCGTCCGCCGCCGGGTCGATCGACGCCGTGGCCGCGGCCAGCCAACAGCACCACCGCAAGAGTCCGTTCGACGCTGTGTCCTCGCTCCTGGGCATGAGTGCCGACGACATCCGGGCGGCAGTCAAGAACGGCACCAGCCTCGACAACCTCGCCAAGTCCAAGGGCGTCAGCCACGCTGACCTCGTCGCTGCGCTCAAGGCAGGCGCTCCACCGCGCGCCCAGCAAGACCCGAACTTCGACGCGAACATCGAGAAGCTCACCCAAGCCACGGGCAACCTGCGTGGATGGGGTGGTCACCTCCACCACGATGGCGGTGCAGCCGCGTCATCCGCTTCCACCGCTCAGCAGTCCGGGCTCAGCGTGGTGAGCTCGCTGCTGGGCACCAGTCCCGACGACCTGTTGGCCGAGCTCAACAGCGGCACCAGCCTGTCGTCGCTGCTGGACGCCAAGGGAATCAGCGTTGACCAGCTCGGCAGTGCCCTGCAAAGCGGAATGCTCGTCGACACGAACCTGTGAGACCTGCGATCTCCCGAGGGACGAGCCGTATGTCGATCGCCTGGGATCAGCGAGTGATCTTCAACGACCGCTTGACCGTGCCGGCAGCGAAGTAGTCCGCGTTCCCGGCCTGCGATGCAGCCACCGTGCACGTGCCCGTGCGCAACGCGTGCACCTTGCCCCGGACCACGCTGCAGGTGCGCGGGGTCGTGCTCCGGTAGTGCACGGGAAGCAGTGAACTGGCGGTGGCGCGCAAGACCTGGTTGGCGTGGTGCAACCGCATCCGCCGCAGAGCCGGGAAGGTGATCTTCTGGGTGGTCCGGACCCCGGTGATGACCTGGGTCTGCGGCGCTGCCGAGGTGTAGTCGGCGTTGCCTGCCTGGTGGGCGGTCACGCCGCAGGCACCGACGTGCGTGATCTTCACGGTGGCCGTGTTGTTGGCGTGGTTGGCGACCGTGCACGAGGTCGAGGTCGTCGAGAACGTCACGGGGCTCCCGGAGCCTCCGCCCGTGGCCGTCGCGAGGTAGAGCGCGCCGATCTTCGCGCTGCCGGGGTTCGTCGAGGTGAAGCTGATCGCCTGAGCTCCCTGGCCGACGTTCATGGACTGCGTCTGCTGCGCCGCGGCCGTGAAGTCCGCGTTGCCTGCCTGGTCGGCCTTGACGGTGCAGTCACCGATGTGGGTGTAGTCGACGGTGGCGGTGCTGTCGCCGAGGTCGGTCACCGTGCACGTCAACGAGTCGGTAGAGAAGGTCACCGGATTGGGGGACTCGCCGCCTGTCGCGGAGACGAGGTAGGAGCCGCCCACGGCCGGGCTCGCATCAGTAGAGTCGAAGCTGATCGACTGCGAGCCTTGCACCACGGTCATCGACTGGGTCTGCTGCGTGGCGGCGGTGTAGTTGCCGTCGCCGGCCTGGTTTACCGCGACGGTGCAGTCCCCGAGGTGCGTGAAGTGCACGGTGGCCGTGCCGTCGCCGTTGTCGGTGACGGTGCAGCTGGTCGAGCCGGTGGAGAACGCCAGCGGACTGCTGGAGCCGCCGTTCGATGCCGTCGCGAGGTAGGTGCTGCCAGCAACAGGGCTGATCGGCGCCGTGGAGGTGAACGCGATGGTCTGCCCGAAGGTCAGCGATCCGAAGCTGACCGACGGCGTGGAGTCAGCGGCTGCCAACGAGGTCGTCACGCCTGTCGCTGAGGGGACGACGTAGCTGGAGCCACCGGCACCACCGCTGTAGGGGTTGCCACCCCCGCCGCCGTAGTAGCCTCCGCCGCCGCCCCCGCCCGAGACGTTGCTGGTGGCTGAGAACGAGCCATCGCCGCCTATACCCAAGGTCCCGGATGTGCCGGCGCCGTAGATCGCGCAGCCGGTTCCCCCGGCGCCGCCGGCCAGCAAGGTGCCGGGCTGCGCGGCCGAGCTGCCCCCGCCCGCCGGTGCGCAGTACGTCGCAAGTCCGTCCGTGCCGGGGAGACCAGCGTCTCCGGCATTTCCCTGGTGGCTGCCGCCCGAGCCTCCGCCGCCGCCTGCGACCAGTACTCGGTGGGCAAGGTCGTCTGCTCCGATGCGAACGTCGGACGCTCCGCCTCCGGACCCCGCTGTCGGCGAGGCGCCGCCACCGTTCGCAGACCCGCCTGACCCGTCCTGGTAGCTGCCGTTGGCCCCGACGTGCACGTACACCATCTGTCCCGGTGTCACGCTGAGCGTTGCCTGCACCTCGGCGGCGAGTCCTCCCGCCACGACACCAGTCGCGCCCGAGCCACCCACGGCGTCAACCGTGAGCGAGGTGACCCCGTTCGGTACGACGAAGAAGTGCGTCGAGCCCTCGTCGGTGAAGGATGCAGCAGACGCGCTCGAGGGAATCGCGACGATCCCCAGGGCCGCCAAACCGGCAGCGCTGACGCCGACGATCAACCGCCTGCTTCGGCTCGGGCGACGAGCGGTCGAGAGAGACGAGGCGGCAGCGCGCACGGCGGTTCCTGTCAGAGAAGAAGTAGGAGCGCGGGCCGTTCGTCCAACCCCGGCGACGAGCCGCGTTTGGAACATAACAGCGAGGTAGGCATTCGCGTGCAATAACCCGAAATGACGTAGGTCGAGTGGTTTGTCGCATCCAGGGCGGCTCGACCGTCGCCACCCGGCGCAAAGCGCGTTTGGAGGGGTTTGGATCACACCGTGTTGACGGTGTCGCCGTTGATCGACAGGTCGCTGTCGTACGCGACGTCGAACGCTTCCAGGCGTGGGTCATCGAGAATGGCATCCGCAATGGCTGTACTGCAGGCGACGAGCGTGCTGTCCCAGTCGATTTCAGACGCGATGCACCACGAACGATCAATGGGCCAGATCAAGCTCGCCGTCTGTTTCCACCATCGAGGCTCCATTCCGGGCCACGTCGTGTGCGCTGCCTTGGGTCCGGAGAAGAGCCGGTAGTCACGTCCTCCCCAACCGGGCATAAGGGTGTTCGGGTGGACCGAGTCGGCCCATGTTCCCCATCCGACCCAGACGGCGTAGATGACCTCGTCATCGGTCGGGCAGTGGTCGAGAATTGCGGTGAGGATTCGTGGCGGCAGATTGCCCGTTGGGGGCTCCTCTCCCGACGCCATTCCGTCGGCGATCGCGTCCCACTGAACAAGAGGATGCATGACCTTGCTCGTCCTCTTCGCGATCTCCGCCCATGCGAGGTCGCTGAGGGTGGGATGTAGAACCCGGACCACCCGCGGGAATCCGGTGGGCACTGCCGAGCCGACACGACCCCAAGCGGACTGCGTGCTGAGGAGTCGCTGATTGATCCAGTCTCCGAGCGTGCCATCGGATAGCACTCGGGGAGACGTCATTGAACGAGTCTTGCCGAGGACGACCTTGTCTCGCACCCGGATTCCGGAGCCAAGTGCCTCAAGAGCGGTGGATCTGAACGCCAAGATCTACCGAGTACAGACCTCGAAGTGTCCAGCACGGCGCCGAACCTCGATCTACGTCCTGTACGGCGGTTGCTCTCCTGAACCTGGCTGCCACTTCAACCAGGCCAGCACGTCGGCTTCGACCTCTTCAGCAGGTTCGGTAGGCCAAACCAGCTTCGCCACCCGCTGGGCCTGTTCCACGAGCGGTCGGGGCAGCGATGGCGAGGCAGTTGCCAGAATCAACGTCAAAGCCGAACCCTCCTCGCGGTGGCTGGCGTCCTCCCGAATGCTCCGCGCATCGTGCGACGACGCGACATACATTGAGCTGTCGACCGCAGCTGCGTTGACCAGCGCTAGGTGGAGATCCCATACCCGTTCTCCGAGGCGCAGATCCCATGGCGGGTCGTTGGGATACGTCCACAAGGGCTCGCGAATGCCCTCGGGGTTGGACGCGCTCCGCTCCGGATCTTGCATACCTTCACGATAGATGTGCACCTGTTCGCAATCCGGAGGGTTCTGAACAGTCAAATCAAGTCCCGCACCGGAATGTGCTCTGAGATCCGGTCGCAACATGTGTCGACCCCACTGTGTCGAGGGCATTCGATGTCATCGCTCGCGGAGCAGTAGTAGATGTCAGCGCAGCCGCAATCACTCACGACGCGAGTCCAGGCAGCTGCGATTCGCGAAGCTTCTTCGCCTACATCCTCTACCGGCACACGAAGATGCTAGGACGTCGTGTTCGTCATCAATGGGACGGTTGTGACCACGGGTCTGGATCTGCCGAGTAGCCGAGCCACACGATCGGATGCCCCGGCTCCGCGATCTACATTCGGGGACCGGCAACTTCGAGGACCGACATAGTTCCCTGAGCTACTCGACGAACCTCGTCCCAAGCCGCACCGTCGAGCGTCGAGATTTCGTCGGCGTCCTCGACTGAGAAGAAGTCGGCCAAGGACCTGGACAAGGTGTCTAGCGCGGTCCTGATCTCATCGTTCAGCACGGGTTCGAGAATCTCGCGCCATGCAGGCCACATGTCGTCAAAGGCTTCGTACAGCTCGCCCATCGGTGCACACGGCGGATGATCAGTTGTGTGGGCGTACGGCTCGTCACGGGTCCAACCACACGGGTGCAGGTACCGATTCTGCTGATCTGCATCCGCTGCCAGGAGACGCACGTGGTTCCGAATGTGGTTCAGGTCCGCTATCGCTATTCGGGCGGCGTCGTTCGCGGACATAGGTCGACCCTCCCAGATTCGTGCCTTCGGCACCGCTTGAATATGCGGGGTCGCGAGCAGGTGAAGATCAATTCGGGACGTTTCTGAAACCTGCCTACAGATCAGAACGTGGGACCAAAGGCCCGACGAAGCCACTCCTGCCACTGCCAGGCCACCGTCAAGATCGGTTCAGGAGTAGCGGTGTGATCCGCTTCCGCCAGCATCGCGGTGAACACAAACCAGGTCTTCCCCACAAGCGTCCGGGAAACCACCGACTCCGAAGCCACTGCCTCGGCGAAATCCCTTCCGATGACCATGAGCTCGTCCACTACCCCAGGTGACAGGGTCTTGCTTGCCCTCAGCGGTGGAAGCAACGCAGTGGTCACGTCGTCGAGGCGGGTTTCGATCGCAGCGAGGTCCGACACAGGCGGAAGTCTTGCAGGCCTAGGGATGGCTCGCGCCGCGAACTGGGAACCGTCCGAAACTGGCCGATTGTGAAGCACGGAATCACCGCGATGCCCGCTTAGCAATCGACAATGGTGGAGCCGACAAGGTCGCCGTCGGTCGCGTCGTTGGAACCCGGGAACATTGCGATCTTGCCGCCCCGCTCGGCCGCATACAGGCCATGGGAGGTTCCATACAGGACCAACGTTCGACCTGGATCCTTCGTGCAAGCCTGGGTACTGACAGAGATTCGTCGCGAGCCGTCAACGCAGCCGTTGTAGCTCTTCGGAAGGTCGCGTCCCTGGACCCAAACGCTCGAGCAACTTGGCGGTGAGTTTGACTGAGAGTCGCTGCCAGAGCCACATGCGGCCAGGCTCACAGCGAGGAGAACGAGCAGGCCACGGCGCATTTGAGCATTCGACCACAAACGTCCCATTCTGGTGTCAGTCGAGGCGCAGATCGACAATCCTGATGGCGTGCTGCATGAACTCTGGGATGACCCTCGTGACGAAGGCCGGTTCACCTTCTGCTTGGCCGGGCCACGTGGCAACGAAGCCCGCGCCATGCTGTCCCCTGACGCAGAGCTCGTGTGGACCGCTGAAGCAAGGAGTCACGTCGAGGCGATGACTCTGTACTACGAGCACCAAGGCTGGGGGGCGTACTCGACCGATAAGGAGTGGGACTTGATTCCGTACTCTGAACACGGTTGGGAGTGAACGAAATCGGCCGGTTTCGAACACTTCCACGCTCAGATCAGCCCTACGCCACGACCCAGCGTCTCAGAACCCGTGTACGAAATAGACGTCGCACTCGGACTCCTCGACGGATTGCGAACACCCGGACCATCGACCGTCCCGGGCCGGATAACCGTCACCACCCGGTCGACAACAGGTGCTGCACAGCAAGCGCCACCACCAGCTGCAGGACCAGCCCGCGCTTGCGCCACGACTCCGGCAGCAATGCGCACGACAGCAGCAGCCACGGGACGAACGGGAGCCAGATCCGCTCGACCTCGGCCTTGCTCATCAGCGACAGATCGGCCAGCACGACGCTCGACACGGCAGCGGCGGACAGCAGCAGCACGATCCGCTGCGCAGGATCGGTGATTCGGGCGCGCCACTGGCTGCCGGCCAGTGCAAGACCGGCGCCGACCAACGGCCCGGCACTGAACGCGAGCGCGCCGAAATCCCCCCAGATCCAGTAGCCGGTGGGGCGGGCATGCGCGATGCCGTCCCAGTACCGACGGCGCAGCGCGGGATAGGCATCCCACCAGCTGAAGCCGAAGCCGGCGTAGATGAGGACCACTGCAGCGGCAGCGAGTCCGACCGGCACCAGGGGACGCCACGACCTCGCCACGAGCAGGACACCGAGCGCCAGGACGGCGAGCAGCGGCAGCCCGTAGGAGAGCATCACGCAGTAGCCGAGCAGCAGACCGGAGACCACCGACCAGCCGAGCAGAGAGACCAGGTCTCGGCGGGTGGCAGCCACGGCGAGCGTGGCGAGTCCCCAGGCAGCGACAGCAGCGAACATCGCGTCGGCCGAGACGCACTGCCAGATCGCGGCCGGGCCGAGGACCAGGAACGGCGCTGCCTTGCGAGCGAGGTCCTCGCTGCCCAGCACCCTGACGGCGATCAGGACGGCGAGTGCGGTCGTGGCCGCGATCACGGTCACGGCGACGCCGGCCATGAAGTTGCTGCCCAGGCCGATCCGGTTCAGGGCGACGAAGAACGTGAGCGCACCCGGCGGATGACCGGCGATGTGCACCGGCCAGGAGTGCGGTGCGTGTGTGGGGATCCGGCTGACGTAGATCGACAGCGTGTACGGCAGGTTCGTGGTCGCCCGCGCGGTGTTCAGGTACTCGTTCGGCGTACCGAGGATCGTGCCGACGCCGGCCTTGCCGTCGACGTACGCGAGCGAGAACATCCACGCCAACCCGACGGCGTAGGAGACCAGCAGCACGCGGCCCCACGACAGCGAGGCAGCGAGCGGGACGGCGTACCGGGCCGCGAGGATCGCGATCAGCAGGGCGGGCGCCGTACCGACCCCGACGCGCGGGTCCCAGACACCGTTCAGTGGCGGGAATGGTACGTGCACCTGCCAGTCGGTCACGGCCGGCACGACCATCGCCAGCGCGATGAGCAGCGCTGTCGCACCCAGGCCGGACCAGGGTGCGCGCGTGGTCGTGGGCATGGCGATCAGCCTAGGGAGACGAACGCTCCGATCAGGCCCGGCGACGCCCGACGTCACCCATCCGTAAGGCTTTCGCGGCCCGGCGTGCCGGGCGTCGTCCCTACGGTGAATGAGTGGACCTGACCTGCACCTTGATCCTTCCGTGCCTCGACGAAGCACCGGCCTTGCGCGCCGTCCTGCCGCAGGTGCCGGCCTGGCTCGAGGTCGTGGTCGTCGACAACGGTTCGACCGACGGCACCGCCGACGTCGCCCGCAGCTTCGGCGCCCGGGTGGTCGCCGAATCGCGGCCCGGGTACGGCGCAGCGGTGCACGCCGGAGTCGAAGCGGCCACCACCGACCTGGTCGCGGTCATGGACGGCGACGGCTCGTTCGACCCGGCAGATCTGCTGCCGATGATCGAGGACGTGGCTGCCGGTCGCGCCACCATGGCGGTCGGACGACGACGTCCGACCGGTCGTGGTGTCTGGCCCTGGCACGCGCGACTGGGCAACCGCGCCGTCGTGGCCTGGCTGCGGTGGCGCTCGGACTTCCCGGTCCGCGACATCGCACCGATGCGGGTGTGCCGTCGCGAGGACCTGCTCGCGCTCGGGGTCGCCGATCGGCGATTCGGCTACCCGGTCGAGCTGATGCAGAAGGCGAGCCGCGCGGGCTGGCGGATCGGCGAACGCGACGTCGCCTACCACCCGAGAGCGGCGGGCACCCGCTCCAAGGTGTCCGGGTCTCTCCGCGGCACCGTCCGCACCGCCCGCGACTTCGCCACGGTGCTGCGATGAACCCGCGTGCCCTGGTGATGGCGAAGGCTCCGGTCGCGGGCCTGGCCAAGACGCGACTCGGCCAGGAGATCGGGATGGCTGCGGCTGCTGATCTCGCCGCAGCTGCCCTGCTCGACACCCTCGACGTCTGTCGTGAGGCGTTCGGTGACGACTGCTACCTGGCGCTGGACGGCGACCTCGCTGTTGCGACGCGCAGTGACGAGATCAGGGACGCGCTCACGGCGTGGCACGTCTTCGCCCAGGTGGGGAGCTCGTTCGGAGCTCGGCTCGCCCACGCGCACCGGACCCTCGCGGCTCGATCGCCGGCAGTCGTCGTCCAGATCGGGATGGACACACCCCAGGTGACGGCGGCTGGCCTGCGCGAGGCTGCCGCGTTGGCGACCGCCGGTGCTGCGGTGCTCGGTCCGGCGCTCGACGGCGGCTGGTGGGTGCTGGCCCTGGACCACGCGGAGCGCGCCGGAGTGCTGGCCGGCGTCCCGATGTCGAGTCCCGACACGTACGCCGCCACCCGGGCTGCGCTAGCCGATGCCGGGCTCGAGGTACGGGAGACAGGAGCCATGCTTGACGTCGACGTCGTCGAGGACGCCGAGCTGGTGGCCGCTGCGGCACCCGACACCAGGTTCGGTCGAACCTGGCTCGGTCTGGTGGCGGCGACGCGATGACGACGAGCATCGAGCTCGGCGCAACGTCGTTCACCGAGGTCTACTCCGCGGCGCTGCGTGGCGAGGCCTGCCACGTCGTCGGGCTGACCGACGACCCGCGGCCGCTCCCGGTGGCGTCGTGGACCCGTGGTGCGGACGCCGGCGACCGGGCGCTGCTCGCACACTGTGTCGGACCGACCCTGGACATCGGTTGTGGTCCGGGGCGGATGACCCAGTTCCTCGCCGAGACCGGTCATGCAGCGCTGGGCATCGACGTCGTCCCCGAGGCGGTCTTCCAGACCCGCGAGCGCGGCGTTCCGGCGCTGCTGCGCAACGTCTTCGACCACGTCCCGGGCGAAGGTCGCTGGGCGACCGCGCTGCTCGCCGACGGCAACATCGGCATCGGCGGGGACCCGCGTGCGCTGCTGCACCGGGTCGCCGCTCTCGTCGAACCCGGAGGTCGGGTCGTCGTGGACCTGGAAGCCCCCGGGAGCGGCGTTCAGACCCGGCAGGTGCGGCTCGAGACGCGCTTCGGGCGCAGCCACCCGTTCGGCTGGTCGATGGTCGGCAGCGACTCGATCGGTCTGATCGCGGCCGGGACCGGGCTGCGGGTCGCCTCGCTCGACAGTCACGGAGACCGCTGGTTCGCCGTCCTGGTGAAGGGTGCCTGAGATGGCAGGCCTCGCCCTTAAGCCACCGCCGATCCCGAACGAGTCGGACTTCACCTCCCGGCTCCGCAGCCCGGCGGTGGCGGCGCGCGTCGGAGTCTGGCTCGGCATCTGCTTCGGCATCTGCTTCGTCACCGGCCTGATCAGCCACGAGACCTACGTCGCGCACCCGTTCATCGCGTTCCCGACCCGCCCGGTCTGGCTCTACCGCGTCACCCAGGGCCTGCACGTCACCACCGGTACGGCGGCCATCCCGCTGCTGCTCGTCAAGCTCTGGTCGGTCTTCCCGAAGCTGTTCTCCCGACCGCCGATGCGGGTCCGGCTGCTGCTGGTCGAGTCGCTCGAGCGTGGGTCGATCGCCGTCCTGGTCGCCGCGTCGATCTTCCAGCTCGCGTCAGGACTGCTCAACACCTCGCAGTGGTACCCGTGGGGCTTCGACTTCCGCTCGACGCACTACGCGATGGCCTGGGTCGCGATCGGCGCGCTGGTGGTGCACATCGCAGTCAAGCTTCCGGTGATCCGGGACGTCCTCGGTGCGGACATCGACGCCGAGGTCCACGACCGCGACACGATGACCGGGACGCCGCCGATCAGCCGACGCGGACTCGTCCGCAGCGCGTTCCTCGCCTCCGGTGTCGCAGCACTTGCCACCGCCGGGAGCACGGTGCCGTGGCTGCGCAGGCTCTCCGTCTTCGAGATCCGCAACGGCTCGGGTCCGGCGGGGATCCCGATCAACAAATCGGCGAAGGCGGCCGGCGTCATTCCGACGGCGCTCAGCGACGGCTACCGGCTGACCATCGCGCACGGCAACCGGGAGGTGGCCTTGAGCCGCACCGATCTCGAGCAGCTGCAGCAGCGCACCCACGAGCTGCCGATCGCCTGCGTCGAGGGCTGGAGCGCCAGCGGCACCTGGACCGGCGTACGGCTGCGCGACCTGCTCGACCTGGTCGGTGCGCCGAAGGGCCACGACGTGCGGGTGGTCTCGCTGCAGACCCACGGGGCGTTCGGCAACACGCTGCTGCCGAACCAGTTCGCCGACGACCCGCTCACGTTGCTCGCGACGGGCCTGAACGGCGAGAAGTTGGCGCTGGACCACGGGTACCCGTGCAGGCTGATCGCGCCCGACCGGCCCGGCGTGTTCCAGACCAAATGGGTGCACCGGTTGGAGGTGCTCGGATGACCGCCGTGCGTGCCCTGCTGATCGCTGCCGGCGTCGCCGCCGGTGCGTACGGCGCCAGCCTGTTGTTCGACCTCGGTCAGCACAACCTCGTCGCCACGGTGAAGTGGCTCGCGGGCGGCGTCGTGCTGCACGACGGCATCTTAGGTCCGGCGACGATCGCCATCGCCGTGGTGGCGGCACGGCTGCTCCGGGGACGGGTGCCTGCTCCGGTGATCGTGGGCGGCATCGTGCTGGGCACGGTCACCGTAGTCGCGATCCCGGTGCTCGGCCGGTTCGGGCAGCGCTCCGACAACGCGACCCTGCTCGACGGCTCGTACGTCGTCGGCTGGTTCGTGTTCGCCGGACTAACGTTGCTGCTGGTGGTCGCCGCGCTGGTGCGCGACCGTCGTACGGCGTCACGAGGAGGTGGAGATGGCACGGGTCCTGGTCGTCGATGACGACGTGACGGTGCGCGAGGTGGTCGTCTCCTACCTGCGCGCTGGCGGCCACGAGGTCGCCGAGTCGGCGGACGGTGAGACCGCGCTGAAGCAGATGCGGGCCGCTCCGGCCGACCTGGTCGTCCTCGACCTGATGATGCCCGGCATCGACGGGCTGGAAGTGTGCCGACGGCTGCGGGCGATCGGTGACGTCCCGATCATCATGCTCACCGCGCTGGGATCGGAGACCGACCGGGTCGTGGGACTGGAGTCCGGCGCCGACGACTACGTGACCAAGCCGTTCAGCCCGCGCGAGCTGGTGCTCCGGGTCGATGCCTTGCTGCGTCGTGCCGGCGAACGCTCGGCGCCCGACACCGGCCAGCTCACCGACGGCGATCTCGTCGTCGACTCGGCGCGGCACGAGGCCCGGCTGGCCGGCGAACCGTTGCCGCTGACGTCGCGGGAGTTCGACCTGCTGCGCTTCTTCGTCGGCAATCCCGGGACGGCGTACTCGCGCGAGGAACTGCTGGCGCAGGTCTGGGGCTGGTCCTTCGGTGACCAGTCGACCGTGACGGTGCACGTGCGCCGGTTGCGGGAGAAGGTGGAGAGCGACCCGACCAAGCCGACCCGGCTGGTGACGGTCTGGGGTGTCGGTTACCGGTGGGAGGCAGCATGACCAGCGACCAGGTGCACATCGTCCTGATTGCGGCGGGATGCTCGGCGGCTGCGTGCGCGGTCGGTCTCGGGATCGTCTGGTTGCTGCGGCGCTGGTCGCTGCGCTGGCTGGTAGCGGCGGTCTCGGTGGTCGCCGTCGCCGCCGTCGTCGCAGGCATGGCCGGTACGGCGAACGCGATGTTCATCTCGCAGCACGACTTCAAGGTCACCCTCTGGGTGCTGGTGGTGTCCGGTGTCGTGGCGGCCGCGGGTGCGACCGCGGTGGGGTCGGCCCTGGTCCGCTGGTCGCAGTCGATGCGCG